>WNGE01005580.1_pt1 | contig 14174 bp, 14 predicted proteins | sample 5400651 | NCBI WGS metagenome assembly WNGE01 (sample SAMN13153370, study PRJNA577476) | soil metagenome | isolation source: 60 cm soil or saprolite under grassland replicate 2 | place: USA:California | collected 2016-06-15 | reverse complement strand
AACACAGGATCCTCGTTGCCCTGGTACTTCTCCATGATCGCCTTCACCGACTCGGCTTCGATCCGGGCCTGCGCCGGGTCATACACACCGCACGGCAAGTCGCAGTGCGCGTACGCCGTGACCATCGGACGGAACAATGGCATCGCTAAGACCTCCTGAAAACGCGGGGTTGCACTACTCGTTGGACCCTACTCCCGGGCATTACCGGGGCACGGCACCATGGGACACATGCCGCTTGCTTGGCAACTGGTGCGCGTGGCCGGGCCGTCGATGGTGCCGACGCTCTATGACGGCGACATCGTCCTCGTGCGCCACGGCGCGCGCGTCCGCGATGGTGAGGTGGTGCTCGCGCGGTTTCGGAGCTTGCCCGATCGATTCGTCGTGAAGCGGACGGTGCGGCCCGAGTCCGGCGGCTGGCTGCTCGGCAGCGACAACGAGGCAGCGGGCGGCGACAGTCGCAGTCACGGGGTCGCGGACGTTTTCGGCCGCGTCGTGCTGCGCTGGCCGGGCGGCCGGCGCAGCCGGTTGCCGCGTCGCGTCCGCCGTGGCTCGGGTCACCTACCCGGTCGCGGCAACGCCGTGACAGACTCAACGAACCGGTGAATCCCGGGAAGTTGACATGTGCGGCGCCTTATCCGCTGTATCCCAGCGCGGATCTATGGCCCGGCAAGGCTGGGTGACCATCAATCGACGCTGATTGTGGGGCGAGCGCAGTGCAATTCGACCCGTCCACGCCTGTGTTCCGGGTGCACGAGGGCGGCAAGCTCACGGTACGGAGCAAGCTGGCACTAACCGACCGCGAGTCGCTTTCGCTCGCCTACACACCTGGTGTCGCCGAGGTATGCCGCGCGATCGCCGACGACCCGTCACTGGCCCGCAGGTACACGTGGCGGTCCAGGCTCGTCGCCGTGGTGAGTGACGGCACCGCGGTGCTGGGCCTGGGCAATATCGGCCCGGCGGCGGCATTGCCGGTCATGGAGGGCAAGGCGGCGTTGTTCCGCGAGTTCGCCGGCCTTGACGCGGTGCCGATCGTCCTGGCCACCACGGATGCTGATGAGATCGTCCGCGTCGTCGAGCAGATCGCGCCGTCGTTCGGCGGGATCAACCTGGAAGACATCTCGGCACCGCGCTGCTTCGAGATCGAGGACCGGTTGCGTGACCGGCTGCGAATCCCCGTGTTCCACGACGATCAGCACGGCACCGCGGTGGTCGTCCTTGCTGCGCTTCGCAATGCGGCGACGGTCACCGGACGCGAGCTGAGCGACCTGCGAGTGGTCGTGTCCGGCGCGGGCGCGGCCGGCGTCGCGTGCACGAAGATGCTGCTGGCCGCCGGCATCGGCGACATCGCCGTCGCCGACTCGCGCGGCGTCGTCCACAGTGGACGGCCGGATCTCACGCCGGTGAAGGCGAAACTCGCCGCGATGACCAACCGGTCCGGGCTCACCGGGACGCTGTCCGGAGCCCTCGTCGGCGCCGACGTGTTCCTCGGCGTGAGTGCCGGTGCCGTCGGCGAGACGTCAGTGGCCCGGATGGCGCCGGACGCGATCATCTTCGCCCTTGCCAATCCGACACCCGAGGTGCCGCCCGAAGTCGCGCACAGGCATGCGGCGGTCGTGGCGACCGGTCGCAGCGACTTTCCCAATCAGATCAACAACGTGCTGGCGTTCCCCGGCATCTTCGCCGGCGCGTTCGATGCCGGCGCCCGCGCGATCACCGAGAACATGAAGCTGGCCGCCGCCGCGGCGCTGGGTGCGGTTGTCGCCGCCGAACTCGCGCCGGACAAGATCGTCCCGACACCGTTCGACCAGCGCGTCGCGCCTGCCGTGGCCGCGGCCGTCGCGAGCCAGGCCCGCAAGGACGGCGTCGTCGAGAACGCCGAGATCGGTGTCGTCGGGTAGGTCAGGCTCAGGCGACGACGAGCTGCCGTGAGCCGACGGCTGCGCGATCCAGGCGCTCCCAGGCAAGCGCCACCCGACGAACGGCGTCGGTGAGCTCGGCCGCCGGAAGTGCGAACGGAAGCCGCAGGAACCGTTCGAGCGTTCCGTCGAGCCCGAAGCGCGAGCCCGGCACGAGCTGCACGCCGAGCTGTCCGGCGGCGAGCGTCAGCGGAGTGCACAGCGGCGCATCGAGCTCGGCCCAGATCGACAGTCCACCTTCGGGCACCGGCACTCGCCAACCCGGCAGCTCGACGCGCAGCGCCGCGATCAGCGCGTCGCGCTGACCGCGCAGCTGCGTGCGCCGGTCGGCGGCGATGTCATCGAGGCGATCGAGAATCGCGACGCCGACGAGCTGATCGAGCACCGAGCCCGCGAGATCGGTCGCTGCGCGTTGGACGGCGAGCCGGCGAACCAGGTCGGCGGACGCCCGGATCCAGCCGAGGCGCAGCCCGCCCCACACCGGCTTCGACAGCGACCCCAGCGTCACCACCGACGGGTCGAGCGCCGCGGTCGGCGGTAACGGACCGCCGAGGCCGAGGTCGACGAACGTCTCGTCGATGACGACTGTCGTGCCGGTGCGCCGAGCCACGCGCAACACGTCGCGCCGCTCGCGCTCACCGATCAGCGCGCCGGTCGGATTCTGGAAGTCGGGGACGAGGTATGCCAGCCGCGGGAAGGTCTGCCGCAGCGTCGCCTGCAGCTCGCCGACCGGCCAGCCGCGCTCGGCCGAGATCCCCACGGGAACGACGCGCGTGCCGTTGGCGCGCAGCGCGTCGAGCGCCCCTGGGTAGGTCGGCAGCTCGGTGAGGACGCGCTCGCCGGGGCCGACGAGCAGGCGTAGCAGCATGTCGAAGCCGTGCAGCGCGCCGTTCGTGACGAGGATCTGGTCGGGATCGGTGGGAACGCCTCGTGCGGTGAACCTCGCCGCGACGGCGCGGCGCAGTTGGGACAACCCGAGCGGGTTGTAGCCGCTGCCAGCGGCCTCGTCGGGCAGGTGGATCGCCGCTTCGGCAACGGCCTCGGGCATGAGGCCCGGCGGTGCGGCGAGCGCCGCGCAGGACATGTCGATCTCGTCCATCGGCCCCGTCTGCGCCGGCGCCCAGCGCGTCGGCGATATCCGCCGCGCCGTGACCGGGACGGTGACAAACGTTCCCGCGCCGGTGCGGCTGACCACGAAGCCGTCGGCGCGCAACGCGTCGTAGGCGGCCGTGACCGTCGCCCGGCTCAGTGCGAGGTGCTTGGCGAGTTCACGCTCGGACGGCAGCCGGGTCTCAGGCGCGACGCGTCCGTCGAGCACCAGTGCGGTGATGCCCTCGGCCAGCGAGGTGTACACCGGGCCGGGGCGGTGTCGCAGGTCGGGCAGGCGCTGTGCGAGGGCTCGTCCGCTGATTCGGAAGATTGGTGGCACCAGGCCATGGTCGCCTAGCTTTGGCCTGGTGTCGACTCGTTTTCGTTCGTATTGGCTGGGGAATTGGCGGGCTACGTCGGTCAAATGCACGCCATTGCCACGGTTGGCCTGGTGGGTGCCGAGACGCGGCTGAAGAGGGCGCGCCATGATCGCCACGACCGGAGTCGGTGTTGTCATGTGTCCAGCCGGAATTGAGCTGGTCAGTCATCCTCGTCGGCTGACCGCGCGAGCCAGGTGGCGAACCGGTCGATCGCGACCTCGAAGTTCGGGTTGGCATCGACGAAGGCCTGCAGCCGGTCGGCGAGCCAGGACACGCTGACCTGCTCCTCGCCGCGCCGGTCGACGAGCTCCTCGATGCCGCGGTCGGTGAAGTACACGGCTAGCCCCGGTCTGCCGGGTAGGTCACGCCGACCTGCGCGCGTACCTCGTCGAGCACGTCGAGGATCGCGACGGTGTCGTCCAGCGGAACCTCGGGGCTCTCGAGCTCGCCTGCGCGAAGGCAGCGCTCGACCTCGACGATCTCCGGTTGGTAGCCGTTGCCGGCCAGCGGTGGTTCGGGCAGCACGTGGTCGCCGTCGTTGTCGTGCACGGTGATCGACGTCGGTCGGGCGATCCAGCCCTCTGTCGAGACCCAGCCGGCCGTGCCGGTCACGACACCGGTCAGCGGGTTCTGCCCGACGGCCGTGCACGACAGCTGCGCGAACGCGCCGCCGGAGTAGCCCCATTGCATGGCGACGGTGGCATCGGTCTTGGTCGGCGAGAGCGAGCCGGTGGCCTGCACGGTGTCGGGCCGGCCGAGGAAAAGCCAGCCGAACGTGGCCGGGTAGACGCCGAGGTCGAGCAGCGCGCCCCCGCCGGCGTCAGGGTCGTAGAGCCGGTGCGACGGGTCGAACTCGAAGCGGTGCGATAGGTCGGCGTGCACGCTGATCAGCTCGCCGATCCGCCCGGAGCTCGCAATCTGCCGCGCTGTCCGGATGAGCGGATTGAGCCGCATCCACATGGCTTCCATGCAGAACAGGTCGCGACGACGAGCCTCGGCGACGACCTCGCGCGCCTGCCTCGCGTTGAGCGTGAACGCCTTCTCGACGAGTACCGGCTTGCCGGCGCCGAGCGCCAGCAGTGCGTGCTCGTGATGCTGACCGTGCGTCGTCGCGACGTAGACGACGTCGAGATCGTCGTCGTCGACGAGGTCGGCGTATGACCCGTACGAGCGGGGGATCTGCAGCGTGCCGGCGAATGCAGCCGCCCGGGCCGCGTCGCGGGACCCGACAGCTACGACCTCGTTGCCGGGCGTTGCCGCGATGTCGGCGCCTACCGTCGCCGCGATGCCGCCGGCGCCCAGGATTCCCCAGCGAACAGCACGTCCTGGCTCGATCGAATTTGGCATGTGCTCTTTCTAGTACGGCAGGCGTGGTCCTCGTTCGGCGGCCTGCGGCGAGGCGGTCAGGCGAACGCGGTGGCAACCACTTCGCGCTGCTGGGCCTCGTGCACGCTGTGCGACCCGACCGCGGGCGACGCCGATGCGCGGCGCGAAGCGCGCAGCAGCGGCCGGCCGTCGAGATGCTCGGGCAGGTTGAGCGCCATGAACGGCCACGGGCCCTGGTTGGCCGGCTCCTCCTGCACCCAGACGATCTGGGCGGCGGGGTACCGCGCGAGCTCCACGCGAATCTCGTCGGCCGGCAGCGGGTAGAGCTGCTCGACGCGGACGATCGCGATGTCGCCGCGCTGCTGCTCGGTTCGCGCTGCGATCAAGTCGTAGTAGATCTTGCCGCTGCACAGCAGCACGCGGCGGACCGCTGAAGGGTCAGGAGGGTTGTCATCAATCACCGGACGGAACGTGCCGGTGGTGAAGTCGTCGAGCTGGCTCACCGCCGACTTGAGGCGAAGCAGCGACTTCGGCGTGAACGCGACGAGCGGGCGGCGCACCGGCGAGAGTCCCTGCCGTCGCAGCAGGTGGAAGTAGTTGGCCGGCGAGGAGCAGATCGCCACGGTCATGTTGTTCTCGGCGGCCAGTTGCAAGAAGCGCTCCGGGCGACCGGACGAGTGGTCCGGGCCCTGCCCCTCGTAGCCGTGCGGCAGCAGGAGCGTGACGGCCGAGCGCTGGCCCCACTTGGCCTCGCCGGACGCGATGAACTCGTCGATGATCGTCTGCGCGCCATTGCCGAAGTCGCCGAACTGCGCCTCCCAGCAGACGAGCGCGTCTTCGCGGGCGACCGAGTAGCCGTACTCGAAGCCCATCGCCGCGAACTCCGACAGCAGCGAGTCGTACGCCCAGAACGGCGCTTGTTCCAGAGAGAGGTGCCTCAGCGGCGTGTACTCGTCGCCGGTCTTGCGATCGATGAGCACGGCGTGGCGCTGGGTGAACGTGCCGCGCCGCGAGTCCTGCCCGGACAACCGAACGCCGTGTCCCTCCAGGACGAGCGCACCGAACGCGAACAGCTCGGCAGTCGACCAGTCGACGTTGCCGTTGCTCGCCATCGCCACCCGGCGGTCGATCTGCGGCTTGAGCCGGGGGTGGATCGTGAAGCCCTCTGGCGGGTTGGCGTACGTGTCGGCGATCCGTTTGATGACCTCGATGTTCGTCGCCGTCGTGACGGTCTGCGACGGCGTGAGCTGCTCGATCTCCGGCGCCGGCGCGGCGCGTCCGGTTGCGTCGCGGGTCTCGACGAACACCTTCTCCAGCTGTGCCTGGAAGTCCTTGAGCGCGGCCTCGGCGTCCTCGAGGGTGATGTCGCCGCGTCCGACCAGCGACTCGGTGTACAGCTTTCGGACGCTGCGCTTCGTGTCGATGATGTCGTACATCAGCGGCTGCGTGAACGACGGGTTGTCGGCCTCGTTGTGGCCGCGCCGCCGGTAGCAGACCATGTCGATGACGACGTCCTTCTTGAACTCTCGCCGGTAGTCGACGGCCAGCTTCGCGACGCGGACGCACGCCTCGGGGTCGTCCGCGTTCACGTGGAAGATCGGCGCGGCGATCATGCGGGCGATGTCGGTGCAGTACAGGCTCGATCGCGACTGTGACGGCGACGTCGTGAAGCCGACCTGGTTGTTGACGACCACATGCACGGTTCCGCCGGTGCGGTAGCCGCGCAGTTGGGAGATGTTCAGCGTCTCGGCGACGACACCCTGGCCGGCGAACGCGGCGTCGCCGTGCATGAGAACCGGCAGCACGCTGAACCCGGCCTCGCCCTTGTTCAGGATGTCCTGCTTGGCGCGCACGATGCCTTCGAGTACGGGGTCGACCGCTTCGAGGTGGGACGGGTTCGCGGTGAGCGACACCGTGATCGCGTTGCCGCTCGGCGCGTGGAATCTGCCCCGCGCGCCGAGGTGGTACTTGACGTCACCGGAGCCCTGCGCGGTGCTGGGGTCGATGTTGCCCTCGAACTCGTTGAAGATCTTCGCGTAGGGCTTGCCGACGATGTTGGCGAGCACGTTGAGGCGTCCGCGATGCGGCATGCCGACGACCGCCTCGTCCAGGCCCTGGTCGGCGGCTTGCGCCAGCACGGCGTCGAGCAGTGCGATGACGGTCTCGGCGCCTTCCAGGCTGAACCGCTTCTGACCGACGTATTTGGTCTGCAAGAACGTCTCGAACGCCTCGGCGACATTGAGGCGTCCGAGAATGTGCAGCTGCGCCTCGCGGCTGGGCGCGTCGCTCTTGAGCTCGATGCGTGCCTGGATCCACTTGCGCTGCTCGGGGTCGGTGATGTGCATGTACTCGACGCCGACCCGCCGGCAGTACGCGTCGCGCAGCACTCCCAAGATCTCGCGCAGCTTCATCAGCCGCACGCCGGCGAAGCCGCCGACCGGGAACTCGCGGTCGAGGTCCCAGAGCGTCAGGCCGTGCCGGGTGATGTCGAGGTCGGGGTGGCTGCGGACGGTGTACTCGAGCGGATCAGTGTCGGCCATCAGGTGGCCGTTGGTGCGGTACGCGTTGATCAGCTCGATGACTCGCGCGTTCTTGTCGATCTGGCCCTCGTGCGCGAAGTCGCGGTCGACGAGCCAGCGCACCGGCTCGTACGGGATACGCAGGGCGGCGAAGATCTCGTCGTAGAACTCGTCGGCCAGCAGCAGCTCGTGGACGCGACGCAGGAACTCGCCGGACTGGGCACCCTGGATGATCCGGTGGTCGTACGTGGACGTCAGCGTCATGATCTTGCTGATCGCCTGTCCGGTCAGCGCATCCTCGCTCATGCCGCTGAACTCGGCGGGGTATTCCATCGCGCCGACGCCGACGATCGTGCCCTGCCCGGCCATCAGTCGCGGCACGGAGTGGTTCGTGCCGATCGTCCCGGGATTGGTGAGGCTGATCGTCGTGCCGGTGAAGTCGTCGGCGGTGAGCTTGCCGGTACGCGCGCGACGGATGATGTCCTCGTACGCGCCCCAGAAGGTGGCGAAGTTCATCGACTCGGCAGCCTTGATGGCAGCCACCACGAGTGAGCGGGAACCGTCCTTGCCCGGCAGGTCGATCGCCAGGCCGAAGTTGACGTGCTCGGGCGAGACCAGCGCCGGCTTGCCGTCGATCTCGGCGAAGTGGTTGTTCATCTCCGGGTAGTCGGCGAGCGCCTTGAGCACCGCGTAGCCGATCATGTGCGTGAAGCTGACCTTGCCGCCCCGGGAGCGGCGCAGGTGGTTGTTGATCACCACCCGGTTGTCGGCGAGCAGCTTGGCCGGGACGGCGCGAACGCTCGTGGCCGTGGGCACTGTGAGCGAGGTCTGCATGTTCGCGACGACGCGGGCGGACGCGCCGCGCAGCTGAACGGTCTGGTCGCCGCTGGCCAGCGCAGGTGCCGGCGTCGGCTGAACGGGCCGCGTGGCGGTGGGTGCCGGTGGCGTCGAGCTCGGGGCCGGCGGTGCGCTCGGCGCCGGTTGCGGAGCTGGGGGAGCTGCCGGCGTGCCGGCCTGCACGGCGCCGTTCGGGGGCCGGTAGTCGGCGAAGAAGTCGTGCCAGGCGGCGTCGACGCTCTTGGGGTCGGCCAGGAAGCGCTCGTACATCTCCTCGACGAGCCACTCGTTCGCGCCGAAGTCGGTGCCCGCCACTGGATTGGGTTCGCTTGTCGACTGTTCCGTCGTCGCCACGTCGTCCGGCCGCCTTGGGGTTGGTTGCCTCGATATCAAGAGGTCGTTGTCGAGTTGATCCGGTCTCTCAGGTTACGCCGGGGGCTCGGACGCGTCATACCGATGCGTAAGCGTCCGGTATCGGCGTCGTGCCCGTTCTCACACGCCGGGCGCCACGTGATGAGGACTGAACAGGGTCGCGCAGTCGGTCAACCCCCGGGCTCGGAGCAGCGTCGTGTCGACGCCGTGCGTGCCGGCTTCGGATGCGTCCGCGAATGCCTGCGCGACCGCGCCGTCGTCGTGGCGCCGCACGGCGTCGCGGAGCCGGAGCAGCTCGTCGCCGGCCGCTTCGAGCGAGGCGCGTGCCGGGCGCAACCATCGCTCGCGTAGCTCGCGGCCACGCTGCCCGGCAGGCAGTGACGAGTCGGTGAGCGTGCTGACGGCTCGCTCGACGGCTGTGTAGCGGTCGAGCGCGTAGCCGAGCGCGGTGACTGCGTCGCGGGGCGCGTGGAGCGCGCCGATCACCTTCGTGGCGTCGCGGCAGGTGTCGTTGCTGCGCGCGGTGAAGCCGGACGGCCGGCCGACCGTGCAGCCCGCGAGGGTCACAGCGACGGCAACGGCCAGGACGCGTCTCAATGTTCAGGTGATGTCGCGGGTCATGGTGATGCCCGCGCCCAGGATCGCCATGCCGAGACCCCAGGCGACGAGCACGGCTACGCCGGCCCCCGGCGATATGAGGTGCACGTGGTTGATCACACGATTGTCGATGTCGTGTGGATCGGTGACGATCGAGTCGACGGCGCCGGTCGGCAGGTACGGGTACACGTACTTCACGCCCGGGATGATCAGGAACAGCCGGGCCAGAATCAGAATGAAGATGACGCCGACCGAGACGGCGACGATCTGATTGCGCAGCAGCGCGCCGGCGCCGAGCCCCACCAGAGCGAACAACGCAAGGACGGCGAAGGTAGCGAGCAACGGGCCTTTCTGGTGGCTCAGCGACACGTCGACGTGACGGCTCGACAGCCAGGGCAACGCCATGGCCAGCTGGATGATCAGGCATACCAGGGCGTAGGACACGCCGAGCGCTGCGTAGGTGATCAGCTTCGCGGTGATCACGGCCCACCGCGACGGCGTCGCCAGCACCGTGGGTGTGATCGTCTGGTAGCGGTACTCGGTGGTTACGGCGAGCGTGCCCAGCACGAAGATCGGCACGTACGCCGCGTTGGCAGCCGAGATCATGACGTCGCGTACGTGGCCGGCGAGCCCGAAGTCGGTCTCCTGCCCAGCGATATTGCCAACTACGACGAGCGCGGTCAGCGCGATGCTGAGTAACAACATCCAGAACCAGACCTGGGTGGTGCGCACCTTGCGGAACTCGGCGCGGATCAGGCCGACCACGGCGGACCTCCCTGCGGTGGCTGCGCGACTGGCGGCGGCGCGAAATGCTGGACGGGCGGCGACTGCCCGACGTGCGCGCCTTCGGTCAGCGCGAAGAACAGCTGCTCGAGGTCGAAACGCTCGGTGCTCAGCTCGTGCAACTCGACGCCCGCGGTGAACGCGATGTGGCCGACGTGCGCGATGTCGATGCCGCGGATGCGCAGTGTCGTCGCGTCGGTCCGATCGGCGCGATGACCTGCGGTGGCAAGGGCGTCGATGAGCGGCTCGGGGTGCGGCGACCGCACGACGACGGTGTCGGCGCCTGCGGTTAGCTCGGCGATAGAGCCCTGCCGGACGAGCTGGCCGCGGTTGAGGATGACGACCCGGTCGGCGAACTCCTGAACTTCGTTGAGCAGGTGGCTCGACACCAGGACGGTGCGGCCCTCGCCGGCCAGGTAACGGAAGAAGCCGCGCAACCAGCGGATGCCTTCCGGGTCGAGCCCGTTCGCCGGCTCGTCGAGCAGCAGGATGCGCGGATCGCCGAGCATCGTCGCCGCGAGCCCGAGCCGCTGCCGCATGCCCATCGAGTAGCCGCGGACCTTGCGCCGCCCGGCATCGTGCAGCCCGACCAGGTCGAGCACCTCGTCCGCGCGGCGGTCGGGCAGCCGCGCGGCTGCGCACAGGATGCGCAGATGGTTGCGACCGGTGCGTGCCGGGTGGAAGCTCGCCGCCTCGAGCGCCGCGCCGACGACGGTCATCGGGTTGTGGATGCGGTGGTAGGGCAGGCCGCCGATGGTGGAGTTGCCGGCAGTCGGGCGCACCAGGCCGAGGATCATGCGCAGCGTCGTCGTCTTTCCAGCGCCGTTCGGGCCGAGGAAGCCCGTGACCGAGCCCGGCTCGACGGAGAAGCTGAGCCGGTCGACGGCACGAATGGTGCCGAACACCTTGGTCAACTCGTTGACGACGATCCGGCCGTGCTGGCCCGGCGGCGCCCCCGGCCCCCCGGCGCCTGGCGGCGGCGCGTACGTCTGGGTCACGGCGCTATCCAAACACCGGACGGATCGGGCTAGTCCGGCGGGGCTCAGCGATCGGCGACGCGCCGGACGAATTTCAGCCCGGCCCAGGTGGCGTCGATCGCGGCGACCTTGACGTCGACCAGGCCGACGCCCAGCCCGTGTTCACGGACAGCGTTGTCGGACAGGTCCGTGGCCACGCCGCTCGCCTTCTTCGGCCAGCACGCCCACAGCGCGCCGGCCGTCGTCAGCGACTCGACGAGCGGGGCGAATCGCAATTGCAGCGCGCGCATGTCCGGACAGAACACGACGATGACGTCGTACGGCCCGCGTCCGGCCCGACGGTGGATGACGGCGCCCGTGGGCAGTGGTTCCAGGTCGAGCGTCGACGGCCCGGAGAGTACGAGTACCCGCGAGCCGTCGCGGATGCCGAGTTTGCGGGGGAGCGGCGTTCCCGAATATCCGGCTGCGGTCACCGCTCCATGATCAGGCATGTGCTGGACGCGGTGGCGACGAGCTTGCCGCTGGCGTCGCGGACGTCGCCCTCGGCGAACGCGACCCGCCGGCCTGGCTTGGTCAGCCAGCCCCGAGCGCGCAACTCGCCGATCTCGCCGTGTACGGGGCGCAGGTAGTTCACCTTGATCTCGACGCTCGTGTAGGCCGTGCCGGCGGGGAGCGTCGACTGGACGGCGCAGCCGGTGACCGAGTCGAGCAGTGTGCAGACCAGGCCGCCGTGGACGAGGCCGATCGGGTTGTAGGCCGATTCGTCCGGCGTGCAGGTGAAGGTCACGTCGCCGGGTTCGACGCTGACGATCCGGAAGTCGAAGTGCTCGGCGATCGGCGGCGGTGGCAGCACGCCGTCGCGGACTGCCCTGAGGTGATCGATGCCGGACATCGCGGCGCCTTGCTTCGCAGCGGCGCGCGGGTCGTACCAGCTGATCGTCTTCTCGCGGGGCGGACCCCAGGCGGGAGCGGGCGCGCGGTGCAGATCGGTCATGGTGGCACCGTAGCAGGCTAGGTTCAATATTCGAATGCAGATGTCATACTCGAGGCATGGACGGTCGCCGTGTGTGCTCAGTCGCGCGAACCCTGGACGTGATCGGCGAACGATGGTCGCTGCTCGTGCTGCGCGAGGTGTTCCTCGGCGTTCGCCGCTTCGAGCCCATCCGCGAGGCGACCGGTGCGCCACGTGCCGTGCTCGCCGATCGGCTGCGTGCGCTCGTGGACGCGGGCGTCCTCGTCCGGCGCGAGTACCGGGAGGACGGCGCTCGCACCCGGCACGAGTATCGGCTGACCGAGGCCGGTCGCGAGCTGCAGCCCGCACTGACGGCGCTCATGCAGTGGGGCGACACGCACCTGCCCGTGCCCGGTGGCCCGCCGCTGATCGTCGAGCATGCCGAGTGCGGCGGACCCGTGCGCGCGCGTCTGGTCTGCGAGCACGGCCACCTGCTCGACGATCGAGGTCGCGAGCTGCGGGCGCGCCAGATGGAGTCGCCGGCACGAGCGTGACCGACCGGCCGGGCAGGATTGCCCGATGCCAGACATCGTGCGGCGCGCCAGCAAGATCGTCTTCGAGAATCCGCGGCTGCGGCTGCGCGTCGACGACATCGTCTATGCCGACGGCACACCCGGCACGTACTCCGTGCTGGAGAAGAGCGACTTCGTCGTCGTACTGCCCTGGGAGCGCGGCGGGTTCTGGCTGGTCGAGCAGTACCGCTACCCGGTTGGTCAGCGCTGCTGGGAGTTCCCGCAGGGCGGGTGGCCGAGCGGCCAGAGCGGCGACCAGGCCGATCTCGCCAGGCACGAGCTGCGCGAGGAGACCGGGCACACGGCGTCCACCTGGCGGCATCTCGGCCGCCTGTTCGCGGTTGCCGGCTACAGCAACCAGGCCTTCGACGTGTTCCTGGCAAGCGGGCTCGTCGCGGGCGAGCCGGACCGGGAGCACAGCGAGCAGGACATGATCCATCGCTGGTTCACGCTCGACGAGGTTCGCTCGATGATCGCCGGCGGACGGCTCGCCGACGCGCACAGTGTCGCCGCACTGGCCCTGCTCGACGCCAGTGGTCTGTCGGCCAAATAGCTTGGGGCGCCTGCGCCACCCAGATGCACGCTCACGGCGCTCTCCTCGTCGCCGCTACAACCCCGGTAGCCCTAGTGGTTCGTCGCAAGCGCGACGTCGACGGTCAGTCCGCCGCCCGGGTTGGCGACGGCGCCGATGTGGCCGTGGTGGGCGGCCACGATCGAGCGCGCGATGGTCAGGCCGAGGCCGACGCCGCCGCCGTGGTCGAGGCGGTCGCCGGACTGGCGCCGGAACGGCTCGAACAGCCCGCCGACCTGATCCGGCGCCACCAGCGGGCCGGTGTTGGAGACGGTGAGGCGTCCCGGTTGGGCGACGGCCACGTGTACCTGCCCGTCGTCGACGTTGTACTTGATCGCGTTCTGGACGAGGTTGCTGACCAGCCGCTCGAGCAGGGGGCGCTCGCCGACGACCCACACCTGTGCGAGGTCGGTGGCGATGTGCACGCCGCGTTCTTCAGCGGCCTTGGCCAGCGTGGTCAGCGTGTCGTCGGCGATCTCGTCCAGCCGCAGTGGCACTGCCGACGCCAGGCCGCGTTCGGTCTCGGCCAGCACGAGCAGGCCCTCGATCAGCTTCTCGTTGCGCTCGTTGGTGGCCAGCAGCTGCCGGGACAGTAGCTGCAGCTGCTCCGGGGTGAGCGCGTCGGCCAGGCTGACCTCGATCAGGGTGCGCTGGGTGGCCAGCGGGGTGCGCAGCTCGTGCGATGCGTTGGCGGCGAACCGGCGCTGGGCCTCGTAACCGACCGCGACGCGGTCCAGCAGCTGGTCGATCGCGTCCGACAGCTGCCGGGTCTCGTCGCGTGGCCCGGTGGCGCGCAGCCGTACGTCCAGGCTGGTCGGCCCGAGCTTGGCGACCGTGCCGGCCATCGCCTGTACCGGGAAGAGCGCCCAGCGGGCCAGCAGCCAGCCGACGCCGAGCACGATCAGCCCGACCAGGATGAGCTCGAACCAGGCCAGCCCGACGCTGAACGACCGGCCGCAGTTGTTGCCCAAGTCGTGCCAGTAGCTGTCGCTGCACATGCTGTACCCGCCGCGGTACTCGCGGAAGATGTTCCGGCCGGTCTGCAGCCCCCAGACCATGTAGACCCACCCCACCGGTACCGCCACCACGAACGCGACCAGGACGCGCAGGCGGGCAGTCAGCCGCATGCCGCTACCCGCCGAACCGGTAACCGACCCGCGGCACGGTGTGGATCAGCGGCGGATCACCGAGCTTGCGGCGCAGCGTCATGACGGCCACCCGCATGGCGTTGGTGAACGGGTCGGCGTGCTCGTCCCAGGCCTGTTCCAGCAGCGCCTCGGCGC
>WNGE01012550.1_pt1 | contig 14177 bp, 16 predicted proteins | sample 5400651 | NCBI WGS metagenome assembly WNGE01 (sample SAMN13153370, study PRJNA577476) | soil metagenome | isolation source: 60 cm soil or saprolite under grassland replicate 2 | place: USA:California | collected 2016-06-15 | reverse complement strand
TCCGAACCCCGGCAGCATCCTCCGACATGCCCCCCATGTCCATCTCGCGTCGGCCCAGTCGGCAGGGTGGGCGGTACTCCGACGTAGCGAAGCGGGGCCGGTAGTCGTGCTGCAGCATTCGATTACGAGCCAAATGCTTCGCGTCGAACCAGACGGCACTGGTCGGATCCTGCCTGCTCACGTTGGGTGGCCTGTCGGTCCAGACGGCTCCAGACGGATACAGAAGGATCGTCTGGATGATCATCGGGATGATCAATGCGCATTCGATTCTGCGTCGAATGCGCACCACCCAGACCGCCAGATCCGTAGGCCCGGTGGTCACCGGCTAGGCATGATGCTCGGTGCTCGGCCAAGAACCACCCGACGATGCCACTAGGAGCGCGGCATGCTCGTCGGCTCGGGGACCGCCGGCGCCCGGCCGATTCCGGTGACCTCCCATGCTGGGGCCGAGGAGTTCGTTGTCGCAGCTGGGAAGTCGAGCAGTAGGGGTGCCTGGTCAGCGTTTGAAGGCGTCCTTGACCTTCTCGCCGGCTTGCTTGACGTCGCTCTTGGCCTGGTCGGTTCGGCCTTCGGCCTCCAGTTCCTCGTCGTCGGTGGCCCGCCCGAGTCCTTCCTTGGCCTGTCCCTTGAGCTCCTCGGCCTTGTTGCGCGCCTTGTCGTCGGTTCCCATGCTGTTCCCGTCCTCTCCTTGGTGGATGAGCCTTGCCCTGGATTACCGGAAGACCGATGCCGAAACCGAGTAGGGCGGTGTCGGCCTGGGAGGGACGGGTACGAACCGACCTGGCCATCCGCTGGCCGTGGGGAAGCCATGCCTGCCGAGGTCTGTTGATCCCGCTCGCGCGTAATCGCCCGGGTCGGGAGCCGATCTGCGGCGTGGCTCTTGGGTGATGACAGCCCGATTGGTATCGCATGCATTGGTAACGCGCAGTGGATTTGCCTTCTGGCTGGCGGGACCGGCCAAGCGGGCGTGTCCCGGCACAGTCGTGCGGAGGTCCGTGCGGCGTGCGGTTATCGGCCGCTCCAATCGGGGTACCCACCGGCGCTCCGGACAGATGGACGGCCATCCGGCCCATAACCCCGAGTGAGGAGGCTGCCGTGAGTGACCAGGACCACGATCGCGCTGAAGCCGCTCAGCTGCCCGAGGGTGACCTCGTGGCCATCCTGCTGACTCAGCACGCTACCGTCCGTGACCTGCTCGAGCAGGTGAGCGGCAGCTCCGGCCAGGATCGTAAGCAGGCGTTTGACCGCTTGGCGGGCCTGCTGAAGGCGCACGAGACCGCCGAGGAGTCGGTGATGCGCCCGGAGAGCGAGCAGACCGCAGGTGCCGACATTGTCCGGGCCCGCAACGCCGAGGAAGACGAGGCCGACGAAGTCATCGCCAAGCTGCAGCAACTCGACGTCGACAGCGCCGACTTCGACAGCCAGTTCGCCGAGTTCAGCAAGGCCGTGTCCGAGCACGCGGAGGCCGAGGAGCGCGACGAGTTCCCGACCATCCGCGACGGCCGTTCGCCCGCGGACCGGATCGCGCTTGGCGAGCGGTTCCTCGCCGAGTTTCGCGCAGCCGGAGGCACCGCCTAGCTGCCGTGCCAGCTATGGGCTCAGGCCGGCGGTGCAGCGCCGCGAGGGCGAAGAGTGCGCGTAGGACGGGTCGGGTGATGGCACGGCGGCAAGGAGGAGCCGGCTCGGGGGCAGGCGGGACCCCGAGGCGCTGGTGGCCCGCGGGGCTCGTCGGAGTGGGCTTGGCGGGGCTGGTCGACATGGTCGTGTTCCACCAGCTGCTGGGGGCTGGCATCACTTCTACGACCGGTCGACCGAGGCGGTCGGGCTGGCCTCCGACGGGCTGCTTGATCTGGCGCTGATCCTGGCGCTGGTGGTGGGGCTGGTCAGCATGGTGGAGACGGCTGGGCCGATGGAGCGCTGGGGGCGGCGCAGGTGGGGCGGGATCCTGGCCGGCTTTGGCGGGTTCAACCTGTTCGACGGCGTGGTCGACCACAAGCTGCTGCGGCTGCACCAGATCCGCCCGGGCGTGGCGAACCTGTTGGCCTACGATGCGGCCTGGATCGGGCTGTCGGTGCTGATCCTGGCGGTCGGGATGGTGCTGGTCCGCGGCGACGCCCATGCCGAGCGCCGTGCCGACCTGTCTGCCTGACCCGCTCAAGCGGGTGGGACTGCACCGCGGCATGCCTGGCTGGGCCGGGGCGAGTTAGTCGTGCGAGCACGTGGCCGGGTGGGCAGGCGGCGCGCAGCCAGGCCCGCACCTCGACTCCGTGAGTCGGTTGGCGACCCACCGGTACTACCCGGACATCGTCACTCTCGTGCTGCTAGCCGGTCAGGACGCGGGCCTGCGCCAGTCCAGGCAGACGACCGTGACGTCGTCAGCCAAGTCGCCCGCGCGGTGGGCGATGACCTCACGGACTAGCAACCGTGTCAGTTCGTGGGGTGCTACCGTAACTCCTGGCTGGAACGCAGCAGCTCTTCCAGTCGGGCGGTGCCGAATTCCTGTCCGCCCTCTGGCACGGCCTCCAGCACCCCGTCGCTGAGCAGCACCAGCCGATCTCCCGGCTCCAGCGTGAGTTGCTGCACGTGGTAGACCGTGGCGCCGTCCAGACCGAGCGGCAGGTCGGCGTCCAAGCCGACCGGCTCCACCTGGCCGCCGCGGACCCGCAGCGGCGGCGGGTGGCCGGCGTTGATGATCGCGCCGGTCCCACCTGGAATGTCGACGCGTAGCACCTGCCCGGTCACGAACCCGCTCTCCACCGAACTGCTCATGCAGCGCCTGGTTGGCGTGGTGGACTTGGTCGAGCAGCCCCGCAGGACGGCGGCGGGCGTTGCGCAGTGCGGCCACGGCGAGCCCGGCAAGCAGCGCGGCCTGCAGGCCGTGGCCCATCGCGTCGGTGATCGACACCGTCAGCGCCTCGGGTTGCGCGGCGTGGTCGAAGGTGTCCCCGCCGACGTCGTAGGCGGGCTCGACCGTACCCGCGACCACGTACTCCTTGGCCTCCAGGGCCAACCGGGGCAACAGTTCCCACTGGATCTCCGCCGGCAGGCTCAGCGGCCGGCTCCACCGGGCCAGTTCGATCTCGTCGGTGGCCTGGCCAGCGGCGCCCAGCGAGAGGGCCACGGCCATCGCGACCGTCTCAAGCTCGGTGAGCAGCCTTGCACCCGGCTCGGTGGGCAACTGCACATCCAGCACCCCGAACCGCTCACCCCAAGGCTGACCGGCACGCACGCACGCCAACCGAGCTGGAACCGGTTGACGCTGGTGGCCTGGTCCCGGTACGCCACGGCTGCATGACCCTGATCGACCCGCTCCTGACCCAGCGACGGACCCTGGTAGGCGCCGAACGGACGGAGCTCTTGCTGCGCGTAGTCGACCAGCAACAGGTTGACCGCATCCGCCTGCCCGGCCGCGCGCAGATGACCGCGGGCGACGTCCAGCAACCGGAACGGCTCGCTGGTGCCGAGCCGGCGGACCAACTCCCCCACATCAAGCGGCTTGCGAGTGACCACGGCCGCACTGTACCGCCGCAACCCGGCGGAGTGTTTAGGATGCCGGCCGCCGGCCAACCAGGACCACCACGCGGGCGAACGCGCCCGCCGCGAAAGGGCCCAGTCCTCGTCCTTTCGGATGCAATCGAGGTTCCCCTGATGAACCGGCGATTCGACGCTGCCCCGGTAAGCAGGCATCCCAGCCAGCTCCTCACGCTCGCCGTCGGGGCCGTCTACGCTCTGGTCGGCGTCCTTGGCTTCCTCGTCACCGGCTTCGACAACTTCGCCGGCGAGACCGACAAGACGCTCCTGGGCTTCGAGCTCAACCCGCTGCACAACCTGGTGCACCTGGCGATCGGCCTTGGCGGCCTGGCCATGTGGCGTCACCTGGACACCGCCCGCATCTACGGCTGGCTCCTGGCCGTCGGCTACGGCGCGGTGTTCGTCTACGGCCTGGTCGCTGCCGGCAACTCCGACATCAACTTCCTGTCCATCAACGGCGCCGACAACGGCTTGCACCTGGCGAGCTCGCTAGCCGGGTTCGCCATCGCCCTCTGGCCAACACGGCGGCCTGCGCGGGACTTCTCCGGCCGCGGCGCCTGATCGGCAGCGAGGACTTCATCGACGAAGGAGAGATCTGCATGCCATCCAAGGACAACACCATTGCCCGCACGCTGCACGATGTCGGCCTGGCCGCCTGGTTCGGCGGTTCGTTGATGGGCGCAACCGGCCTCAACGGCGCCGCTGCCGTGGTCGAGGACCCCGCCCAGCGCCTGCGGGTCGCCAACAGCGGCTGGGCACGCTGGACCCCGCTGAACCTGGCCGGCATCGCCGCGCACCTGGCGGGCGGGGCGACGCTCGTCGGGGCGAACAGGGGCCGGCTCGCCGGCCAGGAGGGCGTCGGCGCCGCGAGCACGGTCAAGACGGCGCTCACCCTGGCCGCGCTCGGCACGACCGCCTACGCGCGCCTGCTCGGCAAGCGGCTCGAGCGGGCCGGCGACACCCCGGTCGAGGGCGGCACCACGCCAGCTGCCAGGACTCCCGACGAGGTGGCCCGCTCGCAACGGCAGCTGAGGGCGCTGCAGTGGGTGATCCCGGCGCTGACTGGCGCGGTGCTGGTCGTCAACGCCCGCATGGGAGAGCAGCAGCGTCCCGCGCAAGTGGCCCTGGGCATGGTCCGGCGCCTGCTTCCCGGCCGCTAGGCGGCCGCGAGGCGCCGGTTACCCGTCGGCCCGACAAGAGGCGGCACGACGGCGGGCACGTCCCGCACGGCTTCCCCGTCGCTCGGGCTGTTGCACCCGGGCGAAGCGACCAGAGACGAAGGGACTTCGAATGACTGACTACGCCACGAGCTCGACCTTCGGGGCGGGCGCGACCGACGAGGCATCGACCACCGAGCAGGTCAGGGACCAGGTGCGGGACAAGGCGCAGGTGGCCCAGGACAAGGCGAGGGGCGCGCTCGGCCAGGCCCGCGGCCAGCTCCGCGACCAGGTCGACCAGCGCTCGACCCAGGCTGGCGAGCGGCTCACCGGGACCGCCGCCGACGCACGCAGCATCGCCGAGGAACTGCGCCGGCAGGGCAAGGACGCCCCGGCCAGGATGGTCGACCAGGTCGCCGGTCAGGCCGAGCGACTCGGCGACTACCTCAAGGGCGCCGGCGGCGACCGCATCCTGCGCGACGTCGAAGACTTCGCCCGGAGCAAGCCCTGGCTGGTCGCGGCCGGGGGCTTGGTGCTCGGCTTCGCCGGGTCGCGGTTCCTGAAGGCGTCCAGCAGCCGCCGCTACCGGTCGTACGACACCGACCGCTTCTCGACCTACGCCGAACCGGTCACCAGCGGATGGGTGGCTCCCACCGTCGACCCGGCCGACACCGGGCCCACATCCGCGACCGAGCAGGCCCGTCCCGAGCCGGCCTATCCGGCCACGACGGCCAACGACCTGTTCGACGACTCCGTCGATGCCGAACCGGGCGCCAGCGACGGTCCACGCCGCGACCCGGACCCCCGGACCTGACCGTCCGCACCTGACGCTTCGCGGGAGGTGACCATGACATCGCAGCTTCCAGACGGCCCCGGCGACCTGCGCGAGCGCCCGCTCGGGGAACTGCTCAAGCAGCTCTCCGAGGAGACCACCCGGCTGGTCCATCAGGAGCTCGAGCTGGCCAAGGCCGAGCTGACCCAGAAGGGCAGGCAAGCCGGCATCGGGGCTGGCCTGTTCGGCGCCGCCGGCGCCGTCGGCCTGTTGGCCGCGGCCGCGCTGACCACCTGCTTCATCCTGCTGTTGGACATGGCCATGCCGGCTTGGCTGGCCGCCCTCATCGTCGCCGTGGTGTACGGAGGGATCGCGGCCGTGCTGGCCTTGCGGGGCCGGACTCGGGTCAAGCAGGCGGTCCCGCCGGTGCCAGAGCAGGCCATCGAGACCGTCAAGGAGGACGTGCAATGGGCCAAGAACCAGACGACATCCGCCAAGAGATAGAGCAGACCAGAGCCGAGATGAGCGAGACCGTGGACGCCATCGGCTACAAGGCCGACGTGCCCAGCCGAGCCAAGGAGAAGGTGAGCGAGAAGGTGGACAACGTGAAGGCGACGGTGAGCGACACCGCCATGCGCGCCAAGGAGGCGGTCACTGGGACGGCGTCCCGCGCCGGCGACGCCGTGCGCGGGACGCCGTCCCGGGTGGGCGACGCCGCCCCGGGCGGCGGCGACGCCAAGCGGTCAGCCAGGCGGGTGGTCGGGCTGGCTCAGGAGAACCCGCTCGGCCTGGCCGTCGGCGCCGCCGCCCTGGGGTTCCTGGCCGGCCTCGCAACGCCCTCGACCCGGGTCGAGGACGAGCGGCTCGGCCCCGTGGCCGACCAGGTCAAGGACATGGCCACGGAGACCGGCCAGGAGGCGCTGGAGCGGGGCAGGCAGGTCGCCCAGGAGGCGACGCAGGCCGCTGTCCAGACCGCCAAGGAGCGCGGCCAGGAGCACGGCCAGGACCTCGCCGAGAGCGCCAAGCAGAACGCCGAGCAGGTCGACGCCCGCGCTCAGACCAGGACCAGGTCGTAACGCGGCACATTGGCGGGCCGGGAAGGGCAGAACCTTCCCGGCCTGCCAGCCTTCGGCGCTACGGCTACCAGGAAGGCCGCCGCCACCAGCGTGCTCATCCGTTCTTCGCCTGCTCGGCCCGCGCCCTGGCCCGGTCGCGCGGGTCGGTCGGTAGAGGTGTGCCGTCGGTCACGTCGCGGGCCACGTCGGCCAGCCGACGGGTCGAGGACCGTGCCGCCCTCCTCAGCCGCTCGAACGCGGCCTGCGCGTCCAGCTGCTCGCGGCCCATGAGCACCCCTTTGGCCTGCTCGATCAGCCAGCGGTGCTCCAGAGCGGCCTGCAGCTGATCGGCCAGCCGACCCTTGACCTGGGCGGTGACCGCCGCGCTGAGCAGGCTGGCGACCAGCCCGGCATACGCCTGCAGGGCGGCGACCTCGCTGGGGTCCCAGTCCCGCGGTTTGGCGGTGTAGACGTCCAGGGTGCCGATCACACCGCCGTCCAGCTCGACCGGCACGCTCAGCGCGGCGCAGATCCCCTCGCTGATCAGCACCTGGGTGAAGTCCCCCCAGCCCGGTTCGGTGCGAACGTTGCGGATGGCGGCCGGCAGCCGCTGGCTGAACGCCACCGCGCAAGGGCCTTGGGCCAGCCGCTCCTGGCCGTCCTCCACGGTCTGGGCGCTCTGGTCGGACGCGCTCGCCCAGCGCAGCAGGCCTTCCTGGTCGATGAGCATCAGGCCGGCCGCGTCGGCGCCGAACAGCTGCTTGGCCGCGTCCGCCACCTGTTGCAGGGTCGGGGCCAGGCCGCGTCGTGGGTCCAGGGTATGCAAGGCGCCGATGCTCTTGGCGAGGCCGGAGGGGTCGATCGGCATGGCGCTACCAGCCTTTCTTGGTGCCAAGGCCTGGCGAAATGGTCGGCAGGCCGGCCAGCAGGCGCCTAGGAGCCGGGCAGGCCACAGCCGTCGCCAGATCAGGGTTCATGTCCGGGCGAGGTCTAGGCCCTGGATGCCACCGCTCGGCGAAAGAAATCTCCAGATAGTTGGACGCCTGCGGGCTACTCGCTCAAACCAGTGGCCGGGAGGTTGTCCCAGGTTCCGTAGAAGTTGGGGTGGCGGTCCCCGCCTGATGCCTGCCGCGTGGTGGGTGTCGGGCAACTGCCAAGCTGCTCGACCAGTAGGGGTGCGGGTCGACCGCCCGCGCGCGCCGCGTCGATGGTGCCGGCGAGCTGCCGCTGCCGACCTGGCAGGCGTTCGCTGGGACGCACCTGCTGGACCAGCTCGCGGTGGAACGGATGCTCACCCAAGCTGTCGACCCGCCGCTACGCCGCCGGGCTTGAGCCGGTCGGCATCCCGGTGGAGCAGACGGCGAGCAGCACGTCCAAGTCGGCGGTCTCGCGCCGGTTCCCGCAGCTCAGCCAGGGCTTCCGCGGTCTGGGATCCGCCGCCGAGAAGTGAGTTGCATCTAGGTAGTTTGCTTCTCCGTGCTCTGGCTACTCATTGTGGTCGGTAGCACCTGCCAGGCCCCTGCACCCGGCCCGGCGTATCGAGACGGACAGGACCCCGGACCGCGGCCTTGGCGATCCCGTCCTATGTCGTCCTTTGGGGCGGGGACCAATGCGGGTACTCGGCGTTAACGCGGTGTTCCATGATCCGGCTGCGGCGCTGGTGGTCGACGGGGAGATTGTCGCCGCGGCCGAAGAGGAACGGTTCACCCGGCGCAAGCACGGCAAGCCGCCGGTGCCGTTAGCCACCTGGGAATTGCCCGAGCGGTCGGCCCGCTGGTGCCTCGAGGCAGGCGGCCTCGCACCCCACGACCTCGACGCGGTCGCCTACTCCTACGATCCGAGCCTTGCGCCTCCACATGGCGGTGACCTCACCGCCGATGGCTGGGAGGGGCTGCGCACCCTGTACGCCGAGCGGGCGCCGCTGTTCCTGCGCACCGCGCTGCCCGGCCTCGACCCGGCCTGCGTCCGCTTCGTGCCCCACCACCTGGCGCACGCCGCCTCGGCGCACCTGGCGGCGCCGTGGCCGTCCTCCAGCGTCCTGGTCCTCGACGGCCGTGGCGAGCGTGCCTCGCACCTGGCCGGACGGTCGGTCGACAGCGAGCTGGAGATCCTGGCCGCGCAGGAGCTGCCCCACTCGCTCGGGCTGCTCTACGAGGAGGTCACCGACCACCTTGGCTTCCGGCGTTCCTCCGACGAGTACAAGGTGATGGCCCTGGCCGCCTACGGCGAGCCGGCCTTCCTCCCGGAGTTCCGCGAGGCGGTGCGGACCAGCGGTGACGGCGGCTTCACGGTGGCCCCCATCGAGCTCGCCGCCATGGCCAAGCGCCGCCAGCACAGCGAAGGCTGGACGGCCGAGCACGCCGACCTGGCCGCCAGCCTGCAGATGCGGTTGCAGGAGGTGTTGCTGGACCTGGCCCGCTGGCTCCACCGGCGGACCGGCGACCAGGTCCTGACCATGGCCGGCGGGGTCGCCCTGAACTGCGTGGCCAACTCCTACCTCGCCGAGCACGGCCCCTTCGAGCACCTCTGGGTGCAGCCCGCAGCTGGCGACGCCGGCACCGCCCTCGGCGCCGCCCTGCACCTCGCCAAGGCGCTGGGCGACCAGGTCGCGCCCATGCGCACCGCGGCGCTCGGCCGCGGCTGGAGCGACGACGAGCTCGAGGCCTGGCTGGCCGCCGCCCAGGTCTCCTACGAGCGACCGCCCGACGTGGCCGGAGCGGTCGCCAAGGCGCTGGCCGACGACGCCATCGTGGCCTGGTTCGAAGGCCGCAGCGAGTACGGCCCGCGTGCGCTCGGGCACCGCAGCCTGCTGGCCAACGCCACCCGCGCCGAGAACTTGGAGCGGCTCAACGACGTCAAGGGCCGCGAGCAGTTCCGGCCGGTCGCGCCGATGGTCCTGGCCGAGCGGGCCACGGCGGTGTTCGAAGGACCGCTGCCGAGCCCGTACATGCTGTTCACCCACCGGGTACGGCCGGAGTGGCGCGACCGCATCCCTGCCGTCGTCCACGTCGACGGCAGCGCCCGCATCCAGACCGTCGACCGCGCCGACGAGCCCCTGATGGCCCGGGTCCTGGAGCAGGTCGAGGCCAGGACGGGCGTGCCGGTGGTGGTCAACACCAGCCTCAACACGGCTGGCCGGCCGATGGTCGACGATCCGAGGGACGCGCTCGAGTGCTTCGGCTCGGCACCGGTGGACCTGCTCGCCCTCGGCGCGTTCATCGTCCGCCGCACGGCCTTCACCCAACGATGACCACGGTCACCCGCTTCGACGTGGTGGTCCCGACGCTCGGCCGCCCGTCGCTCGCCACCCTCCTGGACGCCTTGGGCGCGCAGGCCGAGCACCTGCCAGGCCGGGTCGTGCTGGTCTGGGACCGCCGTGACCAGGACCTGCCACCGCTCCTCGCGTGGCCGCCATCCCTCGCCGGCCGGGTAACGGTCCTCCGCGGTCCCGGCGGCGGGCCGGCGGCGGCCCGCAACGCCGGCCGGCGGGCGGCGACCGCGCCCTGGGTCGCCTTCCTGGACGACGACGTGGTGCCAGGGCCTACCTGGGCGGCCGACCTGGCCGACGACCTCCGGCACCCGACCGACTGGGAGCGGCACGTCCACGGGCTCGAAGGCGCCCGCTGGATCACCGCCGACCTCGCCTACCGACGCTCGGTCCTTGACGAGCTGGGCGGGTTCGACGAGCGCTTCCCGCGCGCCTATCGGGAGGACGCGGACCTCGGCCTGCGCGTCGTCCGCGCCGGCTACCAGATCGTGGCTGGCAGGCGCACCGCCACGCACCCGGTGCGGGCGGCCGACTGGCTGGTGAGCGTCCGCCTCCAGGCCGGCAATGCCGACGACGCGCTGATGCGGGCGCTGCACGGCCCCGGCTGGAGGGCCGCGGCCGGGGTGCCCCGCGGGCGGCGGGCACGCCACCTCGCGGTGACCGCGGCCGCGCTGCTCGCCCCCGGCGCCCTCGCCGCCGGACGGCGGTGGCTCGCCCTTGCTGCCACGGCCGGCTGGGTCGCCGGCACCGGCGAGCTCGCCTGGGCACGCATCGCCCCTGGCCCCCACACCCCCGCCGAGGTAGCCACCATGCTGGCCACCAGCGCCCTGATCCCGCCGGCGGCGTCATGGCACTGGCTCGCCGGCTTGGCCGCCGCCCGGCGGCGGCCAGAGGGCCGCCGCGCGGTCGGCAAGCCCGCCGCGGTCCTGCTGGACCGTGACGGGACCCTGGTGGAGGACGTGCCCTACAACGGCGATCCCGAGCTGGTGACGCTGAGGCCAGGCGCCCGCGCGGCGCTGGCGCGGCTGCGGGCCGCCAGCGTCCCGACGGCGGTGGTCTCCAACCAGAGCGGGATCGGCCGGGGGCTGGTCACCCGCGCGCAGGTGGACGCCGTCAACCGCCGGGTCGAGGAGCTGCTCGGACCGCTTGGGCCGTGGCTGCTCTGCCCGCACCGACCCGACGACCGCTGCCGCTGCCGCAAGCCCCTGCCCGGCCTGGTGGAGCAGGCGGCCGCCGCCCTCGGCGTCGACCCGCGCGACTGCGTGGTGATCGGCGACGTCGGCGCCGACGTGGAGGCGGCCCGCGCCGCCGGCGCCCGTTCCGTGCTGGTCCCCACCCCGGTCACCAGGCCCGATGAGGTCGCCGCGGCGCCGGCCGTCGCCGGGGACCTGGCCGCGGCGGTCGCCATGGTCCTCGATGTGGGGACGGTGCCCAGGTGAGCGGGCCCGTTCACGTCCTCGTGGCCAGGCAGGACAGCACCGGCGACGTGCTGCTCGCCGGCCCGGCGGTGCGTGCCGTCGCGGCCGGCGCGTCCCGCGTCACCCTGCTCTGCGGGCCGCGCGGCCGCGCAGCGGCGGAGCTGCTCCCAGGCGTCGACGACGTGCTCACCGCGCCGGCTCCCTGGATCGACGCCCCTGCGCCGCCGGTGAGCCGGGCCGGCATCGAGGCGCTGATCGCCGAACTGGCAGCGCGCGAGATCGGCGAGGCGATCGTGCTGACCTCGTTCCACCAGAGCCCGCTGCCACTCGCCCTGCTGCTGCGGCTCGCCGGGGTGGCGAGGATCGCGGCGGTCAGCGTGGACTATCCGGGGTCCCTGCTCGACGTCCGCCACCGTGTGGACGAGGACGTCCACGAGGTGGAGCGGGCGCTGTCGCTGGTGGCGACGCTCGGCTACCGGCTGCCCGACGGCGACGACGGCCGTCTGGCCGTGCGCCGGCCGCGTGCCATCGACTCGCCGCCGCTGCCCTGGCCCGGCGCCGGCTATGTCGTGGTCCACCCGGGGGCCGCCGTGCCTGCCCGTACCTGGGCGCCAGAGCGGAACGCCGCCCTGGTCCGGGCGCTGAGCCGGCGGGGACGGCGGGTAGTGCTCACCGGCGGGCGGAGCGAGCGGGACCTCACCGCGCTGGTTGCCGGTCCGGCCCGGCCAGAGGTCGCCGACCTCGGCGGCCAGCTCGACCTCGCCGCGCTGGCCGAGGTCCTGGCTGGGGCGGACGCGGTGGTGGTCGGCAACACCGGGCCGGCGCACCTGGCCGCCGCGGTCGGCACCCCAGTGGTGTCGCTGTTCGCCCCGGTGGTCCCGGCGGCGCGCTGGCGGCCATGGAAGGTCCCGCACCTGCTGCTCGGTCAGCAGGACGCCGCCTGCGCCGGCTCGCGCGCGCGCACCTGTCCCGTGCCAGGCCATCCCTGCCTCAACGAGGTCACGGTGGAGCAGGTCGTGGCCGCGATCGAGCAGCTCGTCCTCGGCACCGGCGAGCAGGCGGTGCCGGCATGAGGGTGCTGCTCTGGCACGTCCACGGCGCCTGGACAACCGCGTTCGTCCATGGCCGGCACACCTATCTGGTTCCGGTGCTGCCCGGCAGGGGACCGGACGGCCGCGGCCGGGCGCGCACCTACGCCTGGCCCGACGCGGCTGTCGAGGTGACCCCCGAGGCGGCGGCTACGGCAGACGTCGACGTGGTCGTCCTACAGCGCCCCGAGGAGCTGGACGGGCTGGCCGAGGCGTGGCTCGGCGGGCGCCGGCCAGGCAGGGACGTCCCGGCCGTGTACGTCGAGCATAACGCCCCGCAGGGCCGGATCGCGGCGCTCCGCCATCCGGCAGCCGGCCGCGGGGACCTCGTGATCGTCCACGTCACCCACTTCAACGACCTGTTCTGGGACGCTCGCGGCACACCCACCCGGGTGATCGAGCACGGCATCCCCGACCCGGGTGAGCGCTACACCGGCGAGCTGTCCCGCGCGGCCGCGGTGCTGAACGAGGCCGCGCGGCGTGGCCGCGTGACCGGTACCGACCTGCTCCCTCGCTTCGCCGCGGCCGTGCCGGTCGATCTGTTCGGCATCGGCAGCGACGCGGTCGGGCCGCCGGTGTGGGCCGCCGGTGACCTGCCCCACGAGCGGCTGCTCGCGGAGATGGCCAGGCGCCGCCTCTACCTCCACCCGGTCCGCTGGACCTCCCTTGGCCTGTCGCTTCTGGAGGCGATGCACCTCGGCATGCCGGTGGTCGCCCTGGCCACCACCGAAGTGGTCGAGGCGGTCCCGCCCGCGGCCGGCGCGATCTCGACCCGGGTCGACGCCCTGGTGGAGGCGGCACGGGGGTTCGCCACCGATCCCGAGGCCGCCCGGGTGGCTGGAAAGGCCGCCAGGGCGGCGGCCCTGGACCGCTACGGCCTCGGCCGGTTCCTGGCCGACTGGGACCGACTCCTCGGGGAGGTGGTCCGGTGAGGATCGCGATGGTGAGCGAGCACGCCAACCCCCTGGCCGTGCTCGGCGGCGTCGACGCGGGCGGCCAGAACGTCCACGTCGCCGCCTTGGCGACCGCCCTGGCGCGGCGGGGCGCCGAGGTCGTCGTCCACACCAGGAGAGACCACCCGGCCCTGCCTGATCGGGTGCGGTTCGCCCGAGGCGTGACCGTGGAGCACGTAACCGCCGGTCCGCAGGAACGCTTGCCCAAGGACGAGCTCCTCCCGTACATGGACGAGTTCGCCGCCCGGTTGCGGCGCTCCTGGCTGGCCAGGCCGCCCGAGGTGGTCCACGCCCACTTCTGGATGTCGGGCCGGGCCGCCCTGGCCGCCGGCCACCCGCTCGGCCTCCCGGTGGTGCAGACCTTCCACGCGCTCGGCGTGGTCAAGCGCCGCCACCAGGGCGCGAAGGACACCAGCCCTCCCGAGCGGATCGCGGCCGAGCGGGCCATCGTCCGCCAGGCCGACGCCATCGTGGCCACCTGCTCGGACGAGGTCTTCGAGCTGGTCCGGCTCGGCGCCGACCTGCGCCGCACCACGGTGGTGCCATGCGGCGTCGACCTCGACCGGTTCACCCCGCACGGTCCGGCGGCGCCACCCCCGCCCGACCGGCACCGCCTGGTGGTGGTGAGCCGACTGGTGGAGCGCAAGGGTATCGGCAACGCCATCAGCGCGCTCGCCTCCGTCCCCGGCTCCGAGCTGGTAGTGGCCGGCGGCCCGGAGGCGAGCCGGCTGGCCGGCGACCCCCAGGCGCGCCGCCTGGTCGCGCTCGGCGAGGAATTGGGCGTCGCGGATCGCGTCCGGCTGCTCGGCCGGGTCGACCAGGCGGACCTGCCCGCGCTGCTGCGCTCGGCCGATGTGGTCGTCTGCGTCCCGTGGTACGAGCCCTTTGGCATCGTCCCACTCGAGGCCATGGCCTGCGGCGTGCCGGTGGTCGCC
>WNGE01009280.1_pt1 | contig 14179 bp, 10 predicted proteins | sample 5400651 | NCBI WGS metagenome assembly WNGE01 (sample SAMN13153370, study PRJNA577476) | soil metagenome | isolation source: 60 cm soil or saprolite under grassland replicate 2 | place: USA:California | collected 2016-06-15 | reverse complement strand
GGTGCATCCTGATCTGCTCCATATCGGTCTGTTCATTGTGCTATCGTTGCTGGTCTCGCTCATCTTCACAGCCTTTACAGTTGTGCTCTGTAGCCTGGCGTTCTTCATGGGCAATACCGAGGGTCTGACGCAGCAGATGCTTGGTGCGCTGGTTTCATTCAGTACCTACCCGATGAACATCTTTCAAGGATTCGTCAAACTGCTACTCTTTACGCTTGTGCCAGCAGGCTTTGTCTCGTTCATGCCTTTACAGTTGCTGCATCAATTCACATGGCCGCTATTGGGACTGATGATCGGCGCTACTGCGTTGATTGTGCTTGTGGCGGTAGGTGTGTTTTCCCTGGGCTTGCGACGTTATGAGAGCGGGAATTTGCTGGGTATGCAAGGATGAGAGTGACTGTCTTCAATAAGCAGGGCTGTTGCAAGGTTCTCGTAGGGGTTGTGTCTTGCACCCGCGATCCCTACGAGATGGCACGGGAGAAAGAGGGTCCGAGGGTGGGTGCTAGACACAACCCCTACGAGACTCCTTGCTCCAACAAGAGGTAGACTTGAAAAGCATAAGGAAATATTGTTTACACTGCAGCTCTGGAATATGGAGCTTACTTAAATCAGGAACGTATATATGTGCGAAAGAATACCCCTCCTCTTGCAAAATGTACTGTATGCAGGGTACTTTCCTATGGTATGCATAATCACAAATTGGCACGGCAGGTAATGAATACATTATATGGGAGGACACGTAGGCTTCTTGATACCTGGGCGCCTTCACTTGATTGGTGCATGCTTGCTTCAGGGAAAACAGAACTATCAATGGCATTGACAAAGGTCAAAATGGCAGGTATAGTATTTAGCGTACTAAATATTAGTGCACTAAATACTATACCTGGGCTTACTATTCATGGGTGAGGGAATACTATGGACCTTCGACTTGATAACGCGATCGGTTACTGGCTGTTTTATGCGCAACGTTGTGTAGGATATGCTTTCCTTGAGGTATTAAAGCGCTGCTGTGTAAAGCGTGGAAAGCCATATGTGGTGACGCCGCCACAGTGGATGGTCCTTTATCTGCTCTATTATGACCAGGATGGGTTGACCATCAATACAATCAGCCAGAGGCGTGGCCTGGATGCGCCTACCATTACTGGAGTTGTTAAGCGCCTGGAGCAGAACGGGCTGGTGGAACGGCACCATGACCGTGCCGACCGCCGTGTTGTAAAGGTCTATCTGACCGATGAGGGGAAGGAGATTATGCCCTTTTTATTCGATGCTGTCATGGATTTCAATGAAACGATGCTTCGTGGCTTCTCTGCAACTGAAGAAAAGGATTTTCTGCAAAAGCTGCAGCAGATCATCGCGAACATGTCACTGGTCGCGCCTGGGACAGGCGACCGTTTTCACCTGTTGCCAGATCGTGAGAAGGATCTGGAATGCCAATAGAGACAACTACAAGTCGTTCTCTCGCTACATCCTACAGGAGATGGGAGGCCAATATGAGTAAGGATAGAACTCAAATCGCGGCAATGGCAGAGCGCCCACAAGGAAAAGATATGCCTGCCATAGAAATAATGGATCTGTGTAAAAGCTTTGGCACCTTCCAGGCCGTGAATCATCTTTCGCTGACCGTGAAGCAGGGAGAGATCTTTGGCTTACTGGGACCCAATGGCTCGGGAAAGACGACGACCATCAATATGGTCAGTGGTCTGAGTGCACCTACCAGTGGAGAGGTGCGCGTGCTTGGTCATGATGTGCGCCACGATGCGCGCCGTGTGCGCCAGATGCTGGGTGCCGTTCCGCAAGAAACGGCCCTATATGAAGAACTGAGCGCGTGGGCCAATATGGATTTCCATGCCGAGCTCTTTGGTATTCCGCGCAAAGAAAAAAAAGAGCGCATCACACGTATTCTGGAGCTGATTCAGTTGTTGGATCGCAAGAATTCGCGTGTGGGTACCTTCTCCGGTGGTATGAAGCGCCGCCTGGCACTTGGTCGCGCCTTGCTGCACGATCCTGAATTGATCTATCTCGACGAGCCGACGTTGGGAGTAGACGTGCAGGCCCGGCGTGCGATCTGGGATTACATTCTCTCATTGCGCGACCAGGGCAAGACGATCCTGATTACCACCAACTACCTTGAGGAGGCGCAGGCGCTCTGTGAGCGTATCGCCATCATTGATCATGGCAAACTCATCGCCGTCGATACGCCCGACCATCTCAAACAGACTTACGGCGGCAGCGTGATTGAGTTGGAGACTCAAATCCCCAGTACCTCCCTGGATCATATGCGGGCTATAGAAGGTGTAGAAGAGATCAAGCAGGACGGGACGAAGCTCACCATCACCACCAGGGGCATGAACAATATCGTGCCGCAGATTATCAATATTGTCTCTCAAGAAGGTGAGCTGCGCGACCTGGTTGTGCGCGAACCGAACCTGGACGAGATTTTCTTGCGTCTGACCGGAACGGCATTACGTGATTAGGAGTTCATGATGATACATCGAATGATATATACCAGTCGTGTCATCTGGGCCTGCATGAAGAAAGACATCAAGAGTGCACTGACTGAGCGTGTGTTTACGATTATAACCGTGTTTCTGCCGTTGAATTTCCTGATCCTGCTGAGTTTATTTGTGGTATCGGGCGGAGCGGCTCCAACAGCTGTTGTTATGCAGGATACAGGTCCTTATGCACAAAAATTTTATGATGCCATGGCGCATGCGCACTCGTTTAGCTTGCGGCGGGCCAGTGCCAGCGAAGCCGATCAGCTCATCAACGCTGGACGTATTGTCGCCGTGGTGACCGTACCAGCCAATTTCGACACGAGTATACAGAACCATCAACCTGTACAGGTGGGTGTGAAGATCAATAACCTGAACACCGATTTCACGAACGACATCCGCCGCGCAGTGCCGCTCTCCATTACTACGTTCTATGCCAAAGCTTTTCCTGACCTGGTCACTATTACGCCCAGTGAACATGACTTTTATCGGCAAGATACGGACTACATTCCCTACCTGACCGTTTCGATCCTGGTGATTGCCCTGGTGGTAGGCGGGCTCTTGCAATCAGGCACTGGCGCGGCACGTGAGTGGGAGAGTTCAACAATGAAGGAATTGTTGCTTTCCCCAGCAAGCCGTAGTGCGATCGTGGTCGGGAAGATGGCAGGCGCTTTTGTAATGAGCCTGGTGCCAGTTTCAGTTGTGCTGGCTGTGCTGATCTTTATCATCGGTGTCTATCCGGCTCACTGGGGCGAAGTGATCGGCTTCACAGCATTGACCCTGACCATTTTTATCGCCTGGGGTACCTTGCTGGGCACATTGATCAAGCAGCGGCAGGCTTTCACTGCACTGGCGTTCGGGACAGCCCTGCCCCTTTTCTTCCTGAGCGGTGCCTTTGGACCGATCTCCTTTAACACGCAGATTATTCAGGTCATTGCCCAGATCTTTCCGGTCTACTATGCCATTGTGTTACAACAGCATGCCTTTCACAACTTTACACTGAACACGTATGGGCTGGGTGTCAATGTCCTGATACTGTGTGCATACGCGCTCGGTCTGATCATACTGGCAGCAATTGTACTGCGGCGCAGCACGGTAGCAAGTTAATGCAAAACGAATGTACCCATCACCTATGTAGGAGCGCTGATATTTAGGAGCGCACCGATGTAGGGGCGCGTTGATGTGTAGGGGCGCGATTTATAAGCCCGCCGAGGAGAAAATATACTATGTTATCCACTCCTGTTCGCACCATCTGGGCGATTTTCAAGAAAGACCTGGCGATCTGGCTGCTAAATAGACGCAACCTGGTGGCGACTATCATACCTCCGCTCGTCTTCTTGCTGGTGCAGGCACTGGGAGCGGTCGCCGTTGGACGCAGTCCGGTGGCCCTGGTGACGCTCGATCACGGTCCAAAGGGACTCCAGATGCAACAAATCTTTCATGACGCGGATGTGTTTCGTATCACTGATGCCACACCTGCGCAAGCGCAGCAACTGCTCAAAGGTATCAAGGTTGTAGCCGTAATTACCATTCCCGCTAACTTTACGCAGCGTGTTGATGCGCACGAGAATTCACCCATCGACGTTACGGTCAACAATCTCAATCTGGACTTTACGAATGATATCCGCCGTTCCGTGCCTGATGCCATTACGCAGTTTTACCAGGCGCAGGGAAGTACGAGTCCGATCAAAGTAACGCTCCATGAACAGGATCTACGTCACCGCGACGTGGAGCTTTTCCAGTATAGTGTGCTGCCTACGATCGTTCTGTTACTGACACTCTCAGGACTGGTGACCAGTAGCATTGCAGCCGCTCGCGAGTGGGAGACGCGTACAATCAAGGAGATGCTGCTTTCACCAGCTCCCCGAGCGTCTATCATTGTGGGCAAGGTTCTCTCTGCCTTTACCTCTACCTTTTTGCTTGGTGTGCTTGTGCTCCTGCTGGGCGACATACTCGGTTGGACACAGCCGGAAGGCGTCTATTGGCTCGTCAGCTTCTTGATTATAGCCCTGGTTGCCTTGCTGAGTACAGGGTTAGGAGTGGCTCTCGGGGCCGCGTTACAGCGTATACAACCTGTGATTGCTATCTCCATCAATGTCGCCTTCTACCTCTTCTTTCTGGCAGGGGGCGTTGGTGTGATCGCGTTTGAGACGGTATGGTTACAGAATATTGCAGCCTTTATCCCGCTTACCTACGGTGTTCATGCTCTGGAGCAAGCGATCTTCTACAGCGCCTCTGATCAATTAGGGCGTGATGTCATCGTCCTGAGTCTTTGTGCCCTGGTAGCCCTTGGACTTGGCGTGTTGTCGATGCGCCGAGGAATAGCTTCATAAATCTAGTTCATTAACCCCCAGGGCCTGGCTCTCCTGCGTGCCTTCTGCGCCTCCTGGGGATTGCCCAGTGACTCGTATACCTCTGCTTTGAGCGACCAGGCGCGGATGTAGCCCTTGTCCATCTCGGTCGCTTCATTGAGCGCATCGAGCGCGGCCCGGTTGTGGCCCAGGCGCATCAGAGCCTCGGCTTTGTTGCACCATGCGACGGCACTACGCGAATTGACCAGTAATGCGCGTGTATAAGCATCAACGGCCCCGGCGTAATCGCGCAGGCTGGAACGTGCATTGCCCAGCCCGTTCCAGGCCTGGAAGCTCCTTGTGTCATAGGTCAGCGCCTGCTCATAGGAAGCCAGCGCGTCCTCTGGCATATTCATATCCAGTTGTGCGTCCGCTTTCCCATTCCACGCCGCGACATAATGCTGATCGATGTTCAGTGCACGCTCGAAGTGCACCAGCGCCTGCTGATAACGCTGCAGGCGGTTCAGGACCAGTCCCGCGCTGACCCATACCACTGCATTATCCGGGTCGATCTCGGTTGCACGCTGGTAAGCTTCCAGGGCTTTGCGATAATTGCCCTGGTTATAGAGCGCGGTCCCTTTCCCATTCCAGGCATAGAAATTGCGCGGGTCCATACGCAGCGCTTCCTCGTATGCCTGTAATGCCTGAGAGTAGTGCTGCATGCGCAAGAGCTGGTCGCCTTCACGACACTTCTCGCGCACACTACCAGTGCTGATATTTGAGCGTGAGTTATACTGCTGGTTGTTAGCGCCATTCTTCCCCGTCACGTTGGGAGAGACAGGTGTCATAGAGCCGGTCGCGCTGCGTATATTTGGCGTGACGCGTGTTTCAGAGGGTGTGGCCGCTGGAAGCTGACGCATCTTAGTGGTCGGGCGGCAGGAAAAATCGAACGCCTGCATAAATTCCACCATGGTTGCGTAGCGCTCTTCCGGTCGTGGGGCGAGAGCGCGCTGGATGACGTTATCCATTGCCGTTGGCAATTCGCTGTTTAATGAGGAAACAGGCGGAATAACGCCTCCAAATGGATCGAGCGGATGATAGCCGGTCAGCATTTCGTAGAGCACGATGGCGCAACCATACTGATCACTGCGTGGATCTACAATGCCGCTCGTCTGTTCCGGTGCCATATAGCCCACCGTTCCGCGTACGGTGACGGTCTTGCCGAAGGTGGCCCCTGGCTCCAAAGAGCGGGCGATCCCGAAATCGGTAATCACCAGGCGATGATCTTCCTGGTGGATCAAAATATTTTCGGGCTTGATATCGCGGTGAATAATAGGCCGTGGTCGTGTATGCGCATAGGATAATGCATTGGCGAGTTGGTGAAAATTATGAATAGTCTCTGTTGCTGGAAGGGGGCCATCCGCCTGGGCGAGCCGTGTGCGCAGCGATCCTGCCGTGTAAAGTGGCATGACAAGGAAAACGCTAGGACCATCCTTACCGTAATCGAGAACCGGCGCAATATTAGGATGATCTAACGTTGCCGCAATGCGTGCTTCACGTAAAAAATGTTCACGTTCATTTGGCGTAGTTTTACTAGGTAACAGCACCTTGATAGCAATGTGGCGCGAGAGATTCTGGTCTACTCCACGAAAAACTGCCGCGTAACCTCCCTTACTAATCAGCGCCTCCACTACATATCGCCCGGCCAACGCAGTACCCAGTAACGGCAGTGCACATGCTCGACAAAACAATTCGCTGTCCCGATTGTCATATCCGCAGTCAACCTGATCGGCGCAGCGTCGCATTCCCTCCTCCGAGTCGTAGGGATACCTGCTCATGCAGGTACCGGGTCATAGCGGGTACCGTTGCTGGCACCCAATGTAGTATCAATGAGCCTCCACGAAACAGAAACATATCTACCTTTATTCTGCCTACAGATCGGCTATGCCTCGTTTGTTCTTGCTTGCTGCTCAAGAGAATGCGCCCACTCCTGACAGGTCGCAGCCTCCTGTTTTCTCCCCAGCTTTTCCAACACAACTGCTTTGTTATACCAGGCGTCTGGTTCTTCTGGCGCAAATGATGTGGCCTGGTCTAATGCAGCCAGGGCTTCATCCATACGACCCAGTGCAAATAGTGTAAGACCTTTATTATTCCAGGCTGCTATATAATGCGTATCGATAGCCAATGCGCGGTCGAATGCTACTAGAGCTTCCGCGTGGCGTTTCAACTCATGCAATAGACTGCCCTTATTATACCAGGCAGAGGTGAGCCCATTGTCGTATTCGAGGGCATGGTCATAAGATTCCAACGCATCTTCGTATATCCTGAGCGCAGCTAAGACATTTCCTCGATTATACCACGCGCCCGCTAGTGTCGGGTCAAGAGAAAGTGCCTGGTCATAATCTGCTAATGCTTCAGCAAAGCGCCGCATATCGCGCAGATCATTGCCCTTGTCGAACCATAATGTTGCGTTTTGAGGATCAAACTGCATCGCGCGTTCATGTAAAGGAAGCGCTTTCTCAGGACTTTTCATGCGCCGCAGGATGTTTCCTTTGGTATCCCAGAGCGAGGCGTGATGTTCGTCGAGTTCCAGAGCGTGGTTGATGGCAATAAGCGCTTCATCATAGCGTTGTAGACTGTAGAGTGTATCACTCATTGCCTGCCATATAATGCTCTGCCGGGGATCGAGGAGCAATGCGCGGTCAAATGCCAGCAACGCCTCCTCCGCCTTATTCTGTTCTGCCAGTGCCATACCGCGTCCGCTCCAGGCGAAGACATAGCCCGGATCGAAGGCCAGAGCCTGGTCGTAACAATACATCTCTTCGTCGTAACGCCGTAAATCATGCAGCACATTAGCACGCAATGTCCACAATTCTGGATCATTTGGCCGTAAAGAGAGGGCATGATCGTAAGCCAGAAGTGCCTCTTCCGCATGACCCAGGTGCAGGAGTGTAGCTCCTTTCCCGCTCCAGGCGTCGACCGAAACGATATCCTGCGTGGAGGCCGCTTCATAAGCTTCCAGGGCCTTCTCGTAGTGGCCCTGTTCGTATGCAACATTGCCTTCTGCCAGCCAATCATGATAGAGCGGCAAAATGGGCGTTGATGGCCCCAGGGGCTGCGCCTGAGATTGTGCTTGCTTGTTTCTGGATATGTTGGGGACAACAATCCGCAATTGTGTTGCCATGTCCTCGTCTACGCCTTGAGGGGAAAGTTGTGGTCTCTGAAAGACATCGCTTCCAACGCGGGTCACGATGTGTGATCCGGGAGAATGCTGCCCCCTTGTTGAAGTCTGTAATTCGGACTTCACCAGGAAGGCTATCGGTCCATCTTGCCCATAATCTGTGACACGGATACTGCCGGTATCACTGATACGTGCTGAGAACGATAGAGCCAGTTCCGCATCCTGCAAAAAATTCTCGCGCTCCTCTGTACTGCTCTCCCTGGGGATAAGTGCTCGCACCATCACTATCTGGTCACTATGACGATCAATAGCTTCTAATGTTACTGTTCCACGATCTTTGCTAATCAGGTTTTGAATTTCATAGCGTCCCTGTAGAGAAGTTCCCCGTAGGGGGATACCACATTGTGCGCAGAAGCGTGCTTTTTCCCGATTTTCAAGTCCACAATTTTTTAAATCCAAACACATCCCCATTACCGTCATCCTCCCTGTCCTGCACATCATAAAATTGCATTTGATTTTTTGTTCTCTCTACTGTAGCGAAAGTATGCCTACTTTGTCAATACAGTAAAGAAGTTGTGAACAGATTCATCAAAAATCCTTTCTACCGTAGGTAAATATAGCGCATTCAACGTGTTTTCACAAGCCATCGGCCCTTCATGGATTATGGGCTTTTAGACCAGATATGGTAAATGGTACCATTCTTATCGTCGCTGACGAATAATGTACCGTCTGGAGCGAATGTTATACCGACTGGCCTGCCATTAACCGTATTATTGTTATCCAGCCAGCCCGTAATGAATTCTTCGGCAGGTCCTGCCACATTCCCATTCGTAAGTGGTACGCGCACGACCTTATACCCTGTGGGCATGGTCCGGTTCCAGGAACCGTGAAAGGCGATGTACAGGCTGTTACGATAGTTCTCAGGGAACTGGGTAGCGTTTTGAGGAGGAAAGTCCAGCCCCAGAGGTGCTGAGTGGGCCTGCATCTGCACAAGTGGCTGTTGTACGCCCCGGCAGGCATTCGCCGCCTGGCCGAACTCCGGATCATGAATGGTTCCGGCGTGGCAGCGTGGCCAGCCATAGTCAGCCTGGTCGATAAGTTGATAGACCGTCTCAGGAGGTGTATTATCACCGATCAGGTCGCGCCCGTTCACGTCGGCCCAGATCTGCTGATTCCAGGGATTGACGACCAGCCCCACGGCGTTGCGCAATCCTTTAGAGAAGAGTCTGCCCCGCGAGCCATCCAGATTATAGACCCATACTGCAGCCCGGTGTGGGTCCGTTTCTATACACACATTGCAGGTAGAGCCGATGCTGACATACATACGATTATCTGGCCCAATCAGGACAGTGCGTGTACCATGCTGCCCGCCTTCAGGCAGCGAGAGGATATGCTCAACTGGCCCGGTTGTAAGATCATCGTTCAATTTCACACGCGAGATCGCATTTCCCTCGCTAATATAAAGATAACCATCGTGCATTACTACACTTGTTGGATCGTTGAGGTTATTGACAATGACCCGTTGTTGTCCTGCTTTGTCGGGCGATGATCCGGGTGACAGTGCAATAATAGAACCGCCACCACGATTTGCTACCAGGAGTATCCCTTTGGGACCAATGGTCATGAAGCGTGGAGCGTTTAATCCCGTTGCATAAGTACTGATCTGAAAGCCAGGTGGGAGATGGATACCGGGGATGCTGGATGTGCCATAGCTGATGCTAGTAGCTGCAGGCCTGGTCGCAGATCCGGTTGTAGCTTGCCTTGCTTTTGGAGTGGGTGTTGCATTGGAAGTCGTGGTAGAGGATGCACACCCGGCTAAAAAGAACAACCCAACAAACATGCTATAGAATATACGTCGGAATCGCATACATACACTCCTTTTATTTTGAAGCGGTCAAATAATTGTCTCATTGCATAATAGTGGTTCTGCTCACAAGATGCAAGCTCTATCGTGGACCCGTAGAGGCACGCCTGGCGTGTGCCGGAGGTGTGGACCCGTAGCGGCATGCCTGGCGTGTGCCGTGGGTGTGGGCCAGAAGTGTGCCGAATGGCCCAGGAGAATGTTCCTGATGCTCAACTGTACTCTTCCCCACGCATCCGGCACACGCAAGGCATGCCGCTACGGGTGGCACGACAGAAGAGATCAGATATATAATATAATCGAAAGAGAACGATGTTATAGTATGTAGGACTGGCTTTTGCATTTGCCTGCAAGTCATCCACCCCCTACACAGATTACTCCATTAGAGGACGTGTTTTATGGCTGCAAGTGCGGGCGGAGAGATCGTGGCGGAAGACGACGTGCTCTCCCTGGCGCACTGGGTCCCCGGCCAGTCTGCTAAAAACGACGCAGAGTATCCTTTCATGCCCGCCCGTGTGCTGTTACAGGATTTTACTGGCGTGCCGGCTGTAGCAGATCTGGCGGCGATGCGTACAGCCGTCGCACGGTTGAATGGCGATCCGCAGAAGATTAATCCGCTGGTACCCGCTGACCTGGTGATTGACCATTCTGTGCAGGTGGATAGCTTTGGTTCGGTACTGTCGTTCAACCGCAACGTGGAACGTGAGTACGAGCGTAATAGTGAGCGCTATGCCCTGTTGCGCTGGGGCCAGCAGGCTTTCCGCAATTTCCGCGTCGTACCGCCGGGAACGGGTATTGTGCACCAGGTCAACCTGGAGTACCTGGCCTCTGTTGTCATGACGAAAGAGGAGGATGGCGGAAAGGTTGCCTATCCCGATACGCTGGTTGGTACCGACTCGCATACAACTATGATCAACGGCCTGGGCGTGCTGGGTTGGGGCGTGGGTGGTATCGAGGCCGAGGCTGTATTGCTGGGACAGCCCATCTACCTGCTCACACCAGAAGTAATTGGCGTGCGTCTCACCGGAGCCTTGCCGGAAGGTGCCACCGCGACCGATCTTGTGCTGACCGTCACGCAGATGCTGCGTAAGCATGGTGTCGTTGCTAAATTCGTCGAGTTCACTGGCCCTGGCCTGAGCCATCTGCCGCTGGCCGATCGTGCTACCATCGCCAATATGTCGCCTGAATTTGGTGCCACCGCAACACTGTTCCCAGTCGATGCCGAAACAGTGCGTTATCTACAGATGACCGGGCGAGATCCACAATTGCTCGAACTGGTCGAGCAGTACACAAAGGCGCAGGGACTCTTCCGCACGGATGACATGCCTGAGCCACAATTTGACGACCTGCTCGAACTTGATCTCACAACCATTGTGCCGAGCCTGGCGGGTCCACGTCGTCCACAGGATCGTGTGCCTATGTTGTACAGAAAGAAAATGCCGAGAGACTACTTGCTCAAGGGAAGAGTAACGGCAACGGATACAGCAATGGTCATCTGAATGATGTGCTGGTCCAGGTCGGCGCTATGCAGACGCATATGACCGATGGTTCCGTCGCCATTGCGGCTATTACGAGCTGCACCAACACCTCGAATCCTTCGGTGATGATTGCGGCTGGCCTGGTGGCGAAGCACGCGGTTGAGCGTGGTCTCTCCGTCAATCCTGCTGTCAAGACGAGCCTTGCGCCTGGCTCACGTGCTGTCGTGGACTATCTGGAGAACGCGAACCTGTTGCCCTATCTGGAGGCGCTGCGTTTCCACGTGGTCGGTTTCGGTTGTACGACCTGTATTGGTAACAGCGGTCCGCTGGCTGATCCGGTCGCTGAAGCCGTGCAGGACAACGATCTTGTGGTCGCGGCAGTCCTGAGTGGCAACCGCAACTTCGAAGGACGTATTCATCCCCAGGTGCGTGCCAGCTTCCTGGCCTCTCCGCCCCTGGTCGTGGCCTACGCCCTGGCCGGTACCGTCGATATCGACCTGACAAAAGATCCTATCGGGACCGACGCCAACGGCGATAAAGTCTATCTGCGCGACATCTGGCCATCGCAGCAAGAGGTGCGCGACAGCGTGACGGGCGCAGTCACTCCGGACGTATTCTCGCGCAACTACGCTCACGTCTTTGGAGGTGACGAGCACTGGCGCTCGCTGAGCAATTCAACTGGTCCACTCTTTGAGTGGGATCCCAACTCAACGTATATTCAGGAGCCGCCTTTCTTCAAAGATATCTCGCCAGAGCCAGCGCCTGTGAAGGATATTCGTGGTGCGCGTGTATTGGCCGTAATGGATGATTCCATCACGACGGACCATATCTCGCCTGCAGGCAACTTTTCGCCCACCAGTCCTGCCGGACGCTACCTGTTAGAACGTGGCGTTGAGAAGCGGGACTTCAACACCTACGGTGCACGTCGTGGTAATCACGAAGTCATGGTGCGTGGTACCTTTGGAAACATTCGCCTGCGCAACCGCCTGACACCCGGCAAAGAGGGCTACTACACCGTTCACCTGCCCGATGGCGAGCAGATGACGATCTACGATGCTTCGGTGCGCTATCAGCAGGAAGGTGTGCCGCTGATCGTCATTGCGGGTAAGGAGTATGGTTCCGGTAGCTCGCGCGACTGGGCGGCCAAAGGTCCCTTACTGCTCGGAGTGCGTGCCGCCATCGCCGAAAGCTTCGAGCGTATTCACCGCAGCAACCTGGTTGGTATGGGTATCCTGCCTCTCCAATTCCTGCCGGGTGAGAGCAAAGAGTCGCTCGGTCTCACGGGCCGCGAAACCTATAACATCGAAGGCATTGAGCAAGGTCTGAAGCCACGCCAGCAGGTCACAGTGAAAGTCACACGCGAGGATGACTCAACCTTCTCCTTCCAGACTATCGCTCGCCTGGATGGTGCCATCGACGTAACCTACTACGAGAATGGCGGTATCCTGCCAACCGTGCTGAGGAGATTGCTGCAAGCGTAGTGCTGTTCCTGATACATCAGGGAAAAAGAGTAAACCAGGAGATGCGAAAATTTCTCCTGGTTTTTCTTTTTGCGCTATATAGATGAGGATTGTTTGTTGTGCCTGTTATTGTTAAATGGTGGTGGTTAATTTTGTATGGTATGTGAGCCTGGTGATTTGTGTAGCCAGTGTAATCAGGAGGGTTTTATGCGCCGTGCTTTGTGTATCTTTCTGTTTGGAACATTGTTACTGAGTGCGTTTATATGCTTTGGTGATGCTCCTCAGCATGTTTTTGCTGCTTCCAGCGTAGTCAGCTCGCATAGTGTTCCTGCATATTATTCGCTCAGTAGAAAGTATTACGCGATGGGTTATAGGGATGGTCGTAAAGCCGGCTATGAGGACGGCTTTACGTCATGTTATCCTGCTGACAGCTCTCCGAAGTTTGCCGCAAACAAAGCATATATAAACGAGTCTTACGAGCAGGGCTTTAATGCGGGCTATGAGGCCGGGTATGCGAAAGGTAAGCGAGAGTGCGAGGCCGATCAAGTAGGTGGAGGAGATAATGGCGGTGGTGATAATGGTGACAGCGGGGGTGGTGTACCATCATTTAACTGATGGGAGCGTGTCAGGCTGATAGTCGAAGTCTTGCTCGTGCCGTCGATTTGATGAAGAATCTCGCTCAGTAAGTAGAATTGCCGGAATGACACAGAGCATCCCGATAATATGAAACCACATAAGCGGCTCTCCTAAAAGAAGAAACGATAGAAGCGCTGAACTTACCTGCATTGCGCCTGGGTTACATCGTATTGCCTGTACCGCTTATCCAGCGTTGCCGTGTCCTCAAGCGGCTGAGCGACCTGCACTCTCCCGTAGTAGAGCAACTTATCCTGGCCCACTTCATAGAGCAAGGACATCTAGAACGGCATATTATGCAGATGCGTAAACTCTATCGCAAGAGACGAATCGCGCTGATCAACGCCCTGACGACCCACTTTCCTGGGCAGGTGCACATTCACGGCGACGCCACTGGGCTCCATCTAGTGGCCGAATTTCCTGGCATAAATTTCACCGAGTCACGTGTGGAAGAGATGCGACAAGCAGGCGTTCGTGTCTGTCCTGTGGAGTTGCACGCCATACGCAAAGGATACCATTGTAATAAGGTCATCATGGGATACGGCAACCTTACAGAGGCAGAGATTGAAGAAGGTGTGGCAAGGATGAAGAGGCTCCAAAGCAATACTTAATTTCTCCTATTCTTTTGCGTCTGTATTGTTGAGAAAAGCTTTTGCCTCCTATCTAAACTTGTGTTATGCTAGCAATGCATAAGTGAGCAATTTGCAACCTCCATGCTAGAAAGATGGGCCATGAAAGGCGACGAGACAGAAGATATCTCCTATATCGGCAAACAGGTCGGGA
>WNGE01005570.1_pt1 | contig 14188 bp, 13 predicted proteins | sample 5400651 | NCBI WGS metagenome assembly WNGE01 (sample SAMN13153370, study PRJNA577476) | soil metagenome | isolation source: 60 cm soil or saprolite under grassland replicate 2 | place: USA:California | collected 2016-06-15 | reverse complement strand
GTGCCCACGTACCGCTCGGAGACCATCTTCGGCTTGCCGTCGACCCAGCCCATCTCGCGCAGGTACCAGTACGGCTTCCCGCTGATCACCTTCTTGTACAGGCTCGCCACAAATTTAGGTCATAGGCCAGATCGGAGACGCAGTCAAGCACCGCAAGCACGCGTCACAAGGAAAAACAGGTCAGCCGGGACCCTGACCAGGAGTCAGCAGACCATGATCATCGGAAACTCGGGCTAGGGGATCAGGCCGAGCTGGCGGGCGCGGGTGACGGCCTCGGTGCGGTTGGCCGCGCCGAGCTTGCCCAGCAGGTGGCTGACGTGCTTTTTGACCGTGTCGACGGTGACCACCAGTTCCCCGGCGATGCGCGGGTTGGGTGTGCCCGCGGCCAGCAGCACCAGGATTTCCAGCTCGCGGGCGGTCAGCTGCTCGGCCAGGCCCGGCACCGCCGCGGCGGCGTCTCGCCCGGCGCCTTGCGCGTCGTCCTTGCCGCCGAACGCCCGCAGCACCCGGGCCAGGCAGCCGAGTTCGACGCCGCGGGCGGCGGCCTGGTCTGCCTTCTGGGCCGCGACCAGCCGGCCCAGCAGCGCGGCCATCGGCGGCCCCTCGTCGGCGAACACCCGGACATAGCCCTGCGGGCAGGCCAGGGTGAGCGCCGCGGCCAGGACATCTACCGCGCGGGCCTCCTGGTCGGCGGCCGCCAGCGCCAGTGCCCGCAGCGCCTGGATCTCGATGATGCTGCCCGCCCGGTTTTAGGCGTCCGCCGCCGCAAGCATTCTGTCCAGCAGCGCGAGTGCCGGACCGGGTCGGTCCTGGGCGAGCAGCACCCGGGCCAGCACCAGGTACTCCGCCTCCTGCGGGTAGGTCGGCTCGTCATCCGGGCCCAGGCCGTGTTCCTGGATCCAGCGGGCGACCGCGGCAACCTCGCCCCGGGCCAGCAGCAGCCGCGCCCGCTGCGCCGGCACCGGATTAAGCAGGCCCACCGCCGGGCCCGGCGCGACCAGCCCGGCTTGATCGATCGCGTCAAGGGCGCCGGGATCACCGCTGGCCTGCCTGATCCACGCCAGCGTCGCCAGGCCCGTGGCCAGCGGCTGGGCATAGGGGAACTGTCGGCATGCCGCGACGCCCTCGGTGACCTCCCGCAAGGCAGCACTAAGCTCATCCCGCTGGTAGGCCACCTCGGCCAGGCCCACATACGCGATGCCCGCGGCGGGCAGGGCCGGCCGACCGGGCGGCGTGGTGATCTCCAGCGCTTGCTGGTAGGTCGCGGCCGCCGCGTCCAGGCGCCCCTGAGCGCGCTGCACCAGGCCGCGCCAGCCCCTCACCGAGTGCCGCTGCCAGGCGGGGGCGGGGCACGAATCCCGGCCGCGGGCGCGGCAGGTGCAGCTTGGTGGCCAGCAGGACATCTTGCTCGGGGGCGGCGACCCCGGCCGGGGCCGCCGCGGATGGCTCGGCCATCGGCGACCTACCGCTCAGCGCGTCCGGCGATGACCAGCGCCGCTGCTGGATGCCGACATTCTAACGACACGCCGACGGCCGGGCCCGGGCATCGCTGATCAACTGCGGAGGTCCTGCCCGGTGAGCTGGCGAGCATCCGGCGAACGTGCGGAGTGGCCTTGCCCTCGACCAGGTCGGTTGGGAGTATGGGCGGATCGTCGCCGTTCCAGCGCGTGGCCGCGACGTCGCCGATCGCATCCTCCTGGTCGGGCTGCCGGGGCTTCATGGGGACGTTACGAGCAGGCTCCGGCCGCGTCGTCACCCGAAGGTGCACAGGCGGGCGGAATCTTGTGCGGCCGCGCAAAGTGCCACCCGTCTATGGTGCGAGTCCTCCGCAGTTGCTGGCGTTCTTCCTCGCTGGTGCCGCCCCAAACGCCGTGGACCTGGCGTGTTGCCAGCGCATACTGCAGGCACTCGCGTCGGACCGGGCAGCGCGCGCAGACGGCTTTTGCCTGCGCAATTTGCTGCAGCGCCGGGCCCGAGGGGGCGATGGGGAAGAACAGGTCGGGGTCACAGCTCAGGCAGGCGGCCCGTGACTCCCAGCCGGCTGAACTAGCCTCGGTAGCTGCCCCCGCGGGCACCGAGATCACGGGCCCTGTTTCGCCGATCGACTGCTGGTACGCCTCGCGGGAGGCGCCGGCGAGGCGAGGTCTGATCGTGTTCACAGCGGCGCGGTGTTGCGAGTGTGGCGCGGCAGCCAGACCCTTCGGTACAGCAGACGGCCGGGTGTTGGCAGCTGGCTCAGCACTTGGGTGCAGACACGAGGGCTGGCGGAGGTGAGGGCCCACGGGAGCGTGCCCGCTGCGGGCCCGCCGCGGATGGCCCTGCCGATCGCGCAGAGTTCGTGCTGCGACATGATCTGGCCGATCAGCGGCAGCGCGTCGGCCTCCTCATGGGCGAGGTGGCTGGTTAGCCTGGTGGCCAGCCGGGTCAGCAGCTGGCGGAGCCGACGGGGGTCGGCGTCCATCGAGAACGCGTCGTCGGTCACGGCCTGCAGCGGGCCGATCAGCTGGTGCTCATCTTCCATCGCATCCAGCAGGGCCTGGTCGCGCGGTTCTCCGGCGAGCTTGGCCCGGGCCAGCGGCCACATGGCCGCCTGCTCGGCGGCGAGGTGGAGGCGCAGCTGGTCGTGGAACACGACCCAGCGGGCGCGAACCGCCGTGCGGCTTGCCGTGGTGTGCAGCAGCTGGTCCAGGTCACGGCGCAGCGCATCGTGGATCGCGCGCATCAGCGTCCAGTCGGCCCGGCTGCTGAGCCGGGTGGTGGGGGGTGAGGCCATCGGTTGTTCTCCTTGGCTGGCCGGGTAGGGAGGCAATTAGTAACGGTCGGCTGAAGCCGTCAGACGCATGAGTGGCAGGCGTGCCGCATGGGGCCGGTCGGGACCTCGGCCAATGCCTTCTCTTCCTGGCCGCGCCAGCCGCGACATGCCGCCCTGCTTATGCCGCTGCCTGGGTGTAGTGGCGGGAAAGGAGGCTGATGCCTTCGCGGTAGGTCGGTGCCTGGAGCGTCCAGCCGAGTTCGGTTTTGGCCCGGGTGCTCGAAACCCGCAGCCCGCCGGTCACGGCCGCCCGGGCGAGCGGCGCCGTCGCGAGAAGCCAGCCGGGAACGGCTCGCGGCCTGGGTGCCCCGATGGCCCGCGCCATTACGATCATCAACGTGGCCAGGCTGACCGGCTCATCGTCGGTGATGTTATAGGCCGCACCCGGCGTGGCCTGCTCCAGCGCGGCGACGGTCGCGGCGGCGTCCTCGACGTAGACCCAGGGCAGCACTCCGGAGTTGCGCACGATGGGAAGCTTGCGCCTGCGCAGCCCCTCGATGAGGGTGTCGCTCGCCGGGCCCGGCCCGTACACCAGGCCGTACCGCAGCGCGATGCCGTCCAGGCCGTCGGCGCGCAGCACCTGCTCCTCGTTCGAGCGCATGGCCGCGAGGTGTTCCTCGAAGCGGCCGTGCCCGGGCGGGCCGAACTGGTCGGCCTCGGTCAGGACCCGGCCGCCCCAGTCGCCGTAGCCGTATCCGAAGACCATCGACTGGGTGAGGAATCGCCTGGCGCGGAGCTGGTGAGCGGCGGCGATCAGGTTGGCGGTGCCCTTGGTGCGCAGGATGTTGGTTGCCGTCATGTCCTTGTGCGACATCGGCGTCTTCTTCAGCGCGGTGATCTCGCAGATCACCGCGTCGGCGCGCTGCCCTTGCAGGGCCCGGACCAGGGCAGGAGTACTGAGCACGTCGACCCGGATGGGGGTCGTTCCCGCGGCGGCCAGCCTGGCCCGTCCCTCCGGAGACCGGTGGAGCGCCAGGACCTCGTGGCCGGCTGCGTGCAGCCGGCGGATCAGCGGCATGCCGATGGCGCCGGACGCGCCGGCGAGCAGGACTTTCATGTCAGGTTCCCCTTTCGGTGAGCGTGCTTCGTGTGAGCTGGGCCTAGAGGATGCCGACCCAGGTCCGCTCGCGGCATGGCGGCACCAGGGCGTCCCCGGTCGGCCAGGAATTTCGTCTGTCATCTCCTCGGCCAGGGCCGGGCCCGCTGATGCCGAGATGCCCTCGCCTTTGCAGGCCGGCCCCTGGAGGGACGGTATGAGCCTCCGCCGCGGGAAGCGTCACCCGAAGGGGGGCCTGCGGGTGGAATCTTCCGCAGCCCGCCGCCCGGCACGACAGTGCCGCCGGACTGCGCCGGGGCACGGCGGTGCCGCCCCGGGGATTGGCCGCCGTGTCCTGCTACGCGGTGGCTCTATGAGTTAGCGGGGACAGCACCAGGGATGCCGAAGCCGCGGAAGGCGTCTGGGGTGAGGAAGGCAGTGATCTCGTGGATCTGCCCGCCGCGCAGGGTGAGCACGTTGACGGCGTGCGGCATGAAGGCCTGCGTCTTGTCGTCCCACGCGTAGGCAAAGAAGGCGAGTTGCCCGTTCGCGCGAACAGGGATGAGGCGCCAGCGCGTCGCCCCGGCCAATGGCCCGCCGCCGAGGAAAATAGCGACCTGTTCGCGACCGCGGTACCAGGTTGGCAGGGGCGGCATCGTCATCTTCGCGTCGTCGGCGAGCATGGCGACGACCGCGTCAACGTCGTTGCGCTCCCAGGCGGTGACGTAGCGCTCCACGACTTGTCTCAGCGCGCCGTCGCCCAGTGAGCGCAGCGTCGCCTGCTGGCTTTGTTCCGGCAGCCGTTGATCCACCGTCTTGTGCGCGCGCTGCAGTGCGCTGTCGACCGAGACGGGCGTCGTCTCGAGCGCCGTGGCGGTTTCGCGCGCCGAGAAGCCGAGCACGTCGCGGAGTATCAGCACGGCGCGCTGTCGCGCGGGCAGGTGCTGGAGTGCCGCGATGAAGGCGAGCTCAACGCCCTCGCGCTGCTCATAGCGGGCCTCCGGGCCAGCCAGGCCGCTCGCGAGCCCCAGCCGCTCATCCGGGTAGGGCTCCAGCCACACTGCCTCGGTCACCGGCTCGGCAGGATCGTCGTGGGGGTCGGCCGCTGGCCCGTAGTCGACGGGAAGCACCCGCCTCGACCGCCGCTCGATCGCCCTGAGGCAGGCGTTCGTCGCGATCTTGTAGAGCCAGGCGCGAAGCGAGCTTCGGCCCTCAAACCGCGGCAGAGCGCGCCAGGCGCGCAACAGTGTCTCCTGCAGCGCATCTTCTGCATCCGCGACCGAACCGAGCATCCGGTAGCAGTGGGCATGAAGCTCGCCGCGGTACGGGTCGGCGAGTCGGCCGAAAGCATCGTCGTCGCCCCGCTGGGCGGCCTCGAGCAACTCGGGCTCGTTCGCCGTCAGCGCCGGGCGAGCGGTTCTCGTGTCGTCGGCCTGCCCGATCGTCATCGCTTTGGCTGCCACAGTGCGAGTTCGCCGCCCTTCGGCACCGATACGACGCTGCGCCATCCGGTCGGCCCCTCGCGCGGCGCCAGCAGCACCGAGGCGCCGAGCCGGCGCGCGTGTTCCGTGGACTCTTCGACCTGGCCGACCTCGACGTAGGGCAGCCACAGCGGGCGCGCGGTGCCACATTCGACGATGCCGCCGCCGAACCCCCCACCCAGTTCGAGGGCGAGATATGAGCCGGACCCGGCCTCGATCAGCTCCGGACGCCAGCACAAGAGCTTCGCGTAGAACGCGCTCGCCCGTGCCTGATCACCGGTGTGGAGCTCCAGGTGGACGACGGGCCTAGGACTGGACTGATGCATGTTCACCTTCCTTATGACCCGCGCCCGGGCCGAAATCCATCGCTGGCGGAGCAGAATAGGTGAGCGAGATGCCGACTCGAGGGTTTATTCCGCGCTAGCGGCGTCGGCGGCAGAGAGCGGGGGACATGCCGGTGCACGATCGCCGCCACTGGACGGCGTGACCTGCGCCCGGCGCCGGTACCGCGCCGGGCGCAGGTAGCTTCATGACCTGCCCTGGCCGCCGAAGAGGTGGTAGGACCCGATCTCACGCAGCTGGGTGACAACCGGTGGCTCGTCACAGCGGTCGTGGATGTTCTCCTGGAACCGCCTGAACGCTTCCAGCTTGGCCAGCGGGGTCGGCCCGTCGCTATCGGTTGAGGCGAGGTGGACGAACGTCACCCCGTCGTCGAGCTGGAACGTCGCGTAGTGGAATCCTTTGGGTTCGGTGCGCCGCAGCTCGTCATAGACCGCGCGGACGAGCCGCTCATTCTCTGCTGCATGCTCAGGCTTGACCTTGTAGCGGACGAGCACCCGTGTCATTTGGAGACCTCCTTGACCCGATTTGTGGCTTTCTCTGCCTCGAGCGCTGGGATAACACCTTCCAGGCTGGCGGGGACTGTCGTGCGGCGGGCCAGGGTGGCTGTGGCCGGCAGGGCGAGCAGAGCCATCGCTCCGCAGACCCACAAGGCCCAGTGAAACCCGCCTGTCAGTGCAGCGCTCGGAGCCTGGCCTTCGCCGAGCAAGGTCTTGAAATGCGTGGCGGCGACCGTCGACGCGATCGCGATGCCGATCGCCCCGCCGAGCTGCTGCGAGGTGTTGAGCAGCCCCGAGGCGAGCCCGGCCTCCCGCTTGGCGACGCCGGTCAGGCCGGCGATCGAAATGGGGACGAAGCCGAAGGCCGTGCCGGCCCCGGCGATGAAGAACGGCCCCGCGAGGGCGCTCCAGAAGTGCCCGTGCACCGGCGCCTGCGTCGCCCACAGCACGCCGCCGGCGATCATTGCCATCCCGGCCGCCATCACCGGCCCCGCCGAGATGCGGGTGACGAGCATCTGCGCGAGCCCGGCGAGCGCGACGGAGGTGAGCGAGGCGGTCAGCCAGGCGACCCCGGCCTGCAGGGCCGAGTAGCCCAGCACCTGCTGCATGTACAGGGTGCCGATGAAGATGAAGGCAAAGAAGCTGCCGCCGAGCAGGAACCCCACGGCGTTCGCGACCGCCACCGTCCGCAGCCGGAAGATCCGCAGCGGCATCAGCGGCGCCTCGGTCCGCGTCTCAACTACCAGGAAGGCGACCAGCAGCGCCGCCGAGACGGCCAGCAGCGTCACCGTACGGGCGGATCCCCAGCCGGCCTGCGGCGCTTCCGAAATCGCGTAAACCAGCAGCACCAGCGCCCCCGTCACCGTGACGGCGCCAAGTGGGTCGAACCGGCGGCGGACCCCCTGGAGCCTGCTCTCGGGGACGAGGCGCGGGGCGAGCAGCAGCGCCGCAATCCCGATCGGCACGTTGAGGAAGAAAATGTACTCCCAGCCGGCGTAACGGGTCAGCAGCCCGCCGGCGATCAGGCCGATCGTCGCCCCGGCTGCTCCGATGCCGCCCCACAAGCCGAGCGCCTTGTTGCGCTCGGCGCCCTCGGGGAACATGTTCATCACGATCGACAGCGCCGCCGGCAACACAACAGCCGCGCCGAATCCCTGCAGCCCGCGCATCGCGATCAAGAACCCGCTGCTGGTCGCCAGCCCCGCGCCGAGCGACGCGGCGGTGAACACGGCTAGGCCCAGCATCAGGATCCGCCGGCGCCCGAGCAGGTCGGCGGCCCGGCCGCCCAGCAGCAGGAAGCCGCCGAAGGTGATCCCGTAGGCGGTCACCACCCACTGCAGGTCGGACTCGGAGACGTGGAGTTTGCGGCCGATCGTCGGCAGCGCGACGTTGACGATCGTGAGATCGACGATGGTCATGAAGAACGAGACGGCCAGCACGGCGAACGCGCGCCAGCGGTGTACCTGGGGTACCGGCTCTGTGGTCATCATTTACCTTTTCTTGTATCTGCCTCGTAGGTGATGGTCGGCGAGCCCAGTCGCCGCTCTTGGAGGTAGTGATCCGGCGGAAGGCCGCGATCCATCGCCCGCAGCGGAAGCCGCGCCCGGCGCACTCTGCACACGTGCCCAGGGCTGGAAGGCGGCGGTGCCGCCCCGAAGGTCGGCTGTGGGGGCCGGCCAGGGGATCAGGCCGCCCGCTGACGCCGCCCCTTCGCCGGCCCCTTGGCCCGAAGGGCACGGCGCATGGCGCCTGGACGGCACTGTCGTGCCCCGCGCCCTCGTCGGAAGATTCCACCCGCGCGGGCACCTTTGGGTGACGCGCAGATCTGGCGGCCGTCCGTAGCGTGGAGAAACCAGACACAGACCGACCGGAGGATAGCAATGGCCGTTCTCAGGCTTGACCGGGTCACGAAGGCCCCCGCCGGCGCCGGAAAACCTGTCACCCGACCCGTCGCGGTGAAGGACGCCTCGCCATTTCCGCGGTCGCGGCGGGCCATGTCTGCCAGGCGAGGGGATGACCTGGCGTGAACGGCCCGGGGCAGCCCGCCCGCTACGAGATCCGCGTCGCCGGCGTCCTTGATGACCGGTGGGCGGACTGGTTCGGCGGTCTCCAGGTCAGCAGCGACGGCACGAAGACCGTCATCGCCGGCTTGCTCCCTGATCAGCCCGCGCTGCACGGGCTGCTGACCAAGATCCGCGACCTCGGTCTGACCCTGATCTCGGTGCGCAAGCTCGGCGCCGGTGACACGGAGGACGAGGCGCAGCAATGACACGCGACCCAGATGGGCGGCGCCAAGCCAGGCATGAGGCCCGCGGCCCGATCTCGGGCAGCCCGGCACCGCATCCGTCATCAGGCACAACAACGTGCAGCGACCAGGCCCTGACCCCCTGACCTGCCTACGTCTTATCGGCCCCGAGACTGCCGGTAGCCCGAACTCCTGAGACGGCTTCAGGCCCAGCATGACGCGGTGCGCAACGCCCCGGAGTAGGTTGAGGGTGCGGGCTAGGGAATCAAGCCGAGCTGGCGGGCGCGGGTGACGGCCTCGGTGCGGTTGGCCGCGCCGAGCTTGCCCAGCAGGTGGCTGACGTGCTTTTTCACCGTGTCGAGGGTGACCACCAGCTCCGCGGCGATGCGCGGATTCGGCTTGCCCGCGGCCAGCAGCACCAGCACCTCTAGCTCGCGGGCGGTCAACTGCTCGGCCAGGCCCGGCACCGGCCCGGCGCCGCGCGGGGCGTCCCGCCCGGCGTCCTTGCCGTCGGCCGCCCGCAACACCCGGGCCAGGCAGCCGAGGTCTACGCCGCGGGCGGCGTCCCGCCCGGCCTTCTGGGCCGCGACCAGCCGGCCCAGCAGCGCAGCCATCGGCGGCCCCTCGTCGGCAAACACCCGGACATAACCCTGCGGGCAACCCCGGGTCAGCGCCCCGGCCAAGACCTCTACGGCGCGTGCCTCCTGGCCTGCGGCCGCCAGCGCCAGCGCCCGCACCGCCTGGATCTCGATGATGCTGCCCGCCCGGCCCTGCGCGGCCGCCGTCGCGTGCAGCCGCTCCAGCAGCGCGAGCGCCGGGCCGGGTCGGTCCTGGGCGAGCAGCACCCGGGCCAGCACCAGGTACTCCGGCTCCCGCGGGTAGGTCGGCTCGTCATCCGGGCCGAGGCCGCGCTCTTTCGTCCAGCGGGCGGCCGCGCCGATATCGCCCTGGGCCAGCAGCAGCCGCGCCCGCTCCGCCGGCACCGGATTTATCAGGCCCACCGCCGGGCCCGGCATAGCACGTTCGGCCTCGCCCATTGCATCGAGCGCGCCGCTCGGATCACCGCCGGCCTGCCTGGTCCACGCGAGAGTGGCCAGGCCGGTAGCTAGCGGCGGCGCGTAGGTGAACTGCCGGCACAGCGCGATGCCCTCCGTCAGATATCCCAGGGCAGCGTCCAGGTCGCCCCGCTGGTAGGAGACCTCACCCAGGCCCACATACGCGATGCCGGCGGCAGGCGTGGCCGGCCGGCCACGTGGCGCGTTGGACTCCAGCGCCTCCTGGTAGGTGCCGCGGGCCGCGTCTAGGCGGCCTTGAGCGCGCTGGACCTGGCCGAGGTGGTGGCCGCCCCAGGCGATCAGGGTGGGCAGGCCTGCCGTCCGCCATCCCGCGATGCTCGACGTGAAGGCCTGCTCAGACTCTGCCAGCCGGCCGCCGAGCCACTCGGCTATGGCCAGGTGCCCCTGAGTGATGAAATCGAGCATCCGCTCGCCGTCGCCGATCGCGGCCAGGGCCTGCGCAGCGAAGGAAGCTGCGCCTTCGGCGTCACCGCGGAGTTCGGCCAGGTACGCACGGAAGACCGCAATCGTGGCCGGGACGTTCACCAGCAGGCTGGCGGCCTGGCCGGCCGACGGCTGAAACGGCTCATCGGCAGCATCCGCATACGCGCGCTCGGCGGCATCGAGTAGCCCTCCGACTTCCTCCACGCGACCGCCCGTGTCGACCTGGGCAGCCCGCGCCACCAACAGCCGTGGCCGGGACCTGATCGTCTGCGCGGGCAGCGCCGAGAACCACCGCTCGAGAGTCGCCCCCTCGCCGCGCAGGTAAAAGAGCTCATCGAAGTACTGCTCCATCAACCGGGCGGCCCAGTTCATGTCCCCCGCGGCTATCGCGTGGCGCACGGCGGCGTCGGCGGGTCCATGTTCGGAGTGCCAGGCGGCGGCGTTTCTGTGCAGCAGCGGGATCCGCTCGGGCCGTTGCTGGCGCAGGCGGACGCGGAGCAGATCGGCGAATAGCTGGTGGTAGCGCCACCAGCCGCGCACTTCATCCAGTGGCACCAGGAACAGGCCGGCATGCTCGATCGCCTCCAGCATCGCCTGGCTATCAGTCCGGCCGGTGATCGCATCACAGAGGGCGCCGCTGAGTCGCTCCAGCACCGACGTCTCCAGCAGGAACCCGCGCAGCTCTTCCGCCTGGCGGTCCAGCACCTCCCCGGCCAGGTAGTCCAGCACGTAGCGGTGGCTGCCGCTGAACGCCGCCACGAACCCGGCGGTATCCTCCTGCCCGCGCAACGACAGAGCGGCCAGTTGCAGGCCGGCCGCCCACCCCTCCGTCCGGGCAGTCAATGCCGCCACGGTCGCGTCCGGCAGGTCAGCACCGAGCGCTTCGCGCAGCAGCGCCGCAGCCTCGTCAGTGGTGAAGCGCAGGTCGTCGGCGCGCAGTTCGACGAGCTGCCCGCTGGCCCGCAGCCGCGCCAGCGCCAGCGGCGGGTCCGAGCGGCTGGCCAGCACTATTCGTAGTCGCGCGGGCAGATGCCCGAGCAGGAACGCCAGCGACGCGTGTACCGGCTGGGAGTCGATCAGGTGGTAGTCATCGAGGATGAGCAGTACCTCGCCCTTACCAGGCTCGGCGTCCAGCTCGTTGACCAGCGCCGTCACCAGCCCCTCGAACGACGGCGGCGCCGGGGGTCCCAGCAGCGGGCCGACCTGCTCGGAGATCCCCGGCCGTACCCGATCCAGCGCCGCAACCGCGTGGCGCCACAACCGTGCCGGGTCGTTGTCGCTCGCATCCAGCGACAGCCAGGCAACCGGGCACCCGTCGCGCCGGGCCCAGTCGGCCAGCAGGGCCGTCTTACCGGAACCGGCTGGCGCGCACACCATGATGAGCTGCCGCGCTAGTCCTTCTTCCAGCCGGCCGGCCAGGCGCGGGCGGGGCACGAATCCCGGCTGCGGGCGGGGTATGTGCAGTTTGGTGGCCAGCAGGGCATCCGGCCCGGACGCGGCGACCTTCGGCGGGCCCGCCGCAGAGCGCTCAGCCATCAGCGACCCACCCTCAGCGTGCCATCGACAGCCAGCTTCGCCGCTGGATGAGGCCATTGTAGGACTGGCTTGGCTGGCCCGGCCGCCGCGGCCGTGCTGAGCCCGTGCTGACCCCGGGATGCTCGGCACATCATCTAGCTGCGGAAACTGCCTGCCGCTCGACTATCACCCAGATCTACGAGGGCACCAACCAGATCCAGCGCATGGTCATGGCGCGGCAGCTTCTGAAGGGGTGAAACTGGGCCACTGACCTGGGGTTTCTCGGGCGCTTCCCGCCGTAGAACGGGCCGTTCGACGCCGAGTCGTGCAGTCCGTTCTCGTATCCGGTTTACCCGATTGATGCCGGTTGTTTCCCGTCGTTCCCGGACCCGGTGCTGAATCGGTGCTGACCCTAGCGCGGGGTTGGCCGCCGGGCGCGGCTGTTCGCCCGCCAGCCACCGCGGGTCTGACGTGTGGTCGCACCGCACGCCGGTCAGTCGCTGGCGAGCCGGGCGACCCGTTCTCGTGTCCGGTTTTATCCGATTGGTACCGATAACTTCCCGTCGTTTCCGGACCCCGTGCTGAATCCGTGCTGACCCTGCGCGGGGTTGGGACGGCGATGTCAGTGGGGCAGTCCGAGCCGTTTGGAGAGCCTCTTGACCGCTCGGTCGTAGCTCCCGTTTGTGGATCCAGGACCCAGATGTCATCTGAGAACGGTTCGAATCCGATCGATTTCCAGGTACGCCGCACTGCCGTCATGGCCTTGCGGAAGACGGCATTGTCCTGCTTCTGGTCATCGTCAAGATCGATGGGGAATGGCTTGAGCACCACGGCTCGTGGATCATCGTACAGCCAGCGCAGCCAACGGATGATCAAGAGCCGGCCAACACCGCCGCAGCCCCGCCACCCAGGCGCGAGCCGCACTCGATCGAGGATTACGACCTGACTGCCGCCAGGCTCTAGCGAGTCCTCAAGCTCCTGAGGGCCAGTTCGGTGCACTTGTGCGTCTTGACGTGGGGTCGCAGCCGCTCGCCGGGCCACGCCTACGCCATGCGGACCAGGTTGGCGGCCAAGATGGCGGCGTCCACCAGGGGTGCGGGGGTCTGCAGCTCGGCCAGACAGCGGAGGACGGGCGCGGTGGTCACGGCGCCAGCATGCCCCGCGCGTGAGGCGCGGCGCTAATGATCGGGTGCAGCTATTCGCCAAGGGGGACGGAGGCAGCGTTCCCGGGCACGGAAGGGACGCGACAACAGGTCAGCGAGTTGCTGGACCGGACCTTGTGGCCTTGATCCTCGGCGAGCGCTACCTTGCCCTGGTGCTCCGCGAGTACCTGGTCCACTACAACCGCCACCGGCCGCACCAATCCCGGCGACAGCGGCCCCCGGACATCGAAACGCAGTCCGTCCGGGACGTGGCCAATCTGCGATCCGTCAGCCGAAAACCCGTCGTCTCCGGAGTCCAGGACTCCTGACATAGAGCCATGGGTCTGGTGATCCTGGCGGGCTGATCTGCATTTACGGCGTGTCGTTCCCGCCCGCCCGTACTCCTGCACCGGGCCGTTGCGCCCCGGTCTCGCGCATGGCGGCGACCAGCACCGCCAGGAAGATCCGCAACTCCCGGAGCTCGACGTCGTCCGGCATCCAGGCAATTACACCACCGCGCCTCTTTCCACGGCTTCTCATGCATCCAGCCAAACAGCGGCGCGGGCACCTGTCCGGCAGCCCCTGCTCGATCGCCCGGGGCGGCACCGTTGCATCTGGAACCCGGTCACCTCGTCAGCGCGACGGCGGCGTCCGCGGCCGAGGCGAACAACTGCCGGCGCGCCGATTTGGCCGTCATCCACCCACGGTGCTGCCACTCCCGGCCGGCCAGCGAGTCTCCGGCCATCACCACCTCGCCGAACGGGATGGAGCGGTAGCGGGCGATCGCCATCAGCGCGGACGCTTCCATCTCGACGACTAGACACCCTTCCTCCACCCGGCGCGAGACCCGGGCCCGGGTCTCGCGGTAGATGGCGTCCATCGACCAACTCAGGCCGTGCGTCGTCTCCACGCCGGCGGCGCTGAGCGCGTCGGCCAGGCTCTCAGCCGGACCCGGGTCAGCCGAGACGACCCGGCCGGCCGACAGGTAGTGGAAGGACGTGCCCTCGTCGCGCACAGCGCCGGTCAAGATCACCGCGTGCCCCATCACCAGTTCCGGTACCAGCGCCCCTGCCGCACCGCAGGCGATGACTCCGCGAACTCCGCGGGCAATGACCTGCTCGAGCATGGCACCGGCCAGCGGCGCCCCGACTCCGGGATGGAACACGCCCAGCCGTACACCCCGGTGCTCGATCTCCCACAACGATGCCGGACCCATCTCGCTGTGCAGGCGACACACTGGCCTCGCGTCTTGACGGCCGGAGAGTTCCTCGACGACGTCACGGAAGAAGCACGCCACGGCGACCGCCGGCGTGTCGACCGGACGGATCAGCCGGCTCGGCTCGATGACCGCCTCACCGGTCAGATCCTCATCCTCCAGTAGCGGCAGTCGTCGGCGATCAGCCGGCCCAGACAACCTCTGCACCTCCCGCGCCTCCATCCTATCGGCGCGCCCGTGCAGGCCGGCTGATGCCGATAAGCCCCCAGGGTTCCCCTCAAACCGTGGAGACTTCCTCATAGCCGATTCGTGTAATTTCACCGCTTCTTCTGACTATCGAACGCCAGTTCACTTCGTTCCCCTGGCGTTCGTTTGTATGTCCGGGCAGGGGAATCCGGACGCG
>WNGE01005569.1_pt1 | contig 14193 bp, 19 predicted proteins | sample 5400651 | NCBI WGS metagenome assembly WNGE01 (sample SAMN13153370, study PRJNA577476) | soil metagenome | isolation source: 60 cm soil or saprolite under grassland replicate 2 | place: USA:California | collected 2016-06-15 | reverse complement strand
GGCGTTCGGAGAAAGGCCCGCTCGTGCCGCTGCCGACACTCGATCGCCCAACGGCTTCGTGCTTCGCTCGTCGCCCGGCGACGGTTTCCGCGGTAACTACCTCAACTGGCCGGGCATCGGTGAGATCGACATCATGGAGAACATCAACGGCCGGCCGACGGATTTCTCGACCCTGCATTGCGGCGTGGTCTCAGGCGGCCCGTGCAACGAGACAAGCGGCATCGGCAAGACCATCGACAACGCGACTCTGCAGGATTCCTTTCACACCTACGCGATGGAGCTGGACAAGACCGTCCGGCCGAACCAGCTTCGCTTCTACCTCGACGGCGTGAACTTTGGAACGATCTACGCCGACCAGGTCCCGGCCGAGACGTGGGCAAGCGCCACGGCGCACGGATTCTTCGTCATCCTCGACGTGGCCGTAGGCGGGGCTTTCCCGTGGGCCGAGTGCAACTTCTTCCCCCCACGCAGGCGGATGCTCCGGCTCGACACCCTTTCCCGAAGTGGTGACGCTGAGCACCGTCTCCGGCAAGGCCGATGAAGGTCGCCTACGTGGCGGTCTACAACAAAAAGTAAGACCTCTGACCTGGTTCGCGCAAGACAGAGAGTCGCGCTCGTAAAGAAGGTGCGCCTCAGGAGGGTCGAGAAGGGACGTTGCAACCACAAAACGCCTTCGCCGGTCGCGTTGATTCTTCGGGTCGCCTGCTTCAAGATTTCGTCGAGATGACGGAGTGGATAGGCATCGCAGTCACCGCCGTGCTGACTCTTGCAGGGCTGTACTTCGGGAACTCCCTCCGCATCAAGACACGCACGGACGTGGAAGCCAACGTCGCCGAGAAGCGGTTTGCTGCCTACGCAGCACTTTGGGCGCAAACGAAGACCGCGTCGCCGATGCGCGGTGTGCCCCTGACGCGGGCCGAGCGGTCCCAGCTCTACGACCAACTCACCGACTGGTACTACGACGGCGGGAACGGGATGCTGCTCACCGAGGAGACCGGAACATTTACTTGCAGGCGAAGAAGAACCTGACATGTCCGACTGAGGAACTCGTGCCCGAATCGCTCGTCGAACAGGCTGTTCGCGACGGCGATGCCGCGCGAGGTCAGGCATCGATCGACCAGTTGTCGCTCCTCCGCGCGTCCTTGCGTGCAGACATCCGGATCTACGCGCAGCCTTACGACGAAGAGTTGAGCCCCGAAGACATAGGGTTCCTCAAGGCCTCTAAGGTCGACCTGCGCCGCCCTCTATGGCGAGACGCGCGCAAGCGCCAGTCCGCGCATCACGACGCGTAGCTCGAAGTGTCTCGGCTGCCGTAACGAACTGAAGCGAGAAGCGCACGACCCTGACGGAAATCGGCCGGCCATATTTGCCCGTCAGTTCGCGTCCAGTGAGACAACGTTCGCGCCCCGTAGAAGTCCTCGTCCTGACACAAACGGCCCGCCGTCGTGGGACACGGTTCGGGACATATTCGTCCGCGACCCTGAATCCTTCATCGAGATCGTCCTGAGTTTGCCGCTTCTTCCGAAGTGGAGCGTACGGGAATCGAACCCGTGACCTCCGACTTGCAAATACCAGGTTACGAGGCGAGGTTAGGTCAGGTTAGGTCAGTCAACGCGAAGTTGCGCTGGTTGGGTGAGGTTGAAATTGGCTATTCGGGGACACGGTTCGGGACACGCTTTTTGTGTGTCTCCGACACCGTTCTCACGCCGTGGTCGGGCGACAGGACGCTCACACATGCCAGGCGGTTAGACGCGTCGCCGCCAGCGCGCGAAGACGTCCTCGAGTTCGGCGCGCAGTGCGCGCGGTGCCAGAACGAACAGACGGTCGCCCGGCTCGATCACCATCGTTCCCCGCGGCGGGATCGTCTCTCCGTGTCGTGCGACCACGGCGATCAAGGCGTTGCGGGGGAGGCCGAGTTCGCGCACGGCGGAGCCGGCGATCGCGTGGTCGCCGGCGACGTCGAACTCGACGAGCTCGAGCGAACCGAGCGCGTCTACTTCCAGCGGTGCTGCGACGACCGCCGGCCGTGGATCGACGAGCCCGAGGCGTGCTGCGGTCCACTCGAGCGTGGTTCCCTGGAGCAGCGCCGACACGACGACGACGAAGAAGACCGCGTTGAAGATCGTCTCGGCCTTTCCGAGCTCGGATGAGAGCACGAAGGTGGCGAGCACGATCGGGACGGCGCCGCGCAGGCCGGCCCACCCGAGCAGCACTGGCTCGCGGGCGCTGAACTTGCTAAACGCGGGATCCAGACGGCGATCGGCCGGATCACGATCACGAGCAGTGCCGCGAGTGCGAGACCGGGTAACGCGACGGGGGGCAGGTCGCTGGGGAACACGAGCAGGCCGAGCACGACGAACACCGCCACCTGCGCAACGAAGGCGAGGCCCTCGTGGAAGGCGACAAGCTGCCGGCGGTAGCGCGACGGCGTGCTCCCGACCGCGAGACCGACGAGGTAGACGGCGAGGAAGCCGCTGCTTCGGCCATTCCTATGGCGGAGCCGTGATCACCGAGGCGGGCAACGATCCGAACGTGGCAGCGCTCGTCTACATCGCGGCGTTCGCGCCAGATGCGGGCGAGTCGGTGAACACGCTGATCGCCGATCCGCCGCACCCGGGGCACCCGTGCCGCCGATCCTGCCGCCGCAGGACGGCTTCCTGTTCTTGGACCGGGGCAAGTTCCATGACTCGTTCGCTGCCGACATCCCGGCCGAACAGGCCGCGTTCATGGCCGACTCGCAGGTGCCGTGGGGTGTTGACGCTCTTGGCGGCACGATCAGCGAACCGGCGTGGCGCAGCAAACCAAGTTGGTACCTCGTCGCCACCGACGACCGGATGATCCCGCCGCCGGCCCAGCGCGAGATGTCTGCGCGGGCGGGTTCGACCGTTGTCGAGGTCGCGGGCAGCCATTCGATTTACATCTCGCAGCCCGCAGCGGTGGCCGGACTCATCGAACAGGCCGCGGCCGCGGTCGAGTTAGTCACGCACTGAACCGAGCTGAGCGAACGTCCCCGCAGTGCCAGTCTGTTCTGGCTCGCACTTGCGGGGACGTGGCCGTCGGGATCGGCCGTGCGCGGGTGGGAAGGCATGGAGTCCCGGCGGTCGAGCGGCCGGCCCTCGCCCACCCGACGGGGAAGATCACCGGAAGAAGACGGTCGCAGGGTGATGACCGGAAAGGTCAGCGTGGACCTCGGGGCGTCGACGCATCGCTCGTAAAGGCGAGCGCGGAGGACCCCTACCCGAGCATTGGGTGGCCCGGTGCGCGATCTCCGCGTCGACGTCGACCCCGGCGGCCTTCAGCGCCGTGTGGTCGGCCTCGATGTCGCTGGTCGAGATGACGATGCGGTGTCGACGGATGTCGGGCCGCCTTCCAACGGTGGCGCGATCGACGATCGCGGTCGACCCTCCTGCGGGCGCGACCTCGATCCAGCGCATCTTCCCGTCGGCGAACGTCTCGTCGGAGCGCAGCTCGAACCCGAGCGTGCCGTGGTCTGGCTCGCAAGTTCGCGCCGTATGTGGTGTGCGGACACACGTGCCCCTCCGCGGAAGCAGGCGCGAGTTCGGCATCGGCGCGGACGACCGCGTTCTCGTCCTTTGCGAGCGTGTCGCGGGCGCCGTCTCGGAGGACTGCCTGCACGCGCGAGCGGCAGCGAAGCCCCGTACGGATCGTCGAGACGAGCCGCCGTGTGACAGCAGTGGCCGCCTATCTGAGACCAGCCGAGTGGGCCAACGCGGCCGGCCGAACACTCTCAGGCGGTCGCCGCTACTCGCCGAAACTCGACGCCGCTGATGGTGACCCCGGGGGCGGCCCAGCTGCTCACTGGCGGAGCTGTTTCGCGTGCTTGCTCCTCGGTCTCGAACAGGACGATCGAGAAGCCCTGACCGTCGGCAGGCTCTAGCCAATAGCCGGCGACGAAGCCAGGGGCGGAGCGGACCGTTGGCAGGATGTCGTTCACGAGCGCGTCAGCTGCCGCCGGCGCTTGATCCGGATCGATCGTCAATGTCACAAGGGCTGCGTGCACGGTCCTCTCCTTTCGAAGGTGCAGGCTTCCATCGTCACCGAGTAGGACTTGGCGGCGATGCAGAAGTCATCGGCTTGCCGGCCGTGTCGCTTGGGGCTGTCGCCGATGGAGCCAGCGGGCGTAGGGCGTCATTTACGCAACAGCCACGGCGCATTGCGGTAGCGTCGGCGCCGCCAGCGCCCGTTTCTCCTTCGGACGACACGCAGTCGTCTGCGTCGGGCGCCAAGCTCGCGGCCGCGTTCCGTCAGGAACGCGTGTTCCGCCGAGCCAATGCGCGCGCGAACTTCTGAGAGAGACCACTAGGCCGTCGAGGTTGGCCATTCGACCCAGGATTCAAGCGGAATCCAGAGGTCGCTAATGGGTCCATAGCGTGCCCCCGCTACTTAAAAGGCCTGCAAATGCGCGCCTTTTCCATGCACGCAAATATCGGCGTGGCAGAACTGACGGGGATCGAGCCGAAGCCTTACGCACCAGGAGGTCGAGACCCGATGACATGGGTCCGGCTGATGGCCACCATGAACACCTGTGACTTCATGGTCCGGTGCGTCCGGCGACCTTGGAGAATTGATCAGGCGTCGACGGCCCCGTGGGCCGAGTTGTTCGAGCTGCCGTTTCGTTCTCTCCGGATGAGGCCCTGGCGGGACCGATCGTTGGCGAGCGTTGGGCCTGGGAGTCGCGCGTGTGGCGCGTCATCGAGCCGCCTGCGTGTCCGGGGCGAAGAACGCAGACACAGCCTTCCCGACCTGCTTTGGCTTCTTGTCGGGACCGAAGTGGTTGAGCGCGGGAAATGTCGTGAGGGTCGCGGTCGGCAGGACGGGCAACCGGCTTTGGCTCGCCCAGCCGGCGCCCGTCGTGGTGGCTCTTTGACGTGACTCCGAGGGTTTACGGAATGCCTTCGTGAACGGCCGACATGTAAGGCGGGGATGGGGTGATCGACGATTCGTAGAAAAGCTCCCATGGCCAGCCTGTCACGGCTTGTTGTCAGCTGGTCAATTCGCGAGTATCATCGGCTGCGGGTCGAGGATGATCGACACAGGTCTCCGAGAGGAACCCGTGGAAAAAAACAGCGCACGCATCTTCAGCAAGCGCGTCGGTCGTCACCGGTACATCAGTGCCGCCGTCTGATTTGTTAGCTGGAGTTGTTCCTGTTGGTGGCCGCATCACTGGATGCGGAGTCGAACTAGCGACATCCTCGGCCCAGTTTGTCGCTCGTGCGGCCTATGAGTAAGCACGGGGACTTCGGGCTCGCCTTCCAAATCGGGCAAGGCAGGCTCAATGACCTGTTGGTGATGGCTCATCGGGTCGGGCGCTTGCCCCGCTGGGTTTCGCCGAGCTCTGTGGTTCCGGATGTGGATGGTAACGGTCTACCATCGATGGCTCTCACGGGCTGGGTCGATGCGCCGCAGGTGAGCCTTCAGGCTGCGCAGCCCGATACCGTCGAGGTTTCGATCCGCTTCGTCGGCAAGTTCGTCATCAGCGGGGCCGACAGCGTTAGTGCGACCCCACGCCAGGTTCGGCTGACAATGACCTTCGACGCTGGCGTCAATGTTTCCCTTCGAGAGCAGATCGTGAACGGGCCCTGGCCGCTCATGGAGCAGGTGACTTACGACGCGGTCGCGAACTTTTCCCCGGTCCTCGTGACGGACTCGGCGCTGGTTGTGCTCGACGGCCCTCCGCTCCCCGCGGCGTGGCTTTCGTTCTTCAAGGGTCCGTTGTTCAGATTCGGAGCCGGGACCGCCTTCGCCCAACAACTTTCGGACGTGGAAACGGTGCTGCCGGACGAGTTCGTCCCAATTGTCGATCTTCTCGGCGTGGCTGACGGGACGACCGTGAGCGGAACTGCGCGGGCAGGAGATGGATTCCTCAGCCTTCTGTTCAACGTTGTAAATCCGGGACTGGGCGTAGCGACCGCCGGAAAGATCGGCGATGTCGTGGAGTTCTTGTCTGGGCGCGACGTCGCCGCCGTCATCGATGCGGCACTTGCGCCCATCCTCGCCGAGCAAACCCGGAAGCTGATCAACCATTGGCTTGACGACGCCGAAGTCACCTCACTTGCGATCAAGCTGAAGAACGACCGACTGCGCATCGGCGGCCACGCAGAAGGCGACTTTGGCGACGGCACCTTCAAATTCGATGCCGAGCCTCGAATCGGAACGGAAGGTTATGCCGAGGTCGTCGATGACGAGTATGGGCAGTGGGACTATTACGTCCCGCCGTCGGACGAGATTTGGCTCGATGTGAAGAACGTGAGTGTCGACATCGACATCGATTGGTGGGCTTACGGTCTCGGGATCCCGGGCGTGATCGCCCTCTTCGCACTGACGCCGGGCGGAGGCGCTGCTCTTCCGGCCGTAGGTGGAGCGATAAGCGACGCGATCGCGGCGATTCCGGTCAGGATCGTCAAGCAGGGTGAGATAAACCTTTTGGCTGCGCACCAGAAGCGCCGGCTCTTCGGTCCAGACAGCGTTCCTGTTGGAATCGATGTGAGCCAACTCAGTGTTTTCCCCAGCCTTGTGGTCAGCCGCATCAGCCTAAGCCCCGATTCGGTCGCAGCGATCAACGGCGCGGGGGCGATCCCCATCGAGGGAATCGGATCCTCCCAGAAGTACACGCTGACAGCAGATCCTTTGCTTTGGGATGCGCACGATCCCGAAGCACGAATCCGCTGGCAAATTCGTCGGTCCGACACTGGGGAGACGATCTTCACGATTACGCGCTCGGCCTCAGACCCGAAGGCAAACAAGATCAAAATCAACTTCGCTGACCTAGCTGGCGGGTCTGAGCCGATCCCATCGGCATTTTCCGTCCAGGTCCGAGTCTTTCGCGCGGCTGGCTGGGGTTACTTTGACTACTTCAACCGCACACTTTCAGTGAGCGTGGTTGATCGACTCGATCGGAGTCATCCATACGTCCGCTGGCACCGGGACATTGTCGCGCTCTCACTCGGAATGATCGTCATTCACCGACGCTCAGCCCTGCACCGCACGGCCTATCCTGGCCGATGTAAGTTCGCAGATCAATACTCATACAAGCTGGACGAAGGGTTGCCGGAATACCTCGACGAGCTGCCGTTCCCGATGGCAGAGATTCCAACGCATCAAAAGGAGATCTGCGAGTACTGCTTCTACGGCGGTCCGGATAAACACGACCTCATCTTCGATCCGAAACCGGCGCCGAAGCCGTAGAGGCGGTGGTCCGTCTACCTACGTCGTTGCTGCCGCCGTCGATCTTCTCACGAAGATGTTGACCGGTGACCCGGCTCGGGGTTAACGGACCTGCGCTAGGTCATGTCGCACATCGTCGGACCGTCCGACCCGTTTCGCCCCTCATCACCATCGGCCCCGACGCCGGGCCCACGAGCTCGCCGAACAGCGGGGGCCTTCAACTTAGCGCATACCTGCACTTCCAGAACGCCACGCTCCCGACGACTGACCGCCTGGAGGTGGATCTCGGATACGCAACCGACGGCTTCTCGTACGCGGGCGTCACCGATTTCTGGACGCACCCGTCAACATCTACTTCTGACGGCGCGAGCACCGGCGTCCAGCTCGACAGCTGCGGCCGCGGCGAGCGCCACGCTGGCGAGCGGTTGATCGAAATCGTCGAGCGCTGCTACTAGGAGGAGGAGAAAGGAAAGGAGAGAGCGCATGCAAACACCTTGGGCGGTGATCCTCTGTAAGTTCAATGACGGGAACGACGAGCCGTTCCCGAAGCAGTACTACAAGGATCTGTTCACGGTCGACGACGTCGGTTCTGCATGGAACATGATCCGGTACTTCGACGATTATTCGCACGGCACGCTCGACCTGACTGGCACGCAGGTCTTCGGCTGGTACCAGCTGGACAGGAGCGTGCAGAACTACAACGACCTCGGTCCGAAAGCCCGCGACGCGCTGATCAACTGGGCGCGCGACGCCGTTGTCGCGGACGAAGTCGATCTGACGCCGTTCTTCAGCACCGTCGTGTGCACCAACCGCTGGCAGGACATCGGGGCGTCACCGACCCTGAGCGGCGTCGTGGCGCAAGGCCCACTGACGCCGCGACCGACAGGCCTCGGCCACGAGATGGGTCACGTCTACGGGCTCATGCACTCCAGGATCGACGGCTCAGACCTCGACTACATGGATCCCTGGGACATCATGAGCGCCTTCGACGACTACGAAACGCCCGACTCTGAGTTCACAGTCGTCGGACCCGGACTAAACGCGTGGAACATGAGGTCACGAGGCTGGCTCGACGAGTCACGGGTGTGGAAGGGCGCGGGGAATGCTGCCGACGAGACGATCACGCTTCGCCCCCACGTTCGCCGAGATCTTCCTGGGTTCCTCGCCGCGGAACTGCCGGGCGGTTTCCTGGTCGAGTTTCGCGTACGTGAGGGCTGGGACGGGGCGATTCCGCGAGCGGCGGTGCTCGTGCACACCTTTGACGGCGGTCACTCATACCTCATGCGCGGCAATTCAGGAAGCTCCGATCTGATCGCTGGCGAAAGCTTCGGGGACGATGACCCTGGAGAGTCCCCGCTGAGCATTCTCTCCGGCTTCAAACGCGTCGACGTTGTGTCAATCGACGCCGACACGGAGGAAGCGACGCTCCGCATGCGGTACCACAACCCCGTTCACCTAGCTCTCGACGGACGGGCGATCGACCCGATGTATCTAGTGCTTTCTGGCAGCGCCTATCTAAGGTGGGTGGAGCAACACCACCCTCACGAACTGAAGGTCGCGGACATCCAGGCGGTGCTGCGAGGAATGCCGCGTGAGGAGCAGAACGCAGCACTCAGCAGGGCAAAGACTCTCGTCCAACACGGAAAGGCAGTAGAGGACGCGTTCGCGGCCATTCGGCAACTTCGTTAAAGCTGTCGTGCGATGGTGGTGACACCACGTAGGTTCAGAGACTCGGTCGCTGTGACTGCGCGCGGAACGTGACGGCGGGACAAGGGCTGTCAGCGAGACTCAGTGCGGCGTTTCAAGCGGCAGCCGTCGAGCATTGAGGCGTTGTGGGACGAGCTCGATCGGGCGGACCTACTCGCCGCGGTTCCAGAGCATCCGGCGGCGCGCGTGGTTGAGGGCGTTGATGTCGCTGAGGCGCAGGCGTCCCCATCGGTGACGATCCATCCGAGCTCGAAGGCCATTTGGGTCATGAAGCCGAGGATGCTGCCGGCTGGCGGTCTTCGCGAGCCGAACGCTGTCGGGCTGAAGCTCGGAGAACGTGTCTGCGGGAAGGTCTTCCGCGCGGGGCTCGATTTGGATGCGTGGGGGTGCATGAACTCGATGCGCCTGGCCGAATCCGTCAAGTTCGCAGGGACAATCGAGTTCTTGCAGGGCATGTCGCCGAGACGCTCATACGGCGCACGCGCATGAGTTGTCCGCACGAAATGCCACTCTCAGCTCAGGCTTATAAGCGAGTGAGACTGGACCAAAAGTAGAGCGCACGTCTGCCCAATCATCGTCCGGTGTCCGGAGACGGCCCGGGCGGGAATCGCCGGGACGGGGCAGCGACGACGTTTCGCCTTGACAGGTGCGGGGCGGGGGTGAGAACGTGTCGCCGTCGAAGCCCGGTGACCGAAAGGTCGGCGGGCTTCGGCGTTTCTGGTGCTTGGTGCTACAGGTCGATGCCGAGCTTGCGTAGTTCGACGATCGCGGCTCTGCGCCAGCGGAGCGTGTCGGGAGAGAACGGCAGCGTAAGCGGCATCCCGTTCTGCTTCCGGAGCGGCTTCCCGCCCGGGAGGACGCGGTCGTGCCCCGGCGTCGACTCGACCGTGAGGCCGACGGCTTCGAGCCGGCGGACGAGCTCGCGAACGTCTTTCATGTGGCCGCGTCTGTCTGTCGACCGCCGTTCACCACGGGAATGAGACGGAAGACCGGGTGTCTCGGAAGCTCTGCCGCCACGTCCTCGTCGGCTGAGTCCGGGGAGGCGTCGAAGTAGGGACGGGTGACCCGGATTTCGCTCATGTACTTCCGAAGCACGGGGACGGCGGCCGGACGGTCGGCTTCTTCGACCCGGAAGCGGTCGGATTGTCGGCCGCGACTGAGCGTCACCTCGCCCGCGGCGCGTACGTTTCGGACCCAGTTGGTGGGTCCATAGCCTGCGACCAGCCAACGCTGGTCATCGAGCTCGATGATGTCGACCGGAGTCGAGTAGAGCCGCCCGCTCTTGCGCCCGGGCACCGTGAGGATGTGCCGATAGGAAGCTCCCAACCCGAGCCGGGTCAGGACCCGGAAGAGCGAGTTGATCAACCGCGTTCCAGGACTCAGCCGGTAGGTCTTCGCCATCCCGGCAGAGTCGCCGATGCGTCCCACCGCCGCAAGCTCGCGCGCGGGGTGCAGCCTGCGCGATGGCAACTCCGCGCGGAGCGAGTGCGAGGGTGTCGGTGCACTTCTGCGTGCTGACCGTGCGGTGTCCGACGGCCTCAGCTACGTCAGCGGCGTCGTTATAGGTACACGCGCGCGCGAACGGATGATCGCGCAGCGCTGGGAATCGGACCGGTGTGGGACGGTGTGGGGAAATCGCCACATGTGGCCACACGCCAACCTCGGCTCAGGGTGGTTCGACGTCAACGATCTCATAGAGGTGATGCGACTGGTCCAGAGTAAGTGCGCACGTTTGCGGATTGATCGTGCGGCTCATAGGTACACGCGCGAAGAAGTTAGGTCCGACTCGGCGCCGATCTATCGAGGATCGAAGTCAAGCTTGCACCGCTTTGAGCGATAGCGCTGGGACTCAAGAGGACCTCTGGCGTGACAGGTATGACGAAAGCGTTTCATCCGGCGAGGCGAAGGAAGCGCAGGCGCTGGGCCTCGTGAACGAGGTCGTCCCGAAGAACGCCTTCTACGACCGCGCGACGGTGATTGCCGAGCAGCTCGCGGCAAAGCCGCAGCTCTTCCTGCGCTACACGACGCTCGCGCTCAGGCAGCGCCTGCTGCAGCGGCTCAACGAAGCCACCCAGCTCGGGTGGCACTCGAAGGCCTCACCGCAGCCGACCTCGCCTACCAACAGCAGGACGTCGCGGCGGCATAATCGCGTCCTCTAACCGGCGTGCGCTCGTTCCGGAGCGCACGCCGGTCCCGAAGGCGACGAGCCGGCTCGGCCGAACGGGCGCGTCGCTTCCCCGGTGTTGATCCGTCACGGCGCAGCGCCAGCGCTCTTTGCGGCGCGTACCGCATCCTGGGGGCGCAGGCCGACTGCTTCCGCAACTCCGCCGCCACCTCGCCCAACCTTCGATCGCGCGCGGCTCGTCTCTCCACGGGATGAAGGTGTTTCGCTGATCGCGCGTACTGGAGGCGCCGGTGGCGAACAGGGCGCTCGAAGGCAGGAGGCGCGGCTCGGATCGCCCGACTAGAGCGTGCCGGCGAGGTAGCGCTGGAGCGTGGGGGCGACCCGGGGGATGAGCTGCTCGGCTGGTGTCGAGGCGATCGGTTCGAAGCGCAGGATGTAGCGGGTCAGCGCGAGGCCGGCGAGCTGGGCGGTGACGAGGTCGCTGCGCAGTTCGGGTTGGTCGGAGCCGAGCTGGGCGAGCAGGGGGCCGAGCAGGCGTGTGCGTATGAACTCCTGGAGCAGCGTGGCGGCGCGCGGCTCGGTGGTGGCGGCGCGGAGCAGGGTGAGCAGCGGGTTGCGTTGGCGCTCGTCGTCCCAGACGCGGAGGAAGAGCTCGCTGAGCGCTTCGCCGACGTGGTCGGGGCCGCGGGCGAGCAGGCGCGGCAGCTCGGCGTCGGGGTCGAACGGCCAGTCGACCGCTGCGGCGAGCAGGTCGGCCTTGCTGCCGAAGAAGTGCGCGACGAGGGCGGCGTCGACGCCGGCGGCGGCGGCGATCGCGCGCAGCGAGGCGCCCTCGTAGCCGCGTTCGGCGAACAGGCGCCGCGCCGCCTCGAGGAGCGCGTCGCGTGTGCCGCTCTCGCCGGGACGCCGCCCGGTGCGGGGCGTTCGCCGGAATCCAGCGAGGGCTGCTCGTCGGGAGCATCTTCGTACTCGCCTCCGCCGTCATCGCGCTGCGCGCCACGAACACGCGCGGCGAGAGCGAAGAGGCGCCGATCGAGGCGGAGCCGCAGGCTTCGCTCGCAGCCTGATGAACGCCGAGACCTGGTTAGGAAAGAGCGCACTCGTCACCGGTGGGACGTCGGGGATCGGGCGCGCGACGGCGGAGGCGCTCGCGCGCGAGGGCGCGTATGTGCTGATCAGCGGCCGCAGCGAGGCGAGGGGCGCGGAAGTGGTCGCCCCGATCGAGGCAGCGGGCGGCGAGGCAGAGTTTGTGCGCGCCGATCTCGAGTCGCACGACGATGTCCGTACGCTCGCCGAGCGTGCCGCCGACGTCGACATCCTGGTCAACAACGCTGGCGTCTTTCCGGGTGGAGCAACGCACGAGCTTCCGGAGGCGACCTTTGATGAGACGTTCGCGGTCAACGTCAAGGCGCCGTTCCTGCTGACTGCGGCGATCGCGCCGCGGATGGTCGAGCGCGGCGGAGGCACGATCGTCAACGTCACGACGATGGTGGCCGAGTTCGGCATGGCCGGTCTCTCGGCCTACGGCGCCTCAAAGGCGGCGGTCGCGCTGCTCACGAAGGCGTGGGCGGCCGAATACGGTCCGAAGGGGGTGCGTGTGAACGCGGTCTCGCCCGGCCCGACGAACACCCCGGGCACTGAAGCGCAGGGCGACGGCTTCGCCGCCATCGTCTCGACCATCCCCCTCGGCCGCGCCGCTGCCCCGGAGGAGATCGCGGAGACGATCGTCTTCCTCGCCTCCGACAAGGCGAGCTACCTGAACGGAGCGGTCATTCCCGTCGACGGCGGCCGGGTCGCAGTCTGACCCCGGCGGTTTCGGGGCGGCGCGTCCTGGTTGACGCCGCCGCCCCCGAAACGCGTTGCTACCCCGTCGCGGAAATTCTTGCCTCGTCACGCTCCCGTCGTTTAGCGGAAGCGAGCTTCAAAATCAGGTCGCCGATGCGTCTCTCACGGTTGCTTTCGACCATCGACCTCGAGGCAGCCCCGTGACGGCGGCGGCACGCATGGTCCCGCGCGTGGCGGCTGCGGTAGCGAGCTTCATGCGGGTTCCAGTGGCCGAATCTCCGTGAAACGGTAGGTCACGCGGTCGGGGAAATGTGTCCACATCCCGCCCCCGCTATGAACCTGCGACCGCAGCAGTTCGTTCGCATCGGGCTAGCTCTAGGGCCGGCGGGCGTCTTCTTGCCAGCTGCGTTGCCAAGCTAGGCGACAAATTGAGGCCTTCTTCTCCTGGCTGTTCCAAAACCTGTTCCATGCCTGAGTGCGCTAGAAGAAGTGCAACGACGACGGAAAGCAAAAGACCCGCGTTTGCGGGCCTTTTGCGAGAGCCCTCTGACGGACTCGAACCGTCGACCCCCTCCTAAGGTGAAAATGAAAGCGCGGCCGGCGCAGTCGTGACAAAATCGCTGCAACGGTTCCGGACTTACAAGGTCGACGCGGACCTCGCCCCCTCCGCGGAGCGGTGAACGGCGCAGGGGCTCGCTAACGGCTGGGCATTTTCATCCCGCTACGGTGGCGGCCGCCGCGCCGCCACGTCTACTTACCATGGAGGATTCGCGTTGTGACTGCCGTGGGCCGGGATCGCACTCGCAAAGCCGTTTTCCCTGCATTCTCTGCTGTTCAGGCGCTAAGCATCACCTGCCTCGGAGACCCCTGAATCGCCCTCAGAATCCCCGCACCTGTCCCCAGAACCCATCCCCAACGGCGGCTCGGCCACGTTGCTGGTCACGCGCGTCGCGGAGCGCGTGATGCAAGGTCCCTGCGCGCTCAACTCTTCCAGAGGCGGGAGGCTCAGTACCGTGAAGATACGTCGGAGTCGATCATCGAGGTCGGCAACGGGCTTAAACGAGCGAATGATGATTGGGTAAGACTCGGCCTCCGTCTCGGACTCCTCCACGCGAGCTTCGCCAGCCAGCTGCATCAGTTTGGCGTGCGGACCAGATAGCTGTCGGCTCGTCACCGCAATGAACTTCTGCCTGTTGATGGTGCTGGTCGTGTGGCGGGCGCCGAACGGCTTGCGGTGTCAGGGATGTTCCTCTTAAGTACACGCGTGGGGGAGCTACTGCGACGTCAGCAGTTCGTGCCAGTGTTCGGCGATGGCGCTCGCACCGGCGAGGTTGGGCTCGATCACCTGGACGAACCATGGCTCGTTCGATGTGATGCCATGTCCGCGGAAG
>WNGE01005568.1_pt1 | contig 14193 bp, 13 predicted proteins | sample 5400651 | NCBI WGS metagenome assembly WNGE01 (sample SAMN13153370, study PRJNA577476) | soil metagenome | isolation source: 60 cm soil or saprolite under grassland replicate 2 | place: USA:California | collected 2016-06-15 | reverse complement strand
AGTGGGCGGAACTTGTCAGTGCGCAAACCACCCGTTGCTATTGGCTGAGCCAGTTCGTGTGCGCGGAGGCCGGCCGTAGAATCGCTATCCGTGGCCGTCGAGCTGCGCAAAATTACCAAGGAGACAGTGCGTGCGATTTGCGACCTAAAGGTGGCAGACGAGCAGCGCGGATTCGTTGCGCCGAATGCGCTCTCGATCGCCGAGGCGCACTTCGTCCCGACGCATTGGATGCGGGCGATCTACGCGGACGAAGAGCCCGCAGGGTTCATCCTCACGCATGAGGATCCGGCGGAAGAGACGTATTACCTGTGGCGGTTCATGGTCGATGAGCGCTACCAGCGTCGCGGCGTCGGCCGGCGAGCGATGGAGTTGCTGCTCGAACGCTGGCGCGCCCTCGGAGCAGCCGCGGCGACGCTGAGCGTGGTCCCGACGAATCCCGGTGCAATCACTTTCTATGAATCGCTCGGCTTCCGTCTTGCGGGAGAAGAGCATGGTGGCGAACTCGTCATGCGGCTGGAGTTCGAGCCACTCGGCAGCTAGACGAATTGGCGTGGACGCGTGAGCTTTAGGCCGCTCCTCGCGGAGCGCTCGCCCGGAGGAGGTTGTCTGCACGAAAGCCGATGGGCGGAACTTGTCAGGGCGCAAACCACGCAACCTTCGAGGCAGAACCCATTTGCATGGCTTGTTGAGTCGCACGGCCCGAGGCTCACGAGCGTCCTCCTAGGGGCCGCAGCCGGAGCCTTTCTGACTCGGCTGCTAGAGCCGCTTCGGGTCGACGATCGGCGGAAGCTCGCCCGGCGCGGTGCAGCCCTTCGAAGATTCTGACGTTCATGAACGCGGTCTCCGGCCGCGCCCCATCTCGTAAGGCGTGCATCCACGATCGGCGACGACGGCGTCGACGACGTCGCGGAACTATCGGAGCGAATCCGGGCTGACTTGCTGCCCCGTGCTCCTCTTCGTACGCTTGACGGCATGCACTGTCCGGTCTGCGGCGAAGAAAATCCAGCCCACGCACGCTTTTGTCTCGCGTGCGGGTCGCCGCTCGCCGAGACCGCACCGGCGCCCACGGAGGAGCGCAAAGTCGTTTCCGTCCTCTTCGTCGACCTTGTCGGGCACACTGCGCGCTTCGACCAGGCTGACCCCGAGGATGTCCGCGACCGCCTGAAGCCGTACCACGCCAGGGTCAAGCGGGAGCTCGAGCGCTTCGGCGGCACGCTCGAGAAGTTCGTCGGCGACGCGGTGATGGCCGTCTTCGGTGCGCCGCTCGCACATGAGGACGACGCCGAGCGCGCGGTCAGAGCCGGTCTGCGCGTTCTCGAAGCGATGCAGGAGCTGGGCGTCGACGTGCGTGTTGCTGTGAACACGGGTGAGGCGGTTGTCTCGCTTGGTGCGCGACCGGACGAGGGCGAGGGGATCGTCGCCGGAGACGTCGTCAACACCGCCTCACGTTTACAGGGCGCCGCACCCGTCGGCGGGCTCGTCGTCGGCGAAACGACGTTCCGTGCGACGAGACACGTGATCGAGTACGGGGAGCTCGAGCCCGTCACGGTCAAAGGGAAGGCAGGCCCGCTGCCACTCTGGCGCGCGCGCGCAGCGCGCAGCCGCTTCGGTGTGGACGTCGAGGCGGCGGCCGCAACGCCGTTCGTCGGCCGCGACGGCGAGCTCGGCCTGCTCGAGCAGAGCTTCGCGCGCACCGTTTCGGAGGGACAGATCCAGCTCGTGACGATCGTCGGCGAGCCGGGGGCGGGCAAGAGCGCCGAGCTACGCTGGCATGTCGACGAGCTGCCTGACCTCGTTCGCTGGCGGCAAGGTCGCTGCCTTCCGTACGGCGACGGAATCACGTTCTGGGCTTTGGGCGAGATCGTCAAGGCCGAGGCCGGGATCCTCGAGTCGGATGCCCCCGACGAGGTGTCGCGCAAGCTCGTTGCGACGGTCGAAGATCTGGCCCAGGACGAAGAGCGAGACTGGCTGACGACCCGACTCGCGCCGCTCGTCGGAGGTGAGGCAACGCTGGCGGCGGCGGCGGATCGGTCCGAAGCGTTCGCGGCGTGGCTCCGCTTCATCGAAGCCGTCGCTTCGCGCCAACCGCTCGTCATCGTGATCGAAGATCTGCACTGGGCCGACTCGGCGATGGTGGAGTTCGTCGAACACATCGTCGACTACGCAACTGCGGTGCCTCTGCTCGTCATCTGCACAGCGCGGCCTGAGCTCTACGACGATCAGCCGGGCTGGGCGGGCGGAAAGCGCAATGCGACAACGATCTCGCTGCCGCCGCTCTCGTCTGACGAGACAGCGCGGCTCGTGTCGGCGTTACTCGCGCAGGCAGTCCTGCCGGCGTCGACGCAGGCCGTCCTTCTCGAGCGCGCGGGCGGTAATCCGCTCTACGCTGAGGAGTTCGCCCGAATGCTCGCGGATCGCGGGCTGATCCAGCAGCGCCAGCTTGTCGTCGAGCTGCCCGAGGGCTTCGAGATCGCAGTGCCCGAGACCGTGCAGGCGCTGATTGCGGCGCGCATCGACACTCTGCCTTCGGATCGCAAAGCACTGCTGCAGGACGCGGCTGTCGTCGGCAAGGTGTTCTGGTCCGGAGCAGTCGCGTCCATCGGCGGCCGCGACGAGAAAGAGGTCGCCGACCGGTTGCATCAGCTCGCGCTCAAAGAGCTGATCCGGCGCTCGCGAAGCTCCTCCATGGAAAGGCAGACGGAGTATGCGTTCTGGCACGTGCTCGTCCGCGACGTCGCGTACGGCCAGATTCCCCGCGCCGAGCGCGTCAAGAAGCATCGAGCCGCCGCAGAGTGGATCGAGCAGACCGCGCGGGAGCGCGTCGCCGACCACGCTGAGCTCCTCGCCTACCACTACGAGCAGGCACTCGACCTCGCAACTGCCGCGGGCATGGAAGACGAGATCGAGCAGATCCGCGCGAGTGCCGCGCAGTGCCTCGTTCTCGCCGGCGACCGGGCGATCGCACTCGATCGCGCCCGCGCTGAAACCTATTACCGCCGTGCTGTGGATTTACTCGAAGCGGGCTCTGACCGCGGGATTGCCTTATCGAAGCTTGCCCAGGCGATGCTCGCCGGCGGCCAATTCGAGGACGCAGAGACGCTCCTCGAGCAAGCTGTTCAGGAGCTCGTAGCGGACGGCAACGTGCTGGCCGCGGGGCAGGCGATGGCGCTTCGGTCGGTGCCCGCCGAGCAGCGCGGCGACCCCAAGGCCGCCGAACGCCTCGCAGCGGAGGCGATCGAGCTGCTCGAAGGCGAGCAGCCGGGGCGCGAGCTTGCGGCCGCCTACACACAGGCCGCGCTGAACTTCATGCTCAGCTCGAGGCCGGGAGACGCCGTTCGCTTCGCAGAGAAGGCGATTCCGCTTGCGGATCGCTTCGGCGTCCACGGTGCGGCCGTGCGTGCGCGACAAGCCCGCGGATGCTCGCGCTGCGTGGCCGGCGACATGGGTGGGCTCGATGATCTCGAGGAATCGCTTCGCCTCGGCCTCGAGCTCGGCTTGGGCGTCGAGACGGCCCACGCGTACCAAAACCTCGGACACCTGAGCTGGTACGAGCACGGACCCGCGCGGGCGCTCGAGCTCGAGCGAATGGCCGTGGACTTCGCGGAGAGCCGCGGCTTGGGGCAGCAGGCGCACTGGGCCCGCTTCGAGCAGCTGAAATTCCTGTTCGACCTCGGCGCGCTGGACGAGCTCATGCGAACCGGGCAAGAGGTACTTGCCTGGGAACGCATCCACGGTGAGACGACGGTCCGCGCCGCGTTGCTCGGCTACACGGGATTGGGGCTCTTCCTCCGCGGCGACATCGTGGGCGCGGCGCGGCTCGCGGAGGAGGCGCTGCCGGTCGGGCGCGCGAGCGAGGACGCGCAGATGCAGCTACCTGCACTGACCCTTGCGGCTCTCCTCCAGGAGGAGAGTGGAAATCTCGATCGTGCAGTGGAGCTGGTCGAGGAGCTCCGAACGGTGACGTTGCCAGAGCCGGTGACGCGTTCGACGAGCCTCCCCGACGCAGTGCGGATTTCTGTCGCCGCCGGTGCGACTCAGTTGGCTCGCGATCTCGTCGAGGAAACGAAGACGCCGGCTCGACGAACGCGCCACGCAATCCAGGCCAGCGAGGCGATTCTCACCGAAGCGCGCGACGACCTCGACGAAGCCCTCCGGCTGTACAGCGAGGTTGCCGAGCGTTGGGCCGAGCACGGCGTGCCTGCGGAACACGGGCAAGCGCTTCTCGGGGTCGGCCGGTGTCTCGTTGCGAGCGGCGAGCCGGCTGCGGGTGCGTCGACATTTGCGGAAGCCCGCTCGATCTTCAGCCGCATCGGCGCGCAGCGCTTCGTCGTGGAGACCGACGTTCTTCTCGCTGGGGCTACGGCATTGAGCTCGTAACCCGGGTTACAGGTGCGCCCTCGCGGCTGTCCCCGGCCTAACGCCAGATCGGAAATCCTCCCGATCTACCGCATCGTCACGCCCGCGGTTTGCGCACTGCCAGGTTCAGTGGGCGGTACTGGGATCGAACCAGTGACCTCCTGCTTGTAAGGCCAGTGCCGGTGTGGACTCCAGAGTACGGATGCCGACGTCTGAGCCTCTCTGGGAGAACGTAGAAGGCGCGGATTCCGCGGCCGTCCCAGGCGCTCCTCACCAATTGCTCACCAACTAGCGCCTAGCGCGCCAAGCCGAACGCGGAGGCTCGGTTGCTCCTTCGATGCAGCCGGGCTCGCCGTCGCTCTCGCTTGAACCACTGCGTAGAGTCACTCAACTGTCGTCTTTTGGCGGAAAGGCGACGTTTTTGATGGCCGTGGGTCTATTGGGGTGGGGGTTGTCGCGGTGTTCGCAGGCGCGACGCTCGGCTGGCGGTTCGAGGGCGCGTTTGGCGTCGTTGTAGTCGAGTTGCGAGTTCGCGCGGGTCTCGTCGGGATCGCGCTGGTGCTCGCCCTTCCCGCCCAGCCTGAACGTAGCGGCGTAGAATCCGGCGTCCACGAAACTAAGAGGAGGCGAGATGGCGGTTGGAGTCCTGACGGCAGCGCCGGAGTTCACGAAGCAGATCTACGACGACGTCACCGAGAAGATGTTTGGGCACGCCTCCCCCATGCGGGAAGACGAGGCGCCGGAGGGGCTGATCGTCCACAGCGCCGGTCAGGGCGAGCAGGGCTACTACGTCTACGACATCTGGGAGTCGCGCGAGGCCTTCGAGCGCTTCATGGGGGAGAAGCTCGGCCCGGCGCGCGGAGAGGTCATGGGCGGCCCGCCGCCCGAAGGTGGGGCGCCGCAGTATTTCCCGATCGACGTGCTGATCATCCCGCACTGAGCCCCGACGCTAGGTGATCGGGCCCGATCACCGTGCATAGCGCCACGCACAGAACCTAGCGCGGGTCTCAGTGAGCGCGGGTCTCAGTGGCAACGGCAGCCGTGGCATGGACCAGGGCCAGTGCCAGCGCGACGTGCACGTGATCGACGAATCCGGGATGCGGACCGAAGCGGCGGACGAGCGCAGCACGGATGCACGCTCTGATGCAGACGCGTATCTGGAATCGCAATTGTGAAAAACGCCGCTTCAAGGCTTTGCTGGAGTCACGTTTGGCGTTCTGGTTGCGACGCGGCTTGGGATCTGATATTCGCGCGTGCGCATGCAACAGAATCCGCTCTAGGAGCGGGCTTTCTCTAGCTCGTCGTAGCTTGACGCAATCAGACGCAGTCGCGCGCCAAGGTCATTGTCGCTTTTCCCCCCAAAGAGCGACAGCCTCCTTGCCTGTTCAGGAGCCGCGGGGCTTCGGGAGGGGGTCGTGCTCGGCGGCCGCCGGCTGTGAACCTAGGATCGTGAGGAAGCGGACGCTTCCATCGCGCGTCGCGGCGAGGGAGGATGACCGCGGAGATGGCCATTGACCGGAGCAAGCATGCAGGTCTCGAGCATGTCGGGGACTTTCCGTTTGCCGTCTTCGCAAGCACGGACGTCGTTCCTCGCGCGCGCGACATCGCGCAGCGCGCCTCGCGAGCGCTCGGGTTCCTCGGATCGGCGCTCCACGTCGAGCCGGAGTTGGCGCTGCTCGTTCTCGCTCCACACGATTGGGAAGGCCGCGCGTCACATCCCGTCTACGGCATGCCGAACTACGACGGGGCAGGCAACCTCGTCGTCGCCGGGGCCCCGAGCGACTTCTGGCGAGGCTTCGTGGAGCTCGTCGCCGAGTCCCAGCCGGACGCGCTACCGATCCTCAACGAGGCCTACGAGGTCGACGGCGAGATCGATCTTTCGCCGTTCTTCGATCTGCTCGCCATCCACGAACTGGGCCACCGACTCCACCAGGTCGGAATCGTTCGCTTTCCACGACTCTGGCTCGCGGAGTTCTTCTGCAACCTCTGCCTGCACACCTACGTTGCCGAAGAGGAGCCGCAGGCGCTCGAGGTGCTCGAGGCATTCCCCGCTGCGGTCGCTGCCGTGCCGCCGGAGCGCATGCTGCACAACGACCTCGGCACGTTCGAGCAGGTCTACGATCGAATGCCGCCGCACAACTACGGCTGGTATCAGTGTCAGCTCCACGTGGCCGCGAAGTGCGTGTACGACGCCGGGGGTGCTGCGGTACTCCGCCGTCTCTGGGACCGGTTCCGCCTCTCCGAGGCGGAACTCACCGTTGCCCTCTGCGAGATAGAGCCGGAACTCGGTCGCTTCCTGACCGAGTGGACGCCGACCCGCCGCTCAAGCGCCGGCCGCTGACCTCCAGCGGCCGCGCCACCACGACCGCGCGTTCGGATTGTGTGCGGCTGAATGCGCCTATCCAGAAAAGGGGCGCCGCCGCCGCCTCTGCGCTCGGCCTGCGGCTCGGCGCGAACGACTCAGGCAACGACCCCGCCAAGCAGACAACGCGCAAGGCCTACGACCTGCTCGCCAACGGGTTCGGCAGCGGCTTTAACGGCCCCCTGCAACTCGCCGGCGACGAGACCGGCCTCGCCCGGCTCACATCCACCCCTCCAGCGCACCGCTGGGATCGCCTCGGTCGCCGCGCCCCGGCTCAACACTGCCCGAGACACCGCCGAGATCACGGTCTACCCCACCAGCTCACCGCAGAGCGCACAGCGCGCGCCCCACGACGGGCTACGAGCTTCTTGCGAGCCCGGCCGCCGGGCGGCGACGTAATCCTGACGGGATGTTCGGTCGCCCTCGCCGGGCATCGCTGTCGCGTTTTGGTGGAAAGACGACAGGACTCGCAGCTGCCCCAGTCGAGGAGGTCCTCCGGCGGGCCGTGCGTTCGTCGGGACGCCACAGCCCATTCCTGCGAAAACGGACCAACCGAATGAGCCACTCCACAACCCGGCGCAACCGGCACAGCTACATGGCTCGACCGACCCGGAGGACGAAACAGCCCATTCTGATCCCGGTCGCCGGGAACGAGCTGCGACCTGCCAGCCCCACGAGCACGCGCTCGAGCAGCGACTTGCGGCGCTCCTCGTCGGCGACATCGGCCAGATCGATCCCTCCCCGCGCGGCCGCGCGAGCAACGATCTCCTCGTCGACGTAGACGAAGCCAAGGCGATCAGCGACGAGTCGGCCGACCTCCTCACCAGCCGCGCCCTCTGCATGAGAAATGCACACCAGCTTGCGCCTCACGGCGATCGACGCTACGACCCGCGGTCGATCAGGTCAAGCGACGCCGACAATCAGCCGGCGACCGCGCGACGGCGGAGCCCGTTCAGATTCAGCGGCGGCGCGGAGCAGATGGTTCGGAATCGCCTCGACTGAAACGGACGAGCTCGGGCGCTCTCGGTCACCTTGCAAAATCAGCGTGGCACATATCGTGCGCTCCCTCGTCGAAGTTCCTTTGCTGGGCAGACATGCGCCACAAGCCAAGATCTCGATCCCGCGCGCGGATGTCGCGGTCTGTTGGAAACGCGACAACGGACACGCGGACCCAGACAGGATTCACGCGCGCGCGTGAAACTAGAAGCCCCGCCGGCTGAGCCGCTCGCGGTCGATCGTCTTCCGCGTCAGTGAAGCCCCAACCAGGCGCTGCTCGGGTCTCTACACCTCACGAATAGCCCCTTGTACTCTCCTGGCGACCTCGTCGCTGAATCCCGGCTGAACGCGACTGCGGATTCGCGCTAGTCGTCCCCACCACTTATGCGCCTCGCGCCCGTGACGGTCGACCTCCGCCCAGAACTGCTCGTCCGTGTCGCCACGCATGACCCCGGGGCAATCGGGGAAGTAGCCGACGTCCGCACACCGAAGCTCCTTAATCGGACGCCCTCCTCTCCTTCCGCATTTCCGCTGCCAGCCGCGACGTCGCCATAGATCCTAGTACTCGCACCGGCGCCGTTCAGGGCGACCGGGTAGAACGGGACTGTCTACGCCAGCGTCCCTTTTTGGGTATGCATAAGAGATCGCGATGCGGCGCGACCCGCTCCGACCTGCGCCGTGAAGGTGGTGTCAAAGTGACGCAATCTGATCGACTGTACGACCGGCGAAAACCGCCGCCGTGGCTGCGCGAGCGATGCCGTCTCGACTCGCCTCGCATACAGCGGGCACAGGTGTTCTCCGTCAGCTTGAGGACCGGCCAGCTCAAGTGCTTCGTTGAGGAGCGACCAGGGGTCGGGGTCGCCCCGGCGAGCTCGGAGTCGACCCAACACGGTGAGGGCCTTCAACCGGATGACGCTTGCCGTCCGCCTGTTGTGCAACCCGGGCGGACCTCAGGCTCGCGGACCCGAGAAGGACAGGTCCAAGTTTTGGCACCCCACACGCCGGCGTCAAGGCCGCGAATGCGCGGCTCGCCGTAGACGACGCGCGCGGCTGTCGAAAGAACTCGGCCTGAAGGTCTGCTTCAGCTAGCCGCGATCGCGTACGCCTCGACCGGCTCCGCCTTCCCTTTGAGCTCGAGCTCCCGCCGCTCCGCACCGGGATAGAGGTCCAGCACCGCCGCATACGTCTCGGCGTCGACGAGGACCTCACCGGCGCCGGCAACGGCAGTCAAGCGCGCCGACGTGTTCGTCACGTCTCCGAGCGCGGTGAAGTCCTTGTAGCCGCCGCCGCCGACGTTACCGACGAACTCCTCGCCGGTAGCGATGCCGATACCGACCTCGAGCCACGGCCCCTCCTCGGTGCCGTACCCCATCAACCGCAGCAGGGCGCACCCGCCCTCGACCGCCTTGCTCCGGTACTCCTTTCCGGCCAGCCCCGGTACATACAGGCCCATAACATTGTCGCCCTCGACCTGCCCGAGCAGACCTCCCTGCGCGAGCAGCGCGGACGAGCCCGTCTCGTAGAAGCGGTTCATCAATGCCGGCACCTCGGCCGGCGCGATCCCTTCCGTCAAGCTGGTGTAGCCGCGCACGTCGGCGAAGAGCACGCTGACGGGGACGACGGCCCCGCCTTTCGGTGCCCACTCAATTCACCTGGCGCAGATACTCGGGTTCTTGACCGAGGGCGCGTAGCCGATCCACTTCAACGTGCCCGCGACGGGACCCTTGAACGGCGCGTTGCAGAACTTGCAGCGCCAGGGGCTCGGCATCAGGGCGAAGAAGCGGCGGTACGCGCGCTGCATCCCGGAGAGCGGGCTATCGCCGCGGAGGATCCCCTCCCACCGCGGGTGCATGTGCTCGATCCCGGGCGCAATCTCCGGTCGATCCCGTCGAGGCTTCATCTCATCCTCCTCCGTTCTATCCGACCAGACGGAGAGGTTCTCCGCCAGAATTGCTCGTTCCGTTGTTGGCGATGTAGGCCGAAGCCAGCGGTCGCCGCATCGTTATCATTGCATTGCTCGCCGTCGCCGTCGGCATCCCCATCGGCGCCGTTACCGGGCGCGCAACGCCTCCGTCGGGCGTCACTGTGACAACTCTCGCGAAGCCGACGCTTCCGGAGCCGCTGACGATCCAGGTGCCGAAAGTCGTCAAGGTGACCAAGAAGGTGCGTGTGCGGACGGCGAGCGGCAGGACCGTCACCCGTCTCGTCAGAGTGAAGAAGACGGTCTTGGTACCTGTAGTTTCTTGCACTGCGACGAGCGCGTGCGACATCATCAACCACGTGCTCGTGTTCGCGCCCGGCGGGACCGAGGGTAGGCACAGCCACCCCGGCGTGATGGCGGTCGCCGTCAAGTCCGGCGCGTTGACGATCTACGACACCAATTGCTCGAAGACGACCGTGGCGGCCGGGAATGCGTTCGTGATGAGGGGCCGATGCACGTTCGCTTCGTTCGCAACGAGGGCGACGTCCCGGTCGAGATCAGCGGGACATACGTGTTCCCCGGGGGCACCCCGACCTCCGGCTACCGCCCGACCAGCCTGCGCCGGCGCGGTCCCTCGACCTCGGCTAGTGACCCGTCTTCCCCCACAGGCGTAAGATCGACCCAGGGATTGCAGGAGCCCTCCAGCTCCGATACATCCAATGAGGAGGGGTTTATGGGCCGCAAGTGGAAGGTCATCCTCGCTTCGGCGATTGTGGCAGCAGCCGGTGCGACGATCGCTCACGTGGCGCTCGCGACGACTCCGTCAGGGCAAGTCGGAACGATTCTCGGTCGTGGCACCACAGATAGGGCGTTGAAGTACACCGTGCCGAAGGTCGTCACCGTCACGCAAAAGGTGCGCGTGAAGGTCAAGGGGAAATACGTGATCCGGAAGAAGAAGGTCCAAAAGACGATCGACAGTCCAATCGTCGCCTGCAGCACATCGACGCCGTGCGACGTCGTTCAGCAGAAAATCACCTACGCGCCGGGCGGTTTCTCCGGCTGGCACAGCCATCCGGGCGTCGTCCTCGCCGTCCTTCTCTCGGGCACGATCACGCGATACACGACGGATTGCGCTCATACGACGTACAACGCTGGTCAGACGTTCGTCGAGCTCGGCCACGACGAGACTATGCTGATCCGCAATGAGGGGTCCACGCCTGCCGAGGTGCTCGCCACGCTGATCGTGCCGGCAGGAACCTCGAACGCCGAGCTCCGGATCGATCAGCCACAGCCTTCAGGCTGCGCGCCGTAAGCCCGATGGAGCGCGCTCGCGCGTTCGCTCCTCCTGCTGGCCGCAGTCGCGGCGAGTGCGGCAGCGGCATCGCATTGACACGTTCACCGGCGCGGCCGAAGATCGGCGCCGTTCATCGGGGAGGGGGTGAGACGTCAGGATCATTAAGCCTTGGGAAGCAGGACCGCCGGGCAGGCGACGAGATCGTGCCGATGCATCCGCGTTGGGAGCGGATTCTTCCTGGCGAAAGCGCGTACGCTCGGTTCCAGCGCATGTACCGGACAGCGTTCGCATTGGTTCCGAGCCCGTGGCGGTGCAAGTTCTACGACGCGCCGTTCGCTCCGCTCGGGTCTAGCGGGGCGGCCGGTGGCAGCGCCTGCCGGAACGAGCGTGACCACGACATTCACCAGCTTGACGCTGCCCTCGTTCCGGACGACGTGCATGTCGCCGCCTGGATCGACGAAGCCCGACCCTCTTATGAACCGGATGCCGAGCGGTTTCGCCTGCGAGCTGTTCGAGCTGGCCGGGCAGATCGGCGAGCAGCGCAGGGTCCTGAACGAGCACGAAGTCCTGGCGGCCGAGGAAGTCCAGCGCGTGTTCCGCGTAACAGCAGATCACCAGAGCGGGCCAGCGAGCTGGTCGCAGCCGAGCTAGACGGAGAACCCGAGGAGGAGCGCGAGGGCGAGAGCGTTGTGCTCCTGCCCGAGCACGAAGACGGCCTCGACTGGCGCCACCAGCGGTGGCTTCGTCACAACAGGCAGGAGCGTGCCGCTATCGGCGCGTTCCTGCGCCAGGTGGTCCGAACTTCAGCGGCTGCGGGGGCAAGCTATCCAGCTCGGCCACCCATATCTGCTTTCCGCATTGCCGACAGTACTTCTGCGGCACGCTGCCCGTCCGCGTCTCCGCCCAAACGTGATGAAAGGGCGGCTTCAGATGGCAGCGAAGGTGGCGCAGTGGACCGATCACACAAGCTGGATCTTACGCGACTTTCAGAAGCCGGCTGTGGTTGAACCAGCCGACGTATTCGACGACGGCGAACTCGATCCGCGAGGTCAATCGAGGCGATAGGTCAGCCAGAGGATCGCCACCGTCAACACGACCAGCACGACCGTCAGGAAGCAAAAAGTGGTCCGCCACCGCTAAACCAACGAGATCCGGCCCAACCCCTTCGCCGCGAAACGTTGAAACGTAGTCCGACGCTGGCACGATTGTCGCGTTTCCGCCAGAAAGCGACAGCGCTCGCGTCGACGGCGTTCTTCATCAAGAGGTCCCCCATCGCGCACGCGTTCAAGCGCCGCCGTCTGTGCCCAGTGCGAAACGTGGCCGGTCGCGGTTCGGCGCGAGTTCGCTGCACTCGCCGGCACCGCTCCGAGCCTCGGCCACCGTACACTCGGCCCATGCCGATTTGCTCGCGATGCGGCAAGGAGAACCCCGAGGGCGCGAAGTTCTGCAATGAGTGCGCGGCGCCGCTAGGTGAGCTGACGTTCGCCAGCCGCGTACAGCGCAAGACGGTGACCGCGCTCTTCTGCGACGTCACCGGCTCGACCGCGCTCGGCGAAAGCCTCGACCCCGAGACGTTGCGCGGGCTGCTCGCCCGCTACTTCGACCAGATGAAGGCGATCGTGGAGCACCACGGCGGCACGGTGGAGAAGTTCGTTGGCGATGCAGTCATGGCCGTATTCGGCGTGCCTGTGCTGCACGAGGACGACGCTCTGCGCGCGTTACGTGCCGCAGTCGAGATGCGCGAGGCCTTTCCCGGGCTCGGCCTCCAGGCCCGCATCGGCGTCACGACCGGCGAAGTCGTCACCGGCACTGAGGAGCGGCTGGCCACGGGCGACGCCGTCAACGTCGCCGCCCGCCTTGAGCAGGTCGCGCAGCCGGGGGAGATCCTCATCGGTGACGTGACCTACCGGCTCACGCGTGACGCGGTCGAGGTGGAGGCGCTCGAGCCGCTGCAGCTCAAGGGCAAGGCGGAACCGGTCGAGGCCCATCGGCTGCTCTCCCTCCGTCCGGAGGCGCTTGCGATCGAGCGCCACTTGGAGGCGGCGATGGTCGGTCGCTCGGATGAGCTCGATCTCCTCACGCGCGCCTACGAGCGCTCGATCCGGGAGCGCGCCTGCCATCTGTTCACGATCCTAGGGCCGGCCGGGGTGGGCAAGTCGCGGCTTGCGGCCGAGTTTCTGGCCTCCCTCGGGGATGCGCTCGTCGTTCGGGGACGCTGCCTGCCGTACGGCGAGGGCATCACCTACTGGCCCGTGGTGGAAGTGGTCAAGCAACTGCCGGAGGCGGAACTGGACGAGCTGGCCGCCCAGACGATCCGCGGGCTCACCAGCGACGAGCAGCTGGTCCCCTCGAGCGAGGAGATCGCGTGGGCCTTCCGCAGGCTGCTGGAGGCGGTGGCGGCCGATCGTCCGCTCGTCTGCGTCTTCGACGATGTGCACTGGGGCGAGGAGACCTTCTTCGACCTGGTCGAGCACGTCGCCGATCTCTCCCGCGACGCGCCGATCTTGCTGCTCTGCATGGCCAGGCCGGATCTGCTTGACCGCCGAGCGGGCTGGGGTGGCGGCAAGGTGAACGCGACGACCGTGCTGCTGGGGCCGCTCGCCCCCGAGGAGACAGAGCGTCTGGTCGACAGCTTGGCCACAGTGGACGAGGCCCTGCGCGCCCGGATCAGTCAGGCGGCCGAGGGCAACCCGCTCTTCGTCGAGGAGATGATCGCGCTCGTTCAGGAGTCGGGCAACGGCGAGGTGATTGTGCCGCCGACGATCCAGGCCCTGCTCGCCGCCCGCCTCGACCAGCTCGAACTCCACGAGCGGGAGGTCCTCCAATGCGGCTCGGTCGAGGGCCGGGTGTTCCACCTGGGCGCGGTCCAGGCGCTCGCGCCCGAGGAGCCGCAAGTGACGGCGCGGCTGACCGCGCTCGTCCGCAAGGAACTGGGTGCGTCCAGACAAGCCGCAGCTCCCAGGCGAGGACGCCTTCCGCTTCCGCCACCTGCTGATCCGGGATGCCGCCTACGACGCGCTGCCCAAAGCGACCCGAGCCGAGCTGCACGAGCGCCTCGCCAAGTGGCTTGACGAGCGGGGCACGGAGATGGTCGAGCTTGACGAAATCGTCGGCTACCACCTCGAGCAGGCGTACCACTACCGCGCCGAGCTGGGGCCAGCAGACGAGCGTGCACGGGGGGTGGGACAGCGGGCCGCCGAGAGGCTCGCCGCGTCGGGCCGCAGGGCCCTTGCGCGCGCGGACATGCCTGCCGCTTCCAAGCTC
>WNGE01005565.1_pt1 | contig 14196 bp, 14 predicted proteins | sample 5400651 | NCBI WGS metagenome assembly WNGE01 (sample SAMN13153370, study PRJNA577476) | soil metagenome | isolation source: 60 cm soil or saprolite under grassland replicate 2 | place: USA:California | collected 2016-06-15 | reverse complement strand
TCCTAGACAGCCGCGAGCGATGATAAGGGCCGATCTGCAGCGTTGGCGAGCTTGCGGCACCCCTAGGTAGACAGGCGCGAGTCAGATGGACGGGTGATGATGAGCCTGCTTGTGACGGGTGTTCAGATCGTCGACGCGACCCGGCCCGAGCCCCGGCGCGACGCGTGGGTGCTGCTGGACGGTCCCGTGATCCGGGAGGTCGGACAGGGGAGGGGGCCGCGGGCCGAGCGCACGCTGGACCTCGGCGGCGCCTGGCTGCTGCCGGGACTCTGGGACGTCCACACCCATCTGCGCTCCACCACCTGGACCGGGCGTGAACCCACGCAGACCTTCCCGGAGACGGTGCTCGAGCACGGCCGGAACGCCATGGAGGCACTGCTGGCGGGGGTGACGTCCCTGCGCGTCGTCGGGGTGGCCGGCTGGGCCGACGTGGCGTGGCGCGAGGCCTTCGCGTCCGGTCAGCACCCGGGGCCACGGCTCTTCTGTTGCGGCGACGCGATCCGGACCACGGCCGGGCACGACCCGTTCGGGGGCACGCGGCGCATGGTCGCCGCCGACGGCGCCGACGCGCTCGTCCAGGCGGTGCGCGAGCAGATCCTCCACGGGGTGGATCAGATCAAGCTCATCACCACCGGCGGCATCATGGGCGCGGGCCACGACGTGATGTCGGCGGTGATGTTCCTCCGCGACGAGCTGACGGCGGCGGTCCGGATCGCGCGGCAGCGGGGCGTGCCGGTGGCCGTGCACGCCACCGCCGCCCTGGCCGTGAAGTGGGCGGTGGAGGCGGGCGCGCACTCGATCGAGCACGGCTATCTCCTGGACGAGGAGGCGGCGGCCCTCATGGCGCGCCGCGAGGTCTACTATGTCCCGACGCTCGCGCTGAGCCATCTCACGCGTGATCAGGCGCGGACGCCTTCCGAGGAGGCCTACTGCGCCGAGCACGTGTTGCCGGACGGGTTCCGCGAGCGCGCCAACCGCTTCGCCCCCGACCACGAGGCCTCGTTCCGCCTCGCCCGGGACGCCGGGGTCAAGATCGCCAGCGGCTCGGATCAGGGCCCTCCGCGCGAGGCGGCGCTGCTCGAGATCGAGTTGCTCGCCCGCCAGGGGCTCGGGCCCCACGGGGCCATCGTAGCCGCCACGCGCACGGCGGCCGAGGTGTGTGGCGCGGCCGACCGGCTGGGAACGGTGGAACCGGGCAAGCTGGCGGACCTGATCGCGGTGACCGCGAACCCGATCGAGGACATCGCGAGCCTCCGCCGGCTGGCCCTGGTCGTCAAGGACGGCCGGGTGGTCGTGGACCGGCGCCAAGGCTGAGCGCCGAACAGGCGATGGAAACGCGTGGTACCGTAGGCGCGGGCGGAACGGTGGCCGGCGGGCGCGCCCGGCGCCAGGCTTGGCGTGTCCACGCCTGTGCGTGATCCACGCTGAGTCCGCTGTTCGTGAACCGGAAGGTGCGGCGCGGCGACGACGGGGCGGGATCGTCCACGAGTTGGTCACCTCCGGCGAGATGTCGCCCGGCGACGAGCGATCCGGCAGGCTGACCATCGAATGCGCGAGGCTTGGCGTGACCGGACCATTCCGAGGGCGAGGGTGGCAGATGTTTCTTCGTCGCGTAGTACCGACGACGTTATTCGTGGCAACAGTTGGTACTTCTCTCGTTGCAGGCAGGTCTCTGATGGGAGCGGGTGGCAACGATTCTCTCTGGTCGCTCGGTTGGGGTATACCGTACGCTGCATGCGTGTTGCTCGCGATTGGCGCGCATGCCTTCGGGCACTACATCGCGGCGCGCAGGAGTGGCGTCGATGCCTACCCCCCTTACTTCGTACCCGCGTTGAGCGCGTTTGGCATCGCCGGAGCTTACGTCAAATTGAGCTGGCCGGTCGCGGGTCGTCGAGCCATGTGTCGAATCTTTGCAGCCGGCCCCATCGCCGGCTTCGCGGTGTCAGCCGCGCTTTTGCTGCTCGGCACTGCACTGTCCGAAGATGCGCCGCGCCAAAGCGTCGCGGGGCTGAGACTCGGCGACTCTCTGCTGACGCTCGGAGTCGAACGACTCCTCTTCCCGCACATGCCGGAGAGCAACGAGGTCGTTCTCCATCCGGTGGGCCTGGCCGGCTACCTCGGCCTCTTCTTCAATCTCTGGCACCTCTTCCCGGCCGGCCGCCTCGACGGCGGGCGCGTTGTGTACGCCCTGTGGGGTTATCGACGCTCGCTCGCAGTGAGCTGGATTACGATCGTGGCCCTGGCCCTTATCGGGATGATATGGCCAGGATGGTGGATCATGTCCATCTTCGCCGCGCTCACGATGATTCGATTGAGGCGGCAACATCCGATTGACAGACATGAAGGGCGCCTTGACCCGGCTACGGTGGGCTCAGTATGGCTAATGCTCGCGGTTCTGCTAATCACATTCGTGCCAGTTCCGGTGAAAGGAGGCCCCTGAGCAGCCGGCTCCGGCGGACGCCCGAGAACGAGCGCGTGACTCTCATCGGGCCAAGGGTGGCTGTATGTAATTCGCCCGGCTATGCTTGGTACCATCCAGGCTGGAGCTCCCGCCATGCAAAGGCGTTGAAGTGAACCGGACGCGACACCGCGGGGGAGAGTCCCCTTGATCCACACACCCGTCTGTGATCTGCTGCAGGTTCGCCATCCCATCGTGCTGGGCGGCATGGCCGGCAGCACCTCGGTGCCCCTCGTGGCGGCTGTCAGCAACGCCGGCGGTCTGGGGACGCTGGGCATCGCGCGCACCGCGGCCGAGCAGATTCCGAAGGACATCGCGGCCATCCGGGAAACGACCAAGGGCCCCTTCGGCGTCAACTTCCTGCTCTTCGTGGCCCGCGAGGCCGCCATCGACGCGGCCCTCGACGCACGGCCGCCCGTGTTCTCTGCCGCCTGGGCGCGGGCGGATCAGGATCTGCGGGCGCTCTTCGGCCGTGCGCACGAGGCGGGCAGCCAGGTGATGTACATGGCGGGCACGGTGCCGGAGGCGCTGCGCGCCAAGGCGGCAGGGGCGGACGTGATCGTGGCGCAGGGCACAGAAGGCGGCGGGCACGTGGGCTGGATGGCGAGCATGGCGGTGCTGCCCATGATCGTGGACGCGGTCAGGTCGACACCCGTGATGGCCGCCGGGGGCATCGCGGACGGACGCGGGCTGGCCGCCGCGCTGGCGCTCGGTGCGCAAGGCGCCCTGCTGGGCACGCGCTTCCTGGCAACGAAAGAATCGCCGCTGCACCCCAACTTCAAACAGGCAGTGCTCGACAGCGACGGGCACGACACGGTGTTGACCGAGATCCCGGACATCGCGCGCGCCAACGTCTGGCCTGGCGCCATGGCGCGGAGCCGGCGCAATGCATTCATCGAGCGCTGGGCGGGCCGGGAGTGGGATCTGCGCGCACGGCAGCCGGAAGCGGCGGCGGCCTTGCAGAGGGCCGTGGAGACCGGTGACGCGGACAACGCCTCTCTGCTCATCGGGCAGGACGCGGGGTTGATCCACGACATCCCGCCTGCGGGCGAGATCGTGGAACGCATCGTGACCGAAGCGGAGGCGCTGTTGAAGGATCGCCTGCCCAAGCTGGTGCGGGTGGGCTGAGCGTCGTTCGGCGGGGGTACCGCCGGTGCACTGCCAGCACGCCCGCTCCTTGGAAGTGCTCTCGTCATCCCTATGGCCGTGTCGCTCATATCCGTCGGAATGCCGTTTCAGGCATGGGGCGTACAGGTTGCCTGCCAATGGCTTGGTGACCGCGCCATCAAGGCTAACAAGCGCGTGAACGCGGCGGCGGGCGCGCCGCGGCGTGGGTGGAGCGGCGGGCAAAGGGCGCCCGCCGCGAGTTTACGCGCGCAACGTTCGGCAGACAGAATACCGACGCATCCGACGGACTTGACCCTGTCTAGACGTCCGTCTAGACTGGTAGCTATGAAAGTCACACGCGCGAAGCTCTTCAAAAATGGCGGCAGTCAGGCAGTCCGGCTCCCGAAAGAGTGCCGGTTTACGAGTCAAGGCGAAGTCCTGGTGCGCCGAGAGGGGCGTCGCGTCATCCTCGAGGCCGCGGACGAGTGGCCGGACAAGTTCCGCGCTTGCCTGGGCGCCTGGCGTGGGAAGATCCCCCGACCGAGGCAACAACGCGTCCGGGATCTGCGTGATCCGTTCGCCTGATGCCGCAGTACATGCTGGACACGGACACGGTGAGTTTTGCTCTCCGTGGCCAAGGACGGGTCGCAACACGCCTGCTCGAACACCGCCCCTCGGAGCTCTGTATCAGCTCGATCACTCTCGCGGAACTGCGCTTCGGCGCCGAGGCAAGACGATCGCGGAGACTTCATCGCCTGATCAGCACGTTCGTGGAAACCGTGGAGGTTGTCTCCTTCGATCAGCCCGCTGCGGCTCGCTTCGGCACGGTGGCGGCCTCGCTGGCTCGTCGTGGCGAGCCCATCGGCACGTTCGACACCCTGATGGCCGCACATGCCCTATCGCTGGGCTTAACGTTCGTCACGAACAATACCCAGCATTTCGGGCGCGTTGTAGGGCTCAGGACAGAAAACTGGGTCTAAATCTGGTGGGCCGGCCGATAGCAGGATCGAGCGGTCCGGCTCGACGCCGGCCGCTCAGCCTGAACGTTGCAAGCTAGAGCGCGGGCCGAGTGGTGGTTCAGCCTCCTTGCGCTCCTTCCAGCGCTCGCCATCGGGTGCGTGTACGCGGAAGCCTTTCTCGCCTCGCGTTCGCTCGGTCACTGGCCCACTCCAAGTATCGAGGATCCGAAGAACCTCCCGACGGCCCCACTCCACGTCGTCTCGGCAATCCTCGTTCTATCAGTACTGCCCGGAGCCGTCGTCTTCGCAGCGGTGTCGGTCAAGAACTGGCGCGTTCTTAGGAAGCCGAGTGCTTACTGGGTATGGGTGGCAGCCCTCGCCCTCTCGCTCTCGCTATACCTTTGGGCGGGCCACGTGGATCCGAGGACATGGGAGTGGTGGTGGGACTAACCACGGCACGCGTGGACGCGCGACCTCAAGCGAGTGAGAGCGAGCGGTCCAACAACGGGGTCAACCTGACAAGCGCCGCATGGTCAGCCAGGGCGGCGCCTGTAGCTCAAGCAGTGTTAGGACGCAGCGATGGGGGATCGTGCGCCACATGATGGCGTGGAGTCGTCGCCGGGTGCCGCCGTTACTTCGAGAACGGATCCCGTGCGACGTGGAGGAGTTCGTCGCAAGACACTGTCCCAGCGGCCCACGTCGTGACGCGATGCGGTGGCTGTGGCGCTTCCTCGGGGAAGCCGCCAGTATCGAGTTGTCAGGACTGCACCCGGATGACGATCTGGCATCTGTCATCGGAGACGACAGCATGGGTTACCTCGATGTCCTCGAAGTCGTCGCGGCGCTCCAGGAGGAGTGTGGCGCCGCGCCGCTCATTGGTGCGGATACCTACATCGGGTCCTTCCGCCACTACATCGAGCGTATCGTTCGCGGCGCTCTGTGACTTGGCTGACAGTGCTGCGTAGAGCCGTGCGTTCGAAACATGCTCGGCAGCGGCGAGACGGCTCGGCCGCAGAGTCCCTCGCGGGGGGACGCCGATGAGCATCGAAGATAAGCTTGCCATTCGCCGGCTGGGCGCGTGGCCGTGGACGGGCGGCGCGGTTGAGCGCGGACCGGAGCGGTGAAACGCGTGGTACCGTAGGAACGGGCGGCGAGTGACATTGGGAGGAACGGGAATGGATCCCCATCGGAGGTCGCGGCTCGGGCCGAGCAAGGGCGCCGATAGGGGCGGGCGGCGAATGGCGTGCCGGCGATGAACGCGCCGCTCCGGTCGGCGGCGTACGAGGTCGCCGACGCCTACGAGGCGAACGAGCTGTTCCAGCGTAACGGCTGGACGGACGGGCTGCCGGTCGTGCCGCCCACCGAGGACCTGGTGCGCGGCTTTCTCGGCGCCGCGGCGCTCGCGCCGGGGGATCTGGTCGGGGTCGAGCCGGTGCGGCGGCGCCGGATCACCGCGGAGAAGGCCGCGATCGCCGCGGTCATGGCGGGGTGCACGCCCGAGTGCATGCCGGTGGTGGTGGCGCTCGTGAGGGCGGTGTGCGAGCCGGAGTACGGGCTGCACGGCTGCACGGCGAGCACGGGCGGCAGCGCGCCGTTCGTGGTGGTGAACGGACCGATCCGCCGCGAGATCGGGATGAACGCCACCCACAACGCGCTGGCCAACGGCAGCCGCGCCAACGCGACGATCGGCCGGACGCTGCGGCTGCTCATCATCAACGTGCTCGGCGGGACCCCCGGCCGGCTCGACCGCTCGACGCTCGGGCATCCCGGCAAGTTCACCTTCTGCGTGGCGGAGGACGAGGAGGACAGCCCGTGGCCCTCGCTGGCCGCGGAGCGGGGCGTGACGGCGGGCGCCTCGGCGGTGACCGTGATGGCCGCGCAATCGCCCCACCAGGTCATGAACGAGTGGACGCGCGATCCGCGGGAGATCCTCGAGACCTACGCGGCGGCGATCCGCGCCAACCTGCTCACGTACTCGATCTGGGCGGGCAACTACGCGGTCGTGATCGCCAAGCAGCAGCGGGAGGCGATCGCCGCCGCCGGCTGGAGCAAGAAGGACATCCGCGAGTACGTGTTCGACTCCGCGCGGGTCCGGCGCTCGGAATGGCGCACGGTCGGCAAGAGCGCGATCGCCGCGCGGAAGGACGAGGAGAACGTGTACACGGCGTTGCGCTCGCCGGACGACCTGCTGGTCGTCGCCGCCGGCGGCCCCGCGGGCGGGTTCGGCGCCGTGGTGCCGCCGTGGTACGGCGCGAAGTCGCTCGCGGTCACCCGAAAGATCTGACGAGGAGCGTGCCATGGGCTTGAGAGTACTGGACCCACGCCTCGAGGCCGAGGGCGAACCGATGACGATGGCGGCGCCGCTGCGGGCGCTGGAGGGCGCCACCATCGGCCTCCTCGACAACGCCAAGATCGGAACGGCGCGTTTCTACGATCACGTGGAGGGCATCCTGCGGTCGCGCTTCGGCGTCGGCGAGTTCATCCGCCGGCGCAAGCCGGACTCGAGCCGGCCGGCGCCGCCGGAGATGCTCGGCGAGCTGGGCGGCGCCGACGCCATCCTCTCCGCCGTCGGCGACTGAGGGAGCTGTTCGTCGTGCAGTCTGCACGACGCCATGTCCGCCGAGAAGCTCGGCATCCCCGCGGTGGCCGTCATCACCGACCGGTTCGAGGCGAGCGCGCGCGCGATGGCCGAGGCCAACGGCCTGCCGGACTACCCGTTCGCCGTCATCGCCCACCCGATCGCGGGCAACAGTGACGACGAGCTCCGCGGCAAGGCGGAGCGCGCGGTGGATCTCCTCGTGCCCCTCCTGACCCATCGAAAGGCGAAGTAAGGTATGAAGATCGGGTTCCATCTCACTCCGTTCTGGAGCCCCGTCGACCGGGGGCCGACGCGGATCATCGACGAGGCCATCCAGGTCGTCTCGGCGGCGTCGCGGATGGGCTTCGCCTGGGTGTCGATGGGCCAGCACTGGCTGTCACATCCTACCGTCTGGCCGCAGCCCGTTCCGATGCTCGCGCGCCTGGCGCCCGAGGCCGGGTCGATGCGGCTGAAGACCTCCGTCCTCCTCCTGCCTATCCTCAATGCCGTCGAGACGGCCGAGAGCATCGCGACCCTCGACCACATCTGCCGGGGGCGGCTGGATGTCGGCGTGGCGATCGGCTATCGCGAGAAGGAGCTGGAGGCGGCGGGCCTGACGCGAAGGGATCGGGCGCCGAAGCTGGAGGAGTCGCTGGCGCTGATGAAGCGGCTGTGGAGCGGTGAGGCGGTCACGTTCCGCGGCGCCTACACGCGCGTCAGCGCGGGGCGCATGGGGTTCACCCCCTGCCAGAAGCCCCACCCACCGCTCGAGATGGGCGCGCAGAGCGAGGGGGCGACGCGCCGGGCGGCGCGGCTGACCGACGGCGTCTTCTTCGGACCGCAAGTGGCGTGGCGCGACATCGGCAAGCTGAGCGGCGTCTTCCGGGAAGCGCGGGCGGAGACCGGGGCGGCGACGCCCGGAAGCGTGGGAGCGTCCCGGAGCCTGATCGTGGGGACCAGCAAGGAGGCGGCCGTCGCGGCGGCGCGAGAGTACCTGGAGAAGACTTTCGCCATGTATCGCGCCTGGGAGATGCAGGAGAGGACGATGGCGTCGCTCCAGCTCAACTTCGATGCGGCACTCGATGACTGGACGGTGCACGGGTCGCCGCGTGACTGCGTCGAGGTGCTCCAGCGCGCCCGGGAGATGGGCCTCGACCGGATCGGCTTCACCATCTACAGCCTTCCCCGGGACGTGGCCGCGCGGATCGACTACTTGCGCATGATCGCCGAGGAGATCCTGCGGCCGGTGGGCGGGCTCGGGTGAAGCGGTGAAGCCTTCCCCCCGGGATTGACCAGGTGCGGGTCTCTCGCGAGGTGCCGATCGAGGTGTCGCCGGCCGCGCTCTGGGAACTGCTGTGGGACGTCCGGCGGATCGTCGAGTGCGTGCCTGGGTGCGTCGAGGCGCGGGAGGTCAAGCCCCAGCAATCCTACGCCGCCAGAATGTCACAAAAGGTCGGTCCTATCAGCTTTTCGGTGCCGCTCGATGTGAAGGTGGTGGAGGCGGTCGAGCCGCGCCGTCTCGCCCTGGAGGCGCGGGGGCGAGATCCCGCGATCGGGGCGGAGATCGCCATGCGGGTGACGCTCGACATCGAGGCCCGCGGCGAGGAGAGCCTGCTCCGCATCGACGCCGAGGGACGGATCCTCGGCAAGCTGGGCGCGCTCGGCCACGGGGTGATCCAGCGGAAAGCCGAGGAAGCGGTCGAGGAGTTCGGCGCCCGCCTGAAGACGGTCGCGCGGGGCTGAGCGTGCTGCGTCCCTTCGCCCTGCACCGGCCCCGGAGCCTTGATGAGGCGGCGGAGCTCCTCGCCGAGCACCGGGGCGAGGCGGCGCTCTACGCCGGCGGCACCGAGTTGCTGCTCCTCCTCAAGGAGGGCCTCCTGCGGGTGGGGAACCTGATCGACCTCAAACGGGTGCCCGGACTGGGTGACATCACGGCCGAGGACGGACACGTCGTGATCGGAGCCACCGCGCGCCACCGGACGGTCGAGCGCTCCCCGGTGCTCCGCGCGGCCTGCCCGATCGTGGCGGCCGTCGCGCAGCATGTCGCCAACGTGCGGGTGCGGACGGTGGGGACGGTGGGCGGTAACCTCGCCTTCGCGGACCCTCACAGCGATCTGGCCACGCTGTTCCTGGCGCTGGACGGGAGCGTCCGGCTGTGGCGGCAGGGCCGGGAGCGCGAGGTTCCGCTCGCCGACTTCGTGCGCGGCCCCTACGAGACGGCGCGCGAGGAGGACGAGGTCCTGATTGCCGTGCGGCTCCGCCCGTGGCCGGCCGGAACGGTGGCCACCTACGTGAAGTTCGGAATGTACGAGCGTCCCACGCTGGGGGTGGCGCTCGCCCTGACGCTCGACGCGGCGGGCCGCGAGGTCGTCAGCGCCCGCGTTGCCGTCGGCTGTGTCAACCCGCGGCCCCGGCGCTTCCCGAGCGTGGAGCGCCTGGCGTGCGGACGGACGGTGACCGACGTCCTCGCCGACGCGGGGCGTCTGGCGGCGGCGGCCGCGGACGCGGTCGAGCCCGCGGATGACTTGCACGGGTCGGCCGACTACAAGCGCGACATGACGCGCGTGTTCGTGCGCCGCGCGCTCGAGGTCGCCGGCGCGCGCGCGATGGGGCAGGAGAGCCATGCACGGTATCCATACACCGTCATTGTTTAGCGGTTCCCCCGACCATTTCCCCCTCACCCTACCCTCTCCCCCTCGGCGGGGGAGAGGGTGTTCAGCTCGGCGGGGGAGAGGGTGACGACATGAGGCGCTTCAGCGTCGCGTTCCGCGTCAACGGGCAGGCGGTGGCGCTCGACGTCCCCGCCCACGCGCTGCTGCTCGACGTCCTGCGTGACCGCCTGCGGCTCAAGGGCGCCAAGCGCTCGTGCGATACCCAGGTGTGTGGAGCCTGCACCGTCCTCGTCGACGGGGCGCCGGTGAGCGCCTGCACCTACCTCGCGGTCGAGGTCGACGGGGGCGAGGTCTCTACCGTGGAGGGGCTGGCGGATGGCGACCGCCTCGACCCGCTCCAGGAGGCGTTCATCGAGCGCGGCGCGGTGCAGTGCGGCTTCTGCACCGCGGGGATGCTCATGGCCGCGAAGGCGCTCCTCGCCGAGGACCCGGCGCCAACGCCCGAGCGCGTCGTCCACTACCTGCGCGGCAACATCTGCCGGTGCACCGGCTACCGGAAGGTGGTCGACGCGATCGTGTCATGCGGCCGGGCCGGGTGAGAGCGGACATGAGCCCGCACCAGCCGCTCAGCGTCGTCGGGCAGTCCGTCCGGCGGCTCGACGTCCTCGAGAAGGTCACCGGCAGGGCCCGCTACGTGGCGGACCTCGAGCTACCCGGCATGCTCCACGCGAAGCTCCTCCGCTCGCCATATCCCCACGCCCGGATCGCGCGGATCGACACGGCGGCGGCGCGAGCGGTTCCCGGCGTCAGCGCGGCCGTCACCAGCGCCGACCTCGGATGGTGCGACCCCTACTTCGGGCCGGCCTTCCGGGACCGGCCGATCCTGGCCATCGACGTGGTGCGCTACGAAGGAGAGCCGGTGGGGGCGGTGGTCGCCGAGGACGAGAGCGTCGCCGCGGAGGCGCTCGATCTGATCGAGGTGGAGTACGAGGAGCTGCCGGCGGCGACGACGCTCGAGCAGGCGCTGGCCCCGGGCGCCCCGCTCGTGCACACCTCGGAGCCGCTCGCCGGCCACTTCGCCGACCTCTCGACCCTCAGACCCAAGCCCGGCACGAATATCTGCCATCAGTTCCACTTCGAGCGGGGGCGGGGCGCGGCGGCCTTCGCGGAGGCGGACCTCGTCTTCGAGGACACCTACTCCTTCCCGCGCGTGCAGCACTACGCGATGGAACCCCACGCCGCGGTCGCCGCCTGGGACGAGCAGGGCGGGTTGACGGTGTGGGCCTCCACCCAGAATCCCTACTCGGTCCGGGTGGAACTGGCCAGGATGTTCCGGCTGCCCCTCGGCCGGATCCGGATCATCGTCCCGCTGCTCGGCGGCGGCTTCGGGAGCAAGACCTACGCGAAGATCGAGCCGATCGCCGCCGCGCTGGCCCGGATCGCCCGGCGGCCGGTGCGGCTCGCGCTGTCGGCCGAGGAGGCTTTCCGCACCGTGCGGCGCTGCGACGCGCGGGTGCGCGTGCGCCTCGGCCTCCGCCGCGACGGGCTCCTGGTGGCGGCGGAGTGCCACGCCGACTTCGACGTCGGCGCCTACGCGGACATCGGGCCGCGGATCATCCAGAAGGGCACCTACACGGCGACCGGCCCCTACCGCGTGCCGCACGTCCTCCTGCAGAGCAAGGCGGTGTACACGAACACGACCCCGGGCGGCGCGTTTCGCGGCTTCGGCGTGCCGCAGATCGCGTGGGCGGTCGAGTCGCTCCTGGACGATGCGGCCCGGCGGCTCGACCGCGACCCGGTGGAGCTGCGCCGCCAGAATCTCCTGGCGCACGGCGAGGAGTTCGCTCCGGGGGACACGCCGATCGATGGCAAGTTCGAGGAGAGTCTGAACCTGGCGGCCCTCACCATCCGCTGGACCCAGGCGTCCGCCGGCGACCGCGGCCGCGGCCTGGCGATGATGATGAAGGCGAGCGTCGCGCCGACGGTGTCCGAGGCGGTGGTGCGGCTCCACGCCGACGCGAGCGTGACCGTGCTCGCCAGCACCGTGGAGATGGGCCAGGGCGCCCGCACGGTGATGGCGCAGATCGCGGCGGAGGTGCTCGCCGTCCCCCTCGAGCGCGTGAGCGTGGCGACGCCCGATACCGCCATCACGCCCTACGACCAGACGACCAGCTCCAGCCGCTCGACCACGATGATGGGGCGCGCCGTCCAGGAGGCGGCGCAGGACGTGCGGGAGCAGCTCCTGCGCATCGCGGCCGGGCGGCTCGGCGTCGCGGTCGGGCAACTCCGGGTCGAGGACGCGGCCGTGGTCGGCGAGCGCGGGCGCCTCCCGTACCCCGAGCTGCTCGAGGCGCGGTTCGGGATGGGGGGCGGCGAGCTGATCGGACGCGGCATCGTGGCCCCCGGGCGCAGCGCGGCGCCGCTCGGTGGGAGCACGCCGTTCTGGGAGATGGCGGTGGGCGCGGCGGAGATCAGCCTCGACGAGGAGACGGGCGCCATCACCGTCGAGGAGTACGTCTCCGTCGCCGACGTCGGCCGCTGCATCAACCCGCAGCAGTGCGAGGGCCAGGACGAGGGCGCGGTCGTGCAGGGACTCGGCCACACGCTCCTCGAGGAGATGGTCTACGAGGGCGGGCAGCTCCTGAACGGCAACCTGATCGACTACCGCGTGCCGCGCGCCGAGGACCTTCCCGGGCGCCTCCGCTGCCGCTTCGTGGAAAACGCGGACGGCGCCGGACCGTTCGGCGCCAAGGGCGCCGGCGAGGGGAGTCTCGTGCCGGTGAGCCCGGCGGTGGGCAATGCGCTGGCTCGTCTCACGGGCGTGCGCATGCGCGAGCTGCCGCTCACGCCCGAGCGCGTGTGGCGCGCGCTCCGGTCGCGCCGACGTGGCGCCCAGCCGATGAGTGGGTAGACAGGAAGGAGGGCCCACGATGGAGTCGACGCCCGCGCTCGGCCGGACGCCGTTCCTGACGGCCGAGCAGGCCGCCGAGGTGCGCGAGCGCTTCGGCACCCCGTGCTACGTCTACGATCGCGCCACGCTGGAAGCGGCGGCCCGGCGGGCGCTCGCCTTCCCGGCCCCGTTCGGCTTCACGCTGCGCTACGCCATGAAGGCCAACCCGAGCCGCGGGATCCTCACGCTGTTCCGCGACCTCGGCCTGCACATCGACGCCTCGAGCGACCACGAGGTGGAGCGGGCGCTGCGCGCGGGCTTCGCTCCCCACACCATCCAGCTCACCTCGCAGATGCCCTCGACGCGCCTCCCGGAGCACCTGGCGCGAGGCGTGCTCTTCAATGCCTGCTCCCTCCACCAGCTCGAGCTGTTCGCGCGGGCGGCGCCCGGGCGGGAGCTGGCGGTGCGCATGAACCCGGGGCTGGGCAGCGGCTCCACCAACCGCACCAACACGGGAGGGCCCGCCTCGAGCTTCGGGATCTGGCACGAATACCTGGAGGACGTGAAGAAGACGGCGGCCCGGCACGGCCTGATCATCCGGACGCTGCACTCCCACATCGGATCCGGCACCGACCCGGAGGTGTGGACGCGTGTCGCGCGCATGACGCTCGATCTCGCCGCCGAGCTGCCCGACGTCACCGCCGTCAACCTCGGCGGCGGCTTCAAGGTGGGGCGTATGCCGGAGGAGTCGACCACGGACCTGGGCGACGTGGGCGTCCACGTGCGCGACGAGCTGCTCCACTTCAAGCGGCGCCACGGACGGGCGCTCGGGCTCGAGATCGAGCCCGGCACCTATCTGGTCGCCCAGGCGGGGGCCGTGGTCGCGACGTGCATCGACGTGGTGGACACCGGTCGCGACGGTTACTGCTTCGCCAAGCTCGACACGGGGATGACCGAGGTGACGCGCCCCTCGCTCTACGGAGCGCAGCACCCGATCGACGTGCTGGCCAGCGGTCGCGAGCCCGCGGCGGTGATCTTCGTCGGCCCCTGCTGCGAATCGGGCGACATCTTGACCCCGGCGCCCGGCGACCCCGAGGCGCTGGCCCCGCGGTGGGTGCCGCGCCCGCGGATCGGCGACCTGGTGGTGGTGGGCGGCGCGGGCGCTTACTGCGCGGCCATGTCCACCATCAATTACAACTCCTACCCGCAGGCCCCCGAGGTCATGCTCGAGCCGGGCGGGATGCTCCGGCTGCTGCGTCGCCGCCAGAGCCTCGAGCAGGTCTGGGCCAACGAGCTGTGAGCGATGCTTACCCGTCCGGGTTGCCCGTGGGCTGTCGGGACATGTCGGCGCGTGCGCCGGCATTGCGCGCGGCGGGCGGCCGCCTGCCGTCGTGGCGAAGGAGCTGCTCGGCTTCCTGCGAAACTCGCAGAGGTGCTTTGCCCCCTTCCAAAGCCTCCCCACGGCACCTTTCTCCGACAGGTTCCTCGGGGGGACCGCACGAGCCGCGGGGGATTGCGGCTCAGAACGCGAGGGGACTCTCGGCGATCACCAGGCCCGCGTCGGCCGTCTCGCGGGCCCGGGTCACCTCTCG
>WNGE01015085.1_pt1 | contig 14198 bp, 12 predicted proteins | sample 5400651 | NCBI WGS metagenome assembly WNGE01 (sample SAMN13153370, study PRJNA577476) | soil metagenome | isolation source: 60 cm soil or saprolite under grassland replicate 2 | place: USA:California | collected 2016-06-15 | reverse complement strand
CTTACGCGGGTGATGCTCACCTCGTCAATGTTCCTGAGCGGTTTCACCTGAGCAGCACACTGGCTTTACCCCGTCAGCCTGTTTAATGCTGCTCCGCAGGGGTCCGAGCTGGTGAAGCACCCGGACGTGCCTATCCATTCGCCCCGAACGAAGCCCCGTCAGCCTCGACGACACGAGGCTGGTGGCTGAGACTGGTCAGGAGTGAGGCTTACTCTTACGAGCAAGCCTGCCCCGTCGAACGGGGCGGGTTCCTGACAGCTATCTATCCCTTAATCTCTGAATTGAATTTGCGCCATGTCTTCATCTTTTCTCATTGTAGTGTGTGTTATTAAGAAAGTCAAAAAGCTACGGCTAGGATTGGAGGTACACTTGTGGTAGAATAAGGCTGGAAGGTGACATGGCTTGGAAAATCGATGAACCTCATTAATAAAAAGGAGCTTTCAGCATGCACGAAGATACCCTGGCGCGAGTAGACCTCTTTAGAAGTCTTGACAAGAAGGACTTACGCCTACTGGCAGCCAGCTGCCAGGAACGCAAGTACAGTGCAGGCAGCACATTGATGAAACAGGGCGATACAGGAGTAGGACTTTACGTTATAATCAGTGGCAAGGTACGCGTTACCCGGGCAAGCAGCCCGGACCGGGCAGAGGAAGAACTGGATATCGTGGGCACGGGAAGCGTGCTCGGCGAGATGGCACTTCTCGATGATTTACCCCGTTCGGCTACCGTCACCGCAGTAGAGGACGTAACTGCTCTCCTGCTGCCAGTATGGGAGTTCCGCACCACGTTGCAAAGCCATCCTGACATCGCAGTTAGAAGTCATCCAAACGATCAAAAAATCGAACGAGAGCGAGCTTGTTCGATTTTTTGATCCTCAATCTTCTGATGTTGGCTGTGCTCGATTCAGCAGATTTTGTATCTCTTCAAACATCGTTTCAACATCACTGAAAGAACGATACACGCTGGCAAAGCGGATATAGGCAATTTTATCCATTCGTTGCAGTTGTTCCATGACCCGTTCACCAATGACGTTACTCGGTACCTCTTGCCTACCTAACCGGTACAACTCCTGTTCAATTTCTTCGACGGCATTTTCAATTTCACCTACCGGTAATGGGCGCTTCTCACATGCTTTACGTATACCAATATAGAGCTTCTGTCGATCAAAATCTTCTCGTCGTTGGTCACGCTTAATCACCATCAAGTGAAATTTTTCAACCCGCTCATACGTGCTGAATCGTCCCTTACACTGTTCGCATTCACGCCTACGGTGAATAGCATCACCGGTATCACGCGAATCTTTTACGCGTGATTCAGTACCGCCGCAAAAAGGACATTTCATAAAGCGCACCCCTATTGAAATACTAAGATAGAGTTATTCTATCACAGCACTCAAAAAGTGGGGTCCTTATGGGTCGCGTAGCAACAGGTTGCCGACAGAAGATGTGCGGGCCTCCGCTCTTTTTCTTGGCCAGGAAGCAAAATAAGACTTTCATATAGTCAAGGCATCAAATCATTGCTGGCGTTGCTTCTTCCACGGTAACGGCATAGGGATGCGCTTTATCACAGCCGCCCATCTCACTAGAGTTTTGCGGAGTACTAACTCCGCCCGGAGGGATTTTACCGATATAGCCTGAGCGTAATCGTGAACCTTCACGCCAATAGGCATACCAGTATGGTCCATGTCCCTGACCCTGACGGCAGGTACTGCAAGATGGCTTGCCACATTTGCGGTACTGGAGTTGATAGGTGATATGTTGATCGCTCGGTAACTGGAGCATAAGTCACTTACCCTTCCACAATACAAAACAAACTACAATTGTTCATGTAAATGCTGCAATCAGCATACCATCATTGCGTGAACATTTTATGAATATGAGGTGTGCAATGCTGAAACAATGTTCATTTTAATGCAAGTATACCATGAAAATAATAAAAAATGAATAAAACCTTTTTCATCCTCTTAGACCGTTTCCTGCCAAAATGGTATAATAACGACAGACCCATTCTGCCCAGATTCGGATGTACCTGTTTGTTTTGTGTGTTGTTGGATTGGAAAGGGAAGCCAAACTATGCAAATTATCATCAAAGGTAAGCAGGTGGAGGTCACCCCTCGGTTACGTCAAATCATCGAGCGGAAAGTGCAACGACTTGCACGTCTGGTCGATGACGGGACCCGTGTAGAGGTGACGGTTACAGAGACGCAGACGCGTAGTGCTCGTGACCGCTATTCAGTCCAAATTGCTCTCGCTTACGCGGCTCATCCCGTTCGTAGTGAGGTGAGTGCAGTCAATGCCAATATGGCCCTCGACCTGGTACTGGATAAAGTTATCACCCAGTTAGGTCGCCACAAAGATCGCCTTACGACTACGCTACGGCATCGTACTCCCCCTATGAAAGTCCTTTATCTCTCTCGTTCTGGTAGCCTTGCACCAATAGAAGCCCAGGAAGAAAGCGCAACTACCGGGGGTGCAGAGAACGCTGGTAAGCAGGTGAAGAGTCGCCATTCTATTACCAGTGAGCAAAACGAGGCCATTTGGTCCAGGGTGCTTGAGATTCGTCATCTTCCTACAAAACCGATGGGCGATCAAGAGGTAATCGCGCAAATGGAAACTCTGGGTCTCCCCTTCTTCCCCTTCTTTAATGAAGCCACCGACAGCATTAATGTCATGTATCGCCTGGATAAAGGAGGCTATGGCCTGCTCGTACCAGAACTAGAGTAACATGCATATGTCATCGCGAAATTTTGAAACGCATGTTGCTCATTTTTCACTTCGATATAATGTGTGTTATGGAGCGAGGCAGTTGCCCCATAACACACATTATATCGAAATTTCAAATTGCCACGGGCTGGGCGCAGGGTCTTCAAATTGACCAAGCGGATCGGCTGCAAGCACTATCAATGTATGAGCTTCAGGAGAAGGAAGCGGGCGGAAACGTGCGCTTCCCTGGTAGACAGCACGGTTTGGGTCGCTGGCCAGTTCCGGCCGCGCTAGCAGCATTCCTCCTCGATCTCCCATCCACTGTAAACCGGTATTGTCTCGTACCAGGAAAATGATGCGTGGAATGAAGGCGAAGCCCCGTGAAAGCGGTGGCCGAATCCACAGGTAGTGGAGTTCAAAATGCTGCTCGTAGAATTGCAACTGGTGCAACATTAAGACCATGTCATGTTGTTTCTGCTCTAGTTCCACATTGATCGTGCGTACAGCTTCGCGGGGCAGGGCTAACGAGCCCTCTTCAAGTTCTTGCGGTGCGGCAATGACCACAGGCGGGCGCGACGCCAACTCCAGCGCTTTGGCCGAGAAAGGTAACGGATCGTGCAGAATTTCATCACACAGTTGTAAGCACGTATCGCAGATGTAGGCCGCACCTGGACCAGCTACCATACGGCGGACCTCAGGCGGTCGACGACCGCAGAAAGAACAGCGAGCCAGTGATCGGTCAGAACTCATATCTATCCTTTTCCTCGTATTGGGAAGTCAACTCACTTTTTCCACATTGTGGGCCTGCCATGTGGCAACAGCCTCGTTATGCAATCCTAATTTTTCTAACAAAGAAGTGTGGGCTTCCCATTCCAATGTATCATCAAGTGGTGTAAGTAATGCCAATGTGTCGCCATCTGTGGATGTAGTTCCATTTGTCCTTTCGCCGGTTGTTCCTGTATCAGGTGTAGCCCAGATATCATATTTTCGGCGTAATGCTAATCCGATCAAATGGTCAGCAAAGTGCGGATTTTTAGGCAGTAACGACCCGTGCATATACGTACCATAGGTGTTACGGTAGATAGCTCCCTCTGTTGCGTCTTCTGAATTATTGCCATGCCCTTTGAGAACTTTTCCCAACGGCCTGGCTGTACCCAGGTATGTGCGTCCACCATGATTCTCGAAACCAACCAGTGTACTGCCATTCCAACTGATCGCTACATCTCCGATGCAGCGTGGTGCACGCGCTCCCTTATGGATAGTCCAGGCATCGAACACTCCAAGACCGCGCATATCAGGACCGCTGGCCGGACGGTAATATTGTGCAAGCAACTGGTATCCGCCGCAAACCGCAAGTACGGGCATATCGTCTTCAATTGCCGCCCAGAGACCAATACCTTTGATGTCATACAAATCTTGAGCAACGGGGATCTCTTCTTTGTCCTGGCCTCCCCCAATAAACAACATATCATACTCATCCGGAGCTAAGGCGTCTCCAATACCCAGGCCAACAACGCGTAACTCGATACCGCGTTGCTGGCAGCGGCGGCGCAGTACCAGGATGTTACCCCGGTCTCCATACAGATTTAATTGTTCGGGATACAAATGTCCAAGTGTCAGCGTAAGGGGTGGAGTCGTATTCTGCGTCAACTATCTCTATCCTCCCAGTAGTGAGGTGTCAGGCCTCGTCGTTCTAGCTCACCATGTATTTCTAATAAGCCAGTATACGTTGGCACAACGAACAAAGTTTCGCCGGCAGGCGTCAGATTCACCGCTGCATCCAGCGCCTCGGCAATGCCATAGCGACCCGCTCGCTTCGTACCGGGTATCCGCTTAATAGTTTCTGTCAGTACTGTATCACCCGTATTACTATTCTTGATTGCCCGTTTATTATGGTTATTCAAAACCCGGTCTCGTTTTGTTGCTCGCAACGGGGCCGGAGGTACAATAATCATCTCTTGTTGAGAGACGCCAGCGTACTTCAAACGCAGCGCAAGATCCAGGGCGCGGCTACCGGCTGCCACAAGGGTCGCTGTCTGACCAACAGTCCGCTCAAAATCTACATCCCAGATCCAGGAAACATCGCGTCCATCAGCGATGTTGTTGTTGAGGACAAATAAGACATGCCGTACAGTGTCTTCATCACTAAAAAGTGTACGTAGCACTTCATTGAAGCCCGTTGGGTTTTTTGCCAGCAGTAGACGCAGTGTGCGTCCCTCTACTTGTATACGTTCGCCACGCCCAAAAACTGGCTTAAATTGTTCGATGCCTGTAACAATGGGTTCCCAACCTATTCCAAGTGCCTGGGTTACCGCAGCCGCTGCCAGGGCATTATAGACGTTATACATGCCAGGCAGCGGAATGACAATCTCCCTTGGCTGCGTTGCCGGTAGAACCGAGCTGCTAATGCCGATGCGCAATCGGTCAAAATCATCAGTTTGTGCTTTCACTACCCGCACATCAGGCTGAGGTCGTTCGTGTCCACAGCTTGAGCAACGGTAATGACCCATATGGCTAAAGAAGCGCATCTCATATGTGTAATCACCACCGCACCGGGGACAGGTCCGCGTATCACTGACTTGATGTCGTTCTGACTTGCCTTGCTGTTTGGTAAGATCGAGAGCGGGATCATCGATACCAAAATAGAGGACGCGACCAGCAAATAGCTTACCCAGGTTGGCCGTGGCAGGATCATCGGCATTAAGCACGAGTATGGTATCGATTGAAAGATTGGTCACCGCCTGCTCCCAGCGTGCCGCGACACTATCGACCTCGCCATAGCGATCAAGCTGGTCGCGGAAAAGGTTGATAAACACAGCCACGCGAGGAGAAACAGTCTCTACGACTTGTGGTACAACCGCCTCATCAACTTCAAAGATCGTCATTGCCTGTCCTGCTCTCCGCAGTAGCCCGTTGGGCAAAGCCCGCACAACCAGCGAACTTGCAATCCCTCCCATGAGGTTCGAACCTTCTCGGTTACGCCATACACGCAGGCCCGCATCGCTCAGGATCGCAGCAATAAAAGCACTCGTGGTGGTTTTACCATTGGTACCCGTGACAACGACACTGCCAAATTCCAGCTGCGTTGCCAGGTGACCAACAATATCTGGATAGACTTTTTGGGCTACCAGTCCAGCAATACTTGTACCTCCACCAAGGTGCAGGCGGCGGCTCAGTGCCCCTGCTGCCCGGCCTCCAAACACCGCCAGTCCAGCCCGCAGTGATGTACGCCGGTTGGGATGGGAATTTCGCAGGCTGTTACTGGATGGGCGTTCAGCAGCCTTCTGCTTGCGATGAATATTCCTCTTTTGCCATCCTATGCGCAAATCGTTTAAGCGGGAACCCACGCGAGGCGCCCTCTGTTTTCGCATTCTGTTCCTCCAAACCAGCGCTAATATCAAGTGTTCTAGTTGCAGCATAGCATGGGACCATAAAGAGGTCAAGGTAGCGACTTTGTCCCAAACAATCTGTTTGACAAAATATGGTATCCTTGGAGGGAATTTTTTTGTGCGCCTTGCGTTACATTAAGGTGTAAGGATTTGATTGTGGGAAATGGTATGTTTATCAGGTTCTTTAGTAGAGGACTTGGGATGGGAAGGTGTTTGTTCCACTTCTCTTTCTCCAAATTCCTGAAAATATGGAGAAGCATGGAAATACCCTCTTGTCAACGTGTGCTATCCTATGCAATGAGGCAAAATACGCATAACAAAATACGCATAAGTGGATTGCGTGGTAAATAATAAAGATCAGGTTAAGAATATGGCAAAGAAACTTGTAATTGTAGAGTCGCCGGCGAAAGCCAAAACAATCGAAAAATTTCTTGGGCGGGACTTTGAAGTCAAAGCCTCGATGGGGCATATTATCGATTTACCCAAAAAAGGCCTGGGAGTAAATACACGCAAAGACTTTGCTCCACAGTACGAAATAATAGAGAAAAAAGACAAGCTCATCGACGAGCTGAAAGCAGCATCTAAGCGTGCCGGCGAAGTATTCCTGGCTCCGGACCCTGATCGTGAGGGTGAATTTATCGCCTGGTCTCTTAAACATACCCTGAATCTCAAGGATCCCCGTCGTGCCGTTTTCAATGAGATTACTAAGGGCGCTGTACAGGACGCCATCAAAAAGCCCCGTGAGATCAACGAAGACCTGTTCAATGCGCAGCAGGCGCGCCGGGTCCTTGATCGTCTCGTTGGCTATAAAATCAGCCCATTGCTCTGGCGGCGTATTCAATCAGGGACAAGTGCCGGACGGGTACAATCAGTCGCCCTACGCCTCGTCTGTGACCGCGAGGCCGAGATTCGTGCCTTTGTCCCGGAAGAATACTGGAGCATCACTGCCACTCTGAGCAAGCAGCGACAGAAAGAAACCTTCGAGGCAACTTTGATTACGCGCCTCAAAGACATAGCTGAATTAAACGGTGACGAGAATAGCACTGAAGGTGAGGAACAGCCAGCCCCTGCGGCGCTAAATGGGAAGACTCCCAGGAAAGAAAAAGGACGCATAAAAATCTCCTCCAAAGAAGAGTCAGACGCCATTCTGAGCGATTTACAGGGGGCAACATACACCGTTCTCAAAGTGGAGGAGAAAGAGCAGCGTCGTCAACCAAATCTGCCCTATACCACCAGTACACTGCAGCAAGATGCCTCGGTCCGGCTCTTCTTCAAACCTAAGAAAACGATGAGCGCGGCCCAGCAACTGTACGAGGGCATTGAATTGGGCGCGCGTGGTCATCAAGGACTCATCACCTATATGCGCACCGACTCAACGCGCATCTCCGAAGAAGCACAGGCAAAAGTCAAAAGCTACATCGCACAGGAATATGGACAGCCCTACGTCGGGCAGGGACGTACTGCTAAAGCCAAAGCAACGACTCAGGATGCACACGAAGCTATTCGCCCGACCGATGTCACTTTGACGCCTCAGGCCGTCAAGTCGCACCTTACGCCCGACCAGTTTAAGCTGTATAACCTGATCTGGCGGCGTTTCGTAGCCAGCTTTATGACCCCTGCCGTGTTTGATACCGTCCGCGTGGACATCGTAGCCGCTCAATATATCTTTCGCGCCACGGGTTCTCACCTCAAGTTCCCTGGTTTTTATGCCGTATGGCCGCGTGAGGAAGATGAGAAACTCCTGCCCGCTGTGACTGCTCAAGAAGTGCTTGACTTGCACAGCTTGAAGCCTGAGCAGCACTTTACCCAGCCTCCTCCACGCTATACAGAGGCCAGCCTAATTAAAGAACTAGAAGAGCAGGGTATTGGTCGTCCAAGTACGTATGTGCCCATCATCAGTACTATTCAGGATCGTGGATACGTTGACCAGGAACAGCGGCGCTTTACTCCAACCTGGTTGGGTGAGACGGTCAACGAGGTCATGAAGAAACACTTCCCCGATATCGTGGACACCAGTTTCACGGCTGAGATGGAGCGAAAGTTGGATGATGTCGAGGAGGGGCGACAATCGTGGACAGAGTTTCTGCATAGCTTCTATGGGGATTTCAAGGCCACCATGGAAAAAGCTGAAGCTGAGATGAATCGTGTACAGAAGCCGGTTGAAGAGATGGATGAGGTTTGTCCCGAATGCGGGCGCAATCTTGTCATCCGTACCGGTCGCTTTGGCCGCTTTATCTCCTGCTCAGGATTTCCAGAGTGCCGCTATCGCCGCTCTTTTATGAATAAAACCGGTGCCTTGTGTCCGCAATGTGGGGGTGACCTGGTGGAACGCAAAACCAGGCTGTAGCAATTATCCAACCTGCAATTTTGCCATCTGGGAGCGGCCCGTTCCTGATCTCTGTCCAAACTGCGGCGGACTGATGGTCATCCCTCGCGGTGGACAAGACCCGGTCTGTTATACAGAGGTCGCCGCTCAACAGCATGCCTCCGAAGAGAAACCACAACAGGACGGAAATAAATCGCTACGTGCAACGCGCAAGAAAACGCCTTCATCAACAGAGAATGTGGAGGCTACGTCCGTAGAACCAAAAACGACTAGGCGGACTTCAGCAACAACTAGAAAGAAGGTAGCAGCATCTACAACAGCTGACGAACCTGTTACGGCCAGGTCCACAAAGACCAGGAGCAGCAAAACACCTACCCGCCGATCAACAACGAAGAAAACATCGACGCGAACACCATCCAGGAAAAAGGTGAGCGCTGCCACGAGCAAGAGCGCCACGGGCCGTGCCAAAACAGCAAAAGCCAAATAAGAAGAGGCTGGGAAGCGAAGCGTAGAGTAGGGTAACCCTGGTCACCAACCTCCGATCTATGGTAGGACCCTGCCGAATTTTTCAAAACAGTCAAAAACAATCCTGCATTAAGTGATATAATCGAGTGGAGTTAACAATTACGCATATTACTAGAAGCTCTGCTTTTGGAGGATTTTATGGCGCATGCCATTACACTCATTCCCGGCGATGGAACAGGTCCAGAGATTACTGAAGCAACACGCCGCGTGCTCGAAGCAACTGGCGTTCAATTTGCCTGGGAAATACACCAGGCGGGTCTGGAAATGTTGGAGCAGCATGGTACCGTTTTGCCCGATGAGGTCATCGAGTCGATTAAACGTACAAGAGTCGCTTTGAAGGGCCCTATTACCACCCCTGTCGGTAAAGGCGTTCGTAGTGCCAATGTCACGCTCCGTAAGAAGCTTGATCTCTATGCAAACCTCCGCCCCGCCAAAACGTATCAGGGTCTTCGCTCTCGCTATGAAAACATTAATTTAACGATTGTGCGCGAAAATACAGAAGATTTGTACGCCGGTATTGAGTTCCAAAGAGGAACACCTGAACAGGAGGAGATCATCGAGACGATTGCTCATACCACGGGCACCCGTCTAAACAATGATTCTGCCATCAGCATCAAATTTATTTCAGTGTTGGCAACTCGCCGTATCGTCAAATTCGCTTTTGAGTATGCTCGTGCCAATGGACATCGTAAGGTTACCGCAGTTCACAAAGCCAACATCATGAGGTTCTCCGACGGCCTTTTCCTCACTACCGCCCAGGAAGTTGCCAAAGAATATTCTGACATCCAGTTCGAGGACCGCATTGTAGACAATATGTGTATGCAGTTGGTACAGAAACCAGAGATTTATGATGTGCTTGTCCTGCCAAACTTATATGGTGACATTATCTCCGATTTATCTGCGGGACTGATAGGGGGACTGGGCGTTGCCCCAGGGGCCAATATCGGCAGCCAGTATGCCGTCTTCGAGCCTGTTCATGGCAGTGCGCCCAAGTATGCCGGACAGAACAAAGTAAACCCGATGGCCATGATGTTCTCAGGCGTGCTTATGCTCCGTCACCTCTGTGAGCGCGACGCTGCTAATCGTTTAGAGAAAGCCATTGCCCTGGTTATCGCAGAAGGCAAGAACGTCACCTACGACCTCAAGCCTCGGCCCGACGATTCCACTGCCGCCGGTACCTCCCAGGTAGCAGATGCCGTTATCGAAAAGTTACAGAAACTATAATATTTGCTGAAGAGAAGAGGGCCACCCATGACTGGCCCTCACCGATTTTTTGATCGTTAAACTTTACCTGTTTGTTGCTTTACGCCACTTGTGGCGCGCATGAATGTAGCGAACTGTACCGGTGCGAGAGCGCATCATAACAGAGGAAGTGCGAGCTCCCCAACCAAAATACTGTACACCGTCGAGCAATTCACCGCTGGTAATACCTGTTGCCGCAAACGACACATCATTGCTCTTGACCAGGTCTTCCGTGCGGTACACCTGGTCGAGATCTACTCCATCAGCCTTGAGTTTTTCCCGTTCCTCGTCTGAACGCGGCCAGATTTTACACTGAATTTCTCCGCCAAGACACTTGATTGCTGCTGCTGCCAGTACTCCCTCTGTAGCGCCTCCAATACCCATCAACACATCGACTCCCCTGTAATCTTCCATTGCTGCTTGAATGGCTGCTGACACATCACCGTGCATAATCATGCGAATGCGAGCGCCTACCTCACGAATTTGCCGGATGATCTCCTGATGCCGGGGACGGTCTAAAATAACAACGGTCAGGTCGTCAATATGAGCATCGTGCACACGAGCGATACGATCAAGATTGACGGCCAGAGGCGCATTAATATCAATAACATGTTTAGAAGCGGGGCCAACGGCTATCTTCTCCATGTAGTAAACTCCCGGCGGAGCTGAGTACATACTCCCTCGTTCAGCAATAGCAACTACTGCCAGCGCTCCTGGAAGACCGAGAGAAAGTAATTCGGTTCCCTCAACCGGGTCAACCGCTACATCAACTTCCGGTAGAGCACCGTTGCCTACCTGCTCACCGATATAAAGCATAGGGGCTTCATCTTTCTCCCCCTCACCAATCACGACTATTCCATTCATGTCAACACCATCAAGGGATTGACGCATAGCATCTACGGCGGATTGATCGGCCAGCTCCTTATTGCCTTTGCCCATCCAGCGGCCGGCACTTAACGCTGCCGCCTCGGTCACACGAACTAGCTCCATTGCCAGGTTGCGCTCTTTGGTTAGAGATTGTTCAAAACGTTCTTCTTCTAACATAACGTATGCCCTCCTTGATCTTCTCAAATATCTATGTGGCGGGGATGGGTACGAGCATGCTCGGCCAGCATAATGGCACGCAGTTGATCAACCGCTTCTTGCAGGTGACCTTGACGGTTGACAACGACATAGTCGTACCAGTATTGTTGTGTGAGCTCTTCACGTGCATCAGCCAGGCGTCGCAGGCGTTCTTCTTCCGTTTCTGTTTGGCGCGTAGCCAAACGTTGTGTAAGTTCCTCTAAGGAACTGGGAACTAAAAAAATAAAGATGGCTTGTGGCACCTTACGGCGTATAGTTGCAGCACCCTGTACATCAATCTTGAGAAGCACATCACGTCCTGCCCGTAGATTGTCTCGAATCACCTTACGCGGCTGCCCATACCAATTTCCATGCACATTAGCATATTCGAGGAGTTCACCTTCATCGACCAGTTGCTTGAACTCCTCCTCACTGACAAAGTGATAGGGGTTACCTTCGCTTTCACCAGGCCGCGGAGGACGTGTGGTAACAGAGGGAACCACGTAAAAATCCATGCCTTGCTCTTTGAGAGCTTTGATCACAGAGTCTTTTCCTGTACCAGATGGTGCTGAAAGTACGAAGAGGAGTCCCTGCCTCGGTGATGGTGCTGTCGATGTAGGTAGCTGCTGCGACACAGTTTGCTCCGTCTCAAGTTGCATGTTATTTTCCCCTGACGTTGTTGACGCGGCTTTCCGAGAGATAGTATACGAATAGACAGTCTTTTGCTATACTGACATGGATAATGTAGGGTGTGGCCTTCTCTATCCGATATTCTCTCTATAGGTCCAATATGTCCTCTGGTTGCTATTAGGATAGGGCAGGCGGCGTATCTACAACAATTTATGAAAAAGGCCTCTTATTATCATTGTACAACACAAACAGTCAATTTCGTAGTCAAAATATCTCCGAAAAAACATAGATTGGATAAGCACATGCATGTAGATGCTATAACTCTTGCCGCGGTCGCCAGTGAATGGCGCACCTTATTGACGGGTGCCCGAATCGATAACATTATTCAACCAACAGAACACGCCATTGCTCTCCAGTGCTACGCGCCTGCCATCCAGGGCGAAGGCGGTCAGGGTGGACAGAACTACTGGCTCTATATTTCAGCCCATCCCCAACTGGCACGAGCGCATCTTATCGCACTCAAGCCGCCCAGGATTGCCAGCGAACCGCCGCCATTTGTCATGTTACTGCGCAAATATCTCGAAGGTGCGCGTATCGAAACCATTGCCCAGCCGCGCTGGGAGCGTGTGCTAGAGCTTACCTCTGGTCATCGGATCAGCGCTGAGAGCAATGAGCGCGTTCGTTACCGTCTCATCATCGAGATCATGGGTCGTCTCAGCAATATCATCTTGTGCGACGAACGCGATCTCATCCTTGGCAGCCTGAAACGCGTTGGACCAGAGGTCAATCGCTACCGGACTATTGCCGCCAATGTCCAGTATGTACCGCCGCCACCCCAACAGCGCACCCTGGCCGGTCAAACAATGCCAAAGCTCGAAGCGACCACAGTGGATGCGGCCCAATTGGAACTCGGTGCTAGAGACAAAGTACCCGTTGAGCTCACCTCCCCGGAGAAGGCCCGCAAACGACCTCCAGAGCCACTAAAGCTGTGGCAACTACTAACCAGGCACCTCCTTGGCTTCAGCCCTCTCATCGCCCGTGAAGCTGTCTATCGCACCACTGGAAATGCCGAAACACTGGTAGAAAATGTCGAAACCACAATAACCACACTATGGGAAGAGTTGGCCCGGAATGTGCGTGAACTATCAAGCCTGTATGACAACCATCACTGGCAACCACAACTCGTAGAACGCCTGGGCTTTGCAGAGCAAGCTACTCCTCTAGCCTTTGCTCCCTATGTGCTAGAGCAATACGCCCACGTGCCGGGAGTGCGCGTACGCCAATCACCATCCATGAATGTCCTTCTCGACGACTACTACGCTCGTAGTGAGTGGCGCGACGCCATGGAAAGTGTGCGCGCGCCGGTACGCAAGGTCTTGCAAACTCAGCGCGACCGCTGCCGGCGCAAGGCCGAACTCCTGCAACAGCAACTGGCGGCCTCTGAAGAAGCGGCGCGTTATCGTCTTGAGGCAGAACTGCTCTTAGCCGATCAGAACGAAGTGCAGCGGGGTCAGACCAGCGTCACCCTCCACAACTTTTTCGAGGATGAAACCAGTAGTGACCAGTCCAACGTTACCATCTCGCTTGATCCACGCTTTGACGCTGTGGGCAACGCCAATCGCCTCTTCAACAAATATCACAAACTGCGCCGTGCCCTTACCCTTGTCCCTGCCCAGATCGAGCAAAACGCTACCGAACTGGCCACCATAGAACAATTACTGGCCGATCTCATGCTTGCCGAAACGCCAGCAGAAGTAGCCCTCGTCAAAGCCGAAGTACAGGCGGCTGGCTATATGCGCAGCGGCATGCACGGCGCCTCCAAACAGCAAGAGAAGAAACCCCAAAAGTCTCCTAAAAAAGGCAAAGGCGGCAAACAAGCCAAAGGTAAACCTGCCCCGCCGGGTGGTGGCGTTCCTCTGCACGTGCAGAGCCGCGACGGCTTCACCATACTCATTGGCAAGAACAGCCGCCAGAACGAAGAAGTTACCTTCCACCAGGCCGCAGCCAACGATATCTGGCTCCATGCCCGTGGCGTCCCAGGTGCTCATGTCATTATCAAAGCCGCCGGACGCGAAATCCCCCGCGGCACTATCGAACAGGCCGCCAGCCTCGCCGCCTACTACAGCCAGGCCCGAGGTACCACCACTACCCCTGTCGACTATACCCTGCAACGCCATGTCCGCCACATGAAAGGTGGTGGCCCTGGTATGGTTATCTATGAACGCGAGCGAACTATTTATGTGGCGCCCGAAAATCCTTAGCGCCTTTCCCTTGACGATCCAATCCCCATCTCCTCTCTATATTTGGTCACGGTCCTTCTCG
>WNGE01010438.1_pt1 | contig 14198 bp, 14 predicted proteins | sample 5400651 | NCBI WGS metagenome assembly WNGE01 (sample SAMN13153370, study PRJNA577476) | soil metagenome | isolation source: 60 cm soil or saprolite under grassland replicate 2 | place: USA:California | collected 2016-06-15 | reverse complement strand
GCCGGAGATCCCGCATCAGGTGCTTCAGGGCCAGGTAGTTTGGCCCGCCGGGAGCGGGGACCTTTAACCAGGAGGGCTTGCGGAGTTGGACGAGGGGCGGATTCGCCATAACTGGAGCCAAGATAGCGAGTTCCCACAGGGCGGGGTAGGCACGCGGCGATAATTTCAACCGCCTGGTTGATCGGGCTCCGCCCGCAGTTTTCGGCGCATCTCGCGCAACTCCTCCTCGAGCTCCGGCTCGGCGCTGAGCGCACCGTCCGCGATTTCGGCGATCTCCTCGGCCTCTCGCCACTGCCGCTCCAGCTCCTCGACCTCGGCCCGCTCGTCGACCGCCATCTCGAGGGCGAGGCGCCGCTCGGGGGCGAGGCTCCGCAGCGTCAGCTCCCGGCGCGCGACGTCCCGGATGAGCTGGTCGGGTCCGCCCGCCCCCTCGACCAGCCGGGCGGCGTCCTCTACGCGCTGGCGGCCGGCGCGCGCAATCGCCATGTAGGTGAGTCCCTGACGCAACGCGAGCTGCGCCTCGCGGCCGACGAGCATCGCGCCCTCGGCCCGGCACGCGGGGCAGCTCAGGAGCAGCGCCAGGTCGGCTTGAGCATGACCCAGCACGCGCGCGTAGGCCACGTGCCTGGCCCGGAGCTCGAGCACGTTGCCGCAGCGCTCGCAGATCGGCGGCTCGGCGAGGCCGACGCGACGGCGACCCACCATGCCGGTGTAGAGCCGGCGCGCCAGGTTGGGCATGTTCCACACGAACACGCCCAGGGAGCCTCCCGCGGTGACGTTCACGGCCACCGCGAGCCCCACCGCCGCGACCGTCACCGGCACGACGAACTTGAGTTGCTCCCGGCGTCGCGCCCTGAGCCGTTCCCCGTAGCGCCACGTCGCGAACTCGAGGCGGCGCGGCTTGCCCACGCGCACGATGTCGTAGGCTTGCCAGCGGATCAGCGCGACCTGCGCGCTCGCAGCGGCCACGCGACCGGCGGCCGCGGCCCGGGCGAGGGAGTCGATTCGCTCCAGGCGATCGTCGAGGGGGGCGAGGTTCCAGCGGGAGCATTTCGGGCAAATGACCCACAGGCGTCCCTTCCACTCGTCGAACGCGAGCCGCCGGCCCACGCCGAGGCCCGAGGGCCCGCCGTCACCATCGAGCTTGCCGTTGCAGAACGCACAGGTACGGTACATGAGGTGCTGCCGCTCCTTACTCGAATCTATCCGCGCGGAACGGGCCGATGTCCACGTCGGTCTCACCCGTCGTCAGCAGGTCGCCCACGATTTCGGCCGTCAACGCGGCGAGCAAGATGCCGTTTCGTCCATGGCCCGTGGCGTACCACAGACCCTCCACGTCCGGATCGCGGCCGAGGATCGGACGGCCGTCGGGGGTCGCGGGTCGGAGGCCGGCCCACAGCCGTTGCACGGGCTGCGTGAGCAGGCCCGGGAGCAGCCGGACGGCTCCCCGGAAGATCTGGGCGAGCCCTTCGTTGGTAACACGGGCGTCGTAGCCGGCGCGCTCCATCGTGCTGCCGAGCAGGGCATCGCCGCCGCGCGCGAGGACGTACCCGTGATCGTGATAGAAGATGGCGGGCGGGCTGCCCTCAGGCCACGCCGTGGCGGCCATCTGGCCGCGCAACGGCTCGACCGGGAGGCGCCGCGGCACGCCGCGGATCTGCGGAGACCAGACCCCCGCCGCGAGCACCGCGTGCAGGGCCGCCGTGGTCCCGCGCGCGGTCACGACGCCCGAGACCCTGCCGTCCGTGATCGCAACGGCTTCGACCCCCTCGGCGGCGAGCGACGCGCCGAGGCGGCGCGCGTCCGCGAGGCAGGCGCGCGTCAGCGCCTGGGGGTCGAGCGCCCCGTCCTCCGGAGCGAACAGTGCGCCCTGACAGTCGGGCGCCGCGCCGGGCCATCGCTCGCGCACTTCATCGACCTCCAGCCAATCGCAGCGGAGGCCGGCCTGTCGCTGGTGGGCCACTTCTTCCTTGAGACGCCCGGCCGCGGCCTCGTCGAAGGCCACCGCGGCGATGCCCGAGCGCCAGAAGCCGATATCGATGCCCGTGGCGTCCTGCAAGGCGGGAGCGAGCGGCTCGTAGAGGTCGCGGGCGCGCACCGACAGGGCGACCAACGCATCGTCGCTCGGCTCGAGCTGGGCGGCGAGCATGCCGGCGGACGCCGGGGACGCCGCCGCGGGATCCGGGCCGGGCTCGAAGATCGCGACGGCCAATCCATGCCGGGCGGCCGCACGGGCGCACGCCGCCCCGACCGCGCCCCCGCCCACGACGGCGACGTCGACGGTCTTCACCGGCTGGCGCCTTCCTGAAACCGGCTGCTACATTCCGTCGTATGGCCCCCGCGTCGGGGCCTCACGGAGGTATCCCCATGTTGCGGAGCATTCTCGGGTTCGCCGTCTTCGCCGTCGTGGCCTTCCTCGGCCTCAAGCTGCTGCTCGGCGTATTCGGTATCGTGCTCGGTCTCGCCATGACCCTGCTGGTGTGGGCCGCGATCGGATTCATGTGCTATCTCGCGATCCGGCTCGTCAGCCCGAGCACGGCGGACAAGATCCGAGAGATGATCAAGGGCCGCCGGGCGGACGCCTAGCCGCGCCCGGCGCGCGTCACAGCGCATCGAGCTCCCGTAGCACCGCCCACGCGAGCAGCGGAATGAGAATCTCGTGATGGCCCGTGAGTTGGACCCCGCGGCCGCCGTCCAGCGTGGGCCGCTCGACCACGTTGACGCGCGGCCGATAGTGGCGCTGCATGTCGCAGTCACAAGCGGTGAACCCGGTTGGCCGCCCCTTGCCGAGGTTGCGCGCCACCGTCAGGGCCTTGAGGAACACTTCGGGCATGACGACGGCGCTGCCCAGATTCAACACGACGCCGCCGTCGTGGAGGGCCGGTAGTGACGCGGCCAGGCGCTTGAAGTCGCGGTGACTGGTGGCGCCCAGCGCGGCGCCGTCGGCCGCGGGGTGCTGATGGATGATGTCGGCCCCGAGGGTCGCGTGGACGGTGACGGGCACGGCGCGCTCGACGGCGCCGAGCAAGAGTGACGCCTCGGGCGCGGCGAGCGGGGTGCGGCGGGCGAGGTAGTCGGTGAGCGCCTCGCCCATGCCCTTTCCGGCGCGGGCGCCGTCCGCGATGGCAGCGTTCATCTCCCGCCCAGTCTCCTCCGCCATGCCGAAGGTCCCGTCCGCGAGACCCGCCGCCACGTCCTCGCTCGTTCCCCCGTACGCGGCGAGCTCGAAGTCGTGGATTGCTGCGCTGCCATTCAGCGCGAGGTGCGTGATGACGTCGCGCCGCATCAGCTCGCGCAGCAGCGGCCCCAGGCCGACTTTGACGACGTGCCCGCCGAGCATCACCACCACGCCCCGCCGGCCGGCCGCCTGGGCCAGGCGACGGGCCACGTCCCGGAGGTCCCTGGCAGCGAGGACATCGGGGAGCGAGTCCAAGAAGGCGTCGAAGCTGTGATCGCTACCCGGCGGGTGCGCGAGGAGGGAGGGGTCGACCTTGTTGGGGCGCTGCGCGATGGGGACGGTCTTGAGCCGCGACATGTCCGCTTCGCGGTAGTCGGTCATGGGTGCAGCTGCGCGGAGCTGGAGTCGTCGACGTGCTTGATGAGCTCGATCTCCTTGAGCTTGAGCGTCACCTGGCCGAACGAGAAGTTCGACTGCAGCGCCAGCATGATGCGCAGGCTGTCGTCCGACAGCCACATCCGCGCGTCCGCCTTCTCGGCGAAGATCCCGCCGCCGTTGGGGATGCGCGGCCGGATGACGATCGCGTTCCACTTCTTCCCGACGACACCCACCCGCTCGCGCTTCAGCACCTCGACGATCACTGGATTGCGCTCGGGGCGGAAATAGCGACGGAATTCGTAGCGCTTGCCGACTTCGAGCGGCACCGTGCGGATCCAGTACAGGAAAGCGGCGTCGTCGAGCGGGTCCGCCACGGTCGGGACCGTGCTGTCGCGACCGGCTTCGCGGTAGAACCCCGAGTCCGGGTAGATCTCGAATTTCCGCTCCCACGACTTGCCCTTCTCCTCCGTCTGATTCAGGAAGCGGCGGGAGTGGAAATCGCTACGCCCCACCCACGACTCGAGGTTCTGGTGGATGTGGTACCATAGCGCGCCCCCGTCGATCAAGAACACGAAGTGAACCGCCTCGATCCCGCGGATCGTGTCGATCCCCGCCACCTGCATAGTGGCCGTGCCCACGCTGAAGGGTCCGTACCGCGCCCCGTACACCAGCCGCTCGCCGACGGGGAACGGCACCGCGGCCGGGGACGCCGGGGGCGCCGGGGGCGCGGGGGGCGCGGAGGGCGTGACGATCGCCGTGGCCGACCGGGAGTTGGGATTGGCCGAGTCGGCCCGCGTCGAGTCCCGGCGCGCACTGTCCGATTGCGCGTGCAGGTCGATCGCGATGAGCAGCAGCGCCACCGCGGTGCGGGCTGCGCGGATGACGGGGCGGGCGCGCCATGCCGCGAGGAGCTGGCGCCACGGGCGCACCCGCGAGGGGCGCTGCGCCAGGTCGTAGCGGGTCGCCGCGGAGATGGTGTCGAGCCGCCGCGCGTGGGGCGCGAGCCGGGCGACGAGCTCCGCACTCGCGCACCAACCGTCCGTCTCCAAGAACCGCGTCGCGTCGCGCCGCAACGCCTGCCGCAGCACGATCAGGCGGAGCGCAAGGAATCCGGACACGCTGTCCCGCAGCCCCGCGACGCGGAGCAACCGGGGCGCCCAGCGGCGCGCGACCCGCAGGGCCCGAGATGACCGGCCCCGCGCCTCCAACAGGTCGGCCACGACCAGGTCCGCGCCCGATTCCAGACGCTTGACCATGTCCTCCATGCACTCGGGTGAGTGGGCGAAGTCGGCGTGCAGGGTGATAGCGCAATCGCGCTTGGGGCGATCGGTCTGCTGCAACGCCAGACGCAGCAGAGCCTCGAGGCTCTGGGCGTAGCCACGGCGCTCGCGCTGCGTCAGGATCGTCATGGGCAGCATTTTGGCGTACGAGGCGAGCACCGCGGCCGTGTCGTCGGTGGAGGCATCGTCCGCCACGAGTAGCTGGTACTCCCGCGGGAACGCCGTGAACACCTGACGGACCTTCCAGAGCACCAGCCCGGCCGTACGCGCTTCGTTGTGCACGGGGATGCAGACGTAGATCATGGCCCTGCAATCTAGACCAGCGACCGATACAGGGCCAAGACGGCTGCCGCCATAGCGGCGGCCGTGAACTGTGGGGGAAGGGGGATGGGGGACGGGTGCTCCAACGCCCGGACGACCTTGCGGGCCAAACCGTCTGCATCCCCTACCGGCACGAGCCACTCGGCGGGCACGATCTCGGGTAGCCCCCCTCCCGCCGCGGCGACCACCGGCCTCCCGAGGGCCAGCGCGTGGAGCACGACGCTGCCCAGGCCTTCCTGCTTGGAGGACATCACGAGGACATCGCTCTCGCGGATCAGCGCGTCCGCCTGCTCGACGTACCCGAGGAGGTGCACGCGGTCGGCCACGTCGAGGCGCCGGATCTCGCGCTCCAGCACGGAGCGGTCCGGGCCCGTCCCGGCGATGACCCAGTGAAGGCCGGGGCACAGGGTGCGCGCCGCTTGCGCGGCCCGCACCAGCGTCACTTGATCCTTCGAGGGCTCGAGGGCGGCGATGTTCGCGGCGAGCGGCGTGGCGTCCGCCAGGGCGAGTCGCGCGCGAATGGCGAGGGGCGTCGCCGCGGCGGCGCGGACGCCCTCCGGGTCGACGCCGTCGGGGACGACGGAGATCCGTGCCGGCGCGATCCCCGCGGCGACGAGGCCGGTCTGGACCGCGCGCGAGATCGCGATCACGGCGTCCGCGTGCCGGAGCGCGCTGCCGGCCCGGAGAGGGAACACGACGCGGCGGGTCGCGACGATGCGGGGTGCGAAGCCGGTGTAGTGCAGCACGCGGCGCGCCCAGACTGCGAGGGTGACGGCGTGGTTGTTGTGCGCGTGAATGAGATCTGGTCGCCAGGCGCGCGATTCGGCGACCAGCCGCCCCCAGGCGCGCGGATCGAGGCCCGGCCCCCACGACACCCCGCGGACCGCGACGCCGTCGGCGGCGGCGCGGCGGGCCAGCTCGCTGTCGCGCCGCGTCAGCAGACGCTGCTCGAGCGCCGGGGCTCGCGCCAGCTCGCGGGCGAGCAGCCGCGCCTGGTCCTGGCCACCCCGATACTCCCGGCCGGAATCGACGTGCAGGACGCGCACGGCCGTTCAGGCCGGCTGCGGCGCGGCGTGGCCGAGCGCAGCGCGCAGCTCGGCCAGCGTGAAGGGCTTGTGGAGGTAGGGTCGGCCGAGGCGCTCGAGGAACTGGAGGGTGTCGCCCCGGACGGTGTCGCCGGTGGCGAAGATCACCCGCTCCGCCACCCGCGGGTCCTGGCGGACGAGCTTCGTGTACATGTCGCGCCCCGAGAGGTGAGGCATCCGGACGTCGCAGATGATCACGTCGAATGTCCCGGCCAGGGCGCGCTCCAGCGCGTAGGTCCCGTCGCTCGCCACCTCCACGGTGTGGCCCCAGCTCTCGAGCGTGGCGCGCATGTAGTGGAGGATGTGCGGCTCGTCGTCCACCACGAGAATGTTCAGGTGGCGCGCCTCGGAGGGTGGAGCGGGCGCGGCGCCGCTGCGCGCGGCGTCGGATCGCAGCGGCAGCTCCACCTTGAAGGTGGCCCCACCCCCGGGTCGCGCCTCCACCGTGATACGCCCGCCGTGCTCCCGCACGATTCCCTGGCAGATCGAGAGGCCCAAGCCCGTGCCCTCGCCCTCCGGCTTGGTCGTGAAGAACGGCTCGAACACGTGGGCCGCCACTTCCTCCGTCATCCCCGGCCCGGAGTCGGTCACGCTCACGGCCACCCCCTCGTGCGCGCGCTTGGCGGTGATCCAGATCCGGCCCGAGGGCGCATCGCTCGCGATCGCCTGGCAGGCGTTGTTGATGAGGTTCACGAACACCTGCTTGATCTGGTTGGGATTCACCTCGAGATCGGGAAGTCCGGCCTCGACGTCCAACGTCGCCTCGACCTTGTCGGCCATGAGCTGGTTGCGGAGCAACACCAGCGTGGATTCCAGCAGGGTCCGGATCGGGTGGCGGGTGCGTTCCCCCTCCTGGGTGCGCGCGAAGGACAACAGGTTCTTGACGATAGTCGCCGCCCGCTCCGCCTCCTGGCGGATCACCTGCAGCGGCTCACGGAGGGACGGCGGGATCTCGGTGGCTTCCGCGAGGAAATCGCTGAAGCCCACCACCGAGGCCAGCGGGTTGTTCAGATCGTGCGCGACGCCGGCGATCAGTTGACCGATGGCCGACATTTTCTCAGACTGTATGAGTTGGTCCTGCAGGCGGCGCCGCTCAGTCTGGTCCTCGAACACGAGCACCGCCGATCCAGGCTCGGCCATCGGGATGACGGTCAAGAGCAACACGCGCTCCCCGGCGCGGATCTCGACGGTGTTGGCGGAGGGCTCGGCGATGGCCCGCGCGACCGGATCCGACCAGGCGGGCGGGAGCAGGCCGAGCCACGAGCGGCCGGGGATCGCGGTGACGGCCGTGTGGATCAGGTCGGCAAAGACGCGGTTGGCGCGACGCACGGTGCCGTGCGCATCCACGATGCAGATCGCCTGGGAGATCGCATCGACGGTCTTCTCCCACTCGCGCTTGGCCGACGACAGCAGCTCGACGAGGCGGGCGTTCTCGAGCGCGATGGCGGCCTGCGCGAGGACCGCGGTCACGAGGGACAGCTCGGCCTGCCCGAGCACCATGGCGCGGTCGCTCGAGAGCGAGACGGCACCCATGGTCCGGCCGGCTGCGATGAGCGGAGCGCCGAGCCAGGAACCCGGCGGTGGCTCGGACAGATCGGCCCCACGCCGGCGCGCCTCTTCCTGCACATCTTTCGGGAAGACGAGCGGGCCCCGGCGCAACGCGAGCTGGAGCAGGGGGTCGTCCGTGCGGGCGGGGACGGGGTGCGTGTCGTACGTCACCGCCAGCCGGTTGCTCTCGGCATCAAGTAGGATGACCGAGAGCCGGTCGGGCTTGAGCAGGTCGGCGAGGGCGCGGGCGACGAGCTCGACCACGGTGGTGGGGCGGAACGCACCGGCCAGCTCTTGGGCGAGGGTCGTCAAGCGCGGCAGCAACTCCACGACCGAGCGCGGGGTACCGGAGCTAGAAGGAGGCTTGGGCATGATCCTGGCCAACGTCCGCGGGAGGTTGCGCGCGCCGGATTTTCGGCTCGTCGTGCTTGCCCTGGCGCGAGGCGACACGGCCCGTCGCGCCCGATTCGAGCGCCTGATCCTCGAGCGGGGGCCCGACGAGCTGCTCGACGAGCCCGGCTTGCTGGACGCCCTGCTGGCGCTGCGCACGCTCGCGGTCCCGTCGGCACCGCTGTTCGCCTACGTGGCGGTGCGGCACACGCTCCGCGCCGCCGGCGTCGACGACCGCCTGCTCGCCGACTACCTGGCCGCCCTGCTGCTCGAGTTCGGCGATCATGACCGGCACGTCCGGGTCGGTCGGGCCGACGACGAGTCCTACCACTACCTGGTCGACATCGTGGAGGACCTCACCGGGCTCGACGACGCGGGGGAGCGTGGGTTCCTGCTGCGCGTGCATCTTGGCAACTACAGCCTCTGGCTCGCGGGCCTGTTCCCCGACTATATCGCCGCCCGCCGCTCCCGAAAGGGCGGGCCCGATCTGCCGTACTACGATCAACTGGGCCGGCAGGGCTATCGGCTGGCCGCGGAGCACCGCCTCGCCGAGCGCTTCGGCGTGGCTACCATCTACCGCGCCGCGGCCGAACAGTTTCCCACGCTGCGAGTGGCGTTCAACCGGCTGAGCGACCGGGTGTTCTTTCCCAACATCAGCACGCGGGAGAAGATACTGCGAAATCTGTAGGCGGACGGGCGGACGGGCGGACAGGCGGTCCGGCGGACCGAACTGCGCTCCTGTCCGACCGACCGCGGGTCCGCCCGTCCGTCATTCGTCCAAGAATCTCGTCGGCACCGTGGTCGCCGCTTCCACGAGCTGCTCCGCCGACTTCACGAACCGCACCACGATCGCCAACGAGCCCTTGAGCGACAGCTTGCGCTGCATGATGCCGGCGATGGGACCGAGCTCCTTGCGGATCACCCGCTTCCAGTGCGCGTAGTCCGCGGAGATCACGAACGGCGCCTGATCGGCCTCGCCCTGCGACACCACCTTGGCCGCCCGACACACCCCGCGGTCCAGATCCAGCCAGATACCCACGGGATCGGCGATGCCGATCTCGGGCTTGGGATTCACCACGAGCGCGACGGGTCCGTGAGTCCACTCGAGTGATGCCACGCGATACCCGTCGCTCGCGTTGATCGCCTGGCCGTACGCGCCCACCCACTCGGGCGACGGAAACGCGAGACTCACGTGAGCGCCTCCGCGAAGCTTTGGAAGAGGCCGCCCTCCCCGTCGTCCTCCGGATGCCACTGCACCCCGAGCGTCCATGGGCCATCGCTGTCGCGGCGTTCGACCCCCTCGATCACACCGTCCTCCGCCCACGCGGTCGCGCGCAGCCCGGGCGCCAGGTCGCGAATCGCTTGATGGTGCCGGGTGTTCACACTCGCGCGCGCGCCGGTCGGCATGGTCGATCGGTCCGGCCCGCTCGCTCGCCAGGTCCTGATACAGGGTGCCGCCCAACGCGACGTTCAGGATCTGGATGCCGCGGCAGATGGCGAGCAGGGGGAGGCGGCGCCGCTCCGCGCCGGCGATCAGCGCCAGCTCGACGGCGTCGCGCGCCGCATCGGTCTCGCCCAGCTTGGGGTGCGGTGCCGCCCCATAGCGTCCCGGCTCCACGTCTTCGCCGCCGCTCAGCACGAGGCCCTGCACGCGGTCGAGGACGGCACAGGCCGCCTCGGGATCGAGCAGGGGAGGCACGATGACGGGGACCAGGCCGGCCCCGGCCAGGGCCTCGACATAGGCGCTGTTCAGCGCAACCCGCTCGCGTTGCTCGTCGGTGCGCCGGGTGGCGCTCACCGCCACGATCTTTCTCACGGGCGCGGAGCGCCCGCCGGGCCCCCCGTTGTAGGAGCGCCGAGCAGCGGGCAGTGCGCGTTGCTCACGCCCGCCCATTCCACCCGGACGGCGTACAGCGGAACGGGCCGGTTGCCGCCCGTGAGCTCGCCGACGCTGGGGTACCCGGTCGGCGGGCGCAGCGACTCGTAGATCAGGACGCCCTGGGCTCGTTGCGTGGAATCGTCCACGACGAGCAGCGCGTACACCGTCGTGTCGCTGATCGACGTAACCGGGAATCCGGCACCCTGCCACTCCATCGTCAGGGCGCCCCTGACGTAGCCGACCGCGACCGTGCTCTGCAGGGCCGTCCCGGCGATGCGCGCCGGCAGCGATCCCGGCAAGCCGCGGGGAGGATCGGTGAGAACGAACGGCAGTCGCCTGAAGCGCTCCTGAATAAGGGACGGCCCGATGATCTGGGCCATGCCGCACGTGGGAGAGCGCGATCGGTCTCCGCTCCCGCACGCCCCGAGCAGCACGCCGCCGAGCAGGGAGAGGGGCCAGGGCCGGAAGGCCGTCACGGGCGGGTCACCACTTCGAGCACGGTGGGGGGGTATGGCGCGTCGGCTGCCGCCCGGCGCAGCTCGAGCGAGTCGGCGTCGGGGACGAAGGACGTGCCGAAGCGCAGGGTGTCGCCCACGAGCCACGCCGCGGTGCGCGCCCGCGCTGACGCAGGACGCTCGATCTCCACGCCGATGATGTAACGCCCGGTGGCGCCGAGCGGCCCGCCTTCGACCTTGCTGTGCTCAGGCACGCCGTGGTAGCGGCGGTACAGCCGGCCCGAGATCCATTCGCGCGGATGGGTCTCCAACGTGATCCGGATGTACACGGTGGAATCGATCGGCAGGGGGCGGGTGGCCGGCGTGGGTCCGGAGCGGAAGATGCGTGTGAGCTCCCACGTGCCCTCGAGAGGACCGGTCTGCGGTTGCGGGCCGGGAGCGGCGAGCAGCAGCGCGACCAAACCGCCGGGGAGCGGGATCATCGCACCAATCTAATACGTCCAGGTCAGCACGACTGAGACGGTGCGCACCGGCTCGAGGGTGCGGGGCACCAGGTTGTAGATGTAGTTGAGCGCATTCGTCATCAGGAGTCGCGCGCTGAGAGGCCCGCGTTCCCACCCGGCCCGCAGGTCCAGTACGCGGGCGGCGACGCGCGGATCCGCGCCGAACACCGGCTCGAGCTCGATGCGCTCGATGCGACTCGAATAGCGGAAATCGGCGCCGACGGAGAGCGTGCGCCGGCGGTAATCAGCGCTGAGCGTCAGGAGATGTTTGGGACGGAATGCCAGCACGGAGTCGGTGGCCAGGTCGCGTGCGTCCAGCAACAGGTAGGCGACCGTGGCGGTCAGGGCCGGGAGCGGCGTGACGGCCAGCGACGCATCGAGCCCGCGCAGCCGCGCGCGGGACACGTTCTGAATCTGGATCTTCTCGACGGTATCCTTCGTCACGCTATCGATCACCTGGACGAAGATCGGCTCGAGCAGCCGCCGGGCCTCGGTCCAGAACAGCGCCGCATCGAGCCGCGCCCAGGAGCGCAACGGTACCGCGTTGCCGACTTCGAACGACCACGCCGTCTCTGGATCGAGTGACGGGTTGGGAATGACGTCGAACCCGAGCGCGCGGGTCGTGACGAACCGCTCGGCGAGCGTCGGTGCGCGAAAACCGCGCCCCACCGACGCGCGCCACGTGCCCATCCGGCCCGGCGCGACGAGGCCGAGCCGTGGGCTCAAGACGGTGGCGCGCTCGCTCCCGTCCACCGCTATCCAGTCGAGCCGGGTGCCGGCGGTGAGGCGGAGGCGACCGATCGGCTGCTCCGCCTCGACGTACGGTCCGACCTCGTTCTGCGTGTGGTCGCCGAAGATGTCGCTGGTCACGTCGCCATGGGCCGCCTCGACGCCGGCCGTCACGACCCGGCCGCCGGCGGCGCGGCCCACGCCCCGCAGCTCGGCTCCCCACCGGTTCGCCACCGACCAGCCGTCGGGATCCACGTCGGTGAAGTGAGTGCGCAGCAAGGACGCGCGTGCCTGCCAGGCAAACCCGCTCGACACCGTGCGGTCCAGCGTCGTCGCGACGTACCCCTTGCTGGAGCGGGTGTAGCTGCCGCGACCCCCCGAGTCGATCATGAACGGCTGGAACGCCTGCCCCCGCGTGTCGCACGAGCCCGGTACGCACCAGGTGGGGAACACCTGGTACTGGTGGCTGGTCCAGGAGCCCGCCGCGGTGACGCGCGTGCCGGGTCGGGGCTGCCACTCGGCCTTGCCGGCGGCCTCCCACTGATCGCTCCGGTCCTGCTGTCGGTAGCCGTCGGAGTGCCGGCCGCCCAAGGTCCAGCTGCCGCGCAGGGCACCGCGGCCGTACGACGCGGTCGCGTCGAGCCCGCCCCGGGCGCCGGTGTAGTCCCGGAAGTGCCATACGTCGGCGGGCGGATCGGCGTACGCCCCACCCGTGGCCCGTACCCGGCCGTGGAAGCCGAGCGGGATCTCCCGCGTGATGAGATTCACGACGCCGCCCAGCGCGGCGGAGCCGTACAGCGACGACCCGGCGCCCTTCACTACTTCGACGCGCTCGACCGCGGCGAGCGGCACCATGTCCCAGTCGATCCCGCCCCGGTCACCCTGGTTGGCCGGCACGCCGTCCACCAGCAACAGCACGCGCGAGCCCAGGCCCTCCACGAAGCCGCTCGAGCCGCGGATGTTCACCTGCCCGTTCAAGAAGAGCACGCCCGGCGCCCGATTGACCGCTTCGTCCACCGTGCTCACGGCACGACGTGCCAGATCGCTGTCGCTCACGAGCGCGACGCTCGTCACGGACTGATCGAGCAGCTGGGAGTGTTTCGCCGCCGTGACGATCACGGGCTGCAATTCCACGGCGATCGGGAGCAGCCGATAGTCGCGCTCGAGCGAATCACCGGCGGCCACGGTCACCGTGTCCACCGCTTCGGCGAACCCGATGTGATTCACGTGCACGATGATGCGTCCGGCTGGGATGTCGAGCCGGTAGCGCCCGCGGCCGTCCGCGACGGTCAGCCCGCCACCAGCACGAACGGTTGCCCGAAGCGGCAGGCCTAGTGTGTCGGCCACGACGCCATAGAGCGCGGCCGTGCCCTGGGCGCTGACCGTGTTGAGAAGCGCTCCCAACATCGACGTGAGGACGAACACGTGCTTCACGGGCAGGGCGGCTCGTAGTAGCGACAGGGCGCGTGCATGTGGCCGAAGTCGATCAGGAAATCGATGCCCGTGACGCCCTGGGCCGGTACGTTCACCACACCCGGCAAGCTCGTGTCGGCGGGATCGCGGTAGTAGCCCGCCTCGCGCAGCGTCGAGTCGGCGTTGGCGAGGGTGAATCCCTGCTTCACCCAGACGGCCAACACCCATTCGTAGCGTCCGGTCTCGACCGGGATGGCGTAGAATGCCGATGCGTTGCCCCGCGGCAGCTGCCGAAGTGCCGCGACGGTTGGCTGGAAGGTGAACAGACTGTCCTGCGAGTGGGGGAAGGTGTGGTAGGCGACGACGTAGACGGCTTGCGTGCTGTCGGGCACGGCTGCCGCGAACCGCACGGTGCCGCAGATGCCGGGGCAGGAGTTCGGTTGCAGCCCTTCGTTGCAGGCGACGGTGGCCGCGGCGAGGAGCGCGGCGTGCGACAGGCGACTCCCCATGCCTGCAATGATTGGCGCGACGGGCCCGAGCGTCAACTTGACCCCGGTTTGGGCGCGGAATAACGTTGATCCCGTCATGCCGACCTACGAATACCGCTGCACCAAGTGCCGCGCCCGCTTCAGCCGGCTAGATGGGATCGAAGAGCACGCCCGCAAGCGGCCGTCCTGCCCGAAGTGCAAATCGCGCGCGGTGGAGCAGGTGCTCTCGCCGTTCTTCGCGAAGACGGTCCGGAAAAGCTAGCATCCCGTGTTCGAGCGCCTGCGGGACGCGTTGCGCGCCGCACTGGACGCGGCGACGCCCCCGGGGGACCTGCGCGACCTGACGCATCAGATGCGGGAGGCGGTGGTGGAGGCCAAGGTCGCGGTCCAGGAAACGCGGGAGGCGGTGGCGCGCACGGAGCGCGAGCTGGCGGCGGAGCGCCAGCGGCTCGCCGACGCGGAGCGGCGCGGGCGGCTGGCGATGGAGATCCAGGATCAGGAAACCGCCGCCATCGCGCAACGCTTTGCGGCGAAGCACCGGGAGCGCGCCG
>WNGE01010063.1_pt1 | contig 14198 bp, 13 predicted proteins | sample 5400651 | NCBI WGS metagenome assembly WNGE01 (sample SAMN13153370, study PRJNA577476) | soil metagenome | isolation source: 60 cm soil or saprolite under grassland replicate 2 | place: USA:California | collected 2016-06-15 | reverse complement strand
CGCCTCGTCCCGGACGCCGCCGAGCGACATGCGGACGAACCGGCGGTTGAGCGCGCGCGCGATCGACTCGCCGACCGACGTCTTGCCTGTGCCCGGAGGCCCGATGAGCGTGAGGATCGCGCCGGAGCGCTTGTCCTCGGCGATGCCGCGCTCCTGGCGCAGCTTCCGCACCGCGAGGTACTCGACGATCCGTTCCTTGACGTCCTCCAGGCCGGCGTGGTCTTCGTCCAGCAGCTCGCGCGCGAGCTTCGGATCGAGGCGCTCGTCGGACGTCTTCGCCCACGGCACCGCGAGCAGCCAGTCGAGGTAGCTGCGGATCATGGACGCTTCGCCGGAGGCGTCACCCGTCCGCTCGAGCCGGCCGAGCTCCCGCTCCGCCTGCTCCCGCACGTCGCCCGGCATGCCGGCTTCGTCGATCTTCGTCCGGTACTCGTCGACGACCGAGGCCTCGTCTTCGCCAAGCTCCTTCCGGATCGAGTCCATCTGCTTGCGCAGGAGGTACTCGCGCTGCTGCTTCTGCGCGCCGGACTCGACGTCCTCGCGGATGCGCCGGCGCACCTGCAGCTCGGCGAGCCGCTCGCGCTGCAACGCAAGCGCAAGCTCGAGACGCTCGACGACGTCGACGGCCTCGAGCAACTCGACCCGCTGCGCGAAGCTCAGGTCGGGCGCGTATGCGCACGTGTCGGCGAGCGCGCCGGCACCGCTGACCGAGCGCAGGAACTCGCCGATCCGCGGATCGGCGTTCCGGAGCTCGAGTATCTCGCCGACGACGGCGCGGTACTCGGTCTCGAGCTCCCGCGTCTTCACCGGCGGCGGCGTGTCGTCGGGCCGCTCCTCGACCTCGACGTACAGGCGGCCGTCCGGGCCCGTCTCGGCGGCGCCGATGACCGCACGGTGCAGGCCCTCGAGGGTTGCGACGCTCGCGCCGCCGGGAAGCCGGCCGAGCTCGGTCACCTCGGCGACAGTGCCGACCGACGCGTACTCGCCCTCGTGCCGCGGCACGAGCAGCACGCGAGACTCGCCGCCCACGTCGAGCGGCAGCGTCGCGGACATATTGGGGAAGACGACTGTGTCGTCCAGCGGGATGAGCAACAACTTCTCCACTTGTGGCTTCAGCTCCTCAGCGATCTTGATTCCGTAGTAACTTCAGATAATGAAGCTCATTATACGGAGCGGGCGTGTTCCACCGCGCCGATTCAGCGGCCTATGCTGTTCGAGCATGAGCGAGCCGAGAGTCGACCATCTGACCGCGAGCCAGCGCGACGCGCTCGTCGCGGAGCTCGCCGAGCTCGAGGGCCCGAGGCGCACCGCCGCGGTTCACGCGATCAAGACGGCGCGCGAGCATGGCGATCTCTCGGAAAACTTCGAGTACCACGCCGCGAAGAACGAGCAGGGCCTGCTCGAGGCGCGCATCCGGACGCTGCGCTCGCGCCTCGACCACTCGGTAATCGTCGACGAATCCGAGCTCGCGCCCGGCGAGGTCGGCGTCGGATCGATGGTGGAGATCGAAGACGAGAACGGCGACCGCATGACGCTCGAGATCTCGAGTGTCGGCGGAGGCGGAACGATCTCCCCCGACTCGCCGCTCGGACGCGCGCTCGTCGGGCACCGCAAGGGAGACGCCGTCGACGTGGACGCGCCGCGCGGCTCATGGACCGCGCGAATCCTGTCCATCACGCGCGCGTAACTCCCGCTCAGCCGATTCAGCATGGGCCGCCGGCTCAGAGCATTCCTGGCGGCAATCGCAGCCGTCGTGCTGCTCGCAGGAACCACGGTCGCCGTGCTGATCGGGCTCAATGCCGAGTGCACCGGTTCGACCGACGACTGCCCGCATTCCGACGCCTACCGCTACACGCTCCTCTCGCTTCCGATTGCCGGCGCGATCCTGCTCCTCGGCGGAACCGCGTGGACCATCCGGCGGCGGACGCTGCGGCCGCTCGTTCTCGCCGAAGCGGCGTTCCTGGCAGTGGTGGCGCTCACCGACGCCGTTCTCAACACGCCCGACATCGGCACCGCGGTGTCGCTGGCGGTTGCGGCTGCAGTTGGGCGTGCGGCGCTGCGGGTGCCCGGCTCGTCAGATTCGGACAGACGTCGCGCGAAGTAGTTTCGGGAATGCGGATCGAGGGACGGGAAGGAGACCGTTATGCGCAAGGTGATCGTGGACGAGTGGATGACGCTCGACGGGGTCGTGCAGGCGCCCGGCGCCCCTGACGAGGACACGAGCGGCGGCTTCGAGCACGGCGGCTGGCACCTCCGCTACTTCGACGACCTGGCCCAGAAGTGGGTGGCCCAGGGATTGACCGAGGCGGGCGGCTTCCTGCTCGGACGCCGCACGTACGAGACCTTCGCGGCCTACTGGCCGAATGCGTCCGAGGAGGAGCAGGTCGTGGCCGAGCCGCTGAACACGCGGCCGAAATACGTGGCTTCGACGACGCTGACCGAGCCGCTCGAGTGGCAGAACTCGACGCTGCTCCAGGGCGACGTCACCGAGGCCGTGGCAGCGCTCAAGCGGGAGGACGGCGACGACCTGCACGCGATCGGCAGCACACAGTTGGTGCAGACGCTGATCGAGCACGACCTGGTCGACGAGTTCCGGGTGATGATCGACCCACTCGTCGTGGGCGGCGGCAAGCGCATCTTCCGCGACGACGGTGCGCTAAGGCCGCTGCGTCTCGTCGAGAGCCAGGTGACGACGACCGGCGCGATCCTCGCGACCTACGCGCCGGACGCCGCGTAAGCCTCATGCCGGCGCTCGTCCAGCACCTCGAGTGGGGTCACCCCGCCTCCTCGTACTCGTCGTGACGGCGCCACCACTGGTACGGCGGAGTCTGGGGATACCCGTCGGGTGAGTCCTCCCAGGTCTCCTGCCGGCCGAGCGGCGTGAGGTCGAGCAGCGTCCAGGTGGTGCCGAGCGTCTCGACGCCGCGCGCGTTCGTGAAGTACGTGCGGTAGACGTTGTCTCCGTCGCGGAAGAACACGCTGAGGCCGAATGACTCGCCGTCCTGGTACTTGTCAGGTTGGGGCGTCTCGGGCGAGACGCCGAAATCGACGTTGAAGTCGCTGCCGAACGAGGAGTACCACGGCACGGTCCATCCCATCCGCTTCTTGTAGCGCTCGATCTTGGCCGGCGGCGTTCTCGACACGAGCGCAAAAGAGGTGTCGCGCGCATGCAGATGAGCCGGGTGGCCGAGGTTGTCGACGACCATCGAACAGCCGTCGCAGCCCACGTCCTGGTTCGGGCCGAACATGAAGTGGTAGAGGATCAGCTGGCGCCGTCCCTCGAACAGTTCGAGCAGACCGGCCTCGCCGTCGGTTCCCTCGAAGACGTAGTCCTTCTCTATCTGCACCATCGGCAGCCGGCGGCGCTCCGCGGCGAGCGCGTCCCGCGCCTTCGTGGCTTCCTTTTCCTTGGCGAGCAGCTCGTCGCGGGCGACTTGCCATTCGGCCGCTGATACGACCGGAGGAAGGTTCATTCTGCTCTCCTTGGCTCGTGGAGCTGGGGACACCAATGGTAAGACGGAGAACGCGTTGACCAGGTTGGCCGTCTTCACAATGATTCGACGGTGATCGTTTGCCCGACGTGCGGGCGGGAGAGCCCGGACGACGCCGCGTTCTGCGCGAGCTGCGGGGCTGCGCTCGCGGCACCGGACACGGGGCTGCTCGAGGAGCGCAAGGTCGTGACGATCCTCTTCGCGGATCTCGTCGGCTCGACCGCGCAGGCTGAGCGCCGGGACCCCGAGGACGTCCGCGCGACGCTGTCCGCGTACTACGCGCGCCTTCGGAACGAGCTCGAACGCCACGGCGGGACGGTCGAGAAGTTCATCGGCGATGCAGTCATGGCCGTCTTCGGCGCGCCGGTCGCGCACGAGGACGATCCGGAGCGCGCGGTGCGCGCAGCGCTCGCGATCCGTGACGTGCTCGCCGAGACGGAGGTCGACGTGCGCATCGCAGTCCACACGGGCGAAGCGCTCGTGTCGCGCGGCGCGAAGATTGCCGCGGGCGAGGCGATGGTCGCCGGCGACGTCGTCAACACCGCCGCCCGTCTGCAGTCGGCGGCGCCGGTGAACGGCGTGCTCGTCGGCGAGACGACGTATCGCGCGACTGCGCACACGATCGAGTACGGCGGCGCTCGCACGGTGGAGGCGAAGGGCAAGTCGGAACCCGTGCCCGCATGGGAGGCGATCGAGCCGAAGGCGCGCTTCGGCGTCGACGTCGAGCTCGAGCCGCTCACCGCGCTCATCGGGCGCGAGGACGAGGTCGCGCTCCTCTCCGGCGCGCTCGCGCGTGTTCGCCGCGAGCGAGAGCCGCAGCTCGTCACGCTGGTCGGCGTCCCGGGCATCGGCAAGAGCCGCCTCGTCGCCGAGTTGCTCACGGAGGTCGACGCGGTCCCGGACCTGATCACGTGGCGGCAGGGCCGCTGCCTCCCCTACGGCGAGGGCGTCAGCTTCTGGGCGCTCGGCGAGATGGCAAAGGCGCAGGCGGGCATCCTCGAGACCGACTCCGCGCAGGTCGCGGAGACGAAGCTCGCCGAAGCGGTCGCCACACTCGTCGCGGACGAAGCCGAAGCGGAGTGGGTGCTCGGCCACATGCGGCCGCTCGTCGGCCTGAGCAGCGCCGCCGGTGCGGACGATCGCCGGAGCGAGGCCTTTGCGGCCTGGCGCCGGTTCTTCGAAGGGCTCGCCGAGCAGCGTCCCGCCGTGCTCGTCGTCGAGGACCTCCACTGGGCGGACGACGGCCTGCTCGACTTCGTCGACCACCTTGCGGACTGGGCCCGAGGCGTGCCGCTGCTCGTCGTCGCGACCGCGCGTCCGGAGCTGCTCGAGCGGCGGCCCGGCTGGGGCGGCGGCAAGGCCAACGCGGCAACGGTCACGCTGCGACCACTCTCCGACGTCGAGACGGCGCGCCTGCTCGGCCTCCTCCTGGAGCAGCCCGCGCTCGAGGCCGACACACAGCGCGATCTGGTGGCGCGCGCAGGCGGTAATCCCCTGTACGCCGAGGAGTACGCGCGGATGCTGCGCGACGGGCGCTTCACGGGAGAGCACCTCCCCGAGACGGTGCAGGGCATCATCGCCGCACGGCTCGACGCCCTGGCGCCGGAGGAGAAGCTCCTCGTGCAAGACGCGTCGGTGGTCGGGAAGGTGTTCTGGTCGGGCACGCTCGCGGCGATCGAGGACGAGCCCCGCTGGACGGTGGAGGAGCGCCTTCACGCGCTCGAGCGCAAAGAGTTCATCCGCCGGGAGCGGCGCAGCTCAGTGGCGAGCGAGGGCGAGTACGCGTTCCGCCACGTGCTCGTCCGCGACGTCGCCTACGCGCAGATTCCACGAGCTGCGCGCGCGGACAAACACCGTCTGGCCGCCGAATGGATCGACTCGCTCGGCGCGGGCCGCGCGGAGGACCGCGCGGAGATGCTCGCGCACCACTTCGGGGCCGCGCTCGAGTTCGCGCGTGCATCGGGCCAGGAAACCGCCGAGCTGGAGTCACGCGCGCGGCTCGCGTTCCGCGACGCCGGCGAACGGGCGCTCGCGCTGAGCGCTAATCCGACGGCTCTGCAGTTCTTCACGCGGGCGCTCGAGATCTGGCCCGAGGGGGACGACGATTGGCCGTCCGTCGCCCTGCGACACGCACAGGCGGACGTCTTGATTCATCAGCACAGCGCTCAGCCGCTCGCCGTGCGCGCGCTCGAGCGGCTATTGGCCGCCGGCGATGTCGAGAGCGCAGCGGAAGCCGAGGTGCTCCTCGCCGAGAGCGACTGGTTCGCAGGGCGTAGCGACTCGACGTTCGCGCGCCTCGAGCACGCGCGCCGGCTGATTGCCGACCGTCCGCCGTCCGCAGCGAAGGCGACGGCCTATGCCGAGACCTCGCGTTTCCTCATGCTCGCCCAGCGAAGCGCCGAGGCGATCGAGGTGGGCCGCCAGAGCCTCGTTCTCGCGGAGGAGCTCGGCCTGCGCGAGTTGCAGGCTCATGCCCTGAACAACATCGGCAGCGCGCGCGCCTACGCCGGCGATCTCGAAGGCCTCGGCGACCTCGAAAGGGCCTTTGCGATCGCGAAGCCGATCAACTCGCCCGAGGCGCTGCGTGCACTCGGCAACCGTGCATCGATCATCGCCGACCTCGGTGAGCTGCCGCGCGCGCACGAGCTCTACGAACAGGTGGTCGAGCTGTCGGAACGGCTGGGGATCACCGGCTTTGTGTTCTGGTGCAAGGTGGAGCTCGCAAAACTCGACCAGCTGGCCGGCTCCTGGGACGCCGCCGCGCAGGGCGTCGAAGCGTTCTTCGCGGGCGTGAGCGACGCGCACTACATGGAGGTCATGGCCCGCCAGGTGCGGGCCGAGATCATGATCGGACGTGGTGAGACGGAGCGCGCGATCGCCGAATCGGAGCGCGCGCTCGCGTTCGCGCGAAGCGCCAAGGATCCGCAGGTTGTCTACCCGACGCTGGCCGCGCATGCCCAGCTGCTCGCGCTCGCCGGTCGCCGCTCGGAGGCGAGCTCGCACGCCGAGGAGCTCATGAAGCTCGCGTCGGAGCACGAGTTCTGCGCGAACCGGTGGGCGATCGGTCTGGTGTTCGCCCTCGACGATCTCGGCCGCAACGGCGAGGCGTCGTCAGTGCTGTCGCAACTTGCGTTGTCGACGTCCTGGCGCAAGGCTGCGCTCGCGTACACGGAAGGCGATCGCATCGGCGCGGCTGACATGCTCGGCGAGATCGGCAGCCGCACCGACGAGGCCTACGCGCGGCTCCGAGCGGCGGAGGAGGGCGCCGGCGCAGAGCAGCTCCGCCGGGCGCTCGACTTCTACCGCGGCGTCGGCGCGACGGCCTACCTGCGGCGCATCGAGGCGCTGCTTCCGGCCACCGCCTGACGCCGCCGATGATTTTCTTCCGCGCAGCCGGTCCATTGACGTGACCGAACGACGATTCGAAAGGAGGCTCTATGCCCGGTCAGATCGTGCATATCGAGATCCCCGCGGACGACCCCGCGAAGGGACGTGAGTTCTGGGGCTCGCTCTTCGGCTGGCAGTTCGAGGCAGTCCCCGGCCCGTCCGAGTACCACATGACCCGGATCGCCGAGCAGCAGGGTGCGGCGATCACCAACGGGGAGCCCGGCAAGAAGGGGACTCGCGCCTACTTCGACGTGGACGACATCAATGCCGGTGCCGCGCGCGTGAAGGAGCTCGGCGGCGAGGCGAACGAGCCGATGCCGGTACCGAGCATGGGCTGGTTCGCGACGTGCAAGGACCCGCACGGGAACGAGTTCGGGCTCTGGCAGAACGACCCGTCCGCCCCGGCCCCGGCGGGGTAAGGACGCCGCACGAAAACCTGGGGTCAGGTCTTTCATGTTCCGCAGTGGAACGTGAAAGACTGACCCCCGTCTCGTGAGCTACGCCGCTGCCGCGGCCCGCTCGAGCTCGTCGATCTCGATCTTCTTCATCTGCAGCATCGCCTGCATGACCCGCTGCGACTTCTCCCGGTCCGGATCTCCGAGCAGCCTCGGCAGGGCCGTCGGAATGACCTGCCACGACACGCCGAACTTGTCCTTCAGCCACCCGCAGGGACCCTGTTCGCCTCCTTCCGAGAGCTTGTCCCAGAACATGTCGACCTCGTCCTGGTCCTTGCAGCTCACCTGGAAGGAGATCGCCTCGTTGAACGTGAGGTCCGGCCCCCCGTTCAATGCCACGAACGTCAGCCCGTTCAGCTCGAAGTCCACGGTCATGACCGTTCCCTCGGGGCGCGGCCCGGCCGAGCCGTAGCGGGAGATGTCCACGATCTTCGAGTTCGGGAAGACAGAGGTGTAGAAGTTCGCCGCGTCTTCGCCCTCGGTGTCGAACCACAGGCACGGAGTGATCTCGTTCATCGTCTGTCCTCTCCTTCGCTGGCCGTTTCTCAGTTGGACGATCGTACGGGTCGCAACTCATCGGCCGATCCGCACGCGCGTGTGCTCGAAACTTGACCCCGTAGCATTGCGGCGTGGGCGACGCAGCCACGCTGACGACGATCCCAGAGGCCGACGAGGCGGCCGACCTATTGCGTCGCTTGCGAGTCCCGTCTGCGGACGCAGAGCTCATTCTCGCGCAACGGCCTCTCGACGAGGAGTCGATCGACCTCGTCGACACGTATGCCCGGACGCTGGCCGCGGACCTGGGCGGGTTCGGCGAACTGCCGAGCTGGCCGGCGCGCACCGACTTCCTCTTCGCCTGGGTCCTGCTCGCAGCGCTTCCGGCGGTGCGCGAATACCACGCAGCACACGACGTCCCCGACGAGGTCTCGTGGGCGACGCTGGCCGACGTCGGGCGCGGCGTCGAAGAGACGCGCTGGCGGACCGGCCGTCCGGGCATCGGCCACTTCTGGTGGCTAACGCTTCATTTCCGCGGCAGCCTGTACCGGCTCGGACGACTCCAGTTCGCGCGCGAGCCTAACGGGCTCGACGTCCACATCCCGCGCGACGGCGGCCGCCTGACCCCGGAGGCATGTGACGCCTCGTTCTCCCGTGCGCGCGAGTTCTTCCAGCGTCACTTCCCGGATGCACCTGCCGACGTCGCCCTGTGCACCTCGTGGCTCCTCGATCCGCAGCTCGCGGAGTACCTCGGCGACGACTCGAACATCGTTCGGTTCGGGAGACGCTTCGAGTTGACCGACGAGGTCGCTCCCGGCGACGAAGACTTCGTCCGCTTCGTCTTCGGGGAGCTCCGCGGGCCGATCCCGGCCATACCGCAGAGAACGAGGCTGGAGCGGGCGTTCGTGAGCCACCGGCGTGCCGGGCGGGAGTGGTACGTGCGTAGCGGCGTCCTGCCCCTCGACGACGTGCGATGAACCTCGCCCGCGTCCGCCCCACGCGCGTCTACCGCTTCTACCGCGGCGGCGCCCTGATCGACAGGCTGCGCGGCGAGCCCGAACGCGACGGCGAGTTTCCCGAGGACTGGATCGGCTCCGTCGTCTCGGCGAGCAACCGCGGACGCGACGAGCCGGAGGCCGGCCTGACGCGGCTCGAGGACGGCGCCCTGCTCCGCGATGCGATCCGGCAACGGCCGGCGTACTGGGGCACGCCGGACCTGCTCGTCAAGCTGCTCGATCCGGTCGAGCGCCTTCCCGTCCATGCGCACCCGGACCGCGAGTTCGCCCGGCTGCAGCTCGGCTCCGAGTACGGGAAGACGGAGGCGTGGATCGTCGTCGACACGCGGGACACCGAAGCGGAGGTCTGGCTCGGACTGAAAGAGGACGTCGAGCCTGCGCGCTACCGCGACTGGATCGAGCGGCAGGACACGGAGAGGCTGCTCGGCTCGCTCCACCGCCTCGTCCTGCGCTCCGGCGACGTGGTGTTCGTTCCCGCCGGCGTGCCGCACTCGCTCGGCGCGGGCGCGCTGATCGTCGAGCTGCAGGAACCGACCGACTTCTCGATCGTCTGCGAGTGGACGGGTTTCCCGATCGAGCCGGACAACGCGCATCTCGGGCTCGGCTGGGACCGCACGATCGAGGCGCTCCGGCTCGAGGCGTACGAGCCGGCACTCGGACTGCCCGACGAAGCACGTCGCTTCTTCGACGTCGACGATCGCGCCGAGCCGGCCGGGCGCTTCGCGGTGCTGCTCGTGCTCGAGGGCCGCGGCGAGCTCGACGGACAGCCCGCGCGGGCGGGCGACGCGTTCGTTATTCCCGCAGCCGCAGACGCGTTCGACGTCCGCGGCGATCTCCGCATCCTTCGTTGCATGGGAGGCACTTCATGAAGACGAGTCTCGGCATCTGGGCGTTCGGCCCGACGGGTCTCGGCGACCTGATCGACGGCTACGAGCTCCACTATCCCGGCGAGCTGAATCGCGACAACCTCGACGACGTCCGCGCCGCCCTCGCGGGGCACGACATCTATGCGGTCGCCGGGGGCCTGCACGTCGACCCGCGCTTCGGCAAAGGAGGGCTGACAGCGCTGGACGACTCGGTGCGCGCGGAGGCTCTGCGGCTCCTGCTCGAAGCCGCGGATCTCGCAGGCGACATCGACGCGCAGATGATCGTCTGGCCCGGCGGCGAAGGCTACAACTACCCGTTCCAGGTCCCCTACGGGGAAGTCTGGTCGCGCCTGATCGACGGCATCGCCCAGGTCGCCGAGCGGCTCGCGGCGCACGGACGGCTGCTCTTCCTCGAGCACAAGAACTCGGAGCCGGCCATGAAGATCCACATGTCCAACATCGGGATGACGCTGCACGTCATCCACAAGCTCCGCGAGCGCGGCATCGACAACGTCAAGGTGAACATGGACTGGCAGCACCTGATCATGAACGGCGAGCATTTGCCCGAGTACGCCGCGCTGCTCGCGGCTGAAGGCTTACTCGGCCATCAGCATGCGAACTCCGGCTGGGGCACGTTCGACGACGACAACATGGTCGGCGCGACGGCGTTCATGCAGACGCTCGAGCTCGCGCTCGAGCTGCGCCGCGCGAACTACGGGGCCAACGGCGAGCGGCTCGGCTTCGACCTGTACCCGTACACCGAGGATCAGGTCGGCGCGGTGAAACGGTCCGTCATGCAGTGGCGGTTCATCGACGGCGTCGCCGGGAGGATCGACGAGGCGGCGCTGCGCGAGGCGCAGTCGCGCAAGGACGCGGTGCGCGCCTACGAGCTGGTCTACGCGGCGCTCGGCGCGTGATCGTAGGCATCGACGTCGGCACGACCGCCGTCAAGGCGATCGCGATCGATCCCGACGGAGAAGTGCTCGCCCGCGCCGAGGAGTCGTATGAGCTCTCGACCCCGCAGCCCGGCTGGGCCGAGCAGGATCCCGCCGATTGGGTGCGCTCCGCCGAGCGCGCGCTGTCGCGGCTCGACGCGACCGCCGTCGGGTTCTCGGGGCAGATGCACGGGCTCGTCGCGCTGGGCGAGGACGACGTACCGCTGCGACCGGCGATCCTCTGGAACGACCAGCGCACGTCAGCGGAGTGCGCCGAGATCGACCGGCGAATCGGCCTGGAACGGCTGATTCCGTTCGGTCCTGCTGCCGAAGGAATACGTGCGCCTGAAGCTCTTCGGCGAGCGGGGGATCGACGTCGCCGACGCGTCGGGGACGCTGCTGTTCGACGTCGCGCAGCGCCGCTGGAGCTCCGAGGTGCTGGAGGCGCTGGAGCTGCCGGGCGAATGGCTGCCGCCCGTGCACGAGTCGCCTGTGATCGCGGGCGCGGGCGACCAGGCGGCGGGCGCACTCGGCGTCGGAATCACGGGGCCAGGCCCGGTATCGGTCGTGCTCGGCACGTCAGGCGTCGTCTTCGGCGTGCTCGTGCGGTTCGAGGCCGATCCCGAGGCGCGCGTGCACGTTTTCTGTCACGCCGTGCCCGGCACCTGGCACGCGATGGGCGTGATGCTCTCCGCCGCAGGCTCCCTGCGCTGGCTTCGCGACGCGACCGCGCCGGGCGCGCCGTTCGCCGAGCTCGTCGCGGAGGCTGCGGCCCGGCCTCCCGGGACCGAGGGCCTGCTCTTCGCGCCCTACCTCGGCGGCGAGCGCACGCCGCACGCCGATCCCGACGCACGCGGCGCCTTCGTCGGGCTCTCGCTGCGCCACGATCGCGGTGCGCTCGTGCGCGCCCTTCTGGAGGGCGTCGCGTACGGCCTGCGCGACTCGCTCGAGCTGCTCCGCGCGCTCGGCGTGCAGCCGGAGCTCGGCCGCATCTCGGGCGGCGGCGCGCGCAGCGCCCTGTGGCGCGAGATCGTCGCGTCGGTGCTCGACCTTCCGCTCGAGACGACCGCCGTTGAGGAGGGTGCCGCCTACGGCGCCGCGCTCCTCGCAGGCTGCCGGGCCGGAACGTTTGCGGACCCGCAGGACGCCGTGGCGCGCTGCGTGCGAGTCAAGGAGCGGATCGAGCCGAACCCGGAGTGGGTGTCCGCGTACGCGGAGGGGTACGAGCGCTTCCGGCGCCTCTACCCTGCGTTGCGCACGCTGTGAGGGACTGATGCGCATTCCACTGCCGATCGAGACGGAACGGCTGTTCATTCGCGCCTTCGCGGCGGAGTCGGACGCCGCGGCGATGGTGGAGGTCTACTGCGCGCGCGACGCAGTTCGCGGTCATGAACGTGATCGCGCTCACACGAACGGCTCTAGAAGCGCGACGGCGGTCGCTGCGCCGACCCCGGGCGCGAGCGCCTCGACGAGCGCGGGCACGTTGCCAGGCGGTGCAACGTCTGCCGGCTCGAAAGCGAGCTTCCGCAGAGCCTCCACGACCTCCGCGCCGTGATCGCGGAGCGTGCGCTCGTACGACGCGATCGGGTCATACGCCGCAGGATCGCGCGCCCAGTCGGCGACCGTCGCGAGCGCAAGCTTCGACGGCACGGCCTGCAGCATCGCGTTCGCGATGATCCCGCCGAGTCTCCCCTCGGCGAGCCGCGGGTCGCGCCCGCGTAGCGGCCCGAGGAAGAGCGTGTCCGGCGCGAAGTCGTTGACCGGATAGTTGTCCCACAGCAACAGCTCGTGACCGTGGAACCGCTGCACGGCCACGTCGAGCGCCTCGCGGTTGATGCCGAGCGACACGACCTCCGGGCCCGTCCAGTACACGACGATCTGCGGATCGAGCCTCGACGCAAACGTGCGGCGGTACTGCGAGTCGCGCGTACCGGCGTATCCCATCGGGCAAACGACGAGCGGTTGCCCGCGCGCGAAATGATTGGTGATGTTTGCCTGCGCCTCCGCGCTGACGGCATCGCGCTCGATGTCGTCCCAGAGCAGCTGAAACGTCTCGACCCCGGCCGCGCGGAGGTGGTCGCGCTTGGCGTCGAGCGCCTCGAGCTCGCCGTTGTCGCCATCCTGGATCGACAGTCCCGGTGCGATCGCGTACGTGAACTCGACCCCGCTTCGCTTCGCCTCCTGCACGAGCTCCGCGATTCGCGCGTGCTCGGCGTCGGGGTACGGCTCGCGCCACAGCTTGCGGTGGTACGGGTCGTCCTTCGGCGCGTGCACCCAGGTGTTCAGGCCGTGCGCGCCGCAGAAGCGGATCAGGTCGAGCCGCTCCTCGTGCGTCCACGGCGTGCCGTAGAAGCCCTCGATGACGCCGCGAACGTTCATTTGTCGGTCCACGGCCGCCCGTGCGCGTCGACGATCGACGCGAGCTCGTGCAACCGCGGAACCGACTGCTCGCGCAGCAGCTCCGTCGGGTCGTCGGCGCCGAGCGTCGACGTCCAGACGCCGCGGCCCGCGAGCATTCCCGAAGCGCCGCCCTTGCACGACGCCTCGACTGCGCGGGGGAAGTCCGCCGGGTCGACTCCCTGCGAGAGAACGACCCACGGGCAGGGAAGCGCCGCGTCGATCTCGCGTGCCCAGCGCGTGATCTCGGCGGAGTCGCCTCGGCCGGCGAGCGGCACCTGGCACTTGTAGAGCGACGGCCGCACGGCGCCGAGCTCGCGCGCGGCCTCGACGATCGCGTGCTCGCGCTGCTCCTCCGGAACGCGCACGACGGGCTCGAGCACCGAGAGCAGCGCGTGCTCGGCCGCGAGCGCGACGAAGCGACGCGACATCTCGACGCGTTCCGTACGTCGCTCGTCGTCGCGCCAGATCACGAGCAGCTTCAGCGCGACGACTCCCGGTGCGACGTCGATCTCGTCGTCGAGCGACGTGTCCTCGACGATGCCGCCCGGCGGCTGCGTGAGCGCGTCGACCGCAAGGATCAAGCCATGTGGCACGAACGGCGCGACGGCATGGACGTGATCCCGGTCGATGAGGAAGCCGGACGCGTGCGCGGCGAGCTCCCGCGCGACGGCAGTCTTGAAGCGCGCGATGCGCTCGTCGGTTGCGTCGTGGCCGTGCTCGGCGAGCATCGTGCGCAGCGATTCGCGCTGGTCCATCGCGACCATCGCGAACGTGCCGCTGTCGCGCGCCAGCGCGTCAAGGGTCACGGCGCGACCAGGATCTGCGCGTCGGGATGTTCCTGGACGACGCTCGCCGGCCAGGCAGGGTCGAAGCGGCCGAGCGCGAGCAGCCGCTCGGTTGCTGCGCGCTTGTCCGGGCCGTGCAGGACGAGCCGCAGGCGCCTCGCCGAGGCGATCGTCTCGAGTCCGACGGAGACGCCGTGCTCCGGCACGTCGTCGGCCGACGCGAACTCGCGAAACGTCGCGACGTTGTCGCGGCGCGTGCTCTCCGCCAGGCGGACGACGCTCGTCTTCCCGTCGAGCGGCGCGCCCGGCGGGAGGAACGCGACGTGCCCGTCCGATGCGCCCGACGCGAGCAGGAAGATCTCGATCCC
>WNGE01006112.1_pt1 | contig 14201 bp, 12 predicted proteins | sample 5400651 | NCBI WGS metagenome assembly WNGE01 (sample SAMN13153370, study PRJNA577476) | soil metagenome | isolation source: 60 cm soil or saprolite under grassland replicate 2 | place: USA:California | collected 2016-06-15 | reverse complement strand
CACGGCGACCACCCGCACCTGCTCGAGCGGCCTCCGCGAGACGAGCTGGATCGAGTCGACCGCCCCCTCGGAGGCGACGCAGAGCCGGGGCAGCAGCTTCAGCCGGTCGGCGTTGCGGGCGTACTCGATCGACGAGATCGGCGCCGTGTCGAGCTCGCCGTCGAGCAGCAGGCGGTTCAGCTCCGTCGGAACGCCCTGCACCTCGTCGACCTCGGCCTCGACCCGGTAGAAGACCGGGGCCATGTTCACGTACGAGATCCGCCCGAGCCTCACCATCGGCGCAGCTCCCGGTAGAGCGTGTCGCGCTGCACCGGCACGCGTCCGGCGTCCCTGACGAAGCGGACGAGCTCCGGAATCTTCTGCTCGGTGCCGCTCGTCGCGCCGGCGGCCTGGAAGATCTGCTCGCGGACGACGGTGCCCTGGACGTCGTTCGCGCCGAAGTGGAGCGCGACCTGCGCCATCGGCAGGCCCATCATGATCCAGTAGGCCTTGACGTGCGGGACGTTGTCGAGGAGCAGGCGTGAGACCGCGATGACCTTCAGGTCGTCGGCCCCGGTCGTGAACCGGAAGCCGCGCCGCTCGAAGACCGTGTTCTCCGGGTGGAACGCGAGCGGGATGAACGAGAGGAAGCCGCCCGTCTTGTCCTGCTGCTCGCGCAGGCGTAGGAGGTGGTCGACCCGCTCCTCGTACGTCTCGACGTGACCGTAGAGCATGGTGCACTGCGTCGTGATCCCCATCCGATGGGCGGTGTCGTGCACGTGGAACCACTCGTCGGGATGCTCCTTGCCGGGCGCGATCAAGGCCCGCACGCGGTCGGCGAAGATCTCGGCGCCGCCGCCCGGCATGGAGCCGAGGCCCGCCTCCTGCAGAACGCGCAGCACCTCCGCGTGCGTGCAGCCCTCGAGCTTCGACATGTGATGGATCTCGGACGCCGTGTAGAACTTGAGGTGGACGTCGGGCAACGCCGCCTTCAGCTTGCGCAGCACGTCCGCGTAGAACTCGAGGTCGACGTGCGGGTTCTCGCCGTTGACGCAGTGGATCTCGGTGAACTGCGAGCGCTGGTACTGCGCGACGGCCTCCTCGACGAGCTCGTCGCCGGTAAGGGTGTACGCGTCCTCCTGCTTGCGCGTCTTCGCGAAGGCGCAGAACTTGCACTTCACGCGGCAGACGTTGGTCTGGTACATGTTGAGGTTCTGGACGAAGTACACCTCGTCGCCGCCGCCGCGCAGGCGTCGCGCGAGGTCGGCCAGCTCGCCGAGCGCGAGCAGGTCGTCGGACTCCATCAGCGCGAGCCCGTCCTCGAAGTCCAGCCGCTCGCCCGCCTCGACCTTCTCCCGAATCGGGGCGAGCGTGTCCAGCGTGTCGAGGACCGCCACCTGCCTGACTACCTTTCCCGGTTGACGACCGCGTGCGTCAGCGACTCGAGCTCGTCGCGGTGCAGCTCGCCGTTGAGGCACGCCCGCGCCTGCCTAGCGTAGTCGAGCGCCACCTCGCGGGAGCGCTCGAGGGCGCCGGTCGCGGCAACCCGCACGAGCGCCCCGCCGTTCGACAACGCCAGCGCGTCGCCCGCGAGGGCCGCGCGCACCACCTCGTCGCGCTGCGCGGCGAGCAGGAGCGGCAGCGTCGGCGTGCCGTCGCGCAGGTCGGTGCCGGCGATCTTGCCCGTCTCGATCGTCGCGCCCGAGCAGTCGAGGACGTCGTCCACGATCTGGAAGGCGACGCCGAGCGCCAGCCCGTACTCGCCCGAGCCGCCGCCGAGCCGGCAGGCCGCCTCGAACAGCTTCCCGGTCTTGAGCGTGCAGCGCTCGAGGTAGGCGGCGACCGTCGTGGAGGGGTCGCGAGTCTGAGTGCGCTGCAGCGCCTCGCCGCGGGCGAGACAGAGTGTCGCGTCGGCGAGGATCCTGACGCGGCTCGTGTCGCCCGCCGCGCTCAGCTCCGCGAACGCCCGCGCGAACAGGTAGTCGCCGGTCGAACGGGCCGCGTCGGGGCCGTACACCGACCAGGCCGCCGCCTTGCCGCGGCGGAAGTGGGCGCGGTCGATCAGGTCGTCGTGGACGAGCGTCGCCATGTGCACGAGCTCGACGGCGACGCCGGCGGCGAGGGACGGCTCGCGCCCGGGCGGCGTCGAGAAGAAGACGAGCAGCGGGCGCAGCCGCTTGCCGCCGGCGGCGAGCGCCTCGTTGCCGACGGCTGCGACGAGCCCCGGATGGCTCGCCACGCTCCGCGCGAGCCGCTCCTCGAGCGCGTCGAGATAGCCCTCGAGGCCGGGCGCCTCGCGGATGGCGGTCAGCGTCGTCACCGAGCCTCGCCCACGTGCAGGGCCACGATACCCCCTGCAAAGCAGCGGAATCGCACCTTGCCGAAGCCGTCCTCGCCCAGCAGTGCGGCCAGCTCCTCCGGCGCCGGGAAGCGGCGCACGCTCGCCGGCAGGTACGTGTACGCCGCCCCGCCGGGCAACAGGCGGCCGAGCCGCGGGATCACGCTGTCGAACCAGAGGCGGTAGAACGGCGCGAGCGCGCCCCGGGGGGTCGTGATCTCCAGGATCCCGAGCCGGCCGCCGGGCCGCAGCACGCGCCGCAACTCGCGCAGCGCCGCCTCGAGGTCCTCGACGTTGCGGACGCCGAAGCCGACGGTGGCGGCGTCGAACGACGCATCCTCGAACGGCAGCGCGAGCAGGTCGCCGCGCACCCACTCGACGCCGGGATCCTTGCGGCGCGCCCGCTCGAGCATCCGCTCGGAGAAGTCGAGCCCGGTGACCTCGCCCGCTCCCTGCCGCCGGGCCTCGACCGCCAGGTCGCCGGTGCCGCAGCAGGCGTCGAGCACGCGGTCTCCCGGCCGCACGACGTGGCGGACGGTGGTGCGCCGCCAGCGCCGGTCGAGACCCGCGGTCATGACGCGGTTCATCGGGTCGTACACGGGAGCGATCCGGTCGAACATCCGCCGCACGCCCTCGGCGGGGAGCCGCCCGCTCTCGACCGTCACCTCCGCCACCGTGCCGTCCCGAGGAACACGTGCATCCCCCGGATTGTGCCGGTCCGCTATCGCTTGCCCTTGGAGGCTTCGAGGAAGACGGCGAGCTGGCGCAGCCGCTGGTCGCCGAGCGACTCGAACTTCGGCATCGGCGAGCCCGGCGTCACGCAGGACGGGCACTTGAGGTGGTTGACCTGGAACGTGATGCCGAGGTTCAGGGTGCCGATCGACGTCAGGTCGGGAGCGCCGAGGTTCGACGAGCCCGTGCCGAGATACGTGTGGCAGGACGTGCAGCCCGCGGTCGCGAACAGCTTCGCGCCCGGCACCGCCTTCTGCGGCAGCTTCTCGGCCTTCACCCAGTTCGGGACGTCCGCGATCACCTCGGAGGCGAGCGCCTCCTTCGCCGTCGCCCCCTTCCAGGTCAGGACGGCCATCGAGACGATCGTCAGCACGAGCGCGACGGCCGCGACCGGGCGGCGGAGCAGCCGCCGCTCGCGCCGCAGGTCGATGAACGGCATCATGAGCAGGATGATGAGCGCGATCGTGGGCACGCCGACGGTGCCGAGGAACACCGACTCCGGCCACTTGAAGATCCTGAGCAGGTAGAAGAGGAAGTAGAAGTACCAGTCCGGGCGAGGGACGAAGCTCACGGTCCCCGGATCGGCGGGCTGGGTGTACTCCGGCCCGAGCAGCCCCTGGTGCAGGCCGTCGTGGTGCGGCCCGTAGGACGTCCACTTCCAGACGCACGCGAGGGCCACGATCACCGACACGACGACGAGGCTCATCACCGTGTCCTCGAACATCGCGAACGGGTAGAACGGCTTCCCGCGCTCCTTGACGTCCTGCTTGTAGCGCGCGAACTGCGCCCGGCGCTCGTCGATCGGCCTCGGCTTCTCGCCGTGCTGCTCCGGGACGACGGCCATCAGTCCGATCCTCCAGGCTCGGGCCGGGCCGCGATCGAGTTGCCGCGGGCCACCGGCCGCGTCAGCCCGGGCCGCAGCGGCGGCGGCTCCTCCATGCGCGTCATCCCCGCGGCCTCCTTCGACCACGGTGGAGACGTGACGCCGAGCCGGATCACGAGGTACAGGTGCAGGGTGATGAGCGCGATGATCGCGCCCGGGACCAGCAGCATGTGCAGGGAGTAGAAGAGGGAGAGCGTGTTTCCGTTGATCTCCTGCCCCGCGCGGAGGAACTGCGCGAGCCAGGGCCCCAGGAAGGGAGCGGTGCCGTTGAGGTTGATGCCGACGACGCTCGCCCAGTACGCGGTCTGGTCCCACGGGAGCAGGTAGCCGGTGAACCCTTCCGTCATCCCCATTACGAGCAGGAGCACGCCGATGATCCAGTTCAGCTCGCGCGGGTACTTGTACGCGCCGAAGATGAAGACGCGCGCCATGTGCAGGAACATCAGGATGATGAAGACGCTTGCGCCCCACTTGTGCATGCCGCGGACGAGCCAGCCCATCGTCACGTGGTCGGTGATGTTCTGGATCGAGGGGTACGCGTCGTGGGGGCTCGGCTTGTAGTACATCGCGAGGATCACGCCCGTGACCGTTTGCACGATGAACGCCGTCAACGTCGCCGAGCCGAGCGTCTGCATCCAGTTCGTGTCGCTCGGGACCTTGCGGAAGAGGAAGTAGCGGACGGCGCCGACGAGCCCCGACCGCTCCTCGAGCCAGTCCAGCGGGTAGTTGACCGCCGCCTGCATCCGCTGGCGGCGAATCTGCGCGCGCGTGGGTGGTCGGCGCGCCGCCATCAGTGGTGCGGGGGCTGGAGGGGATAGAACCACTGCTCGGGCCCGTCGACGTGGTTGCCGGGGCCCGCCAGCTTGTACTTGTGGATGCGCGCCTGCGCTCCCGTGCCGTCGACCTTGGAGACCGAGAACGTGCTGAGCAGGATCAGGCGCCCGTTCTTGATCGCGAACGAGTAGCGATCGAGGGCGCGCACCGGCGGCCCGGCCGTGCGGTTGCCCTCGGTGTCGTACTGGCCGCCGTGGCAGGGACAGCCGAAGCCGGCCGGCACCGTCGGGATCAGCGTCACCTTGCCGTTGGGAGTGTGCTCGGTGACCGTCTTCATGCCGAGGATCGCGGCGGTGGGGCCGTTCGCCTGCACGGGGCAGCCGAGGTGGGCGCAGCGGTTGGAGATGATCGTGAAGCTCGGCTGGTTCTGGAAGGTGCCGTTGTTGCGGATGAACGCGGTGCGCCGGGAGACCTCCCCCTCGGCCGGATCGTCCATGAAGGTGGCGATGAACCACTGCCCGTCGGGGAAGTCGGCGACCTGCCCGAGATCGACCTCGTGGCGTTTCTGGCCGAGGAACGAGGGCAGGATCGCGAAGCCGGCCACCGGCACGGTGACGATGCCGCCGATCAGGCCGCCGAGGCCGAGCGTCGCGCCCTCGAGGAAGCGGCTCCGCGGGAAGCGCTCGCCCGGCTCGGGCGGCGCCATCGCGGCCTCGCCGACATCGGCTGGCACGGCCGGCGCGTCGCCGACGCCCGCCTCGCGCCGCTCGCCGGTCTCCGGCTCGACGGGAACGGCCCGGCCGCGCAGCTCGGCGGTCGCGGCGCGCACCCAGAGAAAGCCGAAGACGATCACGATCGCGCCGCCGATCGACGAGATCCAGACCGGGTTGACGATCAGGCCGACGAGGACGACCGCGATCCCGACGGCGAATCCGAGCGGCCAGAGGGTCGGCGACGACCCATGGAGCTCGTCATGCCGGGACGGGTCCACTTCAGGCTGCTCCCTCGCGCATCCAGGCTGGATTCAATCCCGCGCCCTCCCAGGCGTCAACGTCGTAGCAGTTGGCGCAACGAGCGTGAAGTCTGATCGATCGCGCCGTCTCCTGCCTGGGGAACCAGCGGTATGCCGTAGTCGCTCCAGCGCCGGTCGACCCTCTCGCGGATCTCGGGGCTCATCAGGATCTCCTCGGGCCACGGCCGCGCGCCTTCCTCGGGCAGCTTCGCCGTGGCGTCGATGCCGAGCTTGCCGCCGACGAACTGCCGCTCGGGCGCGTGGTCGAGGTGGTCGAGCGGCCCTCGGGCGAGCACGACGTCGCGGGCGGGATCGACGTTGGCGCCTGCGTAGAAGAGCACCTCGGCGTAGTCGTGGACGTCCACGTGCGCGTCGACGACGACGATGCACTTGGTCAGGCTCAGCATTCCGAGCCCCCAGATCGCGTGCATGACCTTGTGCGCGTGGCCGGGGAACGCCTTGCGGATGGAGACGATGCAGCAGTTGTGGAAGGCGCCGGCGACGGGCAGGTCGTAGTCGACGATCTCCGGCACGGTGGCGCGGACCGCCGGCAGGAAGATGCGCTCGGTCGCCTTGCCGAGCCACGCGTCCTCCTGCGGCGGCCTGCCGACGACGATCGAGGGGTAGATCGCGTCGCGCCGCATCGTGAGCGCGGTGACGTGGAAGACCGGGAACGGCTCCGCGGGCGTGTAGTAGCCCGTGTGGTCGCCGAACGGGCCCTCGCTGCCGAGCTCCTCCTTGTCGATGTAGCCCTCGAGCACGATCTCGGCGCTCGCCGGCACCTCGAGGTCGACGGTGACGCCCTTGACGAGCTCGACCGGCGCGCCGCGCAGGAAGCCGGCGAGCATCAGCTCGTCGAGGTGCTTGGGCAGCGGCGCGCTCGCCGAGTAGGCGGTGACCGGGTCGAGGCCGAGGGCGACCGCGACGGGGATGCGACCGTCGGTCGCGAGCCAGTCGGCACGCCCGTCCTTGTGGATCTGCCAGTGCATGAACGTCGTCCGCCGGTCGACCACCTGCATCCGGTACATGCCGACGTTGCGGGTGCCGTCCCGCGGGTCGCGCGTGATCACGGCCGGCAGCGTGATGAACGGCGCGGGGTCGCCCGGCCAGCAGCGCTGCACCGGCAGCAGGCCGAGGTCGACGTCGTCGCCCTGGAGGACGACCTCCTGCACGGCGCCGCGCCGCACGGTCTGCGGCAGCGAGTCGGCGATCGACTTGAGCTTCTGGAGGCCGCGCACCTTCTCCATCAGCCCCGAGGGCGGCTGCATCTCGAGCACGTCGCTCACCTTGCGCGCGACGTCGTCGAGCTGCTCCGCGCCGAAGGCGAGGCACATCCGGCGCTCGGTGCCGAACTGGTTGATCAGCAGCGGGTGCCGCGCGCCCTTCGGGTTCTCGAACAGGAGAGCCGGCCCGCCGGCCTTGACCGTCCGGTCGACGATCTCCGTGATCTCGAGGTCGGGATCCACCTCGGCCGCGACCCGCACGAGCTCGCCCTCGCGCTCGAGCAGGGCGATCCACTCCCTCAGGTCCTTCGCCGGCCCGGCCACGCCGCGAGTGTATGCAGAGCAGGTCGCAGCTCAAGGGGCACGTGGCCCCGGCTCCATCGGAACCCGAACCTGGGGCCTGGCCCGGGCCAGGCCCCGGGTTGAGAGTGTGACGGCTTGCCGGCAGGCTCCGTGTGCCTTCGGCGAGGCTTTCGCGAGGCTAGCGCCGGTGCCGCAGGTAGTGCGTGAGCTCGCCGACCGCGATGACCGCGACGAACACGAGCCCGACGACGAGCATCGAGAGGACCGTCTTCCTGCCCTCCTCGGCCGCCGTCTCGGCGCCGAGCAGCTGGAGCGGAGCGAGGAGCGTCGCGAGCATCGCGCGGAATCTACCGCACCTGCTGGACTAGGAGGTCGGCGAACGACGCCGACGTCTTGCCGAACTCCCACCAGCCGTGCACGTGCGGCTGCACGAAGGCTGTGCTTCGGCCGTAGACGAGCGGGATCACGGCCACGCGGTCGGCGACGGCGTAGCGGTCGGCCTCGTGGAAGCGCTCGAGCCGGCCGCGGTCGCTTCGCTCCTGGCGCGCCCGCTCGATGAGCACGTCGAACGCGGGATCGGCGAAGCCGCCCTCGTTCGTCCGGCTCGTCGACTGGAACAGCAGGCGCAGGAAGTACTCGGGGTCCGGGTAGCCCGGCAGCCACCCCGTGATCAGGATGGTCGCGTCCTCCGAGAACGGTCGCACCGAAGCAGGCACGCCGAATACCTCGCTCCACCCCGCGGCGATCGTCTCCATGATCGGCTCCCACGTGCCGAGGCCGGCGATCTCGAGCGGCCCCTCGTAGCCCGAGCGGGCCAGGTGCTCGCGCGCGAGGTCGGGGTCGTAGCGAAGCGCGATCTCCGGCGTGTGCCCCTGGAGCACCGGCGGCACGACCCCGCCGGTCGCGACGACGAGGTTCTCCGGGCACACGGCGGCGAGCGCTTCGCGGTCGATCGCGTGCGCGAGCGCTCGACGGAGGTCGAGGTTGCCCGTCACCGGATGCGTGTGATCGAACCGGATGTACCCCGACCACGACGCTGGGCCGAGCGCGGCGTGCCGCTGCGCCGTGCCCGGCATCAGGTCGGCGAGGCGCGGCGTGTAGCGGCCGAGAATCATGTCCATCTCGCCGCGCTCGTACCGCGGGAGCGCATTCCCGACCTCCTCGCGAAAAAGCTCCGCCTCGGCCACGTTGCCGCGCCTAGGTTGCGCGTACTCCGCCCGCCGGCGCAGCACGAGCCGGTCGTCGGTCCGCTCGGCAACGGCGAACGGGCCGCTCACCACCTGTCGGCCCGGCTCGGTCCAGGCGTCGCCGTCGCGCTCGATCGCGTGCCGCGGCTGGGGGCCGCCGTCGGGGCGGTTCATGACGCTCATGAAGTACGGCGCCGGCGCCGAGAGCCGGAACTCGACCGTGCGGTCGTCGAGCGCGCGGACGCCGATCGCGTCGGCGTCGGTGTTGGCCCCAAGGTAGTAGTCCTGCCCGTTCTCGAGCACGAAGTAGATCGCGACCGACGATCCCGGCCGGCGCGGGTCGAGCACCCGCTTGATCCCGAACTCGACGTCGTGAGCCGTCAGCGGCTCTCCGTCGGACCACGTGAGCCCCTCCCGCAGGTGGAAGACATAGTGGAGGCCGTCGAGCGAGATCTCCCAGCGCTCCGCCAGCGACGGCACGATCGTCCGTTCGGGCCAGGCCTCGACGAGACGGTCGAAGAGCTGCATGCAGAGCTGGATGTTCGGCCAGGCGATCGCCGAGCGCGGATCGGGATCGTTGGGAAGGAAGCTCGTGGCGACGCGGAGCCGCTCCGTCGCGACGGCGGCCGGCTCCGGGGGACTCCAGAGGTCGAACGCCTGCTGGTAGACGGCGTTCGCCTCCACGAAGCGCAGCGAGGTGTGCAGCGCGAGAGCGAGCTTGAACAGGACGAGCGCGCTCGCCTGCCGCTCGCCGCGGCGCTCCAGGAGCGGTAACAGCGCGCGGTAATGCTCGATCGCCTCGTTGAGCGCGTACTCCTGCCGCGTCCTGTCGCCCGCGCGCAGCAGGTAGTCGACCGCCTTGTCCTCGTTCTCGGCGGCCAGCCAGTGATGCGCGAGCAGGCCCAGCACCTCCGTCTCGTGGCCGCCGTAGCGCTCCTCGAGCCACTCGGCGGCCCGGCGGTGCAGCCGCGCCCTCGGCGCCGCTAGCAGCGTGCGATAGGCGGTCTCCTGGATCAGCGCGTGCCGGAAGGGGTACTCCGGCTGCGGCCAGCGCCGGCTCTGCTGGAGGAGCCCGAGCCGTTGTAGCTCGTGCAGCGCGTCGCTCGGGCCCTCCTCGAGCACGCCTTCGAGCAGGGGCAGCGCGAACCGGCGGCCGAGCGCGGACGCCGCCGTGACGACGTCGTGGGAGGTCGGCGAGAGCCGGTCGAGGCGGGCGAGGATCACCTTCTCGACGGTCTGCGGCACCTCGATCTCGGCCTCGCGCTCGAAGTGCCAGCCGTCGGCGGTCTGGACGAGGGCGCCGCCGTCGACGAGCGAGCGGACCAGCTCCTCGAGGAAGAACGGGTTGCCCTCGGCCGTCGCGAGCACCCGACGCTCGAGCTCCGCCGGCAGCGTGCCCGCCCCCACGAGCGCGCCGAGCAGCTCGCCGTCGGCGTCGCCGAGCGGCCCCAGCACGATCTCCCGCAGCAGGTGCGGGAACTCACGGGCGGCATGCTCGCGCAGCGTCCAGGCAGCGTGGTCGCGTTCCGGGCGCAGCGAGAGGACGAGGAGCACGGCGGCCTCCTCGCCGAGCCCGAGGAGCTGCTCGAGCAGGAGCACGGACGTGGGGTCGGCCCAGTGCAGGTCCTCGACCGCGAGCACGAGCGGCGCATCCTCGGCGAGCCGCGCGAAGAGCTGGCCGACCACCTCGAAGGTCCGCCACTGCAGCGCCTCCGGCGCCAGCTCGGCGGTATGCGCGGCGGCCGCGTGCTCGAGCTCGAGGTCGAGGAGGGAGCCGACGTACGGATAGAGCTCGTCCGCAGCTGCTCCGAAGAGCTGCTCGAGGCGGCGGCGCAGGCCGATCCGGACGCGCAGCTCCGCCTCGTCCGCGCCCGCGCCGATCCACTCCGTCCGCAGGAGGTCGCGGAACGGCGAGTACGGCAGCGACTCGCCGTACGAGACGCAGCGGCCCTCGAGCCAGCGCATTCCGTCACGCTCGGCGAGCGCACGCAGCTCCGCCAGCAGACGGGTCTTGCCGATGCCGGGATCGCCGCTGACCACGAGCACGCCGCCCCGTCCGCCCCGCAGCGCCTCGAGCGCCTCGCGGCCGACGCCGACCTCGCGCGAGCGGCCGACGAGGTGAGTCTCGACCCCCGGCACCCCGCGCTGCCGGCGCGCTCCGGCCTGGATGCCGGCGACCCGCCGCGCCCGCACCGGCCGGCGCTTCCCCTTCAGCTCGAGCTCGCGCACCTCCTCCCAGGCGAAGAGCGACTCGGCGGCCCGGTGCGTAGCGTCGTCGGCGAGCACCGTCCCGGGCTCGGCGGCTGACTGGAGCCGCGCCGCGACGTTGACCGTGTCGCCGAATGCCGCGTACTCGACGCGCCTACCGGCGCCGATGTCGCCCAGCACGACCGAGCCGGTCGCCACCCCGACGCGGACTCCGAAGCCCTCCACTCCCCAGCCGCGCAGCACCTCGCGCCCGTAGCCGTCGAGCTCGGCGACGACCCGCAGGGCCGCACGAACGGCGCGCTCCGCATCGTCCTCGCGCGTCGTCGGGGCGCCGAAGAACGCGAGCACCCCGTCGCCCGCCAGGTCCTTGACGTGGCCGCCAAGGGCCTCCACCTCACCGACGATCCGCGCGACGGCGTCGCCGATCACGAGCTTGACGTCCTCCGGGTCGAGCCGCTCCGCGAGCGCGGTCGAGCCGACGACGTCGGCGAAGAGCGCCGACACGACCTTGCGCTCCTCGCGGAGGGCGGTGGAGCTCATACCGCGAAACGCTCGGCGTGAATGCCGAGGGCGAGCTCGACCGCGGCGTCGCCTGCGGCCGTCCGGGCCGCCGCGTCCAGTGCGGCGGCGTCGCCGTGGAGGCGCAGCGCCGCGCGCGGCTCGTCCAACTCGGAGCCGGCTCCGAGCAGCGCAGCCGTTGCGGCCCAGAGCGGTCCGTCGCCGCGCGCGTTCTCGGCGCGGAGCTGGCTGCAGAGCGAGATCAGCTCCGACAGGTCGGAGACCGCGTGCACGTCCCCGGCAGCGGCGATGCGGACGAGCCCGTGCGCGTAGAGGTAGTCGCCGAGCAGGAGGGCCGTGTCGGAGTCCGGGGACGCGAACAGTCGCGGCGTGCCGTAGTGGACGAGGTAGCCCTCGTAGATCGTCTCGAGCCCGAGGACGAAGCGGTCCTCGGCCAGCCGCGAGAACACGGGCTCGAGCTCGCGCTCGGACTCCGGCCGCAGCGTGACCGCCCAGAGCGACGACTCCGCCACCGCCTCGCGCGCGATCGTGTCCCAGACGTCAAGCGCCGCGGAAGAACTCACCCACAGCCTCCACCGTGCGGTCGATCTCCTCGTCGCCGTGCGCCAGCGACACGAACATCGCCTCGAACTGCGAGGGCGCGACGTAGATGCCGCGCTCGAGCAGGTGCCGGAAGAGCGACGCGTACCGCTCCGTGTCGCACGCCTGCACGTCCCCGAAGTTGCGGATGCCGCGGTCGGTCATGAACAGCGTGAGCATCGCGCCGACGCGGCGGACGCAGCCGAACTCGGACAGGCCCTCCTCGAGCCGTGCGCCGCGGCGCTCGAGCTCCTCGTAGAGCCGCGGGTCGCGCAGGCGCCTCAGCACCGAGACGCCGGCGGCGGTGGCGAGCGGGTTCCCCGACAGGGTGCCGGCCTGATAGACCGGCCCCGAAGGAGCGAGCTGGTCCATCACGTCGGCACGCCCGCCGAAGGCAGCGAGCGGCAGGCCGCCGCCCACGATCTTGCCGAGGACGGTCAGGTCGGGCGTGACGCCGTAGAGCTCCTGCGCGCCGCCACGGGCGACGCGGAAGCCGCTGATCACCTCGTCGAACACGAGCAGCGCGCCCGAGGCCGTGCAGAGGTCGCGCAGCGCCTGCAGGAAGCCGTCGCCCGGCGGCACGACGCCCATGTTCCCGGCCACCGGCTCGACGATGATCGCCGCGAGCCCCTCGCCGTAGCGCAGCACCGCCTCGGCGACGGTGTGCACGTCGTTGTACGGGCAGACGATCGTGTCGGCGGCGACGGCCGTCGGCACGCCCGGCGTCGAGGGAATGGCGAGAGTCGCCAGGCCCGAGCCCGCGCTCGCCAGCAGCGCGTCGACGTGGCCGTGGTAGCAGCCGGCGAACTTGACGATCCGGTCGCGCTTCGTGAACCCGCGTGCGAGCCGCAGCGCGCTCATCGCCGCCTCGGTGCCGGAGGAGACGAGCCGCACCTTCTCGATCGACGGCACCGCGTCGACGATCTCGGCCGCGAGCTCGACCTCCGCCTCGGTCGGCGCGCCGAAGCTCGTGCCGCGCAGCGCCGCCTCGCGCACCGCCTCGACCGTCTCGGGATCCGCGTGCCCGAAGATGAGCGGCCCCCAGGAGCCGACCCAGTCGAGATAGCGGTTGCCGTCGACGTCCTCGAGGTAGGCGCCCTCGCCTCGCGCGACGAAGAACGGCTCGTCGAGGCCGACGGCCCGCATGGCCCGGACCGGCGAGTTGACGCCGCCGGGGATCAGCTCGAGCGCGCGGCGATAGAGCGCGCTGCGCGTGCCTAGAGCCAACCCGCGAGATCCTTCGTCCAGTAGCTGACGATCAGGTCGGCGCCGGCGCGCCTGATCGCCGTCAGCGACTCGAGCGCGGCCTGCCGCTCGTCCAGCCAGCCGGCGGCGGCCGCGGCCTTCACCATCGCGTACTCGCCGGAGACGTTGTAGGCGCCGACCGGCACGTCGAAGGCCTCGCGGGCGGCGCGGATCACGTCGAGGTACGGCAGCGCCGGCTTGATCATGATCGCGTCGGCGCCTTCCTCGACGTCGAGCTCGCACTCGCGCAGCGCCTCCCGCACGTTCGCCGGATCCATCTGGTAGCCGCGCCGGTCGCCGACGACGCGACCGTCCATCATGTCGCTCGGGGCGACGACGTCGGCGCCCGCCTCGACGTGGCTGACGGCGGTGCGCGCGAGCACCTCGAGCGAGGCGTCGTTGGCGACCTCGCCGTCGGCGATCACGCCGCAGTGGCCGTGCGACGTGTACTCGCAGAGGCAGACGTCGGTGATCAGCACGAGCTCCGGGAACCGCTCGCGGAGCGCCCGCAGCGCCTGCTGGACGATGCCGTCGTCCTCCCACGCGCCGCTCGCCTGCTCATCCTTGTCCTCGGGGATCCCGAAGAGGATCACCGCCTGCACGCCGAGCCGCACGAGCTCCTCCGCCTCGCGGACGACGCCCTCCACCGTGAAGCGCGACATCCCGGGCAGCGCCTCGTTGCGCAGCGGCTCCGGCGCGACGAACAGCGGCATCACGAACGAGTCGAGCGCGAGCCGCGTCTCGCGGACGAGCCCGCGCAAGGGGGCGGTGCGGCGGAAGCGCCGCAGACGGACGTCCGGATACGAGCTCATCGCCGAAAGGTTACGCCGTGGAGCGAGAGTGCCGGAGCCGGCCCTGATGGAGCTGCGGCGTCAGCTCGCGAGGACGGTGACCTGGCCGGCCCCGCCGGCGGCGTTGGTGCACGTGGCGGTCGAGCCGCGTGGGGTCGTGCCGCCGCAGCCGAACGTGCTGGTCGTGCCGGTGACGAACGCCGACCACGAGTACGCCGCGGCCGGTTGCGTGAAGGGCGAGATCTTGGCGGTCGCGACCGGAGTCGAGGCCGAGCACGCGAGCACCAGCTGGTTCGACGCCGGCGTCGGGCTCGTGACGCCGCTCATCAACTGCACCGTCACCGTGGCGCTCGTCACGCCGGCGCCGCACGTGACGGTGATGTTCGACGGAGTTCCCTTGGCCGCGGCGGCGCCGGCGAGCGCGATCG
>WNGE01005562.1_pt1 | contig 14202 bp, 31 predicted proteins | sample 5400651 | NCBI WGS metagenome assembly WNGE01 (sample SAMN13153370, study PRJNA577476) | soil metagenome | isolation source: 60 cm soil or saprolite under grassland replicate 2 | place: USA:California | collected 2016-06-15 | reverse complement strand
CTGATGGATCGGCAGGTGCGGCGAGTAATGGTCGCCGCGGATGTCGGCGGCCCACACGCGGCGGCCCATCCGCTTGGCGACGTCCACGGTGGTGCCGGACCCGGCGAACAGGTCCACCACGGTCTGGCCGGGGTCCGTGAAGAACCACAGCAGGTTCTCGACCACCTGCGGCGGCACGGCGCCGAAGTACGACTGCTGGCCGCCGGCGTCCCGGTCGGTGGTCGGGAAGGTCCAGATGTCGAAGTGCTGACGGGACTCGGGGGCCGTACCGAAAAGCGGAAGGATCCGCTTTTCGGTGAGCCAGCCGGAGATGGTCTGTTGCGGTCGTCCTACCGTCTCGGCGATATCGTCCTGCTCGCGGCAGTCCAGCCAAAGATCCCAGGCTCGCTCCTGCTGCTCACGTTTCTCGTCACGTTTGGCCTCGCGCAGGTACGTCTCAGCCGTTTTCGGAGTGATGCCGAGCAGGTCGCAGATCTCGGCCACGTCATGGACACCGCTGCGGTACAGGTCATCCGCGCCGCGCCGCTTGTCGCTGGTCTCCAACTGCTGGCCGTGTGCCTTGTTGCGGCGGTATGACTCCTTTTTGATCTCGATGTCGCTCAACTCGCCGAGGTCTACGGCCTGAATCGTGGCGATCTCCTCGCGGCGATGGGCCTGCCAGCGGTGGTACCCGTCGACCAGGATGCGTCCGCGAGCGACCGCGATCGGCGGCAGAAGATCGATAGCTGCCCGGTACCGCTCGATCGCCGCGTCGTTCGGCTTGAGCCGGGGGTACAACTCCTTCACGAACGCGACGTCGTCGACGGGCAGAGTGACGATGGTATCGCTCACTTGCGGATCTCCTTGCGGACAGTCTCAATGGGGTCGTTGTCGCGGAAGTCGAACCACTCGCCGTGGGCGCGATGGCCGGCGAATCTCCGGTGAAGGCGCGCCTCGAGGACGGCGCCACCCGGGGTGGTCCACAGCACGGTGAGCGGGACCGGGCTCATGCGCTGGATGTCTGCCAGCCGCTGGGGAACGTCGTCCGACCGGCCGATCTTGACGAGTCGACTGTCCGGTGAGCCGATCAGGTAGACCACACTCGATCGCTCGTTGTCAGCCGGTCGACTCGGATTGTTAGTCCACAACGCATCTACCGGCAGGCCCCAGTCCTTGAGCGTGGCAACTACCGAACCGGGGCGGAAGCCGCCATGGGTCTTCGACAAGCGCATCGTCCGTAGGTCAGACTTCTTGACCACCCAGCCGTTGGCGGCATCCGGGAAGACCTCCCAAAATACGGCGGCAGCGTCGTCGTAGAAGCTGAAACCGCCCGGCTCCTCGTCCTGAAGCCTGTAGTACAGCGTCATCGCGGCGTCGTCGTCATCCAACTCCGGATACAGCTTCTTCACGTAGCCCAACTGGATCTGGTCGATCGGCAGCGTGGTCGTCTCGGTCACTCGTCCTCTCCCATCCGCCGGGCTTCGGCGTCTCGCACGTCCTGCGGCACCGCCGGCAGGGTGTGGATCTCGTGCCGTTTCGGCAGCGGGCACAGCGCGCACCCGGGCTGGCCGCGCCAGTCGGCGGCGCTGCCGTCGGCCTGGAACACGTGCACCCGCACGGAGGTCATCACGCCGCGCCCCTGGGTCGTACGCCGTCGAGCCACACCCGCGCCCAGTGGGTGAGTGTCAGCCACGGCATGTCGACGGGTACCGCGGCGGCCAGCACGAAGGCGAGGGCTTCCCGGTCCAGCGGGTCCGGCAGCCGGGACAGTAGCCAGCGCCAGTTGGCGTCGGGTGGTTCGTCGCGGACCCGGACGGCCAACTCGACGGCGACTTCGGCGAGGCGGTCGGCGCGCTGGTCGGCGGTTTCGCTCACGCGGCCTCCCCTCCGGGGTCGATGTAGGTGCCGTCGGCCATCCGGCGGGTGTCGCACGGCCAAGGCTCTCGGCATTCATTGCAGTAGTCGTCGAACATGCCGCCAGGGGCTGATATGCGGGAATGCCAGTCAGTGATGCGGTCGAGTCGTTCGCGTAGGTCGCTGATCAGGGTGATGGCGCGCCAGGTGCGGGCGTCCAGGTCGCTGGAGTACCCACGGTCGCGCGGGATGCCGGCCATGTCGAGCAGGTGGTGGGCGTTGCGCGCCTCCTGCTGAACCTCACCGATGTAGTGATGGTCGTTGTGCGTCGTGCAGATGAACTGGCAGTCGCCGCTGATGTTCAGCAGCGGGTGCGGCTTGGTGGCGAGGTCCGCGAGGAGTTGGAAGTTCACCTCGGATGGCGCGCGCTGGTCGGCGGTTTCGGTCATGCCGCCTCCCCGGCCTGGCACTTGTCGCAGCCGGTGGCGTGGGGCTGCAATGGGGAGCGGTTGCCGTGGCCGTTGAAGAACACCCCGCCGACGACGGCGCCGCGCATCCCCCGGTACTCGTCGTAGCACTCGCGTCGGACGGGGCAGTGTGCCCAGCAGATGTGGGCGGCCCGGCCGAGTTGGTGCCAGTCGATGCGGCTCTCACCGGCGGCGTGCCACATTTCCGGGTCGTGGCCGTCGGCGCAGGCGGCCCGGTCCTGCCAGGCCGTGCCGCCGCCGCGCAGGCCCCAGGCGTTGAGGATGGGGGTGGCCTTGAGGCCGCTGACGCCCGTCACGACCCGCCGCCGGGCTGTGCGGTGTCGGGCCAGTCGGGCTCGGACCCCGTGACGGCGGCCGCCTGCTGCTCGCCGCGGATCTCGGCGGCGGTGACCCGCTCCGGCGGGAATTCGTCGTCGGCTGTCGTCTCGCGCCGCTGGATCGACGAGAACACCACCCGCAGGTCGGCGACGTCGGCGGCCGTCCACTGGCCGCGCTTGCGCCCGAGGCGGGTCTCAATCTGCGGCACGCTCACGCCGAGCGTCGACTTGAACCCGGACACCATCTCGGCGATCCGCTCGACGAGGGGCTTCCCGTCGCCGCGCTCGATCGTGCGCCGGCAGATGTCCTGCGCCTCGCCCACGAAGTCGGCGGGCAGCGCGGAGAAGATGCACTCCCGCACGGCGCGGGCGCCGACGTTCTGGTTGTTGAGGTAGACGTCCCCCAGGTCGACGAGCGGCTTGCGCTCCTGGGTGCCGGTGCCGCGATTCTTGACCATCCGCTGGTGCGGGACCTGCAAGGTGCGCGACGAGCGGACGTTGGTCTGCTGGTCCCAGGCGTAGGCGCGGACCTCGGACATGCCGCGTTCGTCGTCGCGGGACAGCTCGTGGACGCCGTAGTCGAGGTTGCCCCAGATCCGGGCCAGTTCGCGGGCGAGGTGAACGGAAGGCTTCGACCCGCCACGGTTGGGCACCGAGTAGAAGGCGCGCTCAGCCAGGCCGAGGCGGTCGCAGGCGGCCTGCATGTCGGCCCAGGCGCGGCGGATGTCGCGGGGGCACTGCTGGGCGACCTGGACGGCGGCGGCGACCTCCGCGACGGCGCGGGACTGCTCGACGGCGGTGGCCTGCCCGATGCGCGTGGATGGGGCGACGGGCAGGTTCTCGACGCGCTCGATGGTGTTGCTCACGCGTACTCCTCAAGGAAGCGGTTCTCGACGTAGCGGGGTACGCCCACCAGTTCGATGTCGTCGGAATAGCCCGGCCACCGGTCTTCGGCCACGCACTTGCGGTAGATGTCCAGGGCGCGGGCGTTGGCGTCGCGGCCCATCCGCATCGCCATCGCGTCGGGTTGGACGACGGTGACGAGGTAGGGGGCCTGTTTTTCCTGGAACACGAACAGGAGCGCGGCGTCCGGCCCGCACAGGTCCAGGGCGATCGCGCCGTCGAGGTACCAGGGCGCCTGCATGTAGTACCCGTAGTCGTACAGCGACCGCTCCAGCCGGGTCGGTGCCGCGTTGTCGGTGCTCTTGTAGTCGGCGAACACCTCGAAGCCAGCGGCGGTCACGAGCGGCACGGTGGGGCAGTCAAAGCGGGCCCGGCGCCACGTGTCGCCGTCGGGCCAGAACAGGGACTGCTCGACGGGGCCGCGGTCGGCTGCGAACAGCAGCGCGGCGAACGGGTGCTCACGGAGGGCAGCGGCCATGGCCGTGACGGTTTCGTGGTCGGCCTTCTTCAGCGGCACCTTGCCCTCGGCGCGGATCTCGGCGAGCTCGGCCTTGACGGCGTTGGTGTCCCACCGGTCACGGTCGACGACCACGAGTCCCGGGCCAGACCCGAGGACGAGTTTGTGCGCGGCGTGGCCGAAGTCGAAGGCGGCCTTTGGTGGGCGGCCGTGATCGCGCTCGTACCGGTACCGGGCTGGGCATGACGGCGGCAGGAGGCGACGCGCGCCGGACGACGACAGGGAGCCGCCGGGTACCGGGTCGGCCTGGTACCTGTCGTTGGGCAGGTCGTAGACGCCGGGATCGGTGATCAAAGAATCCTCCGGTCGACGTCCGCGGTGTCGGTGGCCCGCCTCCGCTGCCCGTCGTTGGTGCGGCTGGGCCACACCTCGTCATCTCCGCACCCGACGAGCCACACCACCGTCGGCTGGTAGCACCGGTCGCATGATCCGATTCCGGCGCCGTGGCGTTTGTTGGGCAGCTTGTTGCAGTCGAAGCACCTCACGCCTCGTTTCCTGCGCGGGAGTCGGCGGGCCAGCCGCCGTATCGCTCGCGTCAGCTTCTCTCGCATGTTCACGCCGCCACCGCCAGCAGCTCGTCCAGCTCGGCCCGGTTGAACTCGCCGGTGGGCCGCGCCGCCGCATCCAGCCGCATGCACGTCACGGCGTCCAGCGGCCCGGTCAGCGCGCTCAGCAGCGGGGCGAAGACGGCGTCGATCCGGGTTTGGAGGTCGTGTTCGTAGTCGTGCCAGATCTTCGCCCAGCGGAGGTCCGTCTCGACGTCGGAGACCAGCTCCGGCGCGGGCGGTAGGTCGCGCAGCGCGCGCAGCTCGTCGCGGAACTTCTCGGTGGCGCCGGTGTGTGGCTCGCCCTTGTGCGGTACAGGGCGGTCGCGCTTGACCAGCCGGCGCACCATTCGCAGCAGACGCCACAGGGGGGCAGCGGTGGCCGTCGAGGGAGGTTCCGTCGGGCGTGGGTGGCGGCCGTGGGAGTGGTACCAGGTGTAGACGCGGCGGATGACCCAGGCCCCGGCGAGGGCGAAGATGCCGGCCCACAGGCCGATGGTGATGGTCCAGACGATGGCGTCGGCGCTCACGCGTCCTCCCCGCTCAGCTGCCAGCCCTTGTCCGTCACCCAGTAGTGGCCGGGCGCGAGACAGCCGCTGTCGATCCCGATCATGAGGACGGTCATGGTCTCCCGGTACAGCCGGTCCAGTTCGTCCTCCTGGTCCTGGTCGTCTTCGTCGTACTGCCAGCCGATGATCCGGGCCATGTCCTCGTAGTAGCCGTGGGACGAGCCGAACGGCCGCTTGGAGTCGACGGCCGGGGCGCCGAACTCGCAGTAGTCCCAGCGCCAGTGCATGGCCCGCAACAGCTTCAGGTGCTCTTCGAGGATCTCGAACCTGTCGCTCACTTCGTCCCCCGTACCGTCGCGAGGTCGACGCCCTGCACGACCCACACCGCACCGGACAGCTCCGCCGTGTCGGAGTAGTTGACCTCGCCGCCTTCGGCCGCCTGCTCGATCCTGAGCGTGGCGCTTCCTGCGACGACGGGCGTGATGCGCCACACGCCGGACTGGGTGAGGAGGTGGATACGCAGGATCGTGCCGTCGGAGAACGCGAGCAGGTCGCCGGCCCGCCCGTCCCCGCCGTGGTACCTGAACTCTTCGCTGATGTCGCCGTCGACCTCGATCAGGTCGTCGCTGGCGCCGTACACGGTGATGCTCACTTCGCTTGCTCCTTCAGAAAGGCATAGATCTCGTCAATGAGTGGGCTAACCTCGCGCGGCCCGTCGTCGCCGGCCGGCAGGTCCGTGCTGTCACGGGGGTCGAGGGCGGCGGTGGCGGCCCACTCGTCCAGCGGCATGAAGTCGGGCTGCGCGTCGGCGGGGTCGGGCATGTTGCGGTCGACCCAGCGGCACACCAGCTCGACGGCGGCGAGGGTCAGCGCGACCGTGGCGGCGACGTACAGGGCGGTCATGCTTCACCGCCGAAGACGCGCGTCTCGATCCCCGCCCGGCGCGCCAACTTCACCGTGTGCCGGGCGCCGCGCGACGCCGGGGTGAGGAAGGCGAGGCATAGGTGCGCGCCGCTGGCGACCATCTCGGCGTTGCGGCGCATGCCGGCAGCGCGGCGATACTCGCCCCAGTTGGCGGGGAACCGGTCGACGAGCACACCCAGGCCGCGTGTTTGCCGGGACTTGGCCCAGTCATCGGCGATCCGGTCCGCGCCGGTCGGGCAGGCGCCATGTACGAGGATCAGGCCGTGCGTACCGGCGCCGGCGAGCAGGGCGTCCAGCTCGTCGTAGATGCGGGTGCGGTTGTCCCAGTCCCGGGCTCCGGTGACGATGACTCTCACGTCGTCGGTCATCGCGGGCTCCTGAACTGGCCGCCGCACTGCTGGCCCCAGGCGGCGCCGTTCCACTGCGGCATCGTGCACTTGCCCCCGAACCCGTCGCGGCTCCACGTCTTGCGACCGCAGCGGTCGCAGACCTGGTACAGGGCGTCGTCGCGTAGGTGCTCGGGCCACGTCGACTGATCCATCAGGCACCTCCCTCTCCGGGTACGTCGTAGTGGTATCGGCTGCGGGTGACCGTTTCGCGCTGGACGAGGTGGCCCGGCTCCTCCAGGGCGTGTCGCTTGGCAGCCATGACGTTGAGGTTCGCGGAGCCCTTCTGAAGCCAGCACGTTTCGCCCTCGGGCGGCTCGCAGGTTGTCACGGGTTGAAGGGTGACGCTCATGAACCAGACGTCGGAGAGTTTCGGCTTAGCGTCGGTCATGCGGCACCGTCCGGGTTGCGGTGCTGGCAGTAGGTGTCGGGGAAGCGGTCGAACTGCTCGGGAAGCTCGATGTAGCAGTCGACGCAGGTACGGGTGTCGTCCCGTCCGACGTACCGGGCGTACACGCGAAGGTCCCCGCTCTTGACGTACGCCTTCGCCTGGAAGCTGCCGGCGGGCTGGAACGCCGGGCGGTACCCGTTGCGGATCTGGTAGGCCAGCGTGGTGGTGAGGGACACCGACGCCGGCTCGACGATCAGAGCCCACTCGCCTGGGCGGTCCCGGAGGGCGTCGGCGATCTCGTCCCACTGGTAGACCGCCCCGTCGGGCGGGTCCTCCCACCGGATGATGCTCACCCCGCACCTCCCTGCGCGGTGATCCGGACCCGGTAGTCCCCGACGATGTGGATGTGGTCGGCCCACTGCTTCGCCGCCTCGTCCCAGTCCAAGTCAGTGATGGCGTGTTCGACGGCGTTCCTGTCGAGCCACGACACGTCGTACAGGATGCTCGGCGGGGCGGGGGCGGGGCGGGCACGGAGGATCACGACGACTCGCCCTCGCTTTCGAAGGTCAGCCGAACGGTCTGCTCGTGCGCGCGGTACAGCTTCGGCGGGTCAAGCCAGTCGCAATCGCGGCCGTCGTCGGGGCGCAGGCCCAGCAGCAACGCGCCGAAGTCGGTCTCCTCGGTGAACAGGGTGCCCTCGCCGAGGACGATGCGCTCGCCCACCTCGGGTGTCTCCGGGAAAAAGCCCCGGAAAAAGTCGCCGATGTGTGTGCTGTCACGGACCTCCAGCACATCGGCGACAAGGGTGCCGCGCTGACCGACGGGGGCGTTGCTGGGGCGGACGTAGTGGCTGGGCTCGGTGAGTGAGTCGCCGTCTGCCATCAGCATGACGGTGCCGTAGCGGTCGCCGATGCGCTCGCACCGTGACCACGTCAGCCGACCGGTGCCCAGTTCGATGGTCATGAGTTAGGCTTCCTTCCGTTGGTTGGAGCGCTCGCTTGGTCCTGTCGGTCGAGGCGGGCGCTTCGTCTTGCCTGTGGGGCTAGACCTTTTCGAACAAGCTGGTGTGCTCCCAGTCGTCGCCGAGACCGCCCGGGTCCTTGAACCGGAAGGTCTCGCCGTCGCCGAAATCGCACCCCGCCAGGTCGCAGGTGCCGAGTTCCAGCACCTCGACGACGAACGGCACACCGGGCATGGCCACCTTGTCGCCGATTTGAAATTTGCTCACGTCGATCCTTTCGGGGTTGGTTGGGTGTCGATCTGCTTGGGTGGCGGACCCGACCCGGCCACACCCTGGAACCGGGTCGGGTCCGCCGGTCCCCGTCGACTCGACGCCGTTCACGGGGGAAAACGACGGAGGACAGGGACGTCGATGGAGGGGAGTGCGCTGCTGCTGCTGGATGTAGGCGGCCTGCTCCGCCGGGGAGCGCACCTCGAACACGGGCGCCTCGCGGTGTTTGCCGGTGTAGCCGGTGTCCTTGGCGGTCTGGCCGCAGTGGTGCTCGCCGTCCTTGGAGTGCTTGCCCATCAGGCGTCCCGCCACTTCTTGATGGCGTGGTTGGCCTTGTGGTGCAGTCGCCGCGTCTGGCGGGGCGTGAGCCGCCGCCGGTTGGCGGTGTAGCGGGTGATCCGCTGGACGAAGGTCAGCGGCGTCGGGTAGGTGCAGACGCCGTGCGCGGGGATGGTCATCGGGGTCACGCGACACGCTCCGGGTCGCCGATTTTCCGGTTGCGGTACGGGAACCGGCCCTGTGACGGCGCGGGCGGACGGTAGCCGTGTCGAGCGAGGCGGAAGAAGATCGCGCCGTCCGTCACGCCGAGGGTCTTGGCGATGGTGTAGACGCTGACGCCCTGGGCGACGAGGTCGGCGCAGATCGCGGCGAACTCCTCGCTCACCCTCCGCGCGGGATCGTCGGTTGCCATGCCGCCGTTGACGGTCGCGGCGACGGCCTGCATCTGGCGCAGCTTCTCGGCCATCTCGGGCTTGATGAGCAGCCGCTGCCGACGAGGTGGACGGTGCGCGACCGGCTTGCGTGGAGCTTCGGGTACGTCGGGTACCTCGCCGATGAAGCCCGGGAACTTGAGGCACCGAAGCCGTACACCCTCGCGGGTGATACCGAGCGCGTCACCGAGTGCGGTGAGCGTCCAGCCGCGACTCACGGCGGCCACAAGGTAGGCGTCGAGGCGCGGGTCTCCCCCGGCCCGCATCGCGGCGAGCGTCGTGCCGAAGCCGGCCGGTACGACCTGGTACCGAATCAGGTAGGCCGTCGCAGTGGTCATCACCACACCGCCCGCACGACGAGGCCGGCCAGCACGATGACCGCGGCCAGGCACAGGGACATGGCAACGGCTAGGGCGAAGGCGAACGTGGTGGTGGCGCGGCGCTCGCGGATCATGACTCGTCCTCCCGCCACCAGCCGGGCAGCTTGCGCCCACCACGGCCGCCGTTGTGAATCTCCACCGCGGCAGCCGCAACGCAATGCGAACGCATATTGCCGGTCGACTTGCGCAGGTTCTCGGCCTTGCCCATCAGGGCATTGACGCCGCCGTGAGCCTTCGCCAGCCGCTCGACAAGCCGGCCGTCGTCGAGGTCACCGTTGTACCGGTGACACAGCAGCCCGATGCCGTCGATGACCGGAGCCTCAAGACCCGGGTCGCCGTAGGCGTCGCGGATGATGAGCAGGGTGCGGGCCAGTGTCTCGGGGCCGCCGTTGCAGTAGAGCCGCATCAGCGTCGCCACCGCCGAGATGGCGCCGTCTCCCTTGTCCTGGGAGACGCGCAGCATGCACTCCCGCACGATCCGGTCGACTTCGGTCTCCGCCGGCCGGCCGGCCTGCACGCCGATGCGGAACCGGGCGAACGCCTGTACCGCCAACACGTCGTTGAGCTTGAGGAAGATCTCCGCTTCCTCCTCCTCGGTGAGACCGTCGTAGGTCTGGCACTGGACCTGCTGCTTGTCCCAGTCCTCGCCCAGCCACTGCTTCAACGCTTCGATGCGGTGGTGGCCGTCGATGACCCAGTACTTGCCGGCGCGGGCGTTGACGGTGGGGAAACCCAGTTGTTCGGGGTCGAAGTTGTTGACGAGTTTCGCCACCCGGGCGGGTACGAGATCACGCTGGGCGAGGGGGTTGAAGTCCACGCCGGACAGCGGTATCCACGCAAGGCGGGCGACCCGCTCAACCTTGGTTCCGGTAGTCTTCATGATGCTTCCTTCAGGTTCCTGACTAGCCGGTTCAGCGTCCGGAGCGAGTCGGTCATGGATGAGGCCCAGCCGTCGATTTCGGCGGGGTCCAGTTCGGGGATGTTGACGAGCTGGACCCCGAGGGCCAGCCCTTCGAGGGCGTAGACGGTTTCCCGCACGACCCGGTTGGAGTCGATGCGGCGGGTGCGGGCCATCACCTGCTCGCCGGGTATGTCGATGCCGGCCTCCCGGGCGAGTTCCCGGACTCGCCGTCCGGTCAGCCCACCCACGAGGTTGCCGATCTGGTCGGCGTTGTGGCCGCGCGGGGCGAAGTGGCGGATCAGCTTGATTCGCTGTTGGGCGGCGCGCGGGTTGCTGGCGGTGAGCTTCGGCACCCACAGTTCGTCGTCTTCGGTCGGCGGCTCGGGGTCGGGCTCGGCCAGCGCCGCCGCCTTGGCTTCCTGCGCGTCGTGCTTGGCGCGTAGGGCGCCGCGTAGCTGCCGGGCCGGCGTGGCGACGGTGCCGGTGCGGTCCATCACCGCGAGGGTTTGCCGGGCGAGGTTCCGCTCGTCGTCGGGTGCGTCGTCGTCGGTGGCGATGCGGTGGACGTAGGCCAGTTCCTGGTAGGTACGTCCGGCCATGCCGAGGGCTTGGCCGACGGCGTCGGTCACCTTGCCTACACCCGGGGTACCGGTACCCCGGGTGTTGCCGTTTCGGCCCGGTGCGGTGTCGGCGTGCTCCCGGATCCGCTCCTTGGCCGCGGGTCGTTCGATCTTCTCCAGTGCCGAACCCAGCGACGCCTTCTCCGAGGGCAGCATGTCCTTGCGTTCGGTGTTCTCGTCGCGTTCGGCCCGCAGCAGCCGGGCGGCGTCGTCGAGGGAGTCGATGAACCGGGCCGGGATCTGCGTCCAGCCGAGGCGGCGGCAGGCGGCCAGCCGGCGTTCCCCGGCGACGAGGCGGCCGTCGCGGGTCAGGGTGACCGGGTTGAGGAGGTCCACGTCGGCGATGGAGGCGGCGAGGGCGTCGATGTCGCCGAGGTCTTTGCGGTGCCGGTCGGTGACCCGGATCGTGTCGATGTGGACGAACGCGTCGATGGCCGTCGGCGACGCCTCGACGGTCGTCACGCCGCCGCCGTTCCGGTGCTCGCGGGGGCGGCCGGGAGGTCGCCGGTGGCGCGCTCCCATGCTTCGTGCGCCTCCTGCCAAGTCGCGCTCAGGTCGCCGCCGGCAGCCTCAATGAGATCGTCGAGGTAGGCGCGCCGCTGTCGGTCACGCTCGGCAAACCGGGCGGTCAGCTCCGCCATCTCTTCCGCGTAGGCCGCCAACTCCTTGAGCGTCGTGGTCACCGGCTCGAACTGGTCGAGGGGGAACAGTGCCAGTTGGTCGCTGCCCATCTCCGCGAGAGCGCGGGCTCGGTCGTGAGCGCGCTCCGTGTCGGTGCGCCAGTCCGCCAGCGGCTCACCGTTGGGCACCTCGTACGGCGGGAAGCCGACCCGGCACAGCTCGTCCCAGCTTCCGAATTCCGTGAGAGCCTCACGGATTTCGGCCTCGGTCTTGTAGGCCCGGGCGCACCGGAGCCGGCGCTGGATTTCCTGTGCGCCGAGCCGGTTGCGACCCTTCGGCGTCTTGCCGGCGGACGCGATCAGTTCCTCGGCGACGCCATGCCGGAGACCGCCCGCTTGGGCGATGCTTTCTGCGTCATTGAGGAGCCGCAGACCCCACAGCCACCGTTCCCGGATGCCGCCCGAGTCGGCGGCGGCGATCGCCTTCTCCTGCCGGACGTACTGGGTCGTCTTCATGCCGCGCTCGCAGGGGCGGCCGGGGCGACCGGCAGGAACTGGGTCACCGGCACGCCGAGGAGTTCGGCGGCGCGGTCGAGCTCGGACGGCCGGAACTCGATGCGCCCGGCCAATCGGCGCTGAATCTGCACCTGGGACAGGGTGAGCTGGGCGGCGAGTTGGCGCTGGCTCACGCGCTGACGGGCCATCTCCGCTCGTACCTCAGCCGCCATGTATTCGGCCAGGTTCTGTGTCATGGACGAACTGTCTCACTTATAGCGTGAGGGATCAACCCCGAACCGGCAGAATTAGCCAAACGGTTGACGTGATAGCGTCACGCCATCAGACTTACGGTCATGAGCCTTGATGTGACGCCCCCGCGAGCGTCATCACTGTCCGAGCGGGTGGCTGAAGAAATCCGGGTAGTGCTAGCCCGTCGCCGTATCCGTCAGTCCCAGCTAGCCAGAAAGCTGGGAGTCAGCGAACAGTGGATCTCGGTCCGCCTGCTCGGAAAGCAGCCGATCGATCTCGACGACCTGGAGCGCATCGCCCACGATGCATCAGCTGCGCCACTGGTATGGCACGTGGCTGCTGGAGACCACCGGGAACATGGAGATCGTGCGGCAGTTAATGCGGCACGAGTCGATGGAGACGACGCGGGGGTACACGCTGGTCGGGCAGGCCAAGCTGCGTGAGGCGGTGCTTGGCCTGCCCGATATCAGCGACCGGTGATGCGGGGCCGGCGGGCCGCCTGCCACCGGCGCAGGTTCACCGTCGGCTCCTCGCCGGCTACCTCGATGCGGGGTAGCCGGTTCGGCGGCGGGTGACCCTGGTCGGCGACCACGACGATCTCGGCCCGGCCGTCGTCGATCAGGGCCTGCACGCTCGGCCATTGCTGGCCGTCCGAGTCGTCGATGACTATCGACACCAGTTGGTAGCCGTACTGGTCGATGTGTTCGACGCATCGCAACTGCCACCGGGCCATTCCTGGCCCGGTGCGCAGATATACGACCGCGCGTAAGTGATCCTCCATGGGTGGCGCCTCCCGGGGTGTGGAGTCGGCGTCGTCTCAAGGCCAAACGGTGGAGCGCCACCCCCCGGTTACGCTCCCTAGTGACATATGTACGGGGGCAAAAAATCACGGGGTGGTCGGAGTGCCGGCGCCGCCGATCAGGCCGACCATGGCCAAGCCGAGGCAGCACAGCACCGGCAGGACGAGCACGAGCACGGCGATGAGGACGGCCGCCTGCGGTCCGGTGATGCCTTTGCGGGTGGACGGCTGGACGTAGACGTGCGTCGGGTACGGAGCCGGCGAGGGCGGCGGCAGAAACTCCTGCTGCGGCTGGTACGGCACGACGGGACCGGAGACGGGGGCGGCCAGCGGGCCGAGCGGGTCGGGGCGGGTGGCGTCCCAGTTGATCGGAGGGGTGTCTTCGTGTTCGGGGTTCACGTCGGCCAGTGTGACCCGTCGTGTCCAGTAGGTCACCGGATGATCGGGTGGTCCGCGACGAACACTCCGCGCCCCACCTCGCCGTACACGGCGCCCCGGTCGTGCAGAAGGCTGATCGCGCGGGCGATCGTGGCGACGCTCACGGAGTAGATCTCGGAGAGCTGCCGATACGACGGCAGCGCGGTACCCGGCGGGAACTCGCCGTTCCCAATGCGCGCGGCGAGGTCGTCGGCAATCTGGCGGTAGGTGAGGTGCACCGGTTTCCCCTGAGTCAGCGCACCCATTCGATTATCACCACCTAACTCAACTACAAGACCATGGTTGACCTATATCACTAGGCGTGCTTACTGTAGTCGCAGCGGTCCGCCTGAGGAGGTTGACCCCCCCCCGGCCGCCGCGCCCCCCCTAGGAGGTGCCTGTGCCCCGCTGGATCGCCCGCTGCCTCGAATGCCGCCACCCGGCGTGCCACATCCGCCGACCCTGCCCCGACCACCCACGCCGGCCGAGCCACGAGACCTGGGTACGGTGACCACGGTGAGCTGGATGAGCGGATCATGCGTACCCGAACGGAGAAGGTACGCCGTCGCCGACCTCGCCACCGAGGCCACCAAGCAGGCGCTGCACAACTCCGACGTGGCGCAGGTGGTGTTCACCTGGTGGCGCGACGGGACGAAACTCTACGCCTTGCAGGCCCCCGCGGCGCACCTGCCGGTCGACGTGCCGCCGGCACCGGCCGGCGCGACACATCTGAGCGTCGAGGAGCGGGTCCTGTGAGCGACGTCGGGGTCGGCTGGCGCCGACCGTCGCGCTGCACCGCGGCGAGTAACTGCGTCGAGGTGGCCGAGGGCATACTGGTACCTAATAAGAAACGTTCAACGGCCGATTGGAAGCTTGTCGGCAAAACCGACTCTGGACGGGCCTTGACGTTGATCATGACTTACCTCGACTATCGACGTCTGATCCGCTTCATCACTGGCTGGGA
>WNGE01005561.1_pt1 | contig 14202 bp, 9 predicted proteins | sample 5400651 | NCBI WGS metagenome assembly WNGE01 (sample SAMN13153370, study PRJNA577476) | soil metagenome | isolation source: 60 cm soil or saprolite under grassland replicate 2 | place: USA:California | collected 2016-06-15 | reverse complement strand
CCGGCGGGTAGGTGAACTGGACGTCCGTGGACGGCGTGAGGAAGCACGAGACCATGCAGCCCTGGAGCGGCGTGGGCGGGTAGGTCCCCGGGACGCTCAGGACGACGCTGTCGCGGCCGGCGGCGCTGAGCAGCTCCCACAGGCGCGGCGCCTTGAAGACCTTGGAGGTCGCGAACGCGAGCCCGTCATAGGAGTGGTCGCTGCGGTTGCGCATCCCGTACACGCCAAGGTCGCCCGGGGTGCGGCCCGACAGCATGCAGATCCACGCCGGGATCGAGATCGGCGGGTCGATGCTCCGCAGCGGCCCCCACAGCGCCTGCTCGCGCAGCTTGGTCAGCGTCGGCATGTCGTCGGCGAAGCGCTCGAACAGCAGCTCCGGTGCGCCGCAGTCGAGGCCGACCAGCGCAAGGCGCCTGACCTTCGTCATCACGTGGCTCCTCGTCGATCAGTCGATGAGCTTCTTGGCGGAGTTCTCGGTCAGCTCGGCCTGGCCGTTCTCCTTGGCAGCGCCGGCTCTGCCCGGCTCGCCGTCGCCCGCCACCGACGACCATTCGACCGCCGTCGGCAGGTACGCCTTGCCGGCGGGGATGCTGCTGGAGACCTTCTTGAGGTGCTGGCGCACCCGGCGGACGGGCCGCCTGGTGCCGAGCAGGACCACGCCGAGCGGCATGAGGCCCTCGGCGCGCAGGTCCTCGACCATCTCGGCGGCGACCTGGCGCCTGGTGCGCCCGGAGCGGGTCACCAGGATGGTGCCGTCCGCGGCGCCGGCGACCAGCAGGGCGTCCGCCGACCAGGTCGCCGGCGGCGTGTCGAGGATGATGATCGAGCCGGTCTCGCGCAGCTTGGCGATCGCGTGCTGGAAGCGGGGCGAGGCGAGCAGCTCCGCCGGGCTGGAGGTGGGCCGTCCGGGCGGTAGCACCCACAGGCTCTCGCCGACCGACCAGAGCAGCAGCGTGGCGACCGTCTCGCTGCCGTTGCCCTCGACGATGTCGGCGAGGCCGGCGGCGGTCGGCGGGATCCCGAACAGCTTCTCGGCGCCGCCGCCGCGCAGGTCGGCGGAGACGAGCACGGCGGTGCGGCCCTGCCGCGCGAGCGAAAGAGCAAGGTTCGCGGCCACCGTGGAGCGGCCCTCCTCGCCCTCGGCCGAGATCACGGCCACGACATTGCAGTCGCGCCCGACGCCCTGGCGCTCGAGGCTCGTGCGCATCCAGTGGAAGCCCTCGGCGGTCGGGCCGAGCGGTCGGTCCTGCACGGCAAGGGAGTCCGCCCCGGTGGCCTTTGCCGGCACCGAGCCGGCGACGCGCAGGCCGGTCGCCTCCTCGACGTCCTCGACCGTAACCAGCTTCGGTCGCAGCGCGTCGACCACCAGTGCGATCGCCACGCCGATCAGCAGCCCGAGCAGGATGCCGGTGACGGTGAACAGGGTCATGCCAGGCCTGCGGCCCGGCTGCGTCACGGTCGGCTGCCCGAGCACCACCGTGGGCAGCCCCTGCAGCGACTGTGCCCTGGTCACCTCGTTGATCTGGTTCTGCAGGTTGGTGAAGTTGGCCTGGGCCGAGTTGAGCTGCGACGCGGTCGTCTGGGACGCCGAATGGGTGGGGGAGCGGTTGGTCTCGTCCTGCGCCTGGGTCGCGAGGCTGTTGACGTCCACGCGGGCCTGGGCGAGCAGCCTGCTCAGCTTGCCCACGCCCACGCGGGTCTGGGCCACGTCGACGGCGTTGCGGCGGTCCGCGTACGCAACCACGTAGCCGCCGACGAGGTCGGCCGCGAGCTGCGGGTCCGGGTCGGTGATGGAGACGTCGATCTGGGTGGTGCCTGGGACCGAGATCGCCACGAGGTTCTTGGCGACGGTGCCGAGCCAGAGCGACCGCTTGACGCCGTGGAGCACCTCCAGCCTCCCGAACTGGCTGCCCGACCGGTTGAGCACCTTCTCGAGCGCCTCGATGTCGGGGACCAGGCTGGGGTCGAGCGGCGTGGCCTGGGTCTGGGTGCTGCCGGCGGTCGCCTTGGCCCTGGTCTGGCTGAGCTGGCCCTGCGGCCCGAGCAGCCGGTCGGCGGTCAGCGACTTCACGTCGACCCGCTGGGTCACCTGGTATTCGGGCCTGGAGGCGAGGTGGGGCAGGGCGGCCACGCCCACCAGTGCCCCCACCAGCACGGCGATGCCGACGACCGCCCTGTGGCGCCAGAGCGCCCTGCCGTAGTCGCTGAGCGAGGGAAGCGCCTGCGCCGAGTCGCGCGAGGGGACGGGCATGACTCCTCCTGATCGGGGCCGGGCCCCGCCACCGTTGTCTGCTCGGTTGTGGTGTGGATAGCCGAGGCGGCCTGTCGTTCCTGGCCGGCCATGGCGAGTACACCGTCTCGACACCTTGTCATCAGCGCCGCCGCAAATGGATACGCCTAGGCAGTAAAAAACGATACGACGACTACCGCATTTCATATGCTTACGACCTACGGCATTCGCGAGGTCGGCGCCACTGTCCGGCCGGCGCCGCCGCCCGGCCGTGGTCAGCCGAGCGCTCTGATGGCGCTGCCGAGCGCCCGCCCGACGTCGCCCAGTGCCAGGTGGGCGCGCTTCTCGACCACGCGACGGCCGGCGACCACGAGGTGGGTGACGTCGGCGGCGGTGGCGGCGAACACCACGTGGTCGACCAGGTCCTCGGAGCGCGCGCCCGCCAGGCGAGGGGAGGTCAGGTCGAGGGTGGCGAAGTCGGCCAGGGCGCCGGGCTCGAGGCGGCCGGCGTCGGGCCAGCCGAGAGCCGCCATGCCGGCGCCGGTGGCGGCGGCGAGCAGGGCGGCCGGGCGGTGGTGGCCGCGTCGCCCCGTGGCGAGGCGCTCGTCCAGCTCGACGGCGCGGGCCTCCTCGAACAGGTCGATCACGGCGTGGCTGTCGCTGCCGACGCACAGCGGGCTGCCGGCGCGGACCAGCGCCGCGGCCGGGCCGATGCCGTCGGCCAGGTCACGCTCGGTGGTCGGGCACATGCAGATGGCCGTGCGGCTGGCGCCGAGGCGGCGGACGTCGTCCTCACTGGGGTGGGTGGCGTGGACCGCGGTGGTCCGGGGGCCGAGCACGCCGCAGCGGTCGGCCAGGGCCGCCGGGGTCAGCCCGGTGGCCGCCAGGCACTCCTCGTTCTCGGCGCGCTGCTCGGACAGGTGCAGGTGCAGCGGCGCCGACCGCTCCGCCGCCCAGGCGGCGACCAGCCGCATGGCGCCGGGGTGCAGCGCCCGCACGCTGTGGATGCCGGCGCCGACCCGCAGGGTCGGGCCGGTCTCGATCTTGCCGACGCGGTCGGCCCAGGCGAGGGCGTCGCCGTCGCCGAAGCGCACCTGCGGGCCTTCGAGCGGGCGGCCCTTGACGCCGCTGCGCAGGTAGCAGGTGTCGATCAGGGTGAGACGGATGCCCGCCGCCGCGGCGGCGGCCGACAGGGCGGCGCCCATCTGGTTCGGGTCGGCGTAGCGCCTGCCGGCCGGGTCGTGGTGCAGGTAGTGGAACTCGCCGACCGCGCTGACCCCGGCGAGCGCCATCTCGCCGTAGACCGCGGTCGCCAGCGCCAGGTAGCTGTCCGGGTCGAGCCGGCCGGCCAGCTCGTACATGCGCCGCCGCCAGCTCCAGAAGTCGCCACGCACCTGTTGGGTCCGGGCGCGCAGGGCGCGGTGGAAGGCGTGCGAGTGGGCGTTGGCAAGGCCAGGGACGGTCAGGCCGGGCAGGCGGGTGGCGTGGCGTGGCGTGGCGGTGCCCGGCGTGACAGCCCTGATGCGCTCGCCGTCGGTCTCGATGAGCACGCGCGCGGCCGGCCCGGAGGGCAGCAGCGCCAGTTCCGCGTGCCAGAACTCCCTGCTCATATCCGGAGCCTATCTCGGCACGACGCACTGCACGTACCAGCGTGCCCGCACGGTCGGCATGGCTGTCACGCGAGCGGCTCATGGTCAGCGCGGCGGGTGACGATGCCAGTGGGAGTACTGCATCCAGCGGAGCGGGCATCACGACGAATGCGGATCGGCTGTCCGTCATGCTGCTCGCATCATGGGTTCCTGAGGCGGCGCCAGGACGGGCGGCCGCGATGCCTGAGTGACCGGACGGTGGCTCGGAGGACGATGAAGATCCAGATCTTGTGCACGCTGGGCCCGGCGTCGCTGTCGGCCGGGGTCATCGGGCAGCTCGACCAGGCGGGGGTCGACCTGTTCCGCATCAACCTGTCCCACACCCGGCTCGAGGCGCTCCAGCAGTGCATCGACCTGGTGCAGTCCGCCTCCGCCAAGCCGCTCTGCCTGGACCTCGAGGGTGCCCAGGTGCGCTGCGGCGCGATGGCGCCCGGCGTGGCCCTGCGCGAGGGCGACCCGGTCCGCCTCACCGCCGCGCCGGTCGAGGGGAGCGCCGCCGAGCTGACCCTGTGGCCCCGGTCGGTCTTCGCGGCGCTGCGGGTGGGCACCCTGGTCACGATCGACTTCGACGGCGCGCAACTGCGCGTGCACGAGGTCGGCGAGAGCCACGCCGAGGCCGTGGTGGTCGACGGCGGCAGGGTGCGCTCGGACAAGGGCGTGGTGGTCGAGCCCGCGCCAGTGCTGCCCCCCCTGACCGACAAGGACCGCGCCGCGGTCGCGCTGGCCACGGCCAGCGGCATCAGGCACGTGGCCCTGTCGTTCGCCAGCTCGGCGGCTGACGTGGACCTGGTCCGCTCGCTCGCGCCAGGCGCGCACGTGATCGCCAAGATCGAGAGCGGGGCGGGCGTTCGCAACATGGACGGGATCATCAACCGGGCCGACTCGGTGCTGATCGACCGCGGCGACCTCTCCAGGGAGGTCCCACTCGAGTACGTGCCCTTCTACCAGAAGGCGATCGTGCGCCGGGCCAACCGCTGGAGCCGCCCGGTCTACGTCGCGACCAACCTGCTCGAGTCGATGGTGACCAACCGGAACCCGACCATCGCCGAGGCGAACGACGTGGCCAACACCCTGCTGGACGGGGTGCACGGCCTGGTGCTCGCCGCGGAGACCGCGGTCGGCCGGGACCCGGTCGGCATCGTCCGCATGGTCAGCCGCATGGTCCGCGCCTTCGAGTGGTCGAACTTCGCCACCCTGCTGGACCGCGACCAGCCCGAGCCCGTCGCCTCATAGCCATTCGGCTGCCCTTTCTCCTTCCTCGACGGCCGTTACCGATCCCGTCGGGACGAGCCATAAGCTCCCTCCAAGCGGGCGCCGTGCGGAATTTGAGTCTCACGGATTTCCAGGGAGCGGAAGGAGCAGGTGCAGGAGCAGGGGGAATTGGCGACGGCAGGGATGGGGCGCGGCTGCGGCCGCGCCGGTCCAAAGCGGCGGTGGCGAGGGGTGGGCGAGGACTGCGTCCGTGGCCACGTCCCGGAAGACGCCATGCGCTGCGCTCTCGCTGCTCCCCCAAGCAGCAGCACCTCCTCGCTCACCGCCGCTCACCGGCACCCGCTGAAGACGAGCACCGGCTGCCGAAAGGGCGGCTCGCAGTCTGGCAGCGGGGCTGGTCGGTCGAATCTTCCGAATGCGCAGTCTGGGCTGGCGCCCTCACCAGCCGAGCTGGCGCGCGGCCCTCGGTTGCCGGCCGCGCGGCCAGTGGCCGGCCCAGACCCGGCATCGCGGCAGGGCCGGACATGCCGGAGGCCTGCCAGCACGCGCGCCACCTGGCAGGTCCGAGCCAGTCGCGGACTACTCATTCGATAGATTCGACCGTCCGTGCGCATCTGGCAGCCTAGCGGGCCATTGACGCGGGAGAGCAGCAAGGGCCGTAGGTGACGGCCGAGCGTCTCATGACCGGCTTCCCCGGGGCGGTCAGCTCCCACCGCCTGAGCCCGGCCCTGCCTACGTCATTGCCAGCGCCATTCGCATCCAGTCAGAACGTGCAAGTACCAGCAATGCAACGCAATGCAGCCCGAATTAGGTCGACAAGGGTGACCACCATTACCATGCCGTAGCCCGCAACATTATTCACTTGCCACGTGATCAACCGGCCTGGTGCCCATCCCCCCGAGATATGTTCCGGTTCCCTCACAATTGGGATGGTTTATGTTGTACGGAAGGCGTGCGGAGCGCGCACTCATCGCCGCACTGCTCGCGGGCGCGCGCAAGGGGCGCAGCGGCGTGCTGACCATTCGTGGCCAGGCCGGCATGGGCAAGAGCACCCTGCTGCGGGACGCCGCCGAGCAGGCCAGCGATCTGTGCCTGCTCCATGCGACCGGCGCCGAGTCCGAGGTCGAGCTCGCCTTCGCCGCCCTGCACCAGCTCCTGAGGCCGGTCCTCGACCGGCTGGACGAGCTGCCCGCGCCGCAGGCAGGCGCGCTCCGCGGGGCGTTCGGACTCACCGGGACCCAGCCCGACCAGTTCCTGGTCGAGCTCGGCGTCCTGAGTCTGCTCGCCAACGTGGCCGCGGAGCAGCCGGTCCTGTGCCTGGTCGCCGACGCGCAGTGGCTGGACCGCGCGTCGGCGGACGCGCTGGTGTTCGTGGCCCGCCGGGTGGAGGCCGAGGCGGTCGTGCTGCTGCTGGCCGCCCGCGACGACAACGCGCGCCAGTTCCGCGCGCCGGGCCTGCCGGAGCTGCACCTCGACGGGCTGGATCCGGAGGCGGCCAGCCAGCTCTTGGAGGCTCGCGCCGGCAAGCTCGCTCCGGACGTCCGCGACCGGCTGGTCGAGGAGGCCGGCGGCAACCCGTTGGCCCTGCTGGAGCTGCCGACAACCCTGTCAGACGAGCAGCTCGCCGGGCGCGAGCCCCTGCCTGAGCAGCTTCCCCTGAGCGCCAGGCTGCAGGAGGTGGTCCTGCAGCCAGTGCGGCGGCTACCAGCGGCGACCCAGGCGCTGCTGCTGATCGCCGCCGCCGAGGACAGCGGCGAGCTGGCCACCGTGCTCCCCGCCGGGCAGGCTCTCTCCGTGGGCCCGGAGGCACTGGAGCCGGCCGAGCGCGCCGGGCTGGTCCACACCACCGAGCGAGAGCTGCGGTTCCGCCGTCCGCTGGTCCGCTCGGCCATCTACCAGGGCGCCACCTTCATGGCGCGGCAGGGCGCGCACCGGGCCCTGATCGCGGTGCTGGAAGGCGAGCAGAACGCCGACCGGCGTGCCCGGCACCTGGCCGCCGCCGCAATCGGCCCCGACGAGCAGGTCGCCAGGGCTCTGGAGGCCTCGGCCGACCGCGCCGCCCGGCGCGGTGGCCCCGCCGCTGCCGCCGCCGCCCTGCAGCGAGCCGCGGCGCTGACCCCGGAGCCGATGCTGCGCGTCCGGCGGCTGGTCGCCGCCGCCAGGCACCTGTGGGAGGCGGGCCAGGCCGAGCGGGCGCAGGCACTGCTGGACCAGGTTGCGCCGCTTTCGGCGGACCCGAGGGTGCGCGCCGGCATCGCCTACGTCCGTGGCGCCATCGAGCTGGGTGCCGGCACCCCGGCCACGGCCTGCACGCTGCTGATCAAGGGCGCCGAGCCGATCCTCGAGTCCGACCCCGAGCGGGCCGCGGACATGCTGGTCCTGGCCACCTGGGCGGCGCTGGCCGCCAATCGGCTGGACCGCATCGTCGACGAGATCAGCCCGGCGGTCCTGCGCCTCCCAGGCCAGAACGACGTCCGGGTCAAGCAGGTCGCCGAGAGCCTGGTCCGGTTCGGGCTCGGACACGTCCCGACGGCCGCTGCCGTCGAGGACGCGCCGCACACGGTGGCCGCCGCCTGGCCACCACCCGCATTGATCTGGGTGTGGCCGATGCTGCTCGTGGCGGAGCCGGCCGGTGACGACGTCACCGCCGAGAAGCGGTATGCGAGGTCGGTCGCGGTCAGCCGCTCCGCCGGGACGGTCAGCACCCTCACCGTGGCGCTGGCGAACCTCGCCCTCGCCGAGGCCTGCCTGGGCCGGTGGCCCAGCGCGGTCAGGAACGCCACCGAAGGGCTGCGGCTGGCCAGAATGACCAGTCAGGAGGCAATGGCCGGACACTTGCTGGTCCTGCTCGCCGGGATCGCCGCGCTCCAGGGTCGCGCCGACGACTGCCGGCGGCTGGCAGACGACGCGCTGGCCCCGGCCACCTTCCGCCCGCTCGCGGTGGTCGCGGCGTCTGCCTTGTGGGTGCTCGCACAGCTCGATCTCACCGTGGGGCGGCCGGCGGCGGCGCTGGACCGGCTCCAGGCGCTGGCCACGCCAGAGCACCCGACGGCGCACGCCCCCGTTGCGCTGCTGGCGACTGGTGACCTGGTCGAGGCGGCGGCCCGCGCGGGCGCGATCGGGGGCATGGAGCCATTCGTGGCCAGGTTCGAGCGGTGGGCCGAGTGGGACCGACGGCCGTGGACCATGGTGGTTGCCCGTCGCTGCCGGGCCCTGGTCACCCAGGGCCAGGATGCCGAGCGGCACTACCAGGCCGCCCTGGCCACCGACCGCATCGGCGAGCTGCCGTTCGAGCTGGCCCGCACTGAGCTGCTCTACGGTGAATGGCTGCGACGGGCGCGCCGGCGGGCCGATGCGCGCTCCTACCTGCGCGCGGCTCTGGAGGAGTTCGAGCGGCTTGGCGCCACGCCCTGGGCCGAGCGGGCACGGACCGAGCTGCGCGCCAGCGGCGAGAGCGCCCGCAAGCGCGACCCGAGCACGCGCGAGCAGCTCACTCCACAGGAGCTGCAGATCGCCCTTCGCGCCGAGCGGGGACTGACGAACCGGGAGATCGCCGCCCAGTTGTACCTGAGCCCCCACACGGTCAGCTACCACCTGCGCAAGATCTTCGCCAAGCTCAGAATCGCCTCCCGCGTCGACCTGCGCGAGCTCGACCTGGACGACGGCGTGATCCCTTGACGGAGCGCCCCCGCCCGACAGCTCCTGTGGGCGCGGAAGCCGTTGGAGCGCTAGGCTTTCGGCGGCCGCGGTGACAGGCGGCCGCGGTGACAGGAGGTCGAGCGCGAGGTGCACGGACCGGCGGGGGTTCTCACAGTGGTGCTGTTCGAGACCGCCCTCGGCAGCCTGGCGCTCCTGTGGCCGGCGCCCCTCTGGGGCGTGGTCCGGTCGGGCTTCTTCAAGCTGGTCGGGGCCACGGTGCTCGTCTGCGCGGCGCTGGCCTGGCTCGCCAGCCGGGGCGAGCTCGACCAGGCGGGCGCGACCGGGCGCACGGCCTCGCTGTGGCTGGCGGTGTTCGCACTGGCTGTGCTGCTGTGGCAGGTCCCGCTCTACGCACGGCTGGCGGTGGCGCGCTGGGCCGGGGTGGCGGCGGTCGTGCCCGGCCTGGTCGCGGCCTGGCCGCTGGCGGTGCTGAGCGGCCGCACCGTGCTGGGGGCGCTCGCCCTGCTGACCGGGGCGCTGTTCCTCGGCGCCACCGTCGACGGGCTGCTGCTCGGGCACTGGTACCTGGTGGACCGGCGCCTCACCAACCGCCCGATCCTCGCGCTGGCCACCTGGTTCTTCGCCGGCGTGGCGGCCGCGCTGGTGTCGGCCGCGCTCGGCGGGGCCCGCGGCGACACCGTGGACCAGTCGCTGTCGCCGCTGCTGGCCTTCCCGAACCTCACCGTGTACCTGGCGGTCGGCCTGGTGCTGCTCTGCGGGCTGCTGGCCTCCTTCATCCGGGTCCTGGTGCGCTCGAACTCCATCCAGGCCGCGACGGGGATGTTCTATCTGGCGGTAATCATGGCGCTCGCCGCGGAGTTCGCGGCCAAGGTGTATTTCTTCCCCGCCTGAGCCGGGGCTGAGCCGAGGTGGCGTAGACGAGCCCGGCACGCGCACCGGCACCAGCGCCGGGCAATCTCAAGAGCGGACCAGCCTCGGGTCGACCCGGGCCACCGAATCCGCGCTGCCCGCCCACAGCCAGCCCGCGCCCGTGGCCACCATGAGGACTCCCTCGACCTCGGCGGCCGGCAGCATGGCGGTCACCCGGCTCGTGGCCGGGTCGATGCGCAGGATCCCGGCCGTGCCGACCGCCCAGACCGCGCCGCTGCCCACGGTCAGGGCGGTGACCGGCCCGGTGGGGATGCGCGCCACCACCCGCCTGCTGACAGGGTCGACCCGCAGCACCACCTTGGCGAGCGGGTCGGCCAGCCAGACCGCGCCCGGCCCCAGCGCGATCGTCTGGGTGAAGCCGAGCGGCCCGCCCGTGTCGATTGCGCCGACCGGGCGGCCCCGACCGGGCTCGACCACCAGGACCAGCCCCGTGGTCATGGCGACCCAGACCGAATCCCTGGCGGCCGCCACGTCGCTCGGCACGCCCGGCAGCGGCACTCTGGCGGCCACGCGGTTGCGGTGCGGGTCCAGGCGGATCAGGATGCCGCCGCGCTGGCCGTCCTGCTGCTCGCCTGAGCTCACCCAGACCGCGTCGTCGGTGGCGCTCACCCCGATGAAGCCTGCCAGCGACTCGCCAAGCGGGATCTTCGCCACCACCTTATTGCTGGCCGGGTCCACCCGCCAGACCGACCCTGGAACGGCGACCGGCACCCACACCGCCCCCGCACCGAAGGCCACCCCCGCCGGGCCCGAGTCGGCCGGCGCGACCGGGATGGTCGCGACAACGTGGTCGCTCCTGGGGTCGACGCGCGCCAGCCGGCCGCCGGACGCGATCCAGAGCGACCCCGCGCCGAACGTGAGCCCCTCGGCAAAGCCATTGGTCCTGACCCTGCCGACCACGGCGGAGCGCCGCGGCCGGCCGGTCGACGTGGACACGGCGGCCGCCGCGGTGGTGCTGGCCGCGGTGGAGGTCGTGGCAGGCGCCGAGGTGACGGCCGAGACCGCCGCCGGCGGTGCCGCGGGCCTGCCGCGCCCGCCGCCAAGACCCCTCGGCACCAGCCAGACGGTGCCGATCAGCACGGCCAACACGACCAGGCCGTCGATGACGTTCCTCGCGACCCAGCCCGGCGGCCTCCCGCGCATGCCCTGCCGCCGGCGTTAGCTGTGGGCTCCGCCGGCGTGGCGGCGCACGAGCGACACGGCCAGGCCGTCGCCGATGGTCAGGATCACCGAGTCGAGCCGCTCGTCCTCGGCGATGCGCCGGGCGTACAGCCGCAGCGCCTCGGTGTCGGGATCCATCGCCCTGGGATCGGCCACCCGCCCGGACCACAGCACGTTGTCGGCCAGGATGACCCCGCCGGGACGCACCAGCCGCAGCGCGTGCTCGAGGTACCGCGGGTACTCGTCCTTGCGCGCGTCGATGAACGCCAGGTCGTAGCCCTGGTCGCTGAGGCGCGGCAGCACGTCGAGGGCGCGGCCGAGGATCGCGCGGACCCGGCCGCCGGTGCCGGCCTCCTCGTAGCTGGCCTTGGCCAGCCGCTGGTGCTCCGGGTCGGCTTCGATGGTCGTCAGGGTCCCCTTCACCGCGAGTCCCCTGGTGAGCCAGATGCCCGAGTAGCCGGCGCCCGAGCCGATCTCGACCGCCGCCTGGGCGTCCACCCACCGGGCGGCCAGCCGGAGGAACGCGCCGGTGTCGGCCGACACCGGGGGCATGCCGCCGGCGGCGGCCCGTTCCCGAGCGTGGCGAAGGGCGTCGTCCTCGCCCGCGGTGAGCTCGCTCAGATAGGTGGCGATGGCGCCTGCCTGCACGCTTGTCAAGATGTGCCTACTTTCTTCTACATCGAAGGAGCTGAAGGAGGGCACATAGCAGATATAGGCTATGCCAGGGTCAGCACGGTGGACCAGCGTCCCGAACTGCAACTCGACGCGCTGGAGCGAGCAGGCTGTACGCCCCTCTTCGTCGACAGGCTCTCGGGTGTCAGGGACGACCGGCCGCGGCTCGCAGAAGCGCTCCAGCTCCTCCAGCGAGGCGACGTGCTCACGGTCTGGCGACTCGACCGGCTCGGCCGCAGCCTCCAGCACCTTGTCTCCGTGGTCGAGGATCCGGCAGCGCGGCGTGAAGTTCCGTAGCCTGACCGAGAGCCTTGACACCAGCGGGGCGACCGGGCGGCTCGTCTTCCATGTGCTCGCTGCCTTGGCGCAGTTCCAGCCGTGACTGTGGTTACAGCGCATAGCGGGACCTCATCTCGGCCTGGAGCTCTGTCAACGGCGCGAGAGTTCCACGTCGCCACCGCGGCCCGCTCAACGGTCGCGCCGACATCGGCCGACGTTGCTGTCGGACCCTGGCTTTACGATCACGAGTCAACCGCTTCAGCCGAGAAGAGGAGACAACGACGATGGAGCAGATCCGACGGTGGTACGTGCGACTCGGGTGGGCCAGCATCCCGAGGCCCGATGTCGACGTGCGCCTGGCCACCGGATGGAGGGGCTGCCGGGCTGCGCTCGAGGCGATCGACTGGCTGGAGCAGGCCAAGGGTGGCCCCCTCCCCGACGACCTGATCCCCGTGTACGACCGGATGCACAAGGTCATCAGCGGGCTTGGTGACGCGCTGGCGAGCTATGGCGCGGCCTGCCACCACGAGGTCGACGGGGGCAAGCTGGCCGCCAGACTTGCGGGGGAAGACCAAGAGGAGGGAGGACGATCGGCACCCCGATGGGTTCTGCTGCCCGTGGCGCCACGGCATGCGAGCATCCCGTCGTGCGATGACTGACTTACAGAGGCCACGGGGAGGGCTACCGCCCGCCCTACTCGTTGATAGCCAGCCGCTCACGGAGTTGCTCAGCGACCTCGTGTACTCGGGCGGCACCACTCTGGCCCATCTCGGCCAATCGGCCAGAGGTGGGGACGGGAGCTAAGGGTTAAATCCTGCCATGTCATGTACAATCATCCCAAAGTGTTTTACTATACGTTCAATAGGTAGACGCGGGTGCGTGGTCGCATGGATGCCCAGCGCACGGTGACGGAGGCGGCGATGCTGTCGGTCGGCGGGCTGACGTGCGGGTCGCGGTGGCGATGGTGGGCCGGCCGGGCTGCTGGTCGTCGTGCTGCCGGGTCCGGCTGACGCGCATGCGGTGCTGCTGCCGAACCCGGGTCCGCTGGCGGTGGTCGCCCCCGCGCCGACGGCGGTGCGATATGGAATGAGCCTTGCACACCGACCACGACTAGGGCTTTAACCGCTTTGAACCGAGGAAGGTTGAGCTTGGCCCGGGTCACCGGATCCCAGGGCGAATCGTGGGGCGCCAGCGCGCCGCGGAACAGCCCGCAGCCGACGATCGGGACCACCCTGCTCCTCCTCGACGAGTCCATGGACATTCGGCGGATCGTCCACGCGCTCAAGGCGCGGGGGATGCGGCCCGTCATGATCCCGGTGGCCAAGGGCGCTGTGAGGCTTGTCTCGCGCTGGGAGCCCCGGGCCGTCATCCTGCAGGCCGGCGGGTCTGGGTGGCTGGCCCTGCTCCGGTTCCTTGACCGTCGAGGCATCCCCTGTGTGCTGCTGGGAACCACCGGGCAGCTCCGGCGGGCCAGCGGGCAGAGCTCCAGCTGTGTATACCTGCTGCTGCCGGTCGGGCCTGACGAGCTCGCGCAGGCGGCGCGGCTTGTCATCGGCCCGTCGTCGTCTGGCGGGCTGCCTGACGTGATCGATCTTGAGATCGTCAAGGTCGACCTGCGTGCCCGCACGGTCGAGGTGGAGGGCGACCGGATGGTGTTGCCGCCCAAGGAGTTCGAGATCCTGGTGCAGTTGGCGCTGCACCCTGGCGTGCCGCTGGACGCCTCCGAACTGCTCATCCGCGTGTGGCCCGGGTCGAACTCGGCCACGGTGGAGGACCTGCACGTTCGGATCTGGCGCCTGCGCCGAATGATCGGCGACCATCGCCGCCCCCGACCGCTGATCGTCAACCGTCGTGGCTTTGGCTACCTGCTCAACCCCGCCGAGCCGCGCGAGCACGGTTAAAGGTTGATGAGAGGTTGAGTAGAGACTGGTGAAAGACTCCCTTAAGGTTCATTTCATTGTCCGAACCCCGTCGCGGAGCGTTTCATCTGATCCATCGCTAAGCGGACCAGTTCGCCTATCGGGGAGAGAACCATGCGTTTGCTGCGATACGGCCCAAACAGACGTGCGCTGCGGGCGTTTCGCGACCGTCAGGAGCTGGTCAAGGCCGGGCTCACCCGGCGCGACCTCATGAAGATGGGGATGATGAGCGGCACGGGGTTTCTCGTGACCGAGAAGGGCCTGCCCCGCCAGCTCCTCGCCCCCAGCGCGCTGGGGACGCTCCCGACGATCACCCCGTTCGTGGAGCCGCTGCCGATCCCGCCGGTGCTTCCCCAGCGGGCCGTCACCGAGCTCAACCCCGCCCCCACCAACAGCCCCAACCGGGCCATCAACCCGCTGACCGGCCTGCCGTTCGAGGGCCGCACCGAGGTCCACCAGTCCCAGGACCTGTTCCCGCCGCAGGCCTACT
>WNGE01018513.1_pt1 | contig 14204 bp, 9 predicted proteins | sample 5400651 | NCBI WGS metagenome assembly WNGE01 (sample SAMN13153370, study PRJNA577476) | soil metagenome | isolation source: 60 cm soil or saprolite under grassland replicate 2 | place: USA:California | collected 2016-06-15 | reverse complement strand
TTCTAGTTTCTGCTCGTGGACTTGATCCTTGCCAAGCGGATCTTCGTCGCATGGTCCGTAAAAGTCGATGATGTCGCCATCGCTTGGGTCCGTGAGAACCGGATGATCTCCCGCTAAGGTGTCCCCACGTATCGCAGGAGCAGGAAACTTCAGGTGACAGTAACTGCCTGGAGTATTCGCTTGCTTGTAGATAATCCCGTCCGCAGCCATTGCGGTGCCGCTCGCTCCTAGCGTGCCGATTAAAAGCAGGCCCGCTAAAAATGACGTTGCGATTTTCATGATGGTCACCTCCTTTCTTTTCCTCTACCAAGGCTCATGGCAAGCTCTGTGCCAGGGCGTGTTGCAATCAAAAATGACTTGAGACTCAGCGAGTTGCGGATCTGTGTTCGAAGAGCTGCTAGTTTTTGTCAGCGAGAAATCGTGTCGAGATTAAGACAAACGCCAAGATAGTAACTTCATGAACGCTTGCGCTCGCGGGCTGCGAAAGCAGTGAAACGTGTTACTTATCTCAATATAAAAAAAACGGAGCGGTGGCCGTGACGTGCGCACTACGGCGCATCTGTTCTAAACAAAATAAAGAAATGCCACAGAATTTCGCGCCGCATCGGCGCACGTACGGCAATCAGGATTCAGTAATCATTCGCAGCGTGACCGAGATTGAGTTGTCATTTGAACTTCTCATCCGCCCGAACGAGAGTCATGACTTTTTGATACAAGGAATTGGAATGATGCGACGCTCGTTTGGGAAATAATGTAAAGAGCGGAGAGGTGTAGTCAGTGTGACTGCGTCGAACTGTCAGGTGAGTTGATCCGAGGAGCCGATTTTGAGAGCTCAGAGCCGTGGTTCGATCGCAGTCCATCCGAAAATTGTAATGACATGCGAAATCTCTTCGTTCGCCGACCACTGTGGAGCTATATCGATGTCGATCTGGGCATCAGAGTCTTGATCCCGGTAAGTATAACTGCGAATCGAACCGGTTCGTGGCTCGGTCTCCGCTCCTTGCCAACGCTCCGATGGCAAGACGGCTTGCAATTCGTCGATGAGTCCCGTGAAGCGACGTTCGGCTTCCTCTTTACTCGCGATCGGCGAGCCATAGCAGGAGACATAGTCGGCGATTTCGTCGACGCTGCAATCCATGTCCGGGATCGTGGGATCGAGCGGGCGCTTGGTTTCTTCATCGTCAGGTCTTAAATCATTGAAAAGATCTCCACGTCTCACCCCCTGCCGCGAGCGTAACCGCCAGTTGCTGCAGCGCTCGACGTTCTTGCCGTGTTTCGCTTGATGGCGAAATGCTCGTTTCCGTGCCCACCGAGGAATTTACTTCAGAGGCAAAAGAAGTTTTGCCGGCGATCAGACCGCTGAAGATAAACGAAGCCGTCCAGATTAATATTGCACGGTACATTTGTTTCTCCGCCTTCTCGTGAGAACAATAAAAGAGCAACGATCATGCCAGGCAACTGCACAGGATCGCACGCGGCGTGTTTAGAGTCTTGCGAGAGAAGGTGGGGCCACCTTTCCGCTAAAACAGCCTTCCACGTTGTAAATAAACCCAGCGGGCGCCGACAAGTGCGGCATTTCATCAGGAATAGTCATTGGCACGACTGCCGGACCGTAACCTAAGAGCGAATGAATCGACGTGTTTAAAGCTTCGACACCTGTCGAGCGCGCGTCGAGATTACGACACTCTTTCTAGCGATCGTACTCTGATCGGCATAGATGTTTTCCCCTTTCTTCAATTATTTGCCGCGAACTTGCGGCAAAACCGGACGTTGGCAGATCTTTTGCTCCGACAGAAAGCAAGGAAGGTAATCGCGCATAGCGAGGCCGGACCTGACTAATCTGTTTTTAGATGGAGAACGCTGATGTCAAAAATGCATGAGAAAATGACGACGGACGCGGGCCGACCCGTGGGAGACAATCAGAATTCACTCACCGTGGGCGCGCGCGGGCCAGTCGTTTTCGAAGACTTCCTGCTTTTTGAGAAGATGGCTCATTTCAACCGCGAGCGCATCCCAGAGCGCATCGTTCATGCGAAAGGATCTGCCGCCTACGGCTACTTTGTCTGCAACAATCCCGAAATGGTAAAATTCACGACCGCGAAATTATTTTCTGCAGCGGGCAAGAAGACGCCAACGTTTCTGCGTTTTTCGACAGTCGGCGGGGAGAAGGGCTCAGCAGACACCGAACGCGATCCGCGCGGTTTTGCCCTCAAGTTCTACACCGAAGAGGGTAATGGGACATGGTGGGCAACAACACGCCCGTTTTCTTCATTCGCGATCCGCTCAAGTTCGGCGACTTTATTCATACGCAGAAGCGCGACCCGCAAACCAATCTGAAATCGCCCACGATGATGTGGGATTTTTGGTCGCTCTCTCCCGAGTGGCTGCACCAGGTGACGATTCTTTTCTCCGATCGCGGTACGCCCGACGGGTACCGGCACATGAACGGTTACAGCAGTCACACATTTAGCTTGATCAACAATAAGAATCAGCTTTTTTACGTGAAGTGGCACTTTAAAACCAAACAAGGCATCAAGAACTTCACGCGTGAACAGGCCGATGCGATGAGGGGAGAAGATCCCGATTACGCGCAACGCGACCTGTTCAACGCGATCGCCAAGGCCGACTTTCCCAGTTGGCGCGTCTGCGCGCAAATCATGCCGGAGAACGAAGCCGAGTCCTATCGTATCAATCCGTTTGATCTAACTAAGGTGTGGCCGCACAAGGATTACCCACTGATTGAAATCGGTGAGCTCGTCCTCGACCGCAACCCGGTAAACTACTTTGCCGAGGTCGAGCAGGCGGCCTTCGAACCGCGAAACATTGTTCCGGGCATGGGTTTTTCGCCCGACAAGATGCTTCAGGCGCGACTGATCTCTTATCCGGACGCGCACCGTTACCGCCTCGGCGTGAACTACGACACGCTGCCCGTTAACAAGCCGCAGTGCCCAGTGCACACCTACAATCGCGACGGGGCGATGCGTTTTGACGGGAACTCCGGCTCGGCGGTGAACTACGAACCGAACAGTTTCGATGGTCCCGTTGAGGATCCCGCTTACCGCGAGCGGCCCCGAACCATCACCGGTTCGTTAGACCGCCACAATCACCGTCTCGACAGCGATTACTACACGCAGCCCGGCAATCTCTTTCGTTTGATGGCGCCCGTCGCGCGTGAGCGCCTGATCGGCAACATCGTAGCCAGCATGAAATCGGTGCCGCAGCGTATTCAGGAGCTGCAGATTCAGCACTTCTACAAAGCCGATCCTGCCTACGGAGACGGCGTCGCTAGAGGCCTTGGTCTCGCTGGCGCCGCGCCATCGGCCGTGTTGAAACAAAAGACGGGGTCCTGATCATTCTTCAAATTAATTCGCTTCCTCAAGGTTCCTGGATGGCACCCGTTGGTTTGTCTCGGAATTAGTAGAATCAAAGACAAGCAGTGACGATTTGTTAATCTCACCCAATGGTCCGGACTTGAGTGAGGACAGGAACTTTTCTGTGAAGAGACTTGCTTCGATTGTGTTCTTGCTGGTTACTATTGTCTCTGGGTGCTCGGTATTAGAGAACAGTGAGAGATTTTATCGAGACCACCCTCTTACGGACATTTATTTTCATGAGTACAACGACGATTGAGTACTCCCGGAACGCGTAGGACGGATCAGCTTCCGCGTCGTGCGCGCATGTCCATCGGGTTGTGGGCCGCGGTTTCCGGATTCTGACTTCATCGCCAACTTCATAACCCGCTCAGTTACTTCGCTCTATACCGCGGCATTACGTACTCAGTCATCTTGCAGCCGATTCGGGCGCTTGGTCTTGGCTTTCTTTTGATGCTGATTGTGCGGCAAAGACATTCCGCTGCGGCTCCTGCCGCGACGATGGGAAACGGACCGTGGAAAGTCTACCGCTTACCAACGATGACAACGGCAGCGAATTGTTCGAGGCGATTCCCGACTAAAAGACGCTAGCTATTCAAGAGTTCTATCGGACTACAGACATCGACGCGGCGCGAGTGCTTTTCTCGATGCGGCTATCCTCCGAAAAGCGTGCTCCCAGATCGAAGCCACGATTTAGTCATCTGCCGATAACCCGACACACTCCTTTCGTCAAAATCACTCCAACGTGAAAGCGAACAATCCGCAACATCCCTGTTTGTCACGATTTATGGGCGCCTGTCGGGTGTCGATCTGTTTGGCACAAGCCTTGCCACTCTAATCATGCAGATCAGAGAGAAAGGAGGTGAGAATAATGAAGATTAGAACATCAGTTTTCGCCGGCTTGCTTTTCCTTAGCTCGCTGGCAGCGGTTAACAGTGCGATGGCAGAGGACGACGGTGTCATCTCGAAACAGGAGGTCACGCCAGGCAGTTACTGTCACGAGAAGTTTCGAGCAATCCAGCCGAGCACACTATACACAGACCATCCGACTCTCAAGAGCTCGGACACAGGTGATGTCATAGATTACTACGGACCGTGTAACGAGAGCCCTCTTGGCCAGGACCAAATCGAACAGCAGAAAATGGACAGAGAGGATCGGGGTCGCTGGGACGTCCAAGATTACGCGGATTAGGTTCCGGCAAAAGGCGTAAAGAGGAGGGCGTCAGCCCTCCTCCTCATGCCGGTTACATCGAGTAGGCTGGGCCGCAAGGTGCCGCTCTTCAGCGAGGATGTCCAAGTGGGTCAGAATGAAACTTCGAACCGAAGAATGAACGCAAGTGCATTCTTAATTCTCGGGTCTGTGTTTGGATTCATCACGAACTGCAGATCAGGCTGCACTGCCAGGTGCGCGCCGAGTTGCGCCAGGTAGGTAAGCTCAAGAGTGACCTCGGATCTCTTCTCGTGTATTCCCTGTTTGCGCTGTGACTCAATGAACGGAGATCCGTTGTGTGCCGCTGCGACTGCAAATCCGAGCTCATCCTGATCACGCCGGGGAATGAATCCAGCGAAGGTAATCCCGCCACCGGTGTAGTAGGCAAAGCGGCTGACGCGAGGATCGCCGATGCCGAACTGGCCAAATAACGTTATCTGCTGGTTAGGATCGTGATTGTTTTGGTACACCGTCTGATCGGCGAGCAGGTAAAAACCTCGACTGCCCCGACGCCGGGCCGGTTGGCCATTTGGACGCGTTCTAGTTAGATCGTCAAACCGCGCTGTGTAGTACCAGGCGCCGACAGCGAGCTTGCCGGTGTAAGTGCCGCAGCAATTTCTACCAATGCGGAATGCCCGCGTGCGCGGTTGCTCTGTGACCAAAGGACGATTCAGGTACACGGCCTCGCCGACCACGAGCACGCCGTCATCCTTGGCAAATATTTTTTGCGTTCCGTTCGGTCGCTCTACCGGTACGCCGTCAAGCACGGCGGTCCGAAGGACTATCTCTTCGATCGGTTTGAGGGCAAAGCGGACGCCGACGGAGGTATTGGGAAAAATAGATGGACCTTCCACGCCGGTCTGCGAAAATTCGGGACCGATACCGAATGAACTGTTGAGAAAGAGGCTGGCCGACTGTAGCCGATAAAATTCGCTGTTGAGGTCGTAGCGTCCAATCAGCATAGAGAACCGATTGCCGAACAGATTTTGTTGAATCCATCCTTCCTCGAGTTTCCACTTTGCCGGGGCCTCGATGTTGCTGACCCCCTGAGCATCGCCGACAAAAGTACTGGGATGCCCACCGTGAATTCCAAGTCCGTAGAGGAATAGCGTCGCGCCGGGCCACCCTACGAGGCGTTGGGTGTCGACGGTCAACTGAACATTCAAATTGCCGAGATAGGTGGTTCCTCGGCGCAGTCCGCCAGACGCGTTTATGAACAGTTCTCCGTCATAGCGGATACCAAGTTGAATCCCACTCATATCGAGCTGTTTATGGATTGCATCCCAGGCATTGATAACTCCGCTCCACGGCGACGCTGCAGGTTGCCCGCTCGCGGTAGTGGAGGATGGCGCGGTGCCTGATAGTGTCGCGTCAGGATCGGTTAGAGCCCCTACTTGAGCGCACGCCTTTCCCGTTGGGCTAACCGCTACGAAAACGCTTAGGACGATCGCAACGAAGCAACGGTGCCGCTGGTATCGACACTTTCGGCGAAGACGTGCGTTTGCTTCCATCATGCGAATAATACGCTTGAAGAGAAGGTCCCATCAATCAGGAAGCCAACATTGATAGAACCGACGTGCATTTATTCTGGGGATCGACTAAAAATCCGCAGTGGCGCGCGGTTCATTGCTGCACCGGCCTTGCCGAAAAAAACGTCAAGTGATTTAGTTATCGTGAGTTTCTTAGTAAAACGCGCAAGCAGTCAGACGTTATACGGTGTCAAGCGGAGTCAAGTTATGACAAAGCTTGGAGGGCTGTGCCTTTAGTAAGGAACACTAAACGAGAGCGTAATGGATAACGAGCTCAACGCGATGCAGGCGTCCGAAGATTTTCCACGGACGATGATCGAGAAGATTCCCATTCTGGCGTGGTCCTGCCGGCCGGACGGCACCGCAGAATTCCTCAATCAACGATGGATCGACTACACGGGTCTATCACCGGAGGAGGCCCTCGGTTGGGGGTGGAAGTATTCGATTCATCCCGACGATTTAGGAAAATTGATGGACACCTGGTTGCGACTCCTGGCTTCCGGAGAGCCAGGCGAGGAGGAAGCGCGCCTGCGACGCTTCGATGGAGAATATCTCTGGTTCCTGTTTCGCGCAGTGCCGGTGCGAGACGAACGGGGAAAAGTCATCAGATGGTATGGAACGAATACCGATATTGAGGACCTCAAGCGCGCGGAATCTCTTTTGTCGGCAGAAAAGAGAACGTTGGAAATGATCGCCGGCGGCGCGAACCTCACCGACATCTTGGATAATTTGTGCCGCATTATTGACGCTCAGAACCCTAATACTATTTCAACGGTTCTGCTGATGGATCGAGATGGCAAACGGCTCTGGCCCGCGGCTGGCCCCCGCGTTCCCGAGGGCTGGAGCGAGGCCATCACGCCGTTGGAGATCGGCCCCCGCGTGGGTTCGTGCGGCACGGCTGCGTTTCTGAAAAAGCCGGTGATCGTTTCGGACATCGCTAACGATCCCTTGTTCGTCGGCTATCAGAATGGCGCGTATCGAGACATGGCACTAAGCCACGGGCTGCGCGCCTCCTGGTCTCAGCCACTTCTTTCGAAGAATAATGAAGTCCGCGGTACCTTCGCAATGTATTATTCGGAACCGCGAATCCCGAGCAATAGTGATCTTCGGTTGATTGAGGGAGTAGCGCACATCGCTCTCATTGCGATTGAGCGCAAGCGCACCGAGGAGGCGCTGGAGGAGAGCGAAGAGCGCTTTCGGCAAATGGCCGACACCATTCCTGAAGTGATATGGATTACATCTCTGGACCCGGAGAAGGTGCTCTATGTGAGCCCGAGCTTCGAACGTATCTGGGGCCTTCCCGTCGAAGATCTCTACCAGAATCCGCGTCTCTGGATAGACACCATTCATCCGGAAGATCGAGAGCGTGTAGCCAACACCTTTGCGCGCTGGATATCCGGCGAACAGGTCAGTTATCACGACGTTGAGTTTCGCGTCATCCAACCGAATGGCGCGACACGGTGGATTCATGAGCGCGGAGTGGTGAGTCTCAACGAGCAAGGAAAGCCCTATCGTGTGAGCGGCATTTCGACGGACATTACGGAACGCAAGCGGGCGGAAGAGGAGCTACAGCGAAGCGAGGCCTACTTAGCCGAAGCGCAGAGACTAAGCCTTCGGATGGAACGTTTCCAGCGGAGAGCTATTCTGGTCTAAGGAAACGTTTTGTATTCTCGGGTACGACCAAGGAACGAAGCCTACATTAGAGCTCGTACTCAAGCGAGTCCATCCGGAAGATCTTGCCTTTGTGCAACAGACAATCGATCGCGCATCCGGTGACGGAACAGACGTGGATTTGGAACATCGGCTGCTGTTCCCGGATGGTTCCGTCAAACACATGCACGTTATGGCCCGTGCCGTAAGAGACGAATCGGGCACACTGGAGTTTGTCGGGGCGGTCTCGGATGTTACGGCGACAAAACTGGCGGAAGAGAAGATTCGACAAGACGAAAGGGAATTACGACGAATCGTAGACCTCATACCTCAAGTTGTGATCGTTACCGGGCCTGACGGAATCCCGCTTTATGCGAATCGTGTCATGATCGATTATACGGGCGTAAGTCCTGACCAAGTACCATTCGTGGGATTTGGCGGTCGACTTTCCCATCCGGAAGACGTGGAAAAGTTTCGCACGATCCGCCAAGAGTCACTCGCTCATGGCGTTCCGTTCCAATTGGAACAACGAATGCTCGGCAAGGATGGCATTTTTCGCTGGTTCCTTTTCCGCTACAACCCGCTAAAGGACGACAGCGGGAAAGTGGCACGGTGGTATGTAACGGCAACGGATATCCATGATAGGAAGCAGGCCGAAGATCGAGTGCAAAAAGAAAACTTGGCGTTGCGCGAAGAAATCGATCACTCTTCGATGTTCGAGGAAATCGTTGGCTCGTCGGAAGCGCTGCGCAAAGTACTGACGCAAGTCGCCAGAGTGGCGCCGGTGGATTCGACCGTCCTTATTTTGGGTGAGACCGGCACTGGCAAAGAGCTGATCGCGCGCGCCATTCACAAGCGGTCGAACCGTTCGTCTCGGGCGTTCATTCGGGTGAATTGCGCGGCGATTCCATCTTCGTTGATCGCTTCCGAATTGTTTGGGCACGAGAAGGGCGCTTTCACCGGCGCGCTGCAAAGACGTTTAGGGCGCTTTGAGCTGGCCGACGGCGGAACGATCTTTCTGGACGAGATCGGCGAACTACCGGCCGAGACTCAGCTCGCTCTATTGCGAGTGCTCCAGGAGCGGGAATTTGAACGCGTCGGCGGTAGCCAACCGATTTCCGTGGACGTGCGCGTGCTGGCCGCTACGAATCGCGACCTAAAGGCTGCCGTGGCCGCGGGCACCTTGCGTCAGGATCTGTTCTACAGGCTGAACGTCTTTCCGATCCAGATGCCGTCGCTTCGGGAACGCATGGATGATATCCGTTTGCTGGTCGAGTACTTCATCGAGCGGTATGGGAAAATGGCTGGAAAGAAGTTCAGAAACATCAACAAGAAGACGCTGGAACTGTTCCAAGCCTACGACTGGCCCGGCAACATTCGCGAGCTGCAGAATGTTATCGAGCGGGCAGTTATTCTCTGTGATGGCGATACATTCTCTGTAGACGAAACTTGGTTGATGCCGGAATCTCGCGAAGCCTACGGGCCAAGTGTTCCGTTTGTCGCCACTCTTGTCGAGAGTGAAAAAGAGATGATCGAGACTGCATTGGCGGCGTGTCACGGCCGGATTGCGGGACCCTTGGGCGCCGCTGCCAAGCTCGGCATTCCGCGGCAGACGCTCGAGTCAAAAATTAAGAGTTTGGCAATTAACAAGCATCGGTTCAAAGCCCGACACGCCGACTGAAGCACGTCGCATAGGTTAGAACTTGCTCAACAACCTTCAGAGCCGGTTTAGTCGTGGTGGATTTGTGTATTATCCTCCAGCGACATCGCGTAGTTGCCACAACTTTATTCATCCAGGCGCGCAAATGGCGGCTTGAATCGCTTTTCGATGACACGAGGAAGTACCTATGCAAAATGAACCGCAAACACGAGAAGCAGCCGATTTCACGCGGAGACGAATTCTGGTTACGGGTGGGACCAGGGGCCATTGGCGAAGCTATTGTCGAGCGCCTCATTCGCGGAGGTGGAAACGTGATCGCTACGGCGCGATCCCTGCCCCCCGGTGGCACGCCCGATCGATTCGTCCAAGCGGACATCAGTACGCGCAAAGGGATCGATCAGGTCGTCAAGGCGATAACGGATCATCTCGGCAGCCTCGACATCTTGATCCACAACGTAGGCGGTTCTGCGGCGCCGGGCGGGGGCGCATTGGCGTTGTCCGATGACGATTGGCAACACGCGTTCGACACGAACCTCTTCGCCGCGGTCCGACTGGATCGCGCCTTCCTCTCATCGATGTTGAAACAAGGCTCGGGCGTGATCATCCATATCTCGTCCATCCAGCGAACGCTCCCGCTCTTTGAAGCCACGCTGGCGTACGCAGCCGCAAAGGCCGCCCTGACGAACTACAGCAAGGGGCTCTCTAAGGAGGTCAGTCCCAAGGGTATTCGCGTGAACACAGTTGCGCCCGGATATACTGAAACCGAGGCCGCGCAGGGAATGGTCAACGAAATCGCGCAACGAACGGGTATCAGCAAGGATGCCGCAAGGCAACGCATCATGGACTCACTCGGCGGCATCCCACTAGGCAGGCCGAACCGACCTGAGGAAGTTGCCGAACTGGTCGCATTCCTAGCATCGGACCGAGCTTCTTCCATCACCGGAAGCGAGTACGTCATCGATGGCGGGACAATCCCGACGGTGTGAGCAAAATTCGCATTTTCAGCACATCAACGCAGAAAAGGTTCAACCGGTGTGTTGTCACTTGAAGATCTCCAGCCACGCCAGCAGCCGACGCAGCCACGCGGGTCGCGGTAGGATCGAGCACTGGCCCATAGCGTTATGCGCGATGCGAATGAGTTTCCGAGGAATCGTGGACGGCTAGGTTTCTGATTAGCGCGTGTGATTCGTAGCCTAGCGAGTGGATTGTGGTGGGCTTTTTTAAATCATGCACCCGCACCGTATCGAATGCACTTTCTTCTAACATCCGAGTCGCCGCACCGAACGTTAGAGAGCTCTATTTGACTGCCCTCGTCCTGATCGTAGGATACGTAGCATTTGCCGTCCCGGGGTGCTCGGTCACTTCGTGGAAATCGACCTTTGGTCGGAATCATCCTCTCACCGGGCGCATCTGGGATGTCTCCTCTGCCAGATTTATCGATCGCCAGAGTCTCGTCATCCATTTGGCTCGCGCAGATTTCCTCCTCCTCGGCGAGAGGCATGACAACCCCGACCATCACCTGTTGCAGGCCGAAGTGCTCCGCAGCCTCATCGCGGTTGGACGCCGTCCCGCCGTGGGCTTTGAGATGTTCGGTCTTGACGACGCCAGCGCGATCGCTGAACATCTCGCCGCTGCTCCGAATGATGCCGCGGGCCTTGGTAGGGCCGTGAATTGGAACAAGAGCGGTTGGCCGGACTGGGCGATGTATCAACCCATCGCTGAGGCGGCGCTTCAGGCAAAGTTACGAATCGTTGCGACCAATCTGCCGCTCGCCACTGCGAGGAAGATGAGCAGTGATGGCCCGGCCGCTCTCGAGCCGCGCGTAACACGCGACCTGGGTCTCGACCGGCCACTGTCCGACGCTATGTTCGCCACTATGGCGGCTGATATTCGCGACTCCCATTGCGGCTACGCATCCGAGGAAAGCGTGAAAGCGATGGTCGGTGTACAGCGGGCCAGAGACGCTCAGATGGCGCAGAGCTTGATCGCGGCGGGCGACCCCGACGGTGCAATCCTGGTGGCTGGAGCGGGTCATGTCCGCAACGATTACGGTATCCCCGTTTATCTCACCGCAAAGGCCGCGGGCAAGCAAGTTATCAGCATAGCTTTCCTCGAAGTCGACAACCAGAAGCCGGAACCGCACAACTACGCGCCGCCCGATCTCAATGGCCGATTGCCCTTTGATTACGTTTGGTTCACGCCACGCGTCGACGACGAAAACCCTTGCGAAAAGTTCAGGTCCCAGTTCGAGGATCTAAAAAAGCGCAGTGACAAGTAAGAGGCATTTGCTAGCCTCGACGCACGAACAACGCGCTACGCGATAACTGGGTGACGCCGATTGATGGCTTTTCGCCTCGCTATCCCGCTTTGTGAAGGTCGCCTCTGTCGTAGCCGCAAGGGACAGATAGCGGCTGTCGGTTTCCACGTTTCCGGAATTCTGGAAACATGGAAGTTCGCCAGTGTGGGTGGTCGGTGGTAACGTGATGGCTTTCTAGGAACAAAGTTTCCGGTATGGAAAACGTGTCGAGGTTGAGAGCACGAGACTCCGTTTCGACCGGCAAATTTCCGGGTGATCAGAAAGAAGGCCGGATGGCAAAGCATTCCTTCAATCCTGAATGTACCGGGGGTAGGTCAGACTCCCGCCCGATTAAAACTCGCTTGAACTTCACCCTGGAAAGAGAGTCCAGCGGATCAAAAGCGCGCGCAGCGACATTTCAGACTCTCCATGGCGAAGTCAGAACTCCGATCTTTAGCCCCGTCGGGACGCAGGCGACGGTGAAAGGACAAACGGTTGAGAGCTTAAAGACGACCGGCGCGCGCCTCATCCTGGCCAACACTTATCACCTGCTGCTGCGTCCCAGGCCTGAGGTCTTCAAGAAATGCGGCGGCATCCACCGCTTCATGAACTGGGATGGTCCGGTGCTGACAGACTCCGGAGGATTTCAGATTTTTTCGCTGCCGCACTCCAGAGAAATGAACGAAGAGGGCGCGCGTTTTCAAAGTTATGTGGATGGAAAATCTTATCTGCTCTCACCCGAATCCAGCATGGAGATGCAGAAAGCGACCGGCAGCGACATCATGATGGTTCTCGATCAGTGCATCGATTCCACCGCCTCTTACGCTCAAGCCGAGGCGGCCATGAATCTCACGCATCGTTGGGCCGAGCGCTCCTTGCGGGCCAGAGGCGACTCACTCCAGGCGCTGTTTGGCATCGTTCAGGGAGCCTGCCATCCCGATCTCAGAAAGAAGAGTGCTGCGTTTTTGAGGGAGCTCCCCTTTGACGGCCTGGCTATTGGAGGGCTGGCCGTAGGCGAAACGCATCGTGAGCGCTACGAGATGACGGGACTCGTGACCGAACATCTGCCGAAACAGCTTCCTCGTTATCTCATGGGCGTCGGCACTCCGATTGATATTCTCGAGGGTGTTCACCGCGGGATCGATATGTTCGACTGCATTATCCCCTCGCAACTGGCACAACGAGGGGTGGCCTTTACGTCTCAGGGAAAACTTCAGTTGCGCCGCTCCGTGCATAAATTTCTCGAGGAGCCTGTTGATGCCCGATGCGATTGCCAGACCTGCCGCCAATACTCGCGCGCCTACATTCACCATCTCGTGAAATCAGACGAATTCCTGGGCTGGCACCTTTTGGGCATTCACAATATGACTTTCTATCATCGCCTGATGAGCGAGATGAGAGAGAGCATTCTGCGGGATGATTTTCTTTCGTACTACGAGCAGAAACGACTCGAGCTGACGCGGACCGACGAACGGAAGCCGTGTCGCCCGCCGAAAAAAGCCCAGACTTCTCGGCCCGCCCGCCTGGGCGATTATGAAATTCACACGTCTCCTCGGGGCTTTTCCAGCATCCGCCAGATCAGCTCCGGCGAGGTCATAGACTTCTCGGCCCGCCCGCCTGGGCGATTATGAAATTCACACGTCTCCTCGGGGCTTTTCCAGCATCCGCCAGATCAGCTCCGGCGAGGTCATGCACTCGGTGAATGCCCCGGGTGATGAAGCCAACAAACTCTACGTGGAGCAGTCGTTTCTCGCCACTCGCCTGCTGAAGCGCGAAGCCCCCGCAGACGAGCTGGTGATCTGGGACGTAGGACTCGGTGCGGCTTTCAATGCCATGGCTGCCATTCGCTGTTTTGAACGATGTTATGCGGAAAAAGGTGAGACCGCTCTGCGCCCACTACGCCTTGTGAGCTTCGAATGGGATCTCGATCCGCTCACCCTCGCCGTCAAAAATCCCGCCTGCTTTCCTCACCTTCGGCACGCCGCTCCTTGCCAAATTCTTGAAAACGGCAAGTGGAACCAAGCTTCAAGCCTCCAATGGGAACTCCTCAAGGGTGATTTTCGTGATTTTATCGAATCAGCAATAGTTCCTGATCTTATTTTTTACGATCCATTCTCATCCAAAACAGACGCCGCGCTTTGGACCGCGGAGAGCTTTGCGCGCATTTTTAGGCGCTGCCTGCCAAAATCAGCGGAGCTCTACACTTACTCCGCCTCGACTGCCGTGAGAGTTTCGCTTCTGGCAGCAGGCTTTTTTGTCGCGCAAGGCGTCGGCACAGGCCCCAAGTCAGACACAACCATCGCCTTCACAAAAGCGAAAGGTGTCCGAGATCATCCCTTATCTCCACGCCTCCTGGGCGCAGACTGGCTCACACGCTGGAGACGAAGCGGCGCAAAATTTCCAACGGCTCTTTCAACTGACGCGAGAGCTCACTTTGAAAAGCTCATTGAAACCCATCACCAATTCTTGAGCGATTCCTGAAAACCAG
>WNGE01007102.1_pt1 | contig 14204 bp, 9 predicted proteins | sample 5400651 | NCBI WGS metagenome assembly WNGE01 (sample SAMN13153370, study PRJNA577476) | soil metagenome | isolation source: 60 cm soil or saprolite under grassland replicate 2 | place: USA:California | collected 2016-06-15 | reverse complement strand
CCAGCCGCTCGACCCTCTCGAGCTCGCTGATCGCCGCGCCGGTCCGGTCCAGGCCGAGCTCGAGGAACCCCAGCGCGGCGTACACGAACCGCAGGCCAGCGCCTATCCGGCCGGTTTCGGCGATCCGGAGCGCCGCCTGCGCTGCCGCGCGGCCGTCGGCAGGCCGTCCCCGCGCCGCCAGGATCCGCGCCCTGATCGTGAGCACCCAGCCCACCACGGCGGGCTGGCCGACCTCACCCGCGACCTGGATGGCCTCCAGCGCCGCGGCGTCGGCCGTGTCCCAGTCACCGAGCCGGAACGCGGTGTCCGCGGCGACGTGCAGCATGCCGCTCAGCGCGGCCAGCGCGCCGGCCTCCCGCGCCCGCCGGCACAGTTCCAGGCTTTTCGCCTTGGCCTGCTCGAACTCCCCGAGCGGAATCTGACACCGCAGGATGAGGTGCAGCCACGACCAGTCCGGGCCGAGCGGGTCGAGGCTCTCGGCGAGGCGGGCCGCCTCGCCGAGAACCCGGCGTGCCTGCGAAGCCTTCCCGCGCAAGGTGAGGGCCCAGCCGAGCAACCCCAGCACGGCCCCGCGCAGGGCGGGGTCGGTGCCGTCGTCGAGTAGCCCGGCCGCGCGCCAGGCCAGCCTCTCCGCCTCCAGGTAGGAACCTATGGTGGTGGCGCCGTTGGCCGCGTCCGAGTACATCGCCGCCGCGAGCGCCGGCAGTCGCGGCGCGACCAGCCCGGCCTGTCCGACCAGCAGCGGCACGGCCTCAGCGCCCCGGCCCCGCCAGACCATCATCCGGCCGCGCAGCTGCTGGGCCTGCGCTCGCTGATCTTCGGTGGCGGCCACCTCGGCTGCCTCACCGAACAGCGCGAGCGCGCGGTCCGCCATGCCCGCGCCGGCCGCCGCCTGGCCCGCGGCGATGAGGCGCCGGCTCGCCGCCTCCCGGGCCGGCGTGAGACGCGCCGCGCGCTCTAGCGCGCCGGAGCCCGCGGCGTAGGCGCGGCGGGCTACCGCCTGACCGCCGACCCGTTCCAGGTCGGCCGCCACCTCCTCGTCCGTTCCGATCGCGGCCGCCGCCAGGTGCCACACCCGGCGATCGTCATCGTCACCGAGCGCCGCGGCCAGGGCGGCGTGCGCGATGCGGCGTTCGGCCGCCGGCGCCTCCTGGTACACCACGCCGCGGATCAGCGGATGGGTGAAGCTCACCCGGTTCGCGCTGATCCGCACTAGTCCGGAGGCCTCCGCCTCGCCGAGATGCCCGACGTCGGTCCCGGCACCCAGGCAGGCGGCGGCGATCACCGGCAGCTCGGGCCCGGCGTGCGCCGCGGCGATCAGCAGTGCCCGCCTGGCCTGCCCGTCCAGCGCGCCGACCCGGCCCGAGAACGCGCGCTGCAGCCGCCGTCCCGGCGCGAGCGGCAGATCGAGGGGTGCGGCACCGGTGCGCTGGTCGGCGTTCAGCGCCGCGGTCAGCTCGACCAGGGCCAGCGGATTGCCCGCGGCGGCCTGCGCGATCGCGGTGGCGACGGGCGGCGCCAGGTCCGGGGCCCGGTGCCGCAGCAGCTCCGCGGCTCCGGCGTCGTCGACCGGCCCGACCTGCAGCTCCGGCAGGTGGACGTGCTCGGGCGGGTACCACGGGTCACGCGCCGCCAGCACGACCGCGAGCGGCCCGCCGGCCCGGCGGGCGGCGTACTCGATGCACTCGCGGGAGGACGCGTCGATCCACTGCAGGTCGTCCACCACGGCGAGCACCGGGCGGCGCTGGGCCGCCGCCCGCAGCACGCCGAGCGTGGCGACGCAGACCGCGAGCCGGTCACCGGGGGCCGACGGCCCCAGGGCCAGCGCGCCCATGAGCGCCGCCGCCTGCGGTTCCGGCAGCGCCGGTAGCTCATCCAGCACCGGATCCAGCAGATCGGCCAGCGCGGAGAAGGTGAGCTCCGCCTCGGTCCGGATCCAGCAGATCGGCCAGCGCGGAGAAGGTGAGCTCCGCCTCGGTCTCGGCGCCGCAGGTCCGGATCACCGTGACCGCGTCGCCCGAACGCATGGCCAGGGTCTCGAGCAGCGTGGTCTTGCCGATCCCGGCTTCACCGCGCACGACCAGCGCGCCGCCCTCGCCGCCCGCCAGCGCGGTGAGGAGGTCGTCGAGCCTGCTGAGCTCGGCCGTCCGGCTGACGATCATCCCCGCGGCTCCCGGATTTCCTGGCCTGGTGTCCCTGCCCTCCATGCAAGCGCCGCCGCCCGGCTCATGTCCATGTATTCCTGTATTTTCCGCGGCCCGCTCCCCTCTAAGAATCCAGGGATTCTCCTGGTGCATCGCGAACGGCGGCGCGGCGACACTCGGATCTACGGGCGGAAGGATCACGTGATGACAACTGCCGAGGGGGGAGCCGGCCGTGTGCCGGCGCCGGGCACGATCGATGTTCGCGCGGTGCGCAGGCACTTCTTGTTTCCCGGGCGCGACCGGATCGCGCTGAACAACGCGGCGAGCACGCAACCGCCGCGTGAGCTGCTGGCCCTGTACACCTCGCTCGGGCCGGACTACGAGAACGTCCACCGGGGCCAGTCCAGTGCCTCGGCCGCGATGACCGGGCGCTTCGAGGAGTCCTACGACACGATCGCGCGGTTCATCGGGGCGCCCGGCCCGGCCAGCATCGCGCTCTACCGGAATACCACCGAGGCCATCAACGCCGTCATGTACTCGCTGCTCACCGAGTTCCGTGACGGGGACAACGTGGTGACGACGCTGATGGAGCACAACTCCAACTACGTCCCCTGGCACGCGATGTGCCGGGAGATACTGCCGCGGTTCGGCCGCCGGGTACAGTGCCGCCTGGCCCGGTTCGACCCGGTCTCCGGCGAGCTGGACCTCGAGCACCTGGCGTCGCTGATCGACGCGCACACCAAGCTGGTCTGCTGCACGGGCGCGTCCAACTTCCTGGGGACCAGGAATCCGCTGGCCGCCGTACGGGCGCTGGCCGACGCGAGCGGCTATTTCCAGCCGAACGGGGAACGGCGATCGTGGCTCCTGATCGACGGGGCGCAGCTGGTACCGGGGTCGTTTACCGACGTCCGCGCTCTCGGCGCGGACTACCTCGCGTTCTCCTTCCACAAGTTGCTGGCGCCGTTCGGGGTGGGGGTGCTGTACGCCAGGGAGCAACTGCTGAATCCGGCGCTGCCGTTCCTGTACGGCGGCGACATGATCGCCGAGGGGCGGGTCTTCCCCAACCACGTCGAATACAACGCGCTGCCCTGGAAGTACTCCGCGGGCACCCCGAACATCCTCGGTGCGGTCGTCTCCGCGCAGGCGCTGCGGCTGCTGCTCGACCTGGCGCTGACCCCGAAGCGCCCGGCGTACTTCGGCACGGCCAGCCCGGTCGAGCGCGATGCCGTCCGGGCCGCCATGAACGGGGTCGCCGCGTGGAACCAGATGCTGACCAGCCGGGCGCTCGACGGGCTCGGGGGCATCGACGGGATCACGATCTACGGACCGCGTGACGCAGGCCGGCGCACCTCGCTGGTCGCGTTCAACCTGGCCGGCCGGGATCCGGTCGGCGTCGCCCGGGCCCTGAACGAGGCCGGGATCGAGTCGCGGGCCGGCTGCCACTGCGCCACGCTGGCCCATCACGCGCTCGGCCTGAACCCGCCCGCCAGCTGCCGCCTCAGCTTCTACCTGTACAACACCCCCGGCGAGGTCGACCGGGCCGTGGAGGCGGTGGCCGAGATCGCGGCCGGCCGCGGCACCTCGGGCCGCCGCGTCTCCGGCTCCCGGTTCCGCTCCTGGCCGGCCGGGCGGCACCGAACCCGCCAGCACAGCACCCGCCAGCCCTCGCCGTCGCGGACCGAACGGCCCGCGCGTGTCCCGGTGGCATCGGCATGACCGCCATGTCCTGCCCGGGATGCGGCGCGGCGGCCGAGGTCACCGAACGCTTCACCCTGGCCAGCACCGACGGCCCCGTCGCTCACGTGGCGCTGTCCTGCGCCGGCGGCCACCACTACCGGATGGCGGCGGACAAGCTCCCCGCCCGCCCGCTCCGGCCGCGCGTCATCCTCGGTCCGCGCAGGCGGCCGCACACCTTCCCGCTCTGCATCCGCTGCCGGGTCAACCCCGCCGGATTCTGGGTCAGCGGCAAGGACACCAGCGTGGTGCGCCGGCCGTGGTGCCTGTCCTGCTGCGACGACCTGGACTGCGAGCTCTGCGACATGACCCCGTTCGGCGGCTAGCGACACCGCCCGCCCCGCCCCGCACCCGCCCCGGCCCGCCCTGCACCCGCCCACTCACCGCGGCCCGGTCCTGCGTACCGCGCTACGCCGTCACCTGACCATTGACATACCTCCACGGGCTCAGCAAAATGGTCCAAAAATCAGGCCTTTAGACCACAAGGTGCGTACATGTGGCACAGCCCGCCTCTGGCTGGTTCCGGATCCCCGGACTGGGAGGCAGTGGACACGGCCATCAGCGATGGCGCCGAGGCTTCGTTTGAGTTCCTGGAGCGCTTGGTCGCCTCGCCGAGCACGGTCGGCAGGGAGCTTCCCGCCCAGCGGATCGTGGCCGCCGAACTGGACCGCCTGGGCTTCGAGGTGAGCGAGCTAAGCGTCCCGCCGGAGACCGCGGAGCACGCACCCGCAGGGGTGGCCCAGGCCGATTACGCCGGCCGTCCCGACGTACTGGGCCGGCTCAACCCCGGCAGCACGCCGTCACTGCTGCTCAACGGGCACGTCGACGTGGTCCCGGCCGTAAACCCGGTGCGCTGCGTCCCGGCCATCCTGCGTGCGCTGGCCGGGCTGGAGGACGAACTCAACAAGCCCGGTGACGACCCCGCCTTCGACCGGCTGCCCCGGCCCTACAACGTGAACGTCGGCACGGTCACCGCGGGGGACTGGCCCTCCAGCGTGCCGGCCCGGGCGCGGCTCGGGGTCCGGGTCGGGTTCCCCCGGCGCTGGACGCCCGATGAGGCCTTCGACCGGGTGCGATCCGCGGTGCTCGGCGCGGCCGCGGCCGACCCCTGGCTGGCCAGCCATCCGCCGGCGGTGCGCCCGGCCGGGTTCCGGGCCGAGGGCTACCTGATCGACGACGACCACCCGCTGGTGACCGCGCTGGCCGCGGCGCACACGTCCGCGCACGGGGAACCGGCCCGGCGGATGGTCCTGGGCAGCACCACCGACGCGCGGTACTACCTCAACCAGTTCGGTGTGCCCGCGGTCGCCTACGGCCCGCGATCCCGCAACATCCACGGGACCGACGAGGCCGTGGAACTGACCAGCATCGTGTCCGGCGCCCGGACGTTGGCGCGGTTCATCGCCGGGTTCTTCACTTCGGGGGGGCTGGGGGGGTCGTCTTTCCCCGAGGGGGGTCCGGGGGGATGGGTCCCCCCGGGGAAAGAGCTAGCCGAGCTGGAGGTCCGCGGTGACCAAGCCCGCCCCCGCGGCCGGACCCTTCGGCGCCTTCCTGGCCCCGGTGCCGATGCGCACCGCGGGCGAGCGGATCGCCGAGCGCCTGGTCACCGCGATCGCGCTCGGCGAGTTCGAGCCGGGCCAGCGACTGCCCACCGAGCGGGACCTGTCCGCCACGCTGGAGGTGAGCCGGACTACGGTGCGCGAGGCGCTGCAGCGGCTGCAGGCCGCGGGCTACGTGACGACCAGGCGCGGCCGCGGTGGCGGCACCTTCATCCAGACCGGCTCGGGTCCGGGTTCCGACGAGATGATCAAGCGCACGCTGGGGCCGGCCTGGGACGAGCTGACCGAACTGCTGGACTACCGGCGGCTCGTCGAGCAGCAGATCGCGCGCACCGCGGCCGAGCGCCGGTCCGCCGACGACGTCGAGGTGATCCGCCGGGCGGTCGGCGAGTACGCGCGCGCCTCCGGCCGGGATGCCCGCAGGCTGGCGGACCACGCGCTGCATCAGGCCATCGCGCGTGCCACGCACAACACCCGCCTCGTCGACCTGTCCGCTCGGATCCGCCGCGAGGTCGGCCTCGGCTTCGACGCCGAACCGTACACGCCCGAGATGCGCCGCCGCGCACTGCGCCAGCATCCCACCCTCGCCGAGGCCATCATCGCCGGGGATCCTGGCCGCGCCGCCCGTCTGGCCGACAACCACTTCTCGCTCACCGACACCACGCTCACCGACTTGCGCGCCCGCCTGCACCTGCGATCCGGAGGGGACACCGATGCCCGTAGCCAGGGTTAATGACATCGAGCTCAACTACAAGCTGGAAGGTAACGGTGAGGACACGATCGTCCTCATCAACGGCCTGGCCGACGACCACCAGACCTGGGTGCTCCAGATGGACGACTTCCTCGCCGCGGGCTACCGCGTCCTGCGGTTCGACAACCGGGGAATCGGGGCGAGCTCCAAGCCGGCCGGCCCGTACACGAGCCGCATGCTCGCCGACGACGCGAAAGCCCTGGCCGACTCGCTCGGCATTACCGGTTTTCACCTGATGGGCATCTCCATGGGCGGGATGATCGCCCAGGAATATGCCCTCGCTTATCCCGGTGACCTGCGCTCGGTCACCTTCGCGTGCACTTATGCGGCGCCCGGGCCTTTCTGCTCCCGGATGTTCGCGATGTGGGGTGACATGGCCCCGGTACTCGGGGTTCCGTTCGTCATGCGCGACGTCACGCTCTGGGCGTTCACCGTGCCGTTCTTCGAGCAGCGCGAAACCGAGCTCACGGAATTCGAGACCGCGATGCGGTATATGGATCAGCCGCTCCACGCCTATCTCGCCCAGCTCGCGGTGATCCAGGATCACGACACCGCCAGCCGCCTCGGCGACATCACCACGCCAGCCCTCGTGCTGGCCGGCGAGGAGGACATCCTCATCCCGGTCTCGCTGTCACGGCGAATCCACGAGGGCATCCCGGGCTCCGAGTGGGCCACGACCAAGGGCGGTCATGGCTGCGTCTGGGAGCACCCGGCCGAATTCAACCGGACCTACCTCGACTTTGTCGGTCGGCACAGAAAGGGCTAGCCATGGCGACCATCGGTAAAGCCGCCAAGTAACGTCAGTCGCTGCAGCACGGCCAGCTCGGCCTGTTCGGCGTGATCATGCCGGGCGTCGCGCAGGTCGCGCCCGCGTTCAACCTCTTCTTCACCACCGGGCTGATGGTCGGTCTGGCCGGCGCCTCGGTGCCGCTGATCTTCCTGATATCGATGGTGGGCATGGTGGCCACGGCGAGCAGCCTGGCCCAGTTCTCCAGCATCTACCCGAGCGCCGGCTCGTTCATCACCTATATCACCCGTGCCATCGGCACCAAGGTGGCGGTCGCGGTCGGCGTGATCACCATCCTGGGCTACATCATCGCCTTCGGCGGCATCTACATATTCGTCGGCAGCTACATCGTGCAGAACGTCTTCGGCGATCCGCACGTCTGGGGGCTGACTCAGATCGTCACGATCGCCTACGGCGTGCTCGTGGTGGCGCCGGTGGTGGTGGGACTGAAGTTCGGGGTCCGGGTCACGGTCGCGCTGTACGCGTTCGAGGTCATCCTGCTGATGGTGATGAGCATCACCATCCTGGCCCGCAGCGGCCACGACGGGCTGTCCGGCACGCCGTTCACCTGGCCGCACGGCTCTACCGACGTGCTGCTCACCTTCAGCCTCGCGGTCCTCGCCTTCGGCGGGTTCGAAGCCGCCGCGCCGCTGGCCGAGGAAACCCAGAACCCGCGGCGCAGCGTGCCCATCGCGGTCATCGGCGCGGTGCTCATCAGCGGCTTCATCTACGTGATCGGCTCCTACGCGCTGGTGATCGCGTTCGGCGTGGGCCACACCTCGGTGCTCGCCGCCGATCCGAACCCGTTCCACACCGCGGCCCGGGCCTTCATCCCGTTCGTGGCGCCGCTCGTCACCTGGATCTTCCTGACCAGCGTGACCAGTTCCTACGTGGCCGCCAACACCCAGACCTCGCGGGTGATCTTCGCCGGCGCCCGCGGCGGGCTGTGGAGCCGGTCGCCGGCCGCGGTCAGCCCGCGGTTCCACACGCCGGCCCGCGCCGCGGTCGCGTTCGTGGCGCCCAGCATCGCCATCGGCGTGATCTCCACCGCGTTCACCGACCCGGGCACCGCCTCGGGGTTCCTGTCCACGTACGGGATCCTCGGCCTGGTCATCATGTACCTGGCCGCCAACGTCGCGCTCATCGTGGAGTGGGCCAGGCTGCGCCGCGGGGGCGTGCACAAGAACCCCTGGCTGTGGGTGGTCGTGCCGGTGATCGGGGTCGCCGTGCTGGCCATCCCGGTCTAGGGCGACCTGCGACCGGGCCAGGCCAGCCCGTTCAACACCCTGCCCTGGCTGACGCTCGCGCTGATCGCGGCCGGGATCATCTACGCGCTGGTCCTGGCGCGGCTGCGCCCGCGGGTGCTGGAGCGGGCGCCGGCCCTGCTCGAGGGCGGCGACGGCGAGGACCCGGCCCAGGATCCGCTGGCGGCGTCCGGTTAGCCCCGGCACCGAGCCAGCGCGGCGCGCACCTATCGGCCGGTGATATTGGTCAGGGTTTCCCGTACCCGCCGTATCAGCGGATCGCCCGTCGGCAGGGCCTGCTCCGCACGCGCAAGGATGTCGGTAAGCAGGGTAGTCGCGTCACCCAGCCGTCCGGTCGCATAGTACCCGCGAGCCAGCTCCGCCTGGCAGGCCAGGGTGCTGGCGTGATTGGGGCCGATGGTGCGCTGATAGCCCGCGCAGGTCTCCTCGTAGAGCTGCAGCGCCGTACCCATCCGCCCGGCGGAGAAGTTCGCCGCGGCCAGGCGGGCGCGGACCTGGAGGGTGTCCGGGTGATCCGGGCCGAGCGCGCCTTCGGTGTTCGTGAGGACCTGCTTGTACTGGGCGATCGCGTCCTTGGCCTGGCCACTCGCCAGGTAGGCGGCGGCCAGCCCGAGGCTGGCTGACGCGGCACCGGGATGCTGCCCGCCCTGGATGCGCTCGCGGTCGGCCAGCGCGTGCCGGTACGAGCGGACCGCCTCGGCGGTCTTGCCCGCGGCCAGGGCCGCGGTCGCGTACTCCTCCCGCGCGGTGAGGGTGTCGATATGGTCGGCGCCGCGGACCAGTTCGCTGCCGGCCAGCGCCTCCTCCAGGACGGGGACAGCGTCCCCGGGCCGGCCGGTAGCCACCAGGGCGCGGCCGAGCGCGACCTTGGCCGCGATGGCGCCCGGATGATCGGGCCCGAGCATGCCGGCCCGGCCGTCGAGGACCCGCTGGAACATCGGGGCCGCCTCGGTCGCCTGCCCGGCGGTCATCAGCGCCTCGCCCAGGCGGCCGGTAACCACGAGCGTTTCCAGAGCGTCCGGACCGAGGATCCGCTCGCTGTCCGCGGCGAGCTCGCGCCAGTAGGCGACGGCCGGGCCGGTCAGCCGCGCGCTGTCCATGCTCTGCCCGGCCAGCATCAGCAGCGGGTGACAGCGGCCCTCGGCCCACAGCACGTCCCCGGCGGCCTGGCGCAGGCTGACGGCACAGGCGCGCAGGTCGGCGGCCAGCCGCGACCGCGGCTCGTCCCGGGGCCACACCTCGAGCAGCGCGTCCGCGGCGGCCCGGGCCGCCCGGTCATAGAGGTCGTCGGGCACCGCCGCGCGGATAGCCGCCTGGGTCATCGAGCCGATCCGGACCGTCGGCCAAGTGCCGGACGGGTCGACCGTCAGCAGCCCCGCCTGCCTGAGGCTTCCGATCGCGTTCCAGGTCCGCTGCGGGTCCGCCGCCCGTGCTCCGGGATCCCGGCCGGCGCCGTCCCCCGCGAGGTAATCGCCGGCCGCCGCCGTAGTGAACACGGCGCCCGGTATCCCGTGCCCGTCGAGCAGCGCGGCCAGCGTCACCAGCGACCTGATGCTCACGTCCGGCGACAGGTGTTCGGCGTACTCAGCCGAGAACGTCCAGGTGACCGCGGCGGCCGACGGCTCGGCCCGGCCCGCCTCCGCGAGCTGCTTCTGACGCTGCATGAAGTGCTGCCGGTAGTCGCGGCAGGTCATGCCCGAGCTGGCGATCACCGCGCTCGCCTGGGCGAGCGCGAGCGGCTCGCAGCCGAGGTCGCGCACCAGGTCGATCGCCCCGCTGCGCTGGTCCGGGTCCGTGCCGAGGCGGCCGGACAGGTAGCCCATCGCCTCCCTGGTGCTGAAGGCCGGCACCGGCAGCATCAGCGCCCGGCGCTCGGCGGATAGAACCCCCGGATTGGCGGTCGTGATCAGCAGCCTGCCCGCCGGGCCGGACGGCCAGAGCCCCCGCAGGTCCGCCGCGTCCCGCAGGTCGTCGAGGACGACCAGCCACGGCCGGGCGGTCTTGCTGAGCCAGTTGGTGAACCGGGCTGCCACCGACTCGGCGTCGCCCGCGTCGCCAGCGCCCATCGCCGTGGCCGCGGACCCGAAGCCGGACAGCACCGACGCCCGGCTGCTGGCCACCACCCAGGTCAGCACGTCGACTCCGGGGGAGCGCCAGAGCGACTCGGCAAAGTAGCGGGCGAGCTGGGTCTTGCCGCTCGACGCCCGCCAGTCCTGCGCCGACGCGGGCGCCTGGTCCGGCATCAGCACCACCGTGGCCCCGGGAACCAGCGCGATCTCCAGATCCGGCACCGTATCCGGCCTGGCCGTGAAACCCTCGGCGAGCGGAGGTACCGGACCCGACCAAACCGGCCACCCGGACGCCTGGCCCGGGCCGGCAGTCTGTCCGGTAGGCCGCCCTGGGCCATCCGCCGACACCCGGAACCTCCTGATATCCCCCTTGGTGCAGTGCTAACGATACGGCCAGCGGGCACCCGTGCGCCGGGAGATCGAAATGACCGTGCCTAATCCAGACCACCCCGGACAAGCCGAAGGCCCCGCGACGGCAGACCGCCGCGGGGCCCTCACGCACCCGACTCAGTCGACGGGCGCCGCCATCGGGTTGATCCCGGACAGGTCCTCGCGCTTGACCCGGATCGCGACCAACGTGATGATCAGCGCGAGCAGCGCGATCCCGGCCGAGACCAGGTATCCCTTGGAGAAGCCGACCGAGAAGGCGTGGTCGGTTATCGCCTTCTGCACGGCGGCCTGCTGGGCGGCGGACAGGTGCACGGCGTGCTTGGCCGCCGCGCCTGCCGCTGCGGCCTGCGCGTGGATGCTGTTCGCCACCGCGCTCCACGCCACCGTGCCCAGGATGGCCAGGCCGATCGACCCGCCAATCTGCTGGCCGGTGTTCAGCAGCGACGAGGCCACGCCCGCGTCGCGGTCGCCCACCTTGGCCAGCGCGACCAGCGAGAGCGGCACGAAGATCAGCCCCAGCCCGGCCGCGGTCACCAGTATCGGTCCGAGCAGCCCGCCGGAATAGGTGCTGTGCTCGGTGATCCGGGACAGCCAGAGCATCCCGCCGGTGGCGAGCGCGCTGCCGGCGATCATCAGCGGCCGGGCGCCGATCCGGTTGACCAGCTGTGACGCGACCCCGGAGGCCGCCATGACCGTGGCGATCATCGGCAGGTAGGCCACGCCGGTCTTCAGCGCGCTGTACCCCCACACGTTCTGCAGGAAGAGCGTGAGGAAGAAGAACATGCCGAACAGCGCGGTGCCGACGCACAGCATGATCAGGTACGAGCCGGTCCTGTCGCGGCTGCGCAGCACCCGCATCGGGACCAGCGCGTGCTTGCTCCGCACCTCGATGAACCCGAACGCGACGAGCAGCACCACCGCGGCCACCAGCGACACGATCACCTTGGTGTCACCCCAGTGCGACACGCCGTTCGGGCTGGTCGCGGCGCTGGACAGGCCGTAGACGAGGGCCACGAGGCCGAGGCTGCCGGTAATCGCGCCGGGCAGGTCGAAGGCACCGCGGCGCCGCTCGGACTCGCCGAGCACGCGGGGGGCGAGGAACGCGAGCACCAGGCCGATCGGCACGTTCACGAAGAACACCCAGCGCCAGTTGAGGTACTGGACCAGCAGGCCGCCCGCGATCAGGCCGACCGCGCCGCCGGCCACGCTCATCGCGGCGTACACGCCCATCGCCCGGTTCCGCGGCGGCCCCTCGGGGAAGGTAACCGCGATCAGCGACAGGGCGGTAGGCGCGGCGAACGCGCCGCCGATGCCCTGCAAGACCCGCGCGCCGAGCAGCCATTCCTGAGTGGTGGCGAACCCGCCGAGCAGCGAGGCCAGTGAGAACAGCAGGATGCCGAAGATGAAGATCCGGCGGCGCCCCAGTAGGTCGCCGGATCGCCCGCCGAGCAGTAGCAGCCCGCCGAACGCCAGCGCGTACGCGTTGACGACCCACTCCAGGTTGGCGCCCGAGAAGCCCAGCGCCTCCTGGATGTGCGGCAGGGCGACGTTGACGATGGTCGCGTCGAGCACGACCATGAGCTGGGCCGTCGCGATGACGGCGAGGGCTAGGCCGAGCCGGCGCGGGGGGCCCGTGGACGCGGCGGCGCTGGACGCCGCCGCGTTACTGACCACCCGGGTCTGCCCGGTGTCTGGTGATGTGGCGGACAAGACTAATCTCCCTAGACTGAGGGCGCAGTGAACTAAGGCCGTGGCCCGGCTGGCGCCGGCGGTCACGCGCTGTAGTTCGCCGCTAAAGCTTTATTGGTCCGAACGGACCGAGGTTTCCGTTCCCCGTTACTGTCTTTTCTTCCCCGTGTGGTCGTCGTCCTCGGTGTGACGACCCTGCGGTTCTCCTCTCATCGCATCTGACGAGACAGAAGCCGCGGTTGTGACATCATCACCTCCCGCCGCGCGATCGGAGCATCTTCCTCATGAGCCCCAGCAGGCACCGGCGCTCGCCGGCATCCAGGGCAGTGCACCACGGCGCCCGGGTCATGAGCTCGCGGAACAGCCGCTCCCTGACGGCTTCGCCCTCCGCAGTGAGCACGATGTTCTTGCTCCGCCGGTCCCGCTGCGACGGTTCCCGCCGGGCCAGCCCGTGCTTCTCCAGAGAGTCCGCGATCGTGGTGATGAAGGAGGGGTCGCAGCCCATCCGCTGGCCGAGTTCTTTCATCGTCAGCGGAGAGTCGAGCTTAACCAGGGCGATGGCATCGCTGCCGTTGAAGCCGAACTCGATCGCGATGCGCTGGCCGAGATCATGGAAAAGCTTGAAGAGCTCGGGAAACGTATCGCTGATCTGCTGGTTGAGCTGCTCGTCGGTCAGCGGCTCGGCGTGCGCGACAGGCTCAGCGTCCAGCACCGCTGTCTCGAGTACTGTCCCCGGGCGCTCATCCATGTCGCTCACCTCCGCCCGATCCGCTAGACGACTACCTGAGTACCTCAATCATTGAGTAGCTCAACTATATTTCCGCTCGCCGGTGCAGGCAAGTCATTTACGGGCAGAATCTCTGCGAGCTCGCCACACACAACTGTTACCGGCCCCGCGGCGTCTTTATTCCCAGGGCGCCCGTACTGAGGGCAGGGCGAAGGGAAGGCTCGCGATGGCGGAAGACCAGGGGCGGCGCGCGTTCCTGCGGCTCGCGGCGGCAGCGGGAGGAGCCGGGCTGCTCGCATCGTGCAGTCCGGACAGCCAGACCAGCGCCACGGGCGCCGGAGCCAGCCGGACCGCGAGCGCGGCGGGGACAACGCCGGGCAGCGCCGCCTCGGGCGCCAGGGCCGCCGCCCCGACGGCCGCGTCATCACCGGCCCCGGCCGACTGGACGGCGCTCGGCCGCGACCTGTCCGGGCCGCTGGTCCGCCCGGGCGAGTCCGCCTACACCGTGTCCAAGCGGCTGTTCGACCCGCGGTTCGATTCGCTGCACCCGGCCGGGATCGCCTACTGCCGCAACCCGCACGACGTGGCGACCTGCCTCGCCTTCGTCCGCAAGTTCGGCCTCCCGGTCGCCGCCCGGTGCGGTGGGCACAGCTACGCGGGCTGGTCCTCGACCAGCGGCCTGATCATCGACGTGACCCGGATGTCCGGGGTGAACGTGAGCGGCAGCGCCGCCACCGTCGGCGCGGGGACCAGGCTGATCGACTTCTACAACGGTCTGGCCGCGCACGGCCGCGGGGTGCCGGGCGGGTCCTGCCCGACGGTCGGCATCGCCGGCCTCACCCTGGGCGGCGGCATCGGGGTGGTGTCCCGTGCCTTTGGGGTGACCAGCGATAACGTGCAGTCGCTGCAGATCGTGACGGCCGACGGCCAGGTCAGGACGTGCAACTCCAGCCAGAACTCCGACTTGTTCTGGGCCTGCCGTGGCGGCGGCGGAGGCAACTTCGGCGTGGTTACCTCGTTCACCTTCCGCACCCACCAGGTCGGCCAGATCGTCCTGTTCTTCCTGTCCTGGCCGTGGTCGCAGGCGGC
>WNGE01005560.1_pt1 | contig 14205 bp, 16 predicted proteins | sample 5400651 | NCBI WGS metagenome assembly WNGE01 (sample SAMN13153370, study PRJNA577476) | soil metagenome | isolation source: 60 cm soil or saprolite under grassland replicate 2 | place: USA:California | collected 2016-06-15 | reverse complement strand
CGGCGCTGCTCACGGCTCCCGAGGAGCTGGCCGGGGCGGCGGGCGAGAGCTTCCGGAGGCTCGCCCGGTCCGGGGGGCGGTGGCGCAGGGCGACCGCGGCCTCCGTGGCGCGGGAGCTGGCGCGGGCCGATGTCGCCGTGGACGCGATCTTTGGAACGGGGTTCCGGGGCACAGCGGAGGGGTCTCATGCCGAGGCCATCGAGGCTCTGAACGACTCCGAGGCGCCGGTGGTCGCGGTCGACATCCCGTCCGGGGTGGACGGCGAGACCGGGGCGGTGTCGGGTCCGGCGGTCAGGGCGGCCGTAACGGTCACGTTCGGATCCCTCAAGCCCGGCCTGGTGTTCTTCCCCGGGGCCGCGCTGACGGGACTGGTGAGCGTGGCCGATATCGGGTTCCCCTCCGACCTGGTGACGAGCGATCTCCAGCTGGTCGAACGGGCCGACGCCGCCGCCCTGGTGCCGCGACGGGAGCCCGAGTCGCACAAGCGGTCGGCCGGCGTGGTCCTGGTGGTGGCGGGTTCCCGGGCCATGACCGGGGCCGCGGTCCTGGTGGCGAGCGCGGCGACCCGGGCCGGTGCGGGGCTGGTCACGGTGGCCGTCCCGGGCGGCATCCTGCCGGTGGTGGAGTCCGCCATCACGGAGGCCACGTTCCTTCCCCTGCCCGAGACCGACGCGGGAACGGTGGGCGGGGCTGCCTGGCCGCTGCTCCAGGAGCGCCTTGGCTCGGTCGACGCGCTGGCCATGGGGCCCGGCATGACCACCCACCCCGAGACCTCGGAGCTGATCCGCCGGGTGGTCGCGGAGTCTCCCGTTCCTGTGGTGCTCGACGCGGACGGGCTCAATGCCTTCGCCGGCCGGAGCGCGGAGCTGGTGAGCCGGCGGGCCGACGCGGTGCTCACCCCCCACGCGGGCGAGTTCGGGCGCCTCGCCGGGATGTCGTCGAAGGAGGCGCTGGAGGACCGGGTGGGGCACATTCGCAAGCTGGCCGGGGAGCTGGGCTGCGTGGTCCTGCTCAAGGGGTCCCGAACGGTCGTGGCCGAGCCGGGCGGCCGGGTCTTCGTCAACGCCACCGGGGGCCCGTTCCTGGCCACGGCCGGTACCGGCGACGTCCTGACCGGGACCGTCGCCGCGTTCCTGGCCCAGGGACTCCGAACGTCGGACGGGACGGTGCTCGGCGCGTACGTCCACGGGCTGGCCGGACGGCTGGCCGCCCAGGGGAAGGGGGGCAGGATCGTGGCCCCCGACGTGGCGGCCCACCTCCCGGCCGCAATCGGCTCCCTCACCGGGGAGGAGGCCCCGTGAGGCGCTTGCGACCCACCGTGGCCCAGGTCGACCTCGGCGCCATCCGGCACAACGTCCGAACGCTCAAGCCGGTCGGGTCGGAGCTGATGGCGGTGGTCAAGGCTGACGGGTACGGCCACGGGGACGCCGCCGTGGCCCGGGCGGCGCTGGAGGCGGGCGCCACCTGGCTCGGCGTGGCCCTGGTCGAGGAGGGGATCCGGCTGCGGGACGCCGGGATCACCGCGCCGATCCTGGTGCTCACGGAGTTCCCTCCCGGGTCGGAGAAGGAGGCCCTGGCGGCGGCCCTCACCCCCGTCCTGTACACCGACGATGGGCTGGCCGCCGTGGCCAGAGCCGCCGCCGACGTGGGCTCCCTGGTGGGCGCGCACGTGAAGCTGGACACGGGTATGCACCGGGTCGGACTGCCCCCGGACCGGGCCGAGGGCTTCGTCCGGGCGCTGGTGGAAACCGGGCTGGGGTTCGAAGGCCTGTGGACCCACTTCGCCAAGGCGGACGACCCGGAGGACCCGTTCGTGCAGCATCAGCTCGAATGGTTCCTGGAGACCGCCCGGCGGGTGGAAGGGGCCGGCTTCCGTCCCCGCTACCGGCACGTGGCGAACAGCGCCGCGATCATGGCCGAGCCCCGGGCCCACCTGGACCTGGTGCGGCTGGGCATCGCGATGTACGGGCTGGCGCCCGGGCCCGGGCTGGCCGGGAGGGCGGACCTTCGTCCCGCCCTGGCGTTCCGGAGCCAGGTGTCGATGGTCAAGCGGGTGGCGGCGGGGGAGGGTGTGTCCTACGGGCTGCGGTACCGCCTGGACCGCGAGTCCACCATCGCCACGGTGAGCGCGGGGTACGCGGACGGCTACCGGCGCCTGGTCTCGGGCCGCCCGAGCGTCCTGATCCGGGGGAGCAGGTACCCGGTGGCCGGTGTGGTCTGCATGGACCAGTTCATGGTCGACTGCGGCGACGACCACGTCGAGCCGGGGGACGAGGTGGTCCTCATCGGCCGGCAGGGCGAGGAGGAGATCGGCGCCGACGAGGTCGCGGGCTGGATGGGAACGATCAACTACGAGGTGGTGTGCGGGGTGAGCGCCCGCGTGCCGAGGGAGTACGTGGGGTGACGGCCGGCCGGACCGGACACGGGCGGACCGCTCGGCGGGTGGTGATCGCCGCAGCCGGGATCGGCGTGGCTGCCGCGGCCACGGTGGCGGCGGAGCGCGCCCTGATCCGGCGGGCCCGGTCCGTTCCCGACGTCGCCAGAGGAGAGGCGCTCGACCAGCGCCCCGGTCGGGAGACGCGGGTCCGTTCGTTCGACGGGACCGAGCTGGCGGTGAACGTGGTCGGGCCGGACGGGGCCGATGCCCCGACGTTCCTGTTCTGCCACGGGTTCACCCTGGACATGACGGCGTGGCACTACCAGTGGAAGCACCTGTCGCGGCGTCGCCGCTGCGTGCTGTTCGACCATCGCGGCCACGGCAGGAGCGCCCCTGCGGCCGGCGGCGACTACTCCCTCCAGGCGTTCGGTCACGACCTCCAGGCCGTGCTGGACGCCTCCGTCCCGGAGGGCCCGGCCGTTCTGGTCGGCCACAGCCTGGGCGGGATGGCCATCCTGGCCCTCGCCGCCGAACACCCCGAGGAGTTCGGGGACCGGGTTCGCGGCGTGGTCCTGGCCAACACGGCCGCCGCGGACCTGCTGCGGGTGGTCCTGGGAAACCTGGGGTCGAAGGCCGCCCTCTGGCTGCTCCCGGCGGCCCGCCGGTTCGTGTCCGACCCCCGGCGCGCGTACCGCCTGCGGTCGCGGTTGGTGGGCGGAGGGGCGGACCTCGCGTTCCTGATCGCGCGGGCCACGAACTTCGGTCCGTCGGCGGCGCCGTCGATGATCGATCACGTGGTGTCGATCTCGGCCCGCGCCCCGGTCGAGGTGTGGACGGACGTGATGGCCAGCATGCTCGAGATGGACCTCGGCCACGCCCTGGAGCACGTTCGGGTCCCGGCGCTGGTGGTGGCGAGCGACCTCGACCGGCTCACGCCGCCCGCCACGTCCCGGGCGATGGCGGCGAAGCTCCCTCAGGCCCGGGTGGTCGAGATCGAGGGCGCCGGCCACTGCGCGATGCTCGAACGGCACCAGGAGTTCAACCGGCTGGTGGAGGAGTTCGCCCGAGAGGCGCTCGGGGCCGAGCAGGAAACGGTCACCGCGTGATCACGAGGGTCCCGGGGATCCAGGTGGGCCACTGGACGGACCCGGTCGGGCTGACCGGCTGCACGGTGATCCTGTGTCCCGAGGGGACGGTCGGCTCGGGCGAGGTCAGGGGTGGCGCGCCCGGCACCCGGGAAACGGACCTGCTCCGGCCGGGCATGCTCGTGCAGCACGTGAACGCCGTGCTGCTTACGGGGGGAAGCGCGTTCGGCCTGGCGGCGGCGGACGGCGTGATGCGGTTCCTCGGGGAACGGGGCGTGGGGTTCGACACCCAAGTCCGGCGAGTCCCGATCGTGCCGGCCGCGGCGCTTTTCGACCTGTGGGTGGGCGATCCGGACGCCCGGCCCGGTCCGAGCGACGGGTACGAGGCCTGCCTGGCCGCGTCCGACCAGGTTCCCGAAGGCAACGTCGGCGCCGGCACGGGCGCGACGGTTGCCAAGCTGGCCGGCCCGGGCGGCGCCGTGAAGGCGGGCCTGGGCACGGCCTCCCGCGAGGACGGCGAGCTCGTGGTGGGGGCCCTGGCCGCGGTCAACGCCGTGGGCGAGGTGCTGGACGAGCACGGGGAGGTCCTGGCGGGCTCGCGCCTGGACCCTTCGGAGGAGCCGGAGGCCGGCACGAACACCACCCTGGTGGTCGTGGCGACCAACGCCCGGCTCACCAGGGAGCGGGCCCATCTCCTGGCGCGAGCCTCCCACGAGGGGCTCACGGGAGCCATCCGGCCCGCGCACACCATCTGGGACGGAGACACGGTGTTCTCCCTCGCCACCGGCCAGGTCGAGGCGGACCAGCGCCGGGTCGAGGCGCTGGCGGTGGAGGCGGTCATGGAGGCGATCCGCCGCGGGGTCCTCTCGGCGGAATCGATCCCCGGCCTCCCGGCCGTGGCGGAGCGAGCCCCCTGACCCTGGCGGGCGGGTTTGGAGCCCGCCCATAGAATGGGTGTCGCGCTGCCCGCGATGGACCGATCCGGCTTCCCCCTGGACGAGAGGTGTTCTCTTGGTCATGACGCTGGAAGAGCTGGCTCGGGAGGCTTCGACCTGCACCCGGTGCAGGCTGGCGCAGGGCAGGACCCAGGTCGTGTTCGGCACCGGGGATCCCCACGCCGACCTCATGTTCATCGGGGAGGGGCCGGGCTACTACGAGGACAAGCAGGGCGAGCCGTTCGTGGGAGCGGCCGGCCAGCTGCTGAACCGCCTGCTCGGCGAGATCGGCCTCCGCCGAGAGGACGTGTACATCACGAACTGCGTCCGGTGCCGCCCTCCGGGGAACCGGGACCCGCTCCCCGACGAGCTCGAGGCGTGCCGGCCGTTCCTCGACGGCACCATCGAGCACGTCCGGCCCCGGGTCATCGTGACGTTGGGAAACTTCGCCACCCGGGTCATCCTGGGGAGGCCGGTTTCGATCAGCAGGGTCCGCGGGCAGCGGTTCGACGTGAACGGCAGGGTCGTCATCCCCACCTTCCATCCGGCGGCCATCCTGCACGGCGGAGGGGAGGCCAGCGCACAGATGGCCTCGCTGCGGGCCGACTTCGCCACCCTGCAGGCGCTGCTGGCCGAGCCACCGCCCGTTCCGGCCGACGAGCAGCTCGGGCTGTTCTGAGCCGGGCCCCATGCCTCCTTCCCTCCGGCTCGCCACCCACAGCGCCGAGCAGACCCGGGCGGTCGGGGAGGCCATCGCCTCGGTGGTCGAGGGCGGCGACGTGGTCTCGCTCACCGGCGACCTCGGGGCGGGGAAGACCACGCTGGTGCAGGGAGCGGCTCGAGGGCTGGGCGTCCGGGACCCGGTCCTGTCCCCGACCTTCACCCTGGTTCGCCAGTACCGGGGCGAGCGTCCCGTCTACCATCTGGACATCTACCGGCTCGATAGGGTCCAGGACGTCCTCGACCTCGGCTTCGAGGAGATGCTCGACCAGGGTGGCGTGGTGTTCATCGAATGGGGCGACGCGATCCGGGCCCTGTTGCCCGAGGAGCATCTCGAGATCGCCGTGACCATGCCTGCCGACGGCGACCTGCGGCTGCTCGCGCTGTCCGGGAGCGGCGGCTCCTGGGGACGGCGATGGGAGCGTCTCGAGGCGGCGGCGGCTCCGTGGCGGGAGGCCTGAGCCCATGCTGGTCCTGGGGATCGACACCTCGACCCAGCGCACGACGGTGGCGCTCGGAACCGAACAGGGCCTGGTGGCCTCGGCGCTCCTGTCGGGCCCCGGGACGGGCCACGAGGTGGCCGTCCCCACCATCGCCGAGCTGCTGCGGTGGGCCGATCTGGAACCCTCGGCCCTCGGTGGGATCGCCGTGGGGCTCGGCCCGGGGCTGTTCACCGGGATGCGGGTGGGCATCGCCACGGCGAAGACGCTCGCCCAGGTCCTGGGCATCCCGGTGATCGGGCTGGCCTCTCCCGACCTCGTCGCCTTCGCCTACCGCTACAGCCGGCGGCTGATCTGCGCCACCGTCGACGCGAAGCGCAAGGAGGTGTTCTTCGCCTTCTACCGGCCGGTCCCCGGGGGGGTCACCCGCCAGACCGGGTTCGAGGCCGCCTCGCCCGATACCCTGGCCGCCGAGCTGGAGGCCACGCCCGAGGAGGTGCTGCTGGTCGGCACCGGGGCGCTGGTGTACCGTCAGCAACTGGAGCAGGCGGGGAGCCACGTTGAGGCCGCCTCGGCGACCCATGCCTTCCCCGCCGCGGAGGCGCTGGTGGAGCTGGCCGTTCCCCGGTTCCTCCGCGAGGAGCACGACAGGATCTACGACCTGCAGCCCATCTACGTCAGGAAGTCCGATGCGGAGATCGCCTGGGATCAGCGTCGAAGAGGCGCCTGAGCTCGACGTCCAGCGGATGCGCCGGCGCCACCTTCGGGGCGTCATGGCGATCGAGCGGCAGGTCTATCCGCGTCCGTGGAGCCCGAACCTGTTCCTGTCGGAGATGGGCGACCTTCGAAACCGCACCTACCTGGTGGCCCGGATCGGCAAGGAGGTCGTGGGGTACGGGGGAGTCATGTCCTACGGCGACGAGGCCCACATCACGACCATCGCCGTCGATCCCGATCATCACCGGCGCAAGATCGGGACCAGGCTCCTGTACGAGCTGGTGACCGACGGCATCCGCATGGGCGCCCGAGCCGTGTCGCTCGAGGTCCGGATGTCGAACACCGGCGCCCAGGACCTGTACCGGCGGTTCGGGTTCCGGCCGGTCGGCGTGCGGAAGGGCTACTACCAGGAGACCGGCGAGGACGCCCTGGTCATGTGGGCCGACGAGGTGCGGACCGCCGAGTACCGCGCCACGCTGGAGCGGATCATGCAGGGGCTGCCGGAGGGCATCCGGCCCCACTGAGCCGTCATGCGCGTCCTGGGGTTCGAGACGTCCTGCGACGAGACGGCCATCGCCGTGGTGGAGAATGGGCGCCGGGTCCTTTCGAACCTCATCTCGAGCCAGGCCCACCTGCACGAACGGTTCGGCGGGGTGGTCCCCGAGGTGGCCTCCCGCGCCCACCTGGAGAACATCAATCCCCTGCTGACGCTGGCCCTGTCCGAGGCCGGGATCTGGTTCGGCGAGGTGGACGCGGTGGCGGTGACCGTGGGGCCCGGGCTGGTGGGCGCGCTCCTGGTGGGCCTGGCCGCGGCGAAGGCCGTGGCGCTGGCCCTGGACGTCCCGTTCGTCGGGGTGAACCACCTCGAGGGGCACATCTACGCCAACGTCATCGAGCACGGTCCCATCGACGAGCCCCATGTCGCGTTCCTGGTGTCCGGCGGCCACACCATGCTGGTGTACGTCGGCGAACCCCACGTGTACGAATTGCTCGGGCAGACGCTCGACGACGCGGCGGGAGAGGCCTTCGACAAGATCGCCCGGTTCCTGGGCCTGGGGTTCCCGGGCGGTCCGGCCCTCGACGCCCTGGCCAGGAAAGGAGACCCGCGCGCGATCCGGTTCCCGCGCGCCCTGGCGGGGTCGGGCACGTACGACTTCTCGCTCTCGGGGCTGAAGACCGCGGTGGTCCGACACGTGAAGGGCGAGCGGGCGGCGGGCCGGGACATCTCGCCGCCCGACGTGGCGGCGTCGTTCCAGGAAGCGCTGGTCGAGGTCCAGGTGGAGAAGACCATAGCCGCCGCCCTCGACCGGGGCGTCCGCAAGGTGCTCCTGGGAGGCGGCGTGGTGGCCAACACCCGACTCCGGCACCTCATGGCCGAGCGGGCAGCCGAGCACGCGCTGGAACTGTTGGTCCCGTCGCCCGAGCTGTGCACGGACAACGCCGCCATGATCGCCTGCGCCGGGTACTACCGGCTGGCCGACGGGGAACGGACGGACCTCGAGGTGGGCGCCGACCCCGGACTTCCGCTCACCTGGGCGCCCTCGGTTCGACGCTGAGCCTACTGATGCGCCATTCTCGGTGATAGAGTCCGGCCGGACCCGACTCGCTGGAAGGGGAACACGTGGCGACCAAGGACAAGGGCGGTACCAAGAGCAGCAAGAAGCCCGCGCAGAAGAACCTCAAACAGAAGCGGGCCGCCAAGCAGACCAAGAAAACGGGCAGGTAGCGGCGGGTCCGTTCCCGCCGGCCTCGCCTCGAACGACCTCCGACGGCGGTTGGCGCTTCAGGAGGTCTGGTCGCGCCCCCGGCACATACCTCGGCGAGGGGGGAGGATCAAGAGTGCCGGAGGCGCGCCAGCTCAGGTCGAGGCCGCCTCCTCGACGATCTGTACGTTGGGGAAGGTGTCCACCCTCACGAGGCGGAGGGCCCTAGCCACCGGCGGGGACGGGGAGACCAGGAGGAGCCGTCTCGATCCGGTCATCTCCTTGCTCACCTTGACGATGGCGTGGATGCCGCTGCTGTCGATGAAGCTCAGCCCGCTGAGGTCGAGGTGAAGATCGCCCTGCTGCTTGGCGATCGGTCCGAGCAGCTCGACGATGTCCCCGGCATTCGAGATGTCGAGCTCGCCGTTCAGCTTGAATATCCGGTCGTTTCCATCCTGCTCGAGAGTGAACAGGGCCTTCCCCCCTTGCCTGATGTCCTGGTGGACACGCTACGCCGGGCGCGGAGGAGTGTCTGTCCGGAACCGGACAGACCTGTCTCTACTCGGGCTTGACGTCGGCCGCCGCCAGCTCGGCTTGGAGCGCCGCGATGTCCGAGACGAGCCGGTCGGCCTCCGCGCCGGCCGCCGCGCCCTCGGTCCGCTCCCGCACGATCAGGTACCCGAGCTCCTGAGCCAGGTCGTCGGCCTTCTTCTTCGTCTGCGCGTGCTCGATCTTGCCCTGGACCTGGGCCGTCCCCTTCTTGGCCGCCTCGGCCGCCTGCTGCGCCGCCTGCTTCGCCTTGTCTAGCAGTCCCATGTTCGAACCTCCTTCTCCATCCGGAGCCGCGACGATACCAATCGTTGCGGCTCCAGGCGATGCCCGGCGGCTGCTAAACGAAACGCCGGCTCGTGCGTTCATGGCTCGGATGAAGGACACGACCGTTCTTCACGTCGAGTAGAGGAGGTACGAAGCATGCGCCGTTCCAAGATCGCCGCAGCCGCGTCGATGTGCGTTGCCGTCCTGATGACCGTCGGGTTCTTCGGCCCGGCCGCCGCATCCGCGGCGCCCGGTTCGGCTTCCGCCATCCCGACCAGCTTCCATGCCCAGTCGGTCTCGTGGGTGTCGCCGGAGCACGGCTGGATGCTCGGCTCCGCCCCGTGCGGCGCTTCCACTTGCGCCACCGTCCTCGGCACCACGGACGGCGGTGGGACGTGGGACCGGCTCGGGACCATGAATGCACCGGTGACGTTGGATCAGGCCACCGGGGTGACCGAGGTCCGCTTCGCCGACGACCTCCACGGATGGGCGTTCGAGCCCGCGCTGTGGGCGACCGGCGACGGCGGGGCCACCTGGCAGCGGCAGGCGCCCCCCGGGGGCGGCCATCTCGTGCTGGCGCTGGCCGGCGACGCCGACGGGGTCTACGCGGTCGTCTCGCCATGCAGGTTCGGCCGGACCTGCGGCTACCCGATCACGCTGTGGCGCACCACGCCCGGCCAGGGGTCGTGGACGCAGGTGTCGATCGCGCTGCCGGCCACGTCGGGCTTCGACAACGTGGTCCTGGCGGTCCATGGGATGGTGGCGTACCTCGCCGTCCCCGCCGGCCTGATCGACGCCCCCGACGTGCTTGACGTGACCGTCGACGGCGAGACGTGGAGCTCTCGACCGGACCCCTGCGACCCCGCGAACGGCGAGACCCTGACCAGCGTCGCCCCGATCTCCGACACCGAGGTCGCCCTGCTGTGCCAGGGGAACATCGGGTTCGGCAAGGCCGCGAAGCTCGCCCTGCGGTCGAACGACAACGGGCAGACCACGTCCTCGGCGGGAGCCATGCCGCTCTACGGCATCACCACGCAACTGGCCGCGGCGCCGGACGGAACGCTGGTGGCCGCGTCCTTCTCCATCGGAACCTGGATCTACCGCAACGCCGGCGGCAAGACGTGGACCACGCAGGTGGACCTGGGCGACGGGGGCATGGGCTGGAACGACGTGGTGTTCACCACGGACCAGGTCGGATACGTGATCCACGGGCCGGCCGCGATCTGCTGTCGCGGCCACGCCGGGGAGCTGTGGAAGACCGACGACGGCGGGCTCACGTGGGGACCGGCCTGAGGCTCCTCGTGACCGGCTCCGAGGGACGCATACTGGTGTCGCTCGAGGGATCCGGGGGGGTCGGTGAACGAACCGGCCTCCCCGGGCGTTGATGGCCCGACATGGCGAACCAGCTGATGGAGCGGCACGAGCCCGTGAACGACGATGCCTCGTCTGACTTCGAGACGTTCTTTCGGACCGAGCACCTTCGACTCCAGGGAGCGCTGTTCCTGATGACCGGCAGCCGGGAAGAGGCCAAGGAACTGATGCAGGACGCCTTCCTGAAGCTGTGGGAGCGGTGGGACCGGGTCCAGGGGATGGAGAACCGGAACGGCTACCTGTACCGGACGGCGATGAACGGCTTCCGCAGCCGGTACCGGAGGGCCAAGCTCGCCGCTCGCCGCGGGGTCGGCCTGGCCCCCCATCCGGACCAGTTCGAGGAGAGCGACGAGCGGGACCGGCTGATGCGGGCCCTCAGGATGCTGCCGCCCAGGCAACAGGCCGCGGTGGTGCTGACCGAACTGCTGGACTACAGCTCGGAGGAGGCGGGCTCGTTCCTGTCGGTCAAGCCGGCGACGGCACGGGTGCTGGCGCACCAGGGAAGGGCGGCGCTGCGAGCCGTGCTGGAGGAACACGATGAGTGAGCTGCGAGACCTCATGGAGCGCACGGCCCGCCAGGTCGAGGATCCGGACGCCTTCGAGCAGCTCCGCCACCGGCGCTCGGTCCGGGAGCGGCACCGCCGGGTGGGGACGGCCGCCCTTGCCTTGGTGATCGCGGCCGGAGGGATCGGGGTGGCAGCGCTCGCGCTGCGCCACCAGGGGGGCCCGGTGACCCCCGGCCATACTCCTTCCCCATCGCCCATCCACTCCCCGTCGCCCTCCACCTCGCCCCCCGGGCCGACCCTGTGCTCGAGCGCCGGGATGCAGGTATCGGTCGACAGCAGGGGCGCGGCCGGGACCATCAAGTCGGTGTGGCGCGCGAAGAACGTGTCCGGGTCGCCGTGTACGTCGTTCGGCTACCCGGGGATGGCCATCCACGGGCCGAGCGGATGGGTGAACCTGCAGCTGCACCATGGCGGGTTCGCCGACATCAACGGGACCCCGCAGCACATCTTGGTGAGGCCGGGGAAGTCCCTCTACTTCGTCAGCTACTGGTCGGACGTGACGACGACCACGGGGTGCACGCAGTTCGACCAGGCCAGGGTGACCCTTCCCGGAAACCGCGCCCCCAACGTGATCACGACGTCGGGCTGCCTGAACCCCGACTCGGTGGACGTCGGCCCGGTGACGACGACCGCGCCCAGCCTCTGATTCCGGGGGCTGGGCGCGGTTGCCCTTCGATGATGGGTGCTCCCGTTACTTGTGACCGACCACCGAGCACCGATAGAATTCCTCGGTGTCGGTGAGCGTGATCTCCCCGTTCGCCGCGGCCTCCAGGACCTGGTCGTCCGAGGTGAACTGGACCGGCTGGAAGCCCTCGTTGAAGGTGATCTGGACCTCCTCCCAGATGGGGTTGAATCCGTCGCCCGGGATGGCGTCGAGGACCGACACGAAGTCCAGGCCCGAGGCCTCACACGCATCGCACTGATAGATGATGTTGAAGGATGGGTTCTTGTGAAGGTCGGGCTTCAGCAGCTTGAAGTTGATGGTGAATATCTGGTCGTCGTAATAGGCGGGCATGTCCCCACCTGAACCCTTTGGGTTAGAGGCACGCGCGGCGCCTCCCATGGAGACCAACAAGAACGCTCCGACCATCACGGACAAGACGCGGCGGACCATGACGTTCCTCCTCACGCAAGTCTGTAGGGCGCCAGACCAAGAACAGTCGGTTGCCACCTCCTTTCGCCTAGCTGTTGGAAGTACTACGGCGCGGCGGCGGGATCGGATTTGTCCATGAGATCGCGTGGCGGGATCTGGAGCCGGCTGTCGTCTGGACCCTTCGCCGACCCGGTTCCGTGGCCCAGACGCTTCCGGCGCATGTAGCCGAACTCGACTACCTGATGCGGTTCAAGGGCACGAGCGAGGACTTCGCCGCTGGCGTGGCCGCTCTTGTGCTCCGGCGATGGAAGGAGCCGAAGCATCGGGCCTGGTTCGCCCGTGATGTACCTCGGTGAGGTTTGCCGCGTTGGACGGACCGATCACATTCTCGAACCGGTTGTAGCCCAAGTGAGCCGGCCCGAACCCCGACATCGGCCAGTCGGTTCGCACAAGGAACGAGGCCTGGGCGGACAGGCCGCTGGATTGTGCGGTCGCCGTGACCGTGTGGGACCCGGGGGTGGCCGATCTGAGGGCCTTGAACCTGGCAGTGAACGCCCCGGTTGGGTCGGTCATGGCCGTGGCCACCGTGGTGGCATCGAAGGAAACATCGACGGTCTCGGAGGCCCCGAACCCCCTCCCAGAGACCTTCACCTTCGAGGTGGGGGGACCGAACGAGGAGGTGAGCTTGATCTGGACGCCGGCCGGGGCCGATGAAGCGCCCGACGGCACGGCGAGGTCGACCGTCACGAGCAGGAAGATCAGGGGAACCAGGAACCGAACGAGGCGCATGTCCTCCTCCTCCCTGAGGCCGTTCGAAGCCGACCAAGGCGAACGCTACCAGCCATGCCCACCTAGCGCGCCAGACTGGCCCTGTAAGGCCTCCCGTGCGTGGCCCGGCGACCTCCGCCGACGGCCGATCAGGGAAGGCCGAATGCGTACACGTAGTGGTCATAGGAGCCCACGTACACCACCCCATTCGCTACGGCCGGGGAGGAGGTGACGTGGCTCCCGGTGGCGAAGCTCCACAGCTTTGCCCCGGTTGCTGGGTTCAGGGCGTACACGTTGTCGTCCCAAGACCCCACGTACACCACCCCGTTGGCCACGGCTGGCGAGGAATCGACGTAGCTCCCGGTGGCGAAGCTCCACAGCTCGGCCCCGGTGACGGCGTTCAGGGCGTAGAGGCTGCCGTCATATGAGCCTACGTAGACCACCCCGCTCACGATTGCCGGGGAGGAGGACACGCCACTAGCGGTGGCGAAGCTCCACAGCTTGGCCCCGGTGGCGGCGTTCAGGGCGTAGAACATGTCGTCGCTGGAGCCCACGTACACCACCCCGTTGGCCACGGCCGGAGAGGAGGAAACGTAGCTCCTTGTGGCAAAGCTCCACAGCTTGGCCCCGGTCGAGGCGTCAAGGGCGTACACGTTGTCGTCATAAGAGCCCACGTAGACCACCCCGTTGGCCACGGCCGGGGAGGAGGAGTCGACGTAGCTTCCGGTGCCGAAGCGCCACAGCTTGATACCGGTGGCTGCGTTCAGGGCATACACGCTGCCGTCCCAGGAGCCCACGTAGACCACCCCGTCGGCCACGGCGGGGGAGGAGTCCACCTCGCTCCTCGTGTGGAAGCTCCACAGCTTGGCCCCGGTTGCGGCGTTCAACGCGTACACGTTGTCGCCCAAGGACCCCACGTAGACCACCCCGTTGGCCACGGCCGGGGAGGACTCGACGTGGCTCCCCGTGTGGAACCTCCACAGCTTGGCCCCGGTGGCCGCGCTCAGGGCATACACGTAGTGGTCGTCCGACCCCAAGTACACCACCCCATTGGCCACGGCCGGGGAAGAGTCGACGATGTTCCCTGTGGGGCGGCTCCACAGCTTGACGATCGAGCCGACGTTTTCCTCGCCGAGTACGTTCTCGAAGGGGTTGAAGCCCGAGTTGGCCATGTCGAAATGGAACTTGGACCAATCGGTGCGCACGAGGAAGGCGGCCTGGGCCGAGAGCCCGCTCGACTCCCCGGTCGAGGTGACGGTGTGCGTGCCGGGGGTGGCTGAAGCCGGCACATGGAACCTTGCGGCGAACGCCCCGGTGGGATCGGTGGTAGCGGAAGCCACCACCGTCGAATCGAAGGAGACGTCGACGGTCTCGGAGGCCCCGAAGCCTCTCCCCGCAACCTTCACCTTCGAGGTAGGGGGACCGAAGGAGGGGGTGAGCAGGATCTGAGCGGAGGCGGGGGCCGAGGCGTTCGCGGGCACCAGGCCGATCGTCACCGCCAGAAAGGCCAGGGAAACCAGGGACCGGACGGGGCGCATCGTCTTCCACCTCCCTGAGGCCGTCGAAGGACCGCTCGACGCCACGCTACGCCCGTTCCCACGTGGGCGCCATGAA
>WNGE01012390.1_pt1 | contig 14208 bp, 10 predicted proteins | sample 5400651 | NCBI WGS metagenome assembly WNGE01 (sample SAMN13153370, study PRJNA577476) | soil metagenome | isolation source: 60 cm soil or saprolite under grassland replicate 2 | place: USA:California | collected 2016-06-15 | reverse complement strand
GGCTTGCTTGCCGCGTTCGCAGGGGCAGCCGACGGCTTGGGCGCGGCGGCGGTGGCCGGCGAAGCGGTCAGCAAAATACGCAGCCCGTCGCTCGCGTCCACCACATCGGCCGAGACCTTGTCGCCCAGCGACAGCTCCAGGCGCGTTACCACCGTGCCGGAGGCGTTGGTGTAGGTGGAAACGGCGTAGCGCTTCAGCGCCGGCGAGTTCATCGGCGTCGCATGCGCCAGCGATGGGTCGCTGGTGACGCCGGTCAGGTCGACCAGCATCAAGGGGTCGTCCGGCCGGTATTCCTTGTGGGCAAACGAACCGGTGGTCTTCAGCGTGACCGTCGCCGTGTTCGCCTTGGGCGTGACCTGCACCGCTTTCAACTGTGAAGCCGTCGCCGTGCCGGCGCACAACAGCGCCAAGAGTCCTGCCATCAGCAGTCGATTGAACCTCATTGTAGATCTCCCCGCTTTGCCTGTTGCCAGGTCTCGCGCCTTACATTCCGGTCTCATAGCCGGTCCCTCTTCACAAGTGCTTATGGGTATCGAATGTCTGCTCATACGGCGGGCATCCCGATTCTTCTGGTCACTTCGCGCACCACCGGCTTGCCCATGAGATCGGACGTCCGTTGACGCAAGGTGATCGTGTCACTGGTGATTCTCTCTACTTCCCCATCCGCCAGCGGATCGTTTTCACGCAAGAAATATGTATGCCGTCCATTGGCGACTACCGCAACGACGCCATTGGAAGATTCCACAATCCCGATCAGGTTGATATCGCCGACGAATAAACAACGTTTGCCGCCAACGGTGCAGACCGCGAGCTTCCGTTCCTGAATGGGGCTGACAAACGGATCGCGCTTTCCCTGGTGGACGGAAGTTGCCTTCGCCACGGTCTTGCCCGGCGAATCCTTCGCGTCTTTCTCCGGCTTGGCGGGCTCCTGCTTGCCGGCCGCCGGCTTACCGGCCGCCTGCTTCGCGGTCTGGTGTGCGGGCTTTGCTTTTCCAGGCTTTGTGGCAGCCGTGCTGCTCGCGGAGACCTGCTTTTCTGCCGCTGCAGTCTGCGCGCTCTTTGCGGCCGGAGCTGCGCTCTTGGCCGCCGCAGCCGCGGGCTTCGCGGGCGACGATGCGTTGGGCTTTGCCGCGCTCTGCTGCTTCACAGTCTGCGGCTTCGGCGTTGCCTGCGGCGTCGAAGCTGCCTGCGGCTTCGCAGTTGCCTGCGGCTTGGGCGCCGGGCTCTGTGCCCACGCGCTTGCTGCAATCGAAATCGTCAGGATCCAGGTGCCGATCTTCATGGCTTCACCTTCTTCCCCTTGGCGGCCACTGGCGGCGCTGCGACTGCCTTGGGATTGCTGTAGAACGTGGTCAGAACACAATTGGCGCCCACGGTTTCCTTCGGCGACCACGCGTAGGAGCGCTTCACGCCGCTCTTGCCGCCCTTCAATGCGCCCATGGTCAGCTTGCTGACGTTTACGATCCGCTCCAGCTTCTGCAGACGGTCGTAGAAGCCCACCACCGCGTAGTAGGGGCCATCGACGTCAAGCTCGAGCGGCACCTCGACGTAGTATTCCTTGCGGGCAATGTCCTTCGGGGTGTAGCGGCGCACCTCAACTCCAGCCGCTGCCGATTCGCGCTCCACCTGGGTGATCAGGCTGGGAACTTCTTTCTCTTCAGGCACGATCTTGCGCTGTGCCTCCATCTGCGCTCTCAGGGACTCCGTCTGCGCATTCAGTTCGGCCAGCTTTTCCCTGTACGGCGCCAGTTGCGCAATCTCCGCCTGCTTGGCTTTCAGGGTCAGCGCGTCCGCCTCGTTTGCCTTCTGCAGCGGCGCGAGAGCACTGAAGTAGGCCCCGACCGACAGCAGTACGATCACCAGCGCCACGATTCCGATTTGTGCCATGTACGGCAGTTGCTTGAAGCTCATCATGACCTTATGCCTTAGGTTGCGTAGCAGCTTTTGCGGACGGCGCAGCCGGTTTGTCGGGCGCAGCCGCCTTTTCGCAAATCACATTGAAAGTGAACGTCTCGATCTTCCTGTCGTCCCGCTGAGCGGTCTCCTTCAGCTCGACGTTCTTGAAGAAGCCTGTGCGGCGCAGCTTGGTCATCAGGTCCGCCACGTTCCTGGGACTCAGCGCGATTCCATCCAATGAAACATTGTCGCCGTTGTCTTTCAGGGTCAGCAGCCAGACGCCGTCGGTAGAATTCACCGTGTCGGTCACCGTGTTCAACATGATGACCGGGCCGGCCTGCTGCGCACGCAACTGGTCGATGATGTCGAAGCGGCGCTTCACCACATCGAAGTCTTTCTGCCGCTGCAGATATGCCTGCTTCACCTGGTTCATCGAGGTGATTTGCCGGGTGGCCTCTTTGATGTCGGCCTGAAGCTGCTGGTGCTTTTGCTCCAGCTTCGCGTGGTACCAGTAGATCGACGCCGTGGCCAGCACCAGGATCGCAAGGCCGGTAATCAGCGGAGACGGGCCGTCCGTGGTCAACTGCGGCATCACGAACAGACGCCGGCGGCCCTTTCCCTTCTTCGGCTTGGTTGTGCCCAGCAGATTAATGCGGATCATAATTTTTCAAAGCTCCTCAGGGCCAAGCCAACGGCCACCGCCAACTGCGCCGAGTTGCGCTCCACCAGGTCCGCGCCCTCGCCGATCGGCGGCACGATCCGCAGGAACGGATTCAGCGGCTCGACCGGAATCGACAGCTCCTGGCGCAGCGCCTCGATCAGCCCGGGCACCTGCGACGAGCCGCCCGCGACATAGATCTTTTCAATGTGCTCGCCGCTGGCGGTCGCGCGGAAGAAGTCGAAGGTCTTCTGGATCTCGAGAACGATGATTTCCGTGACCTGCTGCAGGATCGGCTGCTTGGCCTCTTCGCTGACTGTGCCGACCTTGCGGCCGCGCTTTAACGCCTCCGCGTCTTCGAAGCTCAGGTCCAATTCCTTCTGCAGCGAGTCGGTGTACTGGTTGCCGCCCACGCTCACATCGCGAGTGAACAGCGGCACGGAGCCGCGCACGATGTTGACGTTCATCACACTGGCGCCAATGTTGAGCAGCGCGGCGGTGGAGGTCGGCGAGGGCTCGTAGTTGTATTCGTAGCAGTTCTGCAGGGCGAAGGCATCGATGTCGACGATCGCCGGCTGCCGGCCGGAGAGCTGCAGTGCGTTGGTGTAGTTCAGGACCTTGTCCTTCTTCACCGCAACCAGCAGCACGTCGACGGTTGGGCCGCTCAGGGTCTCGCTCAACACCTGGTAGTCCACATTCACATCGTTCATGTCGAAGGGAATGTATTGCGCGGCTTCGTTGCGCACCGCTTCGCCAAGCTCCGGCTCATCCATGGTCTGCATGGAGATCTTCTTGACAATGACGGAGTGGCCGCTGACCGAAGTGGCGACCTGCTTGCCCTTGAAGGCCTTTTCCGAAAAGATCTTGCTGATACTGCCGGCCACGCTGCCGCTGTCGACGATCATGGAATCGACCACGATATCGCTGGCCAGAGGCTCAACTCCGATGTGGCTCACCATCACCTCGCCGCGGTTGCGCCGCAGTTCCACGGCCTTGATGCTGTTGGACCCGATGTCCAGGCCGACGATGGTCTTGTTTGATCCGAAACCAAACATAAGTGTCCTCTTTTACCCTGCCGCTGTAGTGCGGACCGCCCGCGGCTTCTTCTTCAGCGCCACTTCTCCGCCGCTGCTCTTGCTCTCTATCCAGCGGTCCAGGAGCGCCTTTTTGAATTTCCAGCGGTTTCCCAGCTTGAAGGCCGGGATTTTGTTTTCGGACAGGTACTTGTACAGCGTGTCCGGGCTCACTCCCAGATATTCCGACGCTTGCCGGATGTTCATCACTTCAGGCGAATCCGACATTACTCGTTGCCCTTTCCAATGCCGAAGGCGGCGCCTGCACACATCGCCGCCGAGCGCACAGAGGTTGTCCGGCGACGAGAATTTCTCTGCTCTTCTCGGGGAGTGCTGATGCAGGTTATAGCAGAGTTCATGTCCGCCAAGTCAACCTCAAATTCCGGCAATATCCTTATGAGACTCGGCGTCCTCTGCCGATACCCGGCAGTGGACCGCCTCCGTCCGCCATTGTTTGTAGCTGACCAGAACATACACCACAATATTCTGGGAGAGTAATAGAAAGGATGCCGCAAGCGCGTTGAAAACATTACCAAGGGCCGTATCGCGCAAGCAGCCAGACAAGTACTCAGAGTGCCTGCGCAACCGTTAAAGCTGAGGGAGGCGCTGCCGAGAGGGCCTGAATTCGCGGCAAAGTTCGTTTCAACAAGAAGCCCGCCAGGGTTGGCGGGCTTTCTCGTGCGAGTTTGGCAGAGCGCGGCCGATCTTACGTGACTTAAGTAATCAGCTATGCCCTTGCTTAGTAGTTCAGACCCGAACTGCCACGCGGGGCCCCAGCGCGGATGTGGTTGAGTTACTCAATAATTCAAATCGAACTGCTCCTGATGCAGCTGCGGATCGCTTTTCACCAGCACGGGGCGGCGAAGCAGCTCTTCCATTTCCTGCAGCCACCTTCCATTCGCGCTCTTGAGTTCCTTGGCGACCTCGGTATTGACGCGCAGCACCACGTCCTTGTTCTCCACGTGCCGCCGGACCTTGCGCATCTCGGCGTAGATCTCATTGCACACCGTCTGCACCGACTTCACAAAGCCGGTGGCGTCGCAATAAGGACACGGTGTGCCGAGCGTGCGCTCCAGCGACTGCTTGACGCGCTTGCGCGTGATGGCCACCAAACCGAAATCGTTAAACTGCAGGATCTTCGAGGGAGCGCGATCGGCCTTCATCGCCTCTTCCAGCGCCTGCATCACCTTCTGGCGGTTCTTGCGCTCATCCATGTCGATGAAGTCGACAACGATGATGCCGCCCAAATCTCGCAGCCGGACCTGGCGCACGATCTCCTTCACGGCATCGATGTTGGTCTTGACGATGGTGTCTTCGAGCCGCGCCGTCTTGCCGACGTACTTGCCGGTGTTGATGTCGATGGCCACCAGCGCCTCGGTCTGGTTAATCACGATGTAGCCGCCGCTCTTCAGCCACACCTTCGACTTGAGGCTCTTGTTGATCTCCTCATTGATGCCGAACTGTTCGAAGAGCGGCGCGTCCTTGGTGTAGAGCTTAATGCGGCGCACGAGATTGGGCTGGAAGCGCGAGGCAAAGCGCACCACGCGCTCGTACTCGCTTTCGTTGTCTACCCAGATCTGCGAGAAGTCGCTGGTCACCTGGTCGCGGAGGATGCGCTCGACAAGGTTGAGGTCGTGATAGATCAGCGCGGGACTCTTGCCGTGGTCGGCGCGGCCGCGGATCTCGGTCCACAGATGCTTGAGGAAGCGAATGTCGGTGCGCAGCTCGTCTTCCTTGATGTTCGCCGCCGCGGTGCGCACGATGAAGCCGCCGTGCCCGTTCTCGCGCTCGCTGCCGACGATGCGCTTCAGGCGCTGCCGCTCTTCTTCGCTGCTGATCTTGCGCGAGACGCCGATGTGGTTCACCGTCGGCATGTACACCAGGAAACGGCCGGGCAACGCGATGTGGCTGGTGATGCGCGCGCCCTTCTTGCCGATCGGCTCCTTGGCGAGAGCGGCAGCAAAGAGCGGTTCGTCGTCCTCCTCTTCTTCTTCTTCGAGGGCCGCTTCTTCGGCGGCTTCGGCGAGCATCTCGGACTCCTCGAACTCCTCGCCGCCAAAGTCGTACTCTTCCGCTTCGAGGTCGAGCTCTTCCTCGGTCTCGCGAATCGCTGAGCCAATCTGCGAGCCGCTGCCGGCGTCCAGGACTTCGCGCTCGCCGTCGCCTTCCTCGTAGCGGTCATAGTGCTCGGCCAACGCCGGCATCTCCGCCTCTTCCTCGTCCAGCTCCTCGTGCTCAACGTGGCCGCCTTCGATCACAAAGCTGCCGGGCCGGGCATAAGGCGCGGGCTCGTTCGGCTCGTGGCTCTCAGCAGCTTCGATCCGTGGCTCCGCTTCTATCCGTGGCTCCGCTTCCGCTTCGATTGGCTTGGGCCTTTCGTCTTCTCTCTTTTCGACCTGGGGCGGCAAAGTTCCGTACAGCTCGGATGCCTCTGCTTCAGCGGGCGGCTCACTGCCGGCCTCCGCAGGCTTGATGCGAGTGGCGTCGATGGGCCTGGCTTCGGCCTCTGCGTCTTCCACGGGCAATTCGGTCTGTGGAAGAGCGCTCGCCGGAGCTGTCGCGCTGCTCTCCTCTGGGCGCTCGTCCGAAGCACTGGCAATGGGCTGCTCAGGCGGCCTCACCTCATCCGGAACTTCTTTATGTACGGGCTCCGCGATCGGCTTGACTCCCGGCTTCTCTCCCTTCTCTTCGACCTCTTCTGCTTCCGCCGCGTAGCGCTGCGTCAGCGAAGGAAGCCCGCTCGCCCCGGAGTAGCTGGCGCTGGAACGAGGTTCATCCGATTCATCGCGATTGGTTACGCCGTGCTCTTCGCCTGCGGCGGCCTCACCGCTTCTGGAAGGCGCCGCGGCTTCGCGGCTCCGATATTTGGAGATCGACTCTCCCGGCAATAGGACGGGAGTGTAGTTCTCCGGCAGCACGGATTCTTCCTGCTCGCGCGACCCTGGTTCGTAGTCGCGACGGCCACGCTCCCGGTCACCGCGACGGCCACGGCCTCCACGGTCGCGATCACGACCTCGGCCTCCACGGTCCCCACCCCGATCCCCAGCTCGATCAATGCCGCGAGCTGAGCCGCGCTCGGCTTCCTGTGTTTCGGCGGACGCTGAAGCGGGCGCCTGGCCCTCGTCGCGCTTGTACTTGGAGATTGATTCACCCGGCAGCACAACCGGAGTTCCCGCCGGGAGGTGGTGCGCAATGCCCGTCAGCGGGGTCCCCGGCAAGCCCGCTGTTGGCTTGCTGGGGTGGAGATGTGGCGACTCCGCACCCGGCTCGCCGGATTCTTCTGCTGCCTCCGCGCCGATCTCATCGGCATCGGCCGTACGGGGCAAGCCGTGGACCACAAGTCCGCGAGGCTCAAAGCCGCGCAGCTCGCGCTTCGGAGCCGATGCTGGCTCGCCGGACTCTTCGCCGTCCTCCGCGCGGGACTCGCCGGCTTGCGTCTCCGCCGGACGCTCGCCCGTGGCACGTTCGCGCCCACCGCGTCTTCCACGACGGCGGCGGCGTCCGCGCCAGCGCCCGGCCTCCCTCGTTTCCTCGCCACGTTCGCCTTCGGCTTCGGCAGGGCCTGCCGCTTCGCCGGAAGCTTCTTCTTCGGCGGGCTGTGGCTCGTTGACGACCATGCCGTTGGCGCGCGCCAGGGTTGCGCCCGTGACCTTCACATCGCCGTATTCGCCCTCTTCGTCTTCGTCCTGCAGGTCCAGAAAGTCGGAGACATAAAGAAACGCATCGCGTTCCAGTCCAATATCGACAAATGCCGATTGCATGCCGGGCAGCACGCGCGTCACACGGCCCTTGTAGATGGAGCCTGCCAGCGTGTACTCGTTTTCGCGCTCGAAGTACACCTCGGCGAGCGAGTCGTCTTCCACCAGTGCCACCTTGGTCTCATGGGGCGTGGTTGAAACGTACAGTTCTTTGTTCATTGTCACTCCCGGCCCGCTCGCAGTTCGGGGCCCGGCAAGCCAGTTCTTGGCTGCCTGGGTCGCGCGCAGGCTGTTTTATCGGAAGCGTGAAGACAGGAAGGTCAGTTCTGAAGATCGATGCATTGAGAGTGAACGCGCCGCGCAGCGTGTGAAGTTCGACCGCTCAACCGATTTGCGGGAACCGCACTGCCTTTCGAGTGGCGCCGGGCGCCATGCCGATTTGCATTTGCGTTCGATGGGATCCTATGCACCGATTCCGTACTCCCCAGGACCTCCTGCCCAGCAAGCCCATGCGTTGCTGAGACCCCGTCCCGGTTCGGTTTGCGCCGCGCCTGGGTTTGTGACCGCTTCTCTCCGGCGTACTGCCTTGCCCCAACAATCCAACTGCCGGCTTGTTGGACCCATTACCGGAGGGGGCCGTTCCCTACCCTGCGCTCGCAGCGCAATTCTTCAATTCTGACCGGCCCGATTCTCGCTTGCCGGTTCTGCCCTCACTCGAGGGCTTCATCTCGTGTATGCGGCCCGGGAAACTTCCCGGCCGAAAGCCCCGGCGTTTCACCCCAGTAAGCCAAATACGGACTTACCGGGAACCATTCCTCGCCGAAGACCCGGGGCCTACGCCTCTATTCCGGCGGCGCTCCCGGGATTTTGCCAGAAACCTTTTCAGCAACCCTGCCCGCGGCCCTCAGGCCTTCGCGGGATTTGCGGCTATCCTAATTCACGAAGCGGCGCATGCGGACGTTCATCACAATGCCCAGCGCCAGGAACGTAAACAGGATCGACGATCCTCCATAGCTCATAAGTGGAAGCGGGATCCCCGTAACGGGCATGAAACCCACAACCATGCCCACGTTCACCAGAACGTGGAATGCCAGCACCGCGACCACTCCCATTATCAGGAAGACTCCGGCCCGGTCCGGCGCCGTTTGTGCGTCGTGGATCAGACGCATCAACACCCCGAAGTATAGCAGCATTACGGCAAGAGCGCCCACGAAGCCATGCTCCTCGCTCCAGGCAGCAAAGATGAAGTCCGTGTGGGGAACGGGCAGGAACTGGCCCTGGGTCTGCGTTCCTTTCGCCACGCCCTTGCCCCAGACGCCTCCCGAGCCCACGGCCACCAGCGACTGCTGCACCTGATAGCCCGATCCTTGCGCATCGGCCTCCGGCTCCATGAAGGAAGCAAGCCGCTCCTTCTGATAAGGCTTGAGCCCCCATTTCCACATTGCCGGCATCAGCACGGCCGCAACCAGCACCAGAATGATTCCGTGTTTGAGCCTCATTCCGCCCAGCACCAGCGCCATGATCGCGATGGGAACGTAGGTCAGCGCCGTCCCCAGGTCCGGCTGCTTCAGCACCAGCAGCATGGGAAAGAGCACGACCAGCCCGGCCTTGACCAGCTCGCCGACGCTCAGTTCGTTGTCCCTGTAGTCGGAGAAATACTTGGCCATGGTGAGGATCAGAATCAGCTTCACCCACTCGGAGGGCTGGAAATGGAAGAGCTTGAAGTCGATCCAGCGCTTGGCTCCGAGATAGGTCCTGCCGAAGAGCAGCACGGAAATCAGCGAGAGCAGGCTCAGGCCGTACATCCAGGGCACCGCCCCGAGCAGCGCCTGGTAGTTGATGAGGCTGACCAGAAACATCAGCGCCACGCCGGCCAGCACCCAATACACCTGCCTGATGTGCATGCCTTCAAATTTGGTGTGCAGGGTCGCCGAATAGATCTCCGAGATACCGAGCAGGCAGATGATCACGACGAAGATGAACAGCACCCAATCGAAGTCGCGGAAATGAATGTAGCGCCTCATGGGTGGACTCCCGAAGCTTGGGCCACTGCATGCGCTGCTTCCGGCAATCCAGCTTCCGGCAATCCAGGCTCCGGCAACGCAGCCACGATGCCGTACAGGAGTCCTGGCCATGCCGGGACCTTCTGTCGCTGGATCCGGCCGATCTCGTGGCCTTTGCCAGCCGCTGCCGGCTGAGCAAACTGCTCAAGCCCTGGCGCTGCGGTCGCCGGGTGAAACTCCCTGTGCTTCGGCTCGATCTGCTGTGGCTCGATCTGCTGTGGCTCCAACCGGAAGCGAGCCGCCTGAAGACGACCGTCGTCGCCCTCGCTCCACAGGCCGCTCACCTCGAGAGGCCGTTCGGTGGCCACTGGCTGCGGCGGAGTATCCGGCTGGCGCTCCTGCGGGCTCTCCACCTCTTGAGTGGGCGGCTTGGGGTGCTCGATAGGCCGGTGATTCTTCTTGTCCACGTAGGCCTTGATCACCTGGGTTGCAAGACGCGCCGCCAGCTTCCCGTGCTCGCCGCCCTCGAAGAGCACACAGACCACAATCTCCGGATTGCGCCGCGGCGTGAAGCCCACAAACCATCCGTTGTCCCTGTAGGCCTCCTTGGTCGCACCGGACATCTTGGCCCTCATGGTATTGGAGACCGTCTGTGCCGAGCCGGTCTTGCCTGCGATGTCGACGCCCTGGATGTGGGCGCTGGGCGCGGTGCCCTCCGGCAGCAGCACCCGGCCCATGGCGTCGGTGATGGTCTCCCAGCCCGTCTGGTCGATGGAAACATTCTGAATATCGGTATAGTGCAGCGCCTGGCGATAGTGCTCCGGGACGCGGTCCGGGAAGACCACGTGCGGCCGCACCAGGTGCCCGTCCATCGCAATCGCGCCGACGGCCCGCATCAGTTGCACGGGCGTCACCGCAACCGCGCCCTGTCCGATGCCGACGGAAATCGTCTCGCCCGCATACCACTTCTGCCGGAAGTTCTTCAGCTTCCACTCTTCACTGGGCATCACGCCGCTGACCTCCTGCGGCAGGTCGATTCCGGTCTTCTTTCCCAGCCCGAGGGCCGTGGCATATTTCGAGATGCGGCCGATCCCCAGCCGCTCGGCGAGGGTGTAGAAGAAGACGTCGCACGACTGGTAGATGCCCTTGGTCAGGTCTACCCCGCCGTGCGCTCCCTTGACCCAGCACTTGAAGTAGCGGCCATAGAATGACGCGCCGCCGCCGCAGTTTACATGCAGCTTCTGCGCGATGCCCTCCTGCCAGCCGGCCACGCTCATGATGATCTTGAAGACCGAACCCGGCGCAAGCTGGGCCTGGATGGCCTTGTTCAAAAGCGGCTTGCCGGGGTCTTTGAGGAGCGCGTTCCACTCCTTGGAGCTGATGTGCACGGCGAAGGCGTTGGGATCGAATGTGGGGCGGCTCACCATGGCGAGGATCTCGCCGGTCCTGGGGTCCATGGCGACGATGGCGCCCGGCTTGTCACCCAGGGCCTCCTCGGCTGCGATCTGGATGTCGAGGTCGATGGTGAGCTGCAGCGTCTGGCCGGGCACCGCAGGGGTGTCGCTCAGCTCGCCGACCTCCTTTCCGCGGCTGTTGACCAGCACCCGGCGCGAGCCGTTGGTGCCCATCAGCATGTCGTTGTACTCGGCCTCCACTCCGCTCTGCCCCACTACGTCTCCGGAGTTGTAGAGCTCATAGCGCGGATTGTTCAGCATGGTCTCGCTGACCTCGCCGACGTAGCCGATGAGGTGGGCCATGAAGCCATTGCGCGGATAGAGCCGGCGATGCACGGTGATGGTGTCCAGCTCGGGAAACTCATTGCGATGCGACTCGATGAAGGCCAGCTCGTCCGGCGTGATGTCGTATTTGATAAAGATCGGCTGATAGCCGGGCATGGCGGACGTCCGCCGCACGCGCTCCTTCAGTTCGGCCACTTCCATGTGCAGTCCGGCGGCAATCGCATCCAGATTGGAATCGGCCGCTTTGCCTTGCGAGCGCAGTAGCAGCGCCGAAAAAGAGGGGTAGTTATCGACGATGGTGCGGCCTTCCCGGTCCAGCAGCTTGCCGCGTGGAGCAAGGATCGGGACCTCCTTCACCCGGTTCTGCTCCGCCTGGATGGTGTATTTCTCCGAGTTCAGCACCTGCAGCCGCCACAGGCCGAAGATCAGCACGGCAAAGATGCCCAGTATTACGTACTGCGCGATTGCCAATCGGATTAGCGAAACCTTTTCGTCGCGACCGTACATCCTGGTTTACACCTATAGAACCCTGACCGCTCCTGCCTAATTCCTGATTTTAAGCCGGTTTAACAGCCCGAAGAGGAACACTGCCAGGACCGAGTTTGCCACCGCTACGCCCGCCTCGTGTCCAACATTGAGATGCACTGGAAGACCCATCAAATAATGTTGTATCGCCGCAAAGATCGCCCGGTGCACCGCGTAGAAGAAAAAGGTCAGCAGGAATCGCGAGCCGGGATTGTCCACGTCGATGCGGATGCCCAGCGACGAGGCTCCATATCCCACCAGCGTCTTGGCGATGCCGTAGACGCCGAACGGCGTGTGGGTCAGGCAGTCCTGCAGCAATCCAATGGCGGCGCCGGTCAGCATTCCGCTCAACTGGCTACGGCGCGATACGGCGAAAAAGATCGTCAGCAACAGGCCGAGATCGAAGATCCGGAGGAAATGGAAGCGCACCGGAAGATAGGCCTGCAAGGCCACCATCAGCAGCGGCAGACCTGCCGAAACAATCCAGGAGAAGCGGTAGACCTCTACCTGATCGCGCGATGTATAGCTGAGGCTAAGCGATCTCATCGTCAGTGCGTCGCTTCCTCTGGAGCGTTGCCCGTCTCCGCTTGGGCGCCTGCTGCGGTTTTCGGCTTGGAGTGATTCGCCCCCTGGTTGGCGTTCGACGCCGTATTCGAGGCACCGGCCGGAGAAGCTGGTTTTGCAGCGGCCGGAGCTGAAGCCGCCGAATTCGCCTTCGCACGCGGAGCCGCTGGAGTGACGCCAGCCGCAGGTGCTGGTTTCACCCCGGGCGCACTTGGCTTCGGTGCTGGACCGCCGCCGGGCGCTATTGGCTTCGGAGCTGCTGTTGTGGCTCCTGGCGTGGGGGGCTTCGGTGCTGCTGGTGTCAAAGCTGGGGAAACACGAGCCGCTGGTGCGGCTCCCGGCACGGGCGGTTTCGGCACCGCTGCACCTGTCCCTGGAACATGCGGCACAGTTGCACCGGGGACCGCAGCAGCTCCCGCAGGCGGGGCGCCTCCCGCTGCAGGCGCCGCACCCGAAGTCGCGGGCGGCGGCACCGAGGGCAGATGCTCGGCAAGGATATCGGAGGCGCGGATGGGGCCGAGGCCGGCGGTATCCGGCCCGCGCTGCTTCTGGTGGGTGATCACCAGCACCTCTTCCAGGCGGTTCAGGTTGGCGGCGGGCTTCACCTGAACGTCCAGCATCAGGCTGTGGCCCGTGCCCGTCTTGAGCACCGTGCCGATCGGCACGCCCTTGGGGAAGATCCGGTCGCCGCCGCTGGTCACCAGCGGTTCGCCGGGCTCCACGGTCTCGCCGACCATGATGTGGTCCAGCATGACTCCACCGGTCGGAGTGCCCTTCACCACTCCCTGCAGCCGTGAGTTCACCATGAGAGCGCCCACGCCGCTGCTGGGGTCGTTGATCATCAGGACCTGCGAGGTGTCGCCGAAGACCGCGAGAACCTTGCCCACAACGCCGTCCGGCGTGATCACCGGCATGTCGGGACGGATGCCGACGTCTGCGCCCTTGTCGAGATAGAGCAGGCGCGAGGTTTCCATGGGGCTGGTGCCGATCACCTGCGCGGCGACGGTGGTGTCGATCCACTGCTGCTTGAAGGCGAGCAGCGCATAAAGCCGTTGCGCCTGGCGGATCTCCTCCTGCTCGCGGGCGCGCTCCATCCGCATGCGATCGGTCTCCTCTTTCAGACGCTGGTTCTCGCGCCGGACATGGCGCAGATCGAAGTAGTTCGTCCACACCCCGCGAATGCCCGAGCCGGTGTGGAGCAGGGCCCTCTCGAAGGTTGAAATGGTATCGACGGTCAGCAGGCGGATCGCGCGCACCGGGCCCTCGGCGGTCTGCCTTTTGACCTGCACGCCCAGGGCCAGCAGTTGGATCAGCAGCACGATGGCCAACGCTACGGTGTTCTTATGGCGCGAGAAGAGACTCATGAGATCAGCAACTGATTTCTAAGCACCGCAGGAGCGGTGCCCCAGGTTTGGACACCGGTTGCGGCGCGGAACCTGGGACACAAGCCTGTGGGACACAACCCCACACTCTTACTCGATGCTGATCTTGCGCAGAAGTTTGAAGTCACTGAGCATTTTGCCGGTGCCGAGCACCACGCTGGCCAGCGGATCGTCGGCGATGGACACCGGCAGGCCGGTCTCCTCGCGGATGCGTTTGTCGAGGTTCTTGAGCAGCGCTCCGCCGCCGGTGAGCACGATGCCGCGGTCGCTGATGTCTGCGCTCAGCTCGGGCGGCGTGCGCTCCAGCGCGACGCGGATCGCATTCATAATGGTCCCCACGCATTCGCTGAGCGACTCGCGGATCTCGCTGTCGTCGATGGTGATCGTCTTGGGCACGCCCTCGATCAGATTGCGGCCCTTGATCTCCATGGTCAGCGGCTTCTCCAGCGGATAGCCCGAGCCGATCTCAATCTTGATCTGCTCCGCCGTGCGCTCGCCGATCAGCAGGTTGTACTTGCGCTTCAGGTAGTTCATCACGGCTTCATCCATCTGGTTGCCCGCCATGCGCACCGAGCGCGAGTAGACGATGCCGCTCAGAGAGATGACCGCGATGTCCGTGGTGCCGCCGCCGATATCGACCACCATGTTGCCGCTGGGCTCGGTGATGGGC
>WNGE01010787.1_pt1 | contig 14210 bp, 13 predicted proteins | sample 5400651 | NCBI WGS metagenome assembly WNGE01 (sample SAMN13153370, study PRJNA577476) | soil metagenome | isolation source: 60 cm soil or saprolite under grassland replicate 2 | place: USA:California | collected 2016-06-15 | reverse complement strand
GCTCTTCCTCGACCAGCTCGACCACGACGAGGCCGGCTACCTGATCACGAAACCGCGCTCGACCGCGACGAACGTCCCGGGCGTGTTCGCCGCCGGCGACGTCCAGGATCACACCTACCGGCAGGCGGTCACGGCCGCCGGCTCCGGCTGTATGGCGGCGCTCGACGCGGAGCGGTGGCTGGCGGCACAAGAGGGGCACGAGGGCACGGCGCTGACGGCGCCGCGCCCCGAGGCCGCAGAGGTCTAGCCGAGCCGCTCGTTACCGTTGCCCGCGATGGGTGCGGGTGAACGCTGGATCGACCTGCTCGATCCGACCGCAGACGAGCTCAAAGCGAAGCTTCCGCGTGAGGTCCACGACCGTGCCCTCGACCAGCTGCTGGCGCCTGCCCAGCACGAAGACGAGCCGCGGCCGAAGCTCGAGTCCCACGGCGACTACGTCTTCGGGGTCTTCCTCGTCCCGGTCGTGGTCGCGGAGGAGGACGTCATCTTCTACCAGGAGATCGACCTGGTGATGACGCGAGACGTGCTCGTCACGATCCGGAAGACGCCGCCCGACGGCCACCCGCCGTGGCACCCGCGTGCGGCGCAGGAGGCCTGCCGCCCCGACGAGAACGTCGCGATGTACGCGTACCACCTCGTCGACGACATCGCCGAGAACTTCCTCGACCTGGTCGACGCCCTGAACGAGGAGATCGACGAGCTCGAGGACCACGTCGAGGACTGGACGGCGGAGCAGGTTCGCATGCGCCTCTCGTTGCTCCGCCACGACCTGCTCCACATCCGGCGTACGCTCTCGCCGACCCGGGACGCCATCCGCGAGATCGTCGACAACCGGATCGAGTTCTCCGGGGACGAGGTGTTCACCCACGACGTCGAGCTCAACTTCGGCAACGCCTACGACAAGCTCCTCCGCGCGGCCGACAACCTCGAGCTTGCCCGCGACCTCGTCGCTGGCGTGCGCGACTACCACCAGGCGAAGATCGCGAACGACCAGAACGACGTGATGAAGCGACTCGCCGTGCTCGCCACGACGTTCCTCCCGCTCGCATTCCTCACCGGCTTCTTCGGGCAGAACTTCGCCTATCTGGTCAACAGCATCGAGACCCCTGAGTGGAGCTTCTGGTTGCTGGGCGTCGGCCTCGAGATCGCAGCGGCGATCGGACTGTTCGTGCTGATGAAGTGGCGGCGGTGGCTTTGAGAGCTCTAGGCGCGGCTACGCTGGGGTCGTGCCGTTCTACATCTGCCCGAACTGCGAAGACCGGTCGATCGACGTCGACGGCTTCGAGGGCATGTCGCAGGAGGCGGTCGCCTGCCATCGCTGCGGCTTCGGCTTCCTCTTCGAGCTGATGGACGACTACTACCCGGGGCCGAACACGGGCCTCGTGGTCTGCGACCAGGAGGGCCGGATCCTCGCCTCGGGGCGCGGCGTCTTCGAGCTGACCGGCTGGGGCGAGGGCGAACTGATGGGGCACGACGTAATCGACAGGCTCGGCCTCGCCGGCTTTCAGCAGGAGCAGAACCCTGTTGCCCTGGCTTTAGAGTGGGGCGTGCGCCGGCTCGGCGAGGAGCTCCAGCTGCGGACGAAGGCAGGAGTGACCAAGCCCGTGATCGCCGACCTCTTCCCCGCGTACGACGCCGACGGCGGCCTGCTGGTCGCGCTCAGCCCGCGAGCGTAAAGCGGCGGATCTTCTCGCCTGCCGGCTCCTCCGCGAACCCGGCCCGCAGCAGCGCCCGTACTGACGCCTCGTTGTCGGGCAGCGTCTGCGCGCAGACCTCACTGACGTCCGGCTGCGCGAGCGCCCACTTGCTGATCGCGACGATCGCCTCGGTCGCGAAGCCCCGACGGCGCGCGCTCGGCACGATCGCGTAGCCGATCATCACGGCGCCGTCCTTGGGCGGACCGACGAAGCCGATCTCGCCGATTACGAGCCCATCCTCGAGGCGGACGATCAGCGAGAAGCCGTAGCGCTCGTCGCCGTGCCGAAGAAATAGGCCGAGGCCGTCGTAGGTGTCCGGAAGCGGGTAGCCGGTCGCGAACGACAGGTCGGGCAGGGGCTTGCCGGCGCGGATCACCCGGGCCTCGTCGACCGTCAGCTGGTGCAGCAGGAGGCGGGCGGTCGCCAGCTCGGGCACGTCAGACCCGTGACGACGGGCAGAGATCGTTGAGCACGCAGTCCTCGCAGCGCGGCGCGCGGGCGATGCAGACGCGGCGGCCGTGCCAGATCAACAGGTGCGGGAAGAGGCCCCAGTATTCGCGCGGGACGAGTCGCTGGAGGTCGCGCTCGATCTTCACCGGGTCGTCCTCCTTGGTCAGGCCGAGGCGCTGCGAGAGCCGGCGCACGTGGGTGTCGACGACGATCCCCTGAGGCTCGCCGAGCTCTGCGGCGACGACGTTGGCGGTCTTCCGCGCGACGCCCGGCAGCTGCACGAGCTCCTCGAGACGCCGCGGCACCTCGCCCCCGTGCTCCTCGAGCAGCCGCTGCATCGTCCCGCGAAGCGCCTTCGTCTTCTGGCGGAAGAACCCGGTCGCGTAGATATCGCGCTCGAGCTCCTCGACCGGAACGGCGAGGTAATCCTCGGGACGGCGGTATTTCTCGAACAGGCGCTCGGTGACGCGGTTCACGTTCACGTCTGTCGTCTGGGCGGAGAGCATCACGGAGACGAGGAGCTCGAGATCGGAACGGAAACGCAGCGCGATCTTTGCATCCGGATACTCGGCCGCGAGCCGCTCGACGATCGGCCAGATGCGCTCCCTCTTCGGCGCCACGCGGCGGCGGGCCTCCGCGACGAAGCTCCTGGGCATCTACCCGCGCAGGTTCGGGCCCGCGCAGACGACGTCGAGCGCCGGGCAGCCTGCGCAGGCGAACTCGCTCGGCCGCGGTGGGAACGAGCCCGCCTGGATGCGGGCGATCGCCTCCGAGAGCTCCGCCTCGAGCTCCGGCAGTTGCGGGCGCGTGAACGTCGCCGCGACGAGGTCGTCGGCCTTCTCCAGGAACTGGTAGACGACCTCGACCTCGTCGGCGCCCGCGCGGAAGCACGCGATCGCGTAGACGAGGCGCTGGAGACGGTACTCGGCGTCCACGACCTCGGCCGGCGTGAGCTCCCCGAGCAGATTCGACTTGAAGTCGGCGACGAGCGCGCGCCCGTCGGCGAGGTGGAAGACGTCGAGCACGCCGTGGAAGAGCACGCCGCCGTGCTCGAACGCGAACGGGCGCTCTGAGGAGACGCCCGCGAGCGCGGCGAGTCGCGCCGCGAGCGGCGAGCCGCAGAACGCCTCGACGAGGCCGCCGATCCGCTCCAGCTCGTCCGCGGTCGCCCCCGGGTACCACGCGAGCACCTGGTCGAGCGATGGCGCCTGCGGCGCAGTGAGGTCGACGCGCTCGAGCAGCTTGTGGACGGCGTCGCCGATCTCGCTGGCCGCCAGACCGCCAGAAATCGTGTCCCCGACGCCGCTTCCCCGCCCGCTCCCGTCCAGGGGACGAAGGCCGGCGAGCCGCTCGGCGTAGAAGCGGTAGGGGCAGCGCTCGAACAGCGCGAGCGCGCTGTACGAGAGCCGTCGCACCCGCTCCGGCGGCACGACGATCGGCTCGAGCGGCGGCAGGGCCGGAAGCGTCGGCGCCGCGGGCGCGCTCTCCGCCTCGAAGAGCGAGAGCTGCGCCGCCTCCGTCGGCGCAGCCTCCACGACCTCGACGACGGGCTCGAAGCGATCGACCCGGAGCGCGAGGCGCGCGTTGTCGCGGGCGATCTCGCCGTCGTCGAGCTCGTCGAGCTCGAGCCGGTCGAGCACCCAGCCGATCGGCGTGCGGGCATCGCCCTTCCCACCCTCTATCGAAGCAGGGTCGATCGAGCCGGCGACGATCAGTTTGTCGATCGCCCGCGTCATCGCCACGTAGTAGAGGCGCAGGCGCTCGGCCTCCTCGGCCGTTTCCTCGGCCTCGCGCACCTCGTCGTAGGCGAAGGCTGCCTTGCGCTTCCCCGTCGCGGGGTCGACGACCTTGAAGCCGAAGCGGCCGTCGGGGAGACAGATGATCTCCTCGCCGCTGGGCCGGGGACGCTCGCGGCCCGCGTCGGCGACGACGACGACCTTGAACTCGAGTCCCTTGGCAGCGTGGATCGTCAGCAGCCGAACCGCGCCGGCGCCCTCCTCCTCCGCGACCGCCTCCAGCTCCTTCACGCCTGCGGCGTCCTGCTCGAGCATGAAACGCACGAAGCCCTCCACGTCCGGGCCGCGCAGCTCCTCGTACGAGCGCGCGAGCCGCGCGAGCTTGCGCAGGTTCGCGTAGCGGCGGCGGCCGTCCCACTGCGCGAGCACGGCGAGGTCATAGTCGTGCTCGACGAGGATCTGCTCGCAGAGCCGCTCCAGGCCGACCGTTCCCCCGACCGCGGCGAGCCGGTCGTAGCGCTGTCGGAACGCCTGCATCAGCCGCTGGTCGCGCTCCGACAGCGCCTCGGGCAGGTTCTTCTCCAGCCCGGTGAAGAGCGGCCGGCGCGGCGCCGCCCGGCGCAGCAGCGCGAGCGCGTCGTTGGAGACGCCGACGAACGGCGACGCGAGGACGGTGACCAGCGCCTCGTCGTCGTAGCGGTTGTGCAGCAGGCGGAGATAGGCGAGCAGGTCGACGACCTGTTGCTGGCCGAAGTACCCGCGGCCGGTCGCGCGGTAAGTGGGCAGCCCGGCGGCGCGGAGCTCCTCCTCGTACTGCTCGGCGTCCGTACCGGCGGCGAAGAGGAGGACGATCTCGCCCGGCTCCGCCTCGCCCGCGTCGACGAGCTCCTGCACGCCTTGTCGGTGACGAGCAGCTCGACGGCCGGCGCCGCCGCCGGGTCGGGAAAGCGACCGGCCGCCACGAGCCGCTGGAACTCGCCGCCGAACGTCGCCGCGAACAGGTGGTTGACGACCTCCAGGATCTCCGGGCGCGAGCGCCAATTGTGCGTGAGCGGCAATACCTCGCCGACCTGGTCGCGGCGCTCCTTGAAGACCTCGACGTCGGCGTGCAGGAAGCGGTAGATCGACTGGAACTCGTCCCCAACGAAGAAGAGCTCGTCGCGCGCGACGAGGTCGATCAGCTCGCACTGCAGCCGGTTCGTGTCCTGGAACTCGTCGACGCAGACCTGACGGAAGCGCAGCTGCTCGCGCGCGCGGATCGTCTTGTCGTCGCGAAGCAGATCGCGCGCGCGGAGCTGGAGGTCGTCGTAGTCGAGCCCGGACTCGCGGTCCTTCGCCGTCTGGTAGCAGCGGTCGAACCCCTGCAGGAGCTCCTGGAGCAGCTCGCGGTCGCGCGCGGCGACGGCGTTCAGCGCCGCCTGCTCGGTTGCGCGACGAGCCTGCTCGTACTCGTCGTTGCCCTTGACGGCGTACTCGGAGAGGTCGAGGAGCGACTCGGGCGACGGGTTGCGGTCGAGAAGCTCGAGCAGCCGGGCAGCGTTCTCGGCGCCGCTCGCCGCCGCTGCCGCCCTCAGCGCCTGGAGCTCGAGCACCGGCGCGGAGCCGAGCGAGAGCTCGAGCGGTCGGCCGGCGGCGCGCAGCGTCTCGTGCACGCCGGTCAGCATCCGACGCAGCGCCTGCGAGCCGTAGGTGGCGAGCAGCGCGAGCCGCTCGGGCTCGCTGTTGTGCAGCGACGCCGGGCCAAGCCCGGCGTCGCGCATTGAAACCTTGGCGCCGCAGAACTCCGCGAGCGCCTCGTCGAACGCCTCGACGCGGAGCACGGTGGCCTGGCTCTCGTCCAGCACCCGGAACCGCGGGTCGAGGCCGGCGGCGAACGGGTACTGGCGCAGCAGGCGCATGCAAAAGCCGTGGATCGTCGAGATCCACGCGCCGTCCAGGTCTCGGACGAGCTCCGGCCGGCCGAGCTCGGCGAGCCGTGTCCGGATGCGGCCGCGCAGCTCGGCGGCCGCGCGGTCGGTGTAGGTGATGACGAGGATCGAGCCGACGTCGACCCCTGAGTCGACGGCGCGCGCGAAGCGCTCGACGAGCACGGTCGTCTTCCCCGTCCCCGCACCCGCGGAGACGAAGACGAGCCCGGGAGCCCCGATTGCGGCGTCCTGCTCGGGAGTCGGCGGGCGCTCGACCGTCGACGCCATCACTGTCTCCTGATCCGGCACATGGGCGCCAGCTCGCACCACGAGGGGCACGTGCCCTCGCGCGGGTCGTGGCGGACGTCACCTGCGCGGATCCGCCCGACGATCCCGCGCGCGGCCTCCTGGGCGCCGGCGATCTTCGCCCAGAACTCGTCCTCGTCGACGTAGTCGTTCCTCGAGTAGCCGGGCACGCCGTCCTCCTTCGCCGAGCGGCGGAGCAGGCCACGCGGCTTCCGCTCGCCGGCGAGCGGCTGATAGAGGCCGCCGAGCGGCTCGACGCCGACTAGGTCGCGCAGGACGAGCATGTACAGCGGGATCTGCAGCTTCACCTCGCTCTCGATCTGCGAGGCCGAGTGCGCGGTCCTGCCCGACTTGTAGTCCCAGACGATTCCGCGCGCAGCGTGCGGGTCGAGGTCGATGCGGTCGATCTTCCCGGCGAGGCGGAAGGTCTCCAGGTCCAGGCCGCGCTGGAGCTCCGGCGCGGACCGATCGGAGCCGAAGGACACCTCGAAGCGGCGCGGGACGAGCGGCAGCTCCGACTCGGCCTCGGCACGGACGACGGCCTCGAGGTCGCGCCAGAGCCCCTGCTGCAGCTCGCTGCGCTGGAGGTCGGTGAGCTCGAGCCGCGCCTCCGCCCCGCCCGCGATCGCGTCGGTCAGGCACTCGCGCAGGAACTCGAGCGCCTCGTCGAGCCGATCGGCCGGGACGCGCTCGGAGTCGAGGCGCTTCGGCAGCCCGGAGAAGAACTTGAACAGCGCTTGATGCGCGATCGACCCGCGCATGCGCGCGTCGACCTCGGCGTCCATCGACTTCGGGTCGAGCAGCCGCTCGACGAACCAGATCGAGGAGCAGCCCGCGAACGTCTCCAGCTCCGTCACGCCGAAGGTCGCCCGCCCCGCGAGCGTCTCGAGCACCACCGAGTGCGTCAGCCTGGTCGGCCGGTCAAATGCCTCGAGGGCGCGTGCGAAGCGCCGCTCCCAGCCGTGCACGCGCGCCAGCGCGGCCGCCGCTGTCCGGTCGCTCGTTGCGAGTCGGGCGAGGGCTCGGACGCGCTCGCGCTCGGTAGGCGCCCTGTCGATCGGCCAGACGAGCTCGGACAGTGCGCGGCGGGTCGTCCACCGCGGGAGGTCGGCCGGATCGAGAACGGCACGGACGTCATCCCAGAACGGGCTCGGCTGGCGCGGTGCACCGTCGTCGCTCGCCGCCTCGCGCACGAGGTAGAGGCGCCGCGACGCGCGCGTGCACGCCGTGTAGAAGAGGTACCGGTCGCGGGCGACCGGGTCGGCCTTGGCGACGCGTGCGTCTCCGTCGAGCTCTCGCCGGCGCTCGTCGTCGAGGAACACAGAGGGCTGTGCGCGCCGCGGCAAAGATCCCTCTTCCAGGCCGAGCACGAAGACGATCTCCGCGCGGCGTGTTCGCGCGCGAAGGAGGTCGAGGACGATGACGTGCCCGTCGCGGGCCGCGCCGACGCGGACCGGGGCGCGATCGAGCGCGCCGACGAGCTCCTCGACGGAGAGCTCGCCGCCGAGCTCCAGCCACCCCTCGAGCTCGTCCAGGAGTCCGAGCACTGCCTGGTAGGCGCGCAGGTCAACTCGCGCCGCCTCCGTGGCCGGCGGTGACTCGAGGCCGTAGGCGGCCCGGAGCATCGAGACGGCCAGCTCGCGGATCGCCGCGATCGAAGACGGCGCCGCGCGCAGACGGTCGAGGAAGGCGAGCGGCTGGCCGCGTAGCTTCACGGCCTCGGCCTCGACACGCTCCGGCGAGCGCACTCCGCGACCGCGCAAGCGCCCTTCGAGGAAGTCGGCGTGCGAGCGCGGGAGCCCCGAGTACGGCGAGCGGACGAAGCCGAACAGGTCGCGCCGCCCGCCGCCGAGCCACGCGAAGCGAAGCAGCGCCAGCAGCGCGCGGCCGAACGCGGTCTGCGAGAGACGGAGGACACCGTCCAGGGCATAGGGGACGCCGAGCGCGCCGAAGGCGGTCTCGAGCGGTGCGCGTACGCGGTCGAGCGAGGGGCAGACGACGAGGATCTCCTCCGGCGCCGTCTCGGACCTGAGCAGGCCGAGGATTTCGTCGGCGACGAGCTCGAGCGTCGCGCGCGGGCCGGCGGCCTCGAGGAAGCGGATCGCACCTTCGGACGGCGGCGCCGGCGGCGGGACGTCTGCGAACAGCGCGCGCTCGAGGTGGGCGAGCGCCCTCGGCACCGAAGGTGCCGGACTCAACAGGCCGGGCGGCGCCGGCTTTGCCGGCGCCGCTTCCAGCCCTGAGCGCGCGTACTCGGCGTAGCGCGGCGGCAGCTCCTCGACGCGGCCGTCGGCGAGCCGCGCCAGGTCGGCCGCCGTCCGCTCGAGCGCGGCGAAGGCGAGCCGCCCCGGCTCGTACGGAAGCGAGACCGTGACCTCGGTGCGCCCGGCGAGCGCCTCGAGCAGCCGCCACTGCGCGGCCGTCAGGTCCTCGAAGCCATAGGCGAAGACGGGCCGGCCGTCCCACGCCGCGAGCTCGCCGGCGACGCGTTCGGCGGCGTAGCGGCGACGGAGATCCGCGTCCCAGATCCCGAGCCGGTCGAGCTCCGCGCGGTAGCCGTGGTAGAGCTCGGCAAGATCGCCGTCGACGTCCTCAGGGTCGAGCAGGCCTGCCTCGAGCTCGGCGATTGCCGACCCGAGCGCGTCGGCGAATCCGGCGAAGCGCGCCGACCGGTCGAGATCCGCAAGCCGAACGGACGCGACGACACGACGGAGGAGGAGCGCCCGTTGCGCGTCTCCCGCCACCGCGCGCGTGCCGCCGTTGCCTTCGGCAATTCGTTCGAAGAGGTCGTCGAACGTGCCGATCGAGCCGCCGAGCAGGGCTCCGCACCGCGCGAGCAGGTCGCGTTCCACGCGCTCGACGTCCGGGCGATTCGGCACGATCAGAACCGGCTCTCGCGGGAGATCCGCGAGGTAGCGGTCGAGCAGCAGCGCAACTTTGCCGGCGTTCGCCGGCCCGGTGAGCAACGTCAGACCCATCGGCCAATGGTAGTCCCGCCGCGGGACGATCCTGCTTACGCCGCGCCGCCGCGGTAGGAAACTGCGCCAATTATCCGGGGACAGGCGCAAAGGCCTGTCCCCTGAAGTTCGTCAGGCCGCGGCCTTCGGCCGGCGGCCCCGGCGTGCGGTTGCGCGACCGGGCATACCGCCGGCGCAGGAGTCGCAGAGATCTGCCTCCTTGGCGCCGCGGCGCGCGTCGGAAAACGTCATGCGCATCTTTGCGCCTTTTCCCTCGTCCACTTCCCTGCCGCAGTTGTCGCAGACGAGCACCATCTTGCGAGCCACTAAATGTCCTCCTTCTCGCTCGCTGTCTTCGCGGAGCGTAGCGAAATTGTCCGCGGAAAGCGCGCGCCATTTTTCACCGCATAATTACAACTGTCAGCACGTTTGCCGCCCCGTCCCAGCGGACACTCGCTGCGCATGCCGCGCCTCCGTCGTGCCGACTGCTCCTTGCCCGGAATTCGGCGGGTGCGCCGCGGCCGCGGATTCTCATACGTGGACGACACGACAGGAAAGACGATCGCCGACCCGGAGACGCTCCAGCGCATCCGCTCGCTCGCGATCCCGCCTGCATGGGAGGACGTCTGGATCTGCTCGTGGGCGAACGGACACATCCAGGCGGTCGGCACCGACGCACGTGGCCGGAAGCAGTACCGCTACCACGACCGGTGGCGAGAGCATCGCGACCGCGAGAAGTTCGACCGCATGCTCGACTTCGCCCGGGCGCTGCCAGGCCTGCGCGAGACCGCCGGCCGCCAGCTGCGGAAGCGTCCGCCGACGCGCGAGCGCGTGCTGGCCGGCGCCGTGCGCCTGCTCGACCGCGGGTTCTTCCGGATCGGGGGCGAGTCGTACGCAGAGGAGAACGACACATACGGCCTCGCGACGATGCAGAAGCGCCACGTTCGCCTTCGCCCGGGCAACGTGATCGAGTTCGACTACGTCGCCAAGGGCGGGCAGCGCCGCCTGCAGTCGATCGTGGACCCTCAGGTCTACAAGCTCGTCGGCGAGCTCAAGCGCAGCCGCGGAGGCGGCGACGACCTGCTCGCCTACAAGAAGCGCGGCCGCTGGCGCGACGTGCTCTCCGCGGACGTGAACGCGTACATCAAGGAGGTGACCGGCGGCGACTTCACGGCTAAGGACTTCCGCACGTGGACGGCGACCGTCCTCGCCGCCGTCGGCGTCGCCGTCTCGGGGCGAGCGCGAGGTCGAGGACGGCACGCAAGCGGGCGATCACGCGGGCGGTCGAGGAGGTCGCGTTCTACCTCGGGAACACACCCGCGGTCTGCCGGAGCTCCTACATCGACCCGCGCGTCTTCGACCACTACGCGGCCGGTGTAACGATCGCCGATGCGCTCGACGCGCTCGGCGACGTCGACCTCGGCGAGCCGGCGATCCAGGGCGCCGTCGAGGCCGCCGTGATCGACCTGCTCGAGGAGGAGAGCGCGCCCGTGCCTGCGCGGGCCGCCTGAAAGAATCCGGCCGTGGACGGGTCGACAATTGTCGTTCTCGAGGGGGACGAGACCGGGCAGGAGCTGCTCGAGGAGGCGCTGCGCGTCCTCGCTCCGGACGTGATCGGCGAGGAGCTCGAGCTGCCGCGCTTCGACCTCTCGCTCGCGAAGCGCAGGCAGACCCACAACCAGATCGTGTACGAGGCGGCGGCCGCGATCCGCGAGGCCGGGCTGGCCCTGAAGGCGGCGACGATCACGCCGGAGGGTCGCGACGACGTCGGCTCGCCGAACCGGATTCTGCGCGAGGAGATCGGCGGCAAGGTGATCGTCCGCACCGGCCGCCGCATCCCGGGCGTGGTGCCGTTCGGCGGGGTGCACGCACCGATCTCGGTCGTGCGGATGGCAGTCGGCGACGCCTATGGCGCGAAGGAGTGGCGCGAGGGCGAGGGCGACGACGAGATCGCCTTCCGCACCGAGCGCATCGAGCGGCGCATCTGCCACGCGGTCGCCGAGTTCGCATTCCGGGAGGCGGAGCGCAGCGGCGCCAAGGTCTTCGGCGGGCCGAAGTACACGGTCAGCCCCACCTACGAGGGGATGCTGAAGGAGGAGATGGATGCCGCCTCGGCGCGCCATCCCGACGTGCCCTACGACCCACAGCTGATCGACGCGACGTTCGCGCTGCTGATCGCGTCCGCCGGCGACCCATTGATCATCCCGGCGTTGAACCGCGACGGCGACATCCTCTCCGACCTCGTCCTGCCGCTGTTCGGCTCGATCGCCGGCGCGGAGTCGCTCCTCGTCGCGTTCGCCGACGACTTCGAACCGGATGCGGTGATGGCCGAGGCCGCGCACGGCACCGCGCCCTCGCTGCAGGGCAAGAACGTCGCGAACCCGATGGCGATGATCCTCGCCGGCGCGTCGCTGCTCGGCTTCGCCGGTGAGCGGTTCGCGGACGCGTCGCGCGCGATCCGCGAGGGCTGCCTGGAGGCGGTGGCCGAAGGCATCCGCACCGCCGACCTCGGCGGCCACGTCGGCACGAACGAGTTCACCGACGAGGTGATCCGCCGCGTGAAGACGAAGCTCGAGGTCTGGTCGACGCTGTAGCCGGCCGCGAGCGCCGCCGAGCGAAGCTCGCCGCCGCCGCCAAGCGAGCAGGCTAGCCGGCGGCGGCGCGGAGCGCCGCTGTGACGCCGAAGGCGCCCGATTCCCACGCCGCGATGAACGCGAGCGCGACATCCGGGTCGAACTGCGTAGCCGAGCAGCGGTCGACCTCGAGGACCGCCGCCTCGGGCGGCAGTGCCCCGCGGTAGGGCCGGTCGGAGGTCATCGCGTCGTAGCAGTCGACGACCGCGAGGATCCGAGCTTCGAGCGGAATCTCGGTGCTCGCGCGACCGGTCGGGTAACCGGCGCCGTCCCACCGCTCGTGGTGGTAGAGCACCGCCGACAGCGCCGGGCGCAGCGTCCGGTCGAGCGCGACGAGGCGCGCGCCGGCCTCGGGATGCGTCCGCACCTCGGTGACCTCCTCCTCGGTAAGGGGACCGGGTTTCCCGAGAATCGCCTCGGAGACGGCGAGCTTGCCGACGTCGTGAAGCGCGCCGCCGAGCTGGAGAAGCGAGAGCTGGACGTCGTCGCAACCCAGCCGGAGCCCAACCTCGTGCGCCATGCGCGCGACGCGCACCGAGTGTCCGCGCGTGTACGGGTCACGGGCCTCGATCGCCTCGGAGAGAGCAAGGAGCGCCGTCATCGGCCGGACGGATTTCGCCCCGACGGCGTCTATCCCTCTTTAGGGGAGAGCGGCAAAGGCGGCTGACAGAATGGCCGCGGTGTTCAACTCCTTCGTGCAGGCAGTCTCCGGCTCGCCGTGGACCTACGGGCTGATCTTCGGGGTCGCCGCGCTCGACGCGTTCTTCCCGGTCGTGCCGAGCGAGGCGACCGTGATCACCGCGGCAGTGCTCGCCGCGCAGGACGAAGGCTTACGGCTCGAGTTGATCATCCCGGCCGCTGCGGTCGGGGCGATCTGCGGCGACAACGTCTCGTACTGGGTCGGTCGACTCCTCGGTGAGCGAATCGCGGAGAAGGTCTTCGTCGGCACGCGGCGGAAGCACCTCGACCGGGCGCACCGTTTGCTCGAGGAGAGAGGCGGCTACCTGATCATCATCGGGCGATTCGTCCCGGGCGGGCGGACCGCCGTGACGTTCGCGGCGGGCAGCCTCGAGTGGGAGTGGCCGCGCTTCATCGTCTTCGACGTCGCCGCCGGTCTGATCTGGGCCTCGTACGCGTCGCTGCTCGGCTACGTCGGCGGCAAGACGTTCGAGCACAGCACGTGGAAGGCCCTGCTGCTCGCGTTCGCGGGCGCGGCCCTGGTCACCGGGGCGGTCGAAGCGGTGCGGTGGTTCCGTAAGCGGGCCGCAGCACACTCCTGATGCCCGGCCGCACGCCCTCCGCATAGAGTTGCGGCCGTGAAGATCGGTGTCCCGAAGGAGACCGCTGCCGGCGAGCGCCGCGTCGCGCTCGTCCCGGAGGTGGTTGCCAAGCTTGTCGACGCGGGACACGAGGTCGTTGTCGAGCGCGGCGCCGGAAGCGCCGCGTCGTTCGAGGACGCGGCCTTCGAGGAGGCCGGCGCAACCCTGGCCGACTCTGCATGGGACGCCGACGTCGTCGTCAAGGTGCAGAAGCCGACAGCCGACGAGACAGGGCGCCTGAAGAACGGCGCGGTGCTGATCGGCTTCCTCGAGCCGCTGACCGACAAGGAGGGCATCGACCGTCTCGCGGCCCAGGGCGTCATCGCCTTTGCGATGGAGTCGATCCCGCGCATCACGCGCGCGCAGTCGATGGATGCACTCTCCTCGCAGGCGACCGTCGGCGGCTACAAGGCGACGCTAATCGCCGCGGACAACCTCCCCCGCTTCCTGCCGATGCTGACGACCGCCGCGGGCACGGTGCAGCCCGCGAAGGTACTCGCGATCGGAGCGGGCGTCGCCGGGCTCCAGGCGCTGGCGACGGCGCGGCGCCTCGGCGCCGTCACGTGGGGCTTCGACGTGCGCGACGTCGTCCGCGAGCAGATCGAGTCGCTCGGGGCCAAGTTCCTCGACCTCGGCGTCAGGGGTGAGCAGACTGAAGGCGGCTACGCCAAGGAGCTGACGCCGGAGCAGCAGGCGCAGCAGCAGGCCGAGCTCGAGAAGCGCCTGCCGGACTTCGACGCCGTGATCACGACCGCGGCGATCCCCGGCCGCCCCGCGCCGAAGCTGATCCCGGCGAGCGCCGTCCGCGCGATGCGACCGGGCTCCGTGATTGTCGACCTCGCGGCGGCCACGGGCGGCAACTGCGAGCTGACGAAGCCGGGTGAAACCGTCGTCGAGCACGGCGTCACCATCGTCGGCCTGACGAACCTACCGAGCGAGATGCCCGCCGACGCGAGCCGGCTCTACGCCCGCAACATCCAGGCGCTGCTGACGCACCTCGCACCCGAGGGCGAGCTCGCGCTCGACTGGGAGGACGAGATCACCGCCGGTGCGTGCGTGACGAGGAAGGAGGGAGCTGCGTGACCACGAGCTTCATCATCGAGCTCACCGTCCTGATCCTCGCCGCGTTCCTCGGCGTGCAGGTGATCTCGAAGGTGCCGACGCTGCTGCACACGCCGCTGATGTCGGGGACGAACGCGATCCAC
>WNGE01010260.1_pt1 | contig 14211 bp, 10 predicted proteins | sample 5400651 | NCBI WGS metagenome assembly WNGE01 (sample SAMN13153370, study PRJNA577476) | soil metagenome | isolation source: 60 cm soil or saprolite under grassland replicate 2 | place: USA:California | collected 2016-06-15 | reverse complement strand
CAATTCTTGCTCGCCCTGCCTGGCTGTGACGACTTTTTTGTTTCCCTGGCGGCTTGCTTTGATAAGACGTGCGCTGGTAACAATGGTGATGCCTTCAGACTTTAGTACATCGGTCACTGTGGTAGAGACTTCAGGGTCCTCGCGCGGCAGGATACGCTCCGACCCCTGGATGATTGTGACCTTTGATCCCAGGCGCGCGAATGCCTGCCCCATTTCTACTCCAATGGGACCACCGCCAACGATAATGAGTGTTTTCGGCAGGGCTGCAAGATTAAAAATATCCTCGTTGGTCATATAGCCCGCCTCGGCGAGTCCTTCTACCGGGGGAATGGCAGGACGTGAGCCGGTGGCGATGAGGGTGGTGCGGCTCGTCACTTCCTCGTCGTTGAGTATCAGTTTTGTAGGAGACTTGAATGACACCTTGCCAAATTTGACGGTAATGCCCTCGACGTAGACCTGTTCTGCCTGGCGGACACGTCCAATAACACCCTGCACATACGCACTTACTTTTGCCATGTCGATGCCCAGGGTCGCGGGGGTCAATCCCAGGTCCATGGCTTCTCTGTCCTGCTGTACGACACGGGCCACGTGGATCAAGCTTTTGCTAGGCACACAGCCATAGTTGAGACAATCGCCTCCGAGCCGTTCTTTGTCGATTAGCAAGACGTCTGCTCCCAACGACCTGGCTGCGCGTGCGGCCGTCAGGCCGCCTGAACCCCCACCGATGATGGTCATATCGTATTGGGTGTGTGCCATTCTATCCTCCTGATAGAGTAAGTTCTGAGAGTAGTGTATCACTTAGCTAGCAAAAGGTCCGTATTCGCCGTCTCATATCCTGGAGGATTCAAACGCTCCGTAGAGGCATGCCTTGCGTGTGCCGAGTGGGTGGGCAACAACACTATTGAGGTCAGGAACTTCCTCCCGAACCACTCGGCACACGCAAGGCATGCCTCTACGGGCCCATGCGGGCGACTTTTCGCCCTGACCTCATATCTGAGATACTTGCTTATACTGAGACGTAGTGCTAATCTGTGTACGGGTAACCGGATCGCGTAGATTATTGCTAATGTGTAACATCTGGTAAAGGTACGCTACTATTACGCATAGCAATATGTTCTCAGCTTGCGCGTCATTGCATCTGTAGGAACTCGTCCAGGCATCGAGAATGTACGTTTCAATATCTGGAAGGCTAAAAATTTTCTGATGAGGAGAGTATTATGACACAACATGCTCAAACTGGAGCCAGGCTAAAGCAGCACTCTATATGGCAGAACGGGCATCGGCCAGACCCCTGCAATGTAGTTATCTTCGGCGCTACAGGTGATCTTACCCAACGCAAACTCCTACCTACGCTCGCACATCTCGCACATGATCATCCACTTCCCGACGGTTTCTGTATAGTAGCGTATGCGCGTCGCCCATTTACTGACGATCAATGGCGTGCGCTGGCACTGGAATCGGTCAATAAATATCTGCCGGACGATGATAAGCTGGATGGTGCGGCACAAAGAACCTTTGCACAGCGCCTGTTCTACTGTCAGGGCGACCTCGATGATCGTGAGGGCTATAACAAACTGTCTGATCTGCTGGATAAGTTAGATGATGAGAAGGGGACTGACGGCAATCGCATCTTTTACCTGGCAACACCACCCGATCTGGATTCCACGATCATCTATCATCTGGGTGGTTCTGGCCTTGCTCGTGGTCGTACTACGAATAATGGAGAGAGTAGTGAGGGTTGGACGCGTATTGTAACTGAAAAGCCCTTTGGTCATGATCTTATCTCGGCCCAGAAGCTCAATCGCGACCTGGCACGCGTTTTCCGTGAGAATCAAATCTTCCGTATCGATCACTATATGGGCAAAGAGACGGTTCAAAACATCCTGGCCTTTCGCTTTGCCAACGGCATTTTTGAGCCGCTCTGGAATCAGAAGTATATCGATCATGTGCAAATTCTAGTAGGTGAGAGCCTGGGTGTCGGCACGCGAGCGGAGTTTTATGAAACGTCCGGCGCTATCCGCGACATTGTGCAAAATCATATTATGCAGGTTCTGTGCCTCACTGCTCTGGAGCCACCTGTGGCCTTTGATGCGGAGGCCATTCGCGACGAGAAAGTAAAAGTGTTACGTGCTATCCATCCATATAAGCCTGAAGATGTTGCTACGCACGTGGTACGTGGACAATATACCAGTGGGACCATCGATGGTCTGTCGGTCGTTGGCTATAAACAGGAGAAGGGTATTAGTCCCAATTCAGCTACTGAGACATATGTTGCGCTCAAGCTATTCATCGAGAACTGGCGTTGGGAAGATGTGCCATTTTACATTCGCACAGGCAAGCGTCTTCCGACACGTAGTACAGAAGTAACGATCCAGTTTAAACGTGTGCCTCATCAGATGTACACTCCTACAGAGACAAAAGGGCTGGTTCCCAATCGTTTAACCATACGCATTCAGCCTGATGAGGGCATCGCGCTCAAAATAGGTGCGAAAATCCCTGGAGCCGCGCAGCAACTCGAATCAGTGGATATGGGCTTCTCTTATAGCAGTGCGTTTGGTATTCAATCGCCGGATGCCTATGAGCGACTGATTGCCGATTGCATGCTTGGTGACTCTACGCTCTTTATCCGCCGTGATGAGATTGAGGCTTCCTGGCGTATTATCGATAGCATCACCAGTGAGTGGGCGAAAATGTCTCCCGATACCGTCTATCCTTACCCGGCTGGGACATGGGGACCACCAGAAGCAGATTCGCTCATAGAGAATGATGGCCGCAGGTGGGATAACCCCTCTGAGTGAGAATACCTCTCTCGCCCTGCCACCTGAGGGCGGGGAGTTTACGCCTTTAATAATAAAGAGGGCGACAACCATTGGTTGCCACCCTTCTTACCTTTTTGGGACAAGCACGACCCCTGCAAAGCACTACGGCGATGTGTCTGTTGGATCTGTTTTGTCTGGGTTGAGTGCGCGATCTACCTTTTGCTCTACTTTGCCGCCCGTTGCCTGTACCTTGCCTCCAACCCGCCTGGCATTACCTTTGGCCTGCATCTCTTTGTTGCCAGTCAGTTCGCCAGCCTTGCTCTGAACCTTACCGGCGGTGTCCTTCAACTTGCCCTTTAGTGTATCTTCTTTCCCCTGGGTATCAAGGTCTTTTTTCTGGGTGTCATCATAATCTGCCATATGTTTATCTCCTCTTTAACTATTACAACATCCGTTTCAACAACGGAACTCAATTGTCTCCGAGGTCATTTTTCGTGTTCTTGCGTAAGTAACGCGGTCTGCGTAATATTCCGCAATAACTGGAGTACTCACTTCAGAATCCTCTTTATTGTATACTCTTGAGAAGACTAAAAAGGATACAGTTTTGATCGTGCTTCCATATAGCTATATATGTAAATAGATGAGCTATCAGTGCGTGCTTAGAAGCTACAGCCTTGTGGATGATATTAGATATAGTATCTCTATTCCCTCAATCACCTATAAAGAGAAAGGCTGGAGCGTAAGCCCCAGCCCTCTTGTCTGCTTTCAACTTTCTTACTTTCCAGGCTTCTGTACGTTACGCTGAATCTGCTGAGCCGCCTCCTGCCATTGTTTGATTCCCTGTTGTGTTACCTGCTCAAAGTTCTCCGTTGCCTTCTGAAAGCTTTGTAAGCCTTCCCGTGAAGTGGTCTCCAGCAGATCGAGCATCTGCTGAAAAGAGGCGAGCGGAAGGCGGATGAGATCCGAGTAAGCAGCCATATCGCTGGAAGATGTTGGCACCGGGGAGAGCTTCTGGAATGTCTCCTGCTGCTTCTCCAGGATGGAACGCGTGCTGGCTACGTTGCTTTTGAGTACCTCAATTGTGCTTGCAAATATGCCTTGAGCGTACTTCAGATTGCGTTCCTGGGCGCTCATAAGATTCTCCACAAGGGTCTGATTGGCATCGCGTAAGGCGTCGATCACTTGCTTTTCCTGATTGTCTGCCATAACTTGCTCCTTATTGAAATATCTGGTAATTTCACTGAAAGCTACTGCTTTCCCGGAGGCCGTCAATAGCCTCTCATTTGCAGTATATCGCATTCCTCACTGGTTTGTGTATGAAAAGAGCCGGAAGAAGGAAAAGGGAGTTTTATTGTAAAGCGTTCTGTGGACTGCTTTCATAAGGAATGTATGAACTTTTGGGTCCATTTTCCTTCGATTTTTGTGAGATTTTTGTGATGCTATAGACAGGAACTCTCATTAATCAGCCTGTACACCGATGTTCCAATGAACACTTTCTGGATAGCTGTATTCCATAAACACAGCCTTTTCGGTGAAGAACTCTTCACCAATTCGCAAAAAAATTACGCTTTCTTTACTACATCATTACCTGTTCGCTCTCTCTTTCTTCCTCACCTTTCGTCATAATAGCGGGGTGTTACCCTTGTGTAATGTGATAGAGGCGAGAACCTATGGCTTCTAAGGAGTTCGCGGGCGGGGCGATGAGTATCATGGTCTCACTCCTTTCTTCACAGAGGTCTCGCTATTTCAACCGATGAGTCGTTGCAGGAGAGATCATTATGGTTACTGAGAATACTCCCAGGAACAGAAAACGGCTTTCTCTTCCCTCTGCCAACATCGCGCAGGCGCATTCCTTCAATACACTCGAGTCAGATCAAGATACAGGGAGTAAAGATACCTCGACTCCTTTCCCTATGAGCAGGCGAACAGTCGTAAAAATGGGCCTGGGAGCGGCAGTCGTGGCGACTGGGATCGGAACATGGTTGGGATTGCATGTAGGTTCGACCCGTGCTATCCTTCTGACAAATAATGCAGCCATTCAGTGGAATAATGCTGTTTTGCAGGCGATAGAGAATGTAGGGATGGGTCCAACTCCGGCATCCCGTGCGATTGCCATTACCCATACCTGTATGTATGATGCCTGGGCCACCTATGATGCAGTGGCTGTGGCGACGCGTCCTAATGGTATTCCGCGCCAGGCAGGCCGATACACTGATGCGACCATGGCAGTCAGCTATGCTGCGTACCGCGCGCTTCTGGACCTCTTTCCCTCCCAGGCGTCTCTCTTTACCACGCAGATGAACAATCTGGGCTATGACCCTGCTGATACCTCGACCGATACCACCACGCAGACGGGGGTCGGCAACGTAGCGGCACAGGCTGTCCTCGCGTTCCGTCACAGCGATGGCTCAAATCAAGCAGGAAACTATGCCGACACCAGTGGATATGTGCCAGTCAATACCCCGGATCAGATTATCGATCCGACGCGCTGGCAGCCTCTGCGTATCTCGAACGGGAATGGTGGTTTTGTCGTGCAGAAGTACCTGACTCCCCACTGGGGAACGGTCACTCCTTTCGCGCTGGCTTCTGGCTCACAATTTCGGCCTTCTGGTCCAGTCAGAGATGCCACCAGTAGTGCCTACAAGAGCCAGGCCGATCAAATTCTGCAGTACAGCGCTCAGCTCAATGATCAGACAAAAACGATTGCCGACTATTGGGCGAATGGTCCTCACACCGTGACTCCACCCGGACACTGGGACGTGTTCGCCCAGTGTTTTGCTGCGCAATACCTCTCACTCAAATACAAGCATGATCTCAATAATGACGTCAAAATGTTCTTTGCGCTCGGCAATGCCATTTTTGATGCGGGAATTGCCGCCTGGGATTGCAAACGCGCCTATGACTCCGTGCGACCCATCACTGCCGTCCATTATCTCTATAGCGGCAAGCAAATAACGGCATGGGCCGGGTATGGCAAAGGGACGCAAAGCATTGATGGAGGTCAGTGGATACCCTATCAGGAGCCGACGGTGGTGACGCCTCCTTTCCCTGAATACATCTCTGGTCATAGCACCTTTAGCGCAACGGGGGCATACATTTTGCAGCAAGTGACGGGCAGCGATCTCTTTGGTGACTCCTACATCGCATTGCCGGGAAGTTCAGATATTGAGCCGGGGATAACCCCAAAGCTTCTTCCTGTTACTCTCTTGTGGCTGACCTTATCGTCTGCGGCAGACCAGGCGGGTCTTTCGCGCAGGTATGGAGGCATTCATTTTCAGCAGGGGGATCTTGATGGGCGTCTCGTAGGCCAGCAGGTTGCGACTCAAGCGTGGAGCAAAGCTCAAAGTTACATCAATGGCACCGCGTAGTTAGCGCATTTACTGTTGAAGAGAGGAGGGCACCACTCGCTGTGCCCTCCTCTGTGAAAAGAAATGCTAACCAAGCAGTTGCTCCATCTGCGACAGGTGCGACTCAAAGAGTTGCAATGCCTGGCGTACAGGCTCTGGCGAGGTCATATCGACGCCCGCCTTCTTCAGCAAGTTGATGCTGTAGTCGGAGGAGCCGGAACTGAGGAACTTCAGATAACGCTTGACCGCTGGCTCTCCCTCGTGCAAGATCTGCTGCACCAGGGCGGCTGCGGCGGAGATGCCTGTGGCGTACTGGTACACGTAGAAGTTGTAGTAGAAATGGGGGATGCGCGCCCATTCGATGCCGATCAGGTCGTCGATGATGGTCTCAGCCCCGTAATACTTTTCATTGATCGCTGTGTATAGTGCTGTGAGCCTATCAGCCGTCAGTGGCTCGCCATGTTCCGCTTGCTGATGAATCTGTTGCTCGAACTCTGCAAACATGGTCTGACGGAAGAATGTGCCGCGAATATCTTCCAGCGAATGGTTAAGAATGGCGATACGTACCGCTGGATCGCTGGTGTTCTTCAACAGATACTCGGTCAGCAGACCTTCGTTCAGCGTAGATGCGACCTCAGCTACAAAGATGGTGTAGTCGCCGTACTGAAAAGGCTGGTTGGTGCGTGTGTAGAAGGAGTGCATCGAGTGACCCAGCTCATGTGCGAGCGTGTACAGGCTGTCACGCTTGTTCTGGAAGTTGAGTAGTATAAATGGACGTGTGCGATAGGCACCACCGCTATAGGCACCACCACGCTTGCCTGGTGTCTCGTAGACATCGATCCAATGCTGCGTAAAGGCCCGCCTGAGATCATGAATGTACTGTTCGCCTAGAGGAGCCAGCGCTGTGAGTACCGTATCTTTCGCCTGCTCATAGCTGATCTCGTCGGTCGTTTCTTCCACGATAGGAACGTAGAGATCATACATGTGTAGCTCGTCAAGTTGGAGGATACGTTTGCGCAATTTCATATAGCGATTGAGCAGCGAGAGATGTTCGCTGACCGTCTCGACCAGGTTGTCATAAACACTGACCGGGATATTGTAGCGCGCCAGGGCTCGTTCACGACTGGATGTATAGTTGCGCTGCCGGGTGTAGAAGATATCTGTCTTCACCTGGGCCGCCAGGGTTGCGGCAATCGTGTTGCGCTGTTTCAAAAAGGCTTCGTGCAGGCCATCAAATGCCTCTTTGCGCACACGCTGATCCGTGCTGCGAATAAAGATCAGGTAGTTGCCTTTCGTGAGCTCAACCTCTTCGCCTGCTTCATTTCTGATGGTGGGTAATTTGAGGTCGGCATTATCGATCATGGAGAAGATCGCGTCAGGGGCATCGGTGATCTCGCCGGCTGCGGCCAGTACGGCCTCAACCTCGGCGGAGCGTACGTGCGGACGCTTGCGATTTAAGTCGTGTAACTGCTGACCGTAGAGTGCCAGGTCAGGAGTCTCTTGTATAAATCGATCGAGTGTTTCTTGTGAGAGGGCAAGGATTTCGGGTTCGATATACGCGGCGGCTGTCGATATCCGGACCATCAGTTGCATGATACGATCGGCCATCCCCTGATAGAGCCCATTGGTTGTGTCCTCGTCTCTGCGCATGGAGGCGTAGACATAGAGGGTCTCAGCCTCCTCATAGAGTTCATCACGTTTGCGCAAAACTGCTAATAATGCCTCACCACTTAGAGCGAGCGTGCCCTGTAGAGTTTCGAGTTCTGGTACACGACTCTGTAGCGCTTGAAAGTCACGCTCCCAAACCTCATTTTGAGAAAAAATGCTTTCGAGATCCCATTTAAATTCTGTGGGGATGTCTTCTCGCTTTTTGAATGTCTGCAATGTTGGTACAGCCTTTCGTATTTGACATCCTCCCCATGGTCCAGGCCAGGGGATTCCAAATCTGCTCTATTTTTGTGCATTGGCGCCTTCTATGCTCATGCTTGAATGCAGGTGGGTACGGTGCACCCGGATAATGGCGATAGGTGGCACTTGAGTGTATCAATATGATACCACAGGGATGGCATGCTTTAACAGCATCTCATCCGCAATCTTTTGTATGTTGCCGGGCAACGGGAAATACGTGACAACTGGCAAGCACTATCTCGCCCTTCTTGAAACTGTCTGGTTGTCCGATTCCTGGGTTGCCCTGCGAGCTTAGGAATGTTTTGAGCCATCAGGCATAATAGTACCTGCCAGCGACTTTGCTTTTGCCAACTGGACCGGGGTTGTGCCCACCACATCTTTCAGATTGGCCCCACCGAGATCAGCACCGATCAGATCAACATTATGCATATCGGAGCCATGCAGATCAGCGCCGCGCAGGTTAGTCCCACTCAGATCGACAAACACGAGCGTGGCAAAGCTCAGATTAGCGCCGCTCAGATCGGAGCCATGCAGATTGACGCCTGATAGATAGGTATCACGCAGGTCCATATTGTGTAAATGGGCGTTTGTGATATCGGCTGAGCGCAAGCTGATGATATGAAAATCATTGTTGATGAGATTTGTATCATACAGGAAGTCCATTAGCGTAGCTTTGTGATCCGGGTCCAGTTGTCGCAAGACAGTCAAAGTGCGTACTTGCGCAACCTGTCTCACCGGACTGATTGATTGAGCGGTGAGCAGGTTATCGTGAAGCATCATATCCGAGATACTATCTATGTAGTTCGACACGAGCGCATCCTGCTGCTGCCCATGAGCGACCTTTGCAGCAGTATCACGCTGTTGCTGCATCAATTGGAGGTTTGCCTGATTCTGCTGGACGGTAAACCAGAGTATGCCCACAAGCAATACCACAGGAACCAGGAGCAACTGTAACCAGTCCCAGAGTGTTTTTGAGCCCTGTGACCTCGTTGTCTGCACAAATCCCTTCTCCTGTTTTACAGGGGTCTCTGCCATAACATGCCTCCTGAGATCCACCCAAATGCAATTGACACACCAAAGTTCCGGCTTTAACCTAAACATAGCATAAGCGAGTACCCTTTGAGAAGAGCGCCCGCTTTATTGCATATGCAGAACAATCTTTTAGTTCTTTTTGGGATGGTCAATAAAAAAGCGCATCATTGCGGCGGAGGCATCTGGCCCTTTGGAGTCAGTAAAGGAGCCATTGGAACTTCCCCCTGACCAGGCATGACCTGCTTGATGGATGACCCACTTTTCGGCGATGGTACGACCAGTGGTATTTACATAAATAGCACGCGTGTAGGCATGCCCACTGGCCACCTGTCCGGGTTCCACGATAATTTCACGTACAGATCTGTTACTGGAGCGATCTCCGGCACTGGTTGTCTGGAGCCACTGGTCGAGTATGCGATCTGCGTTGTTTGGAGAAACTGTCGTATCGCTATCACCATGAAATAGGATGAGAGGGATTGCTGTAGATAGAGGTCGCGCCTGCCTGGGAGCGCCCTGTTTCATCGCCTTGAGCGCGGAAGGCAGATCCTGCACAGATCCATGAGCGACACCGGAGTGTACGCCGACAGCAGCATAGAGATCGGGATAGGTTGCAGCCATCGTCGCAGCCATGGCTCCGCCAGATGAGAGACCGGCGATATAGATCCGACTGGCATCGACAGGATAGTTGCTCATAATCTGCTGCGTAATGCCAGCTATGAGGGATGGCTCACCAGCGCCGCGCTGTTGATGGGCAGCCTGGAACCAGTTCCAACACTTCGAGCCATTGGCCGAAGATGCCTGCGCGGGATAAGCGACCAGGAACAGTTCTTTTTCCGCCAGCACGTTCATACGCGTGCCCGTGGCGAAATCAACGGGCGTCTGAGTACAACCGTGGAGCATGATAAGCAAGGGAAGAGCCTGGCCAGTGAAGCGGCTGGGGATGTAGAGTTTGTAAGCTCGCGTCCCGGCAGAGTCTGTATAGACGCCATCAATAAACTTCCCAGGCGCGTGGAGAGCTTCATCGGGTGTGATGGTGCGCGTATGGTCACCAGGAGCGTCTCGGTTACCGGGTCGTTGCCATATGCCGGGAAAAGGTATCCCTGAGGGCATAGCTGGATGAACACGCGCTTGAAGTGGAGGGATTGGGGTATCCATCCAGGAAGTGGGGTTCTCTGTGGATGTTGTTGTCGAAGGTGGAGTATCATCCACAACACGAAATTCCGCGTCAATGGGATCTGTAGGGTTCTCAGGTGTAACAGTAGTTCTATAGGTAGGAGTGGTTCCATACGTGGGGAGTGCATCCTGGAGAGTTTGTTGAATTAATGCAGTCGCTTCAAGGATGCGCCCGGCACGTGTAAGACGAGTAGCTTCAGCCATCTTTGCCTGTATGCGATCATTCATCATTTTGCAATGCCCTCTTTCTCGTTAGTTCAGCTAGATACCCATAACTCGTTCGTCCCATGGAGACACTCGGCACAGGCAAGCAATGCCTCTACGATAGCAATGCACATGCAACACTATGCCCCTATTGTATGTTTGTGCGGATACGTCCCGCCAGGGCTGTCTTCACAGCAGGACTTGCGCGGAACGCTCCAAGCACTACAATGGTGTCGATGGTAGCCAGCGCCAGTTCTGGAGAAACATCATCGGCAATGCTTGCCAGGCCCAGCACGTTGATCTGCAATTTTTCACCGGATGCACGCACCAGTTCCAGGTCACGGCGGTTGTAGTACTGCACACCCAGCACCAGTGTTTTTCGAGCAACTGTACGTTTGACTTCCTCAGCATGAGTTGTGAGTTGATTGCGAATCGCCGTACGGATAAAGTCTGTGCGGTTGGAGTAAAAGCCCTCCTGCACCAACAAATCAATCTGTCCTAAATCTACAGGTCCCAGGTTGATCGTGATCTTCTCTACTTCAGTCATAACACCATCTCCTCACCATCTATATGGATGGTACACGGAAGGTTATTACTTTGTCAAGGGGGTCAGATTTTGCGAAGTGCCAATCAACCTCGTCCTTCGCCCGCTACGGGGTTGGGATCATTTTGCGCGCCGCAGTGCTACGATAGGATCGAGACGTGAGGCCCGTATTGCTGGATAAAGGCCAAATACGATGCCTATGGCCGCTGTGACCGCGAATGGTAGTATAAGCGTAGTCGGGGTGATAACTAGCGGAACTGTTGCGCCCGCGCTACTACCAACTATTGCTGCTATGATCACTCTGATCGTCAGCCAACCAATGAATATACCAAACAGCATACCAATGAAGCCTCCCAGTAGACACAAGAAGAGTGCCTCGGTCAGAAATTGGTTACGGATATCGCGTCGTCGCGCACCTATGGAGATGCGAATACCGATCTCGCGTGTGCGTTCCGTCACAGAGACGAGCATGATATTCATAATACCAATGCCACCAACGGTCAGCGAAATGGCTGCCAGGCCCGATAAAAGCAGCGAAATAGTTTGCGTTATCTGATTTGACTGCTGTAGGAGTTGGGCGGAGGTCTGGATCTGGAAGTCATCAGGAGTGCCACGGGGAATATGGTGGTTTAATTCCAGGTCTAGAGTGAGTGCCTGCACAACCTGGTCAACGTTCTGTGCGTCATCGACCTCGATATTAATCTGGCCGAAATAGTTACTGTTCGTCAGGCGCTCCTGCACGGTCCGGTAAGGGATGAAGATAGCGTCATCTTGCCCGGGACCTCCCTTAGGGGCCAGTACGCCTACCACGCGGAACAACTGATTGCCAATGCGAATCTGCTTCCCAACCGGCTCGGCTCCTGAAGCATCGAAGAGGTTGTGCATCACCGTATCGCCAAGTACTGCCACTGGCTGTGCACCTACATCCTGGGCTGTAGTAAACCAGAGTCCGTCCACCAGTTGCCAGTCCTGAATAGTCTGGAAATCCGTGCTCACACCCTGTATGCCCGAAGTGCGCCAGTTCTGGTTACCATACACAACCTGTCCACTGGTGCGTAGCACGGGACTGAGCGCAACCACATGTTGAAGGCTCTGCATATTCTGCAGATCGCGTAGAGTGAGCGATGGATGCGTCTGGCGCAAGCGCGTCACTCTATTGGTAGCAGGAGAACCGCTAATGAAAACTGTATTGGCTCCCTGGCTGGCTATAAGGTTCTGGAAGAATCCGCCGACTCCTTGCGCCAGCGTGAGCGCGCCAATAACGGCTGCCACGCCAATGATGATGCCCAGGAGCGTCAGGAATGAGCGAGTGCGATTGGCCCAGATAGCTTCCCAGGCACTGCTGAAATTGGTGCCGGTGAAGCTTTTCCGGTCACCTCCTTTCACCCGCAATTCCTGCAACAGACTTTCTACAGAAGATCCCTGTGTGGAAAGCATGGTAAAGGCCGGCGGAGGCTCCACAGGAGCAGGCATTTTTTCTATGCGTGTTGTTCCTGGAAATTTTGATCGACTCACCCTGGTTTTCTCCTTCTCATTCGTCGGTGCGTAGTGCTACGATGGGATCGAGATACGAAGCCCGTATTGCTGGATATAGACCAAAAACGATAGCTATTCCTGCTGAGACTGCGAATGGCAATAGAAGCGTGATCGGCGTCACTACAAACGGTATTTGACTGGCCTGCGTTACCCACCATCCAATGAGCAAACCGAGCAATAAGCCGATCACTCCACCAATGATACATAACATAAGCGCCTCGATCAAAAACTGGTTGCGGATATCGCGCCGACGAGCCCCTATGGCCATGCGAATGCCAATTTCCCAGGTGCGTTCTACTACCGAGACGAGCATGATATTCATAATGCCGATGCCACCAACGGTCAGCGAAATGGCCGCAATACCCACGAGCAGAACCGTTAAAATCTGGGTGCTTGCTCCCGCCCGCTGCAAAAATTGTGTGAAGGTCAACACCGTGAAGTCATCGCTGCTGGCCTTGTTGATATGGTGGTTCTGACGCAGAATGGCGGTAATTTCCTGTGCAGACTGGTCAACATTGCTCGTCGCATCCGCCTGGACCTGTATTTGATCAACCGTGGTAACATTCTTCAAGCGGATCTGGGCCGTTTTGAGAGGGACATAGATTACGTCGTCCTGGGTGAAGCCGCTCCCCTGAGGAACCACTGTACCCTCCACGCGAAAGAGATCGCTGCCAATGCGAATCGTCTGTCCAATCGGGTTGATTCCAGAAGCATCAAAGAGATTATGCATCACAGTATCACCGAGGACCGCAACGCGCATCCCACTGTTGTCTTCAGCGGAAGTAAACCAGGTGCCCTGTGCCAGTTGCAGGTTCTGGATCGTCTGATAATCTGCGTTTACGCCCTCGATCTGGGTCGTCCAGTTCTGATTGCCGTATACTGTCTGGGCGCTGACTGTGATAATGGGGCTGACGGCTATGATATGAGGGAGGCTCTTTAAGAACTGGGCATCACGTGGTGTGAGAGTGCTGAGTGTGCCTGTCCCCTGGGAAATACCACCTCTGTTTGAATTGCCGGAGGAAATGATAATCGAACTTCCCAGTTGCGCTAACTGGTTAGTGACATACGCATTCACCCCTTGTGTCAGGACGAGGGCCGCAATCACGGCAGCCACGCCGATAAAGATGCCGAGCGCAGTCAAAAACGAGCGTGTGCGGTTTGCCCACAACGCCTCTAAAGCACTTCCCATATTGGCACTGAGCTCGCTCCCCGGTATGGATTGACGCCGACGCAACTCTGCAAGTAAGCTTTGCAACGACTGTACAGGGGCGTCTGGAGTCGTCGGTGGGCCAGCCTCAATAAAGGGTGATGTTGGATGGTTTAGCAGCGGCGGGTGGTTTCTCATGAGCTTCCCTCCTTCACCGCTGTGCTTTCAACAGCAGATTGAGCTGTAAGCTTTTCCCACTCTGTCTGTGCTGAACGTGGTGTAGTTACAGGCTCATCACGCACGATGCGGCCATCAAGAAACGCTACCTGGCGTTTCGCATACTGTGCAATATTAATATCGTGCGTCACAAGGACGATGGTTAATCCTTGCTCATTCAATGCCTGTAATACGCCCATAATCTCTACACTGGTATGGCTATCCAGGTTTCCCGTGGGCTCATCCGCTAGCAGCAGCGCGGGGCCATTGATGAGCGCTCTGGCAATGGCGACTCGCTGTTGTTGACCACCGGAGAGCTCCGCTGGTTTGTGGTTGACACGTCCG
>WNGE01005557.1_pt1 | contig 14211 bp, 15 predicted proteins | sample 5400651 | NCBI WGS metagenome assembly WNGE01 (sample SAMN13153370, study PRJNA577476) | soil metagenome | isolation source: 60 cm soil or saprolite under grassland replicate 2 | place: USA:California | collected 2016-06-15 | reverse complement strand
CCTCCCAAGCGCGTCCCCACAGCCACCTTGTCGTAGGCGGCCCAGGCGTCGAACGTGCTGGTGTGGACAATGGCCAGTGCCCTGGACACCATCGGGGGTCCCAGCTTCGACTCCCTGACGCCCTGCAACGCGGCGGCGTTCCATCGGACGATGATGCTGTCGCGTTCCTTCTTCCCCGGCAAGAGCGGGGCAGCCAGGACCCGCCCTTGAAGGGCGTTGGGAAGGAGCAGAGACGATCCGACCAGGCCTGCCTTCCAGGCCACGCGGAACAGCTCTCGGCGGCTGATCGGCCTCGATTCCCCCTCGCCCATGCGCCAGCGAGATTCGCAGCGGCCCCCTTCGATTGTCAATAGTGGATGGTGACCAATCTGCCGCGGCTCGAGCATCGTAGTCTGGGATCCCGACGATCTCGGGCCGGCAGGGAGGGCTGATCGATGGAGTCTCCAGAGGGGCAGGGCTGGACGGCCATTCGGTCAGCCGGCGACCTCCCCGAGGGTAAGGCCGTTCGCGTGACTGTCGACGGTGTGGACGTCCTCTTGTACCGGTTGGGGGACCGCATCTTCGCCCTGGCCAATCGGTGCTCTCATCAGGGCGGTCCGCTGCACAAGGGCGTGGTAAAGGCCTCTGGCCCCAATCCCACCGTCACCTGTCCGGTGCACGGAAGCATCTTCCGGTTGACGGACGGCATGGTGATCAGGGGACCCGCTTCGACCCGACAGGCCGTGTACGAGGCCAGGGTGAACGGAGACGCGGTGGAGGTCCGCCCGGTCTGAGCGCTGGGTCCGAGCGGTCAGCAGGCCGCCCTGGCTACCACCTGCTCGCAGTGGGAAGCAGGCAGCACCTCAACGGACCCGAACTGGGAGAACGGGGCCATGTACTCCTCGACCTTGCCCTGCTCCTGGGCGTCCAGGATCAGGTACAAGGTGTGGTGCTTCACGACGAAGCGGGACATGACGTCTCCTTGGCGATCGGAAATCCCGATCTTAGCAACCCGCCAGAATCGGACACTGGCGCATACTTGCGGCGACGAGACCAAGACATCCACAGGGAGGCGCGACGTGCCGGAGACCAACGAAGGCCTACGAACTCGGGTTAGAAGGGCCATCGGCCGGGTGGGAGTGTGGAGCTTCTCGCTGGAGCGGCACCCGATCGGAAGGGAGCGCGAAGCTGTGGCCGAGATCGAATCCCTGGGGTTCCCGGCCATGTGGATACCGGAGGGACTGGGCAGCAAGGATGCTCTCAGCCATGCGGGACTGCTCCTACCGGCGGGGAAGAGCATCGTCGTCGCCACCGGGATCGCCAGCATCTGGGCCCGCGACCCCGTGGCCATGGCCAACGGAGCCAGGATACTCGCGGAGACCTTCCCGGATCGATTTGTCCTGGGCATCGGCGTGAGCCATCGCACCAGCGTCGACCGCCGAGGTGCCTTCCACTACGAGAACCCCTATGCCCGCATGTCGCGATACCTGGAGGCCTTGGACTCGGCCCGGTACCCGGTGCGGGACGGGCCTGCTCTCCCTCCGGTGGTACTGGCGGCGCTCGGCCCGAGGATGCTCCGTCTGGCGGCCGAGCGCGCGGCGGGTGCACACCCCTACTTCGTCCCCGTGGAACACACGGCAAGGGCCCGCAAAACTCTGGGAGACAGCCCGATCCTTGCTCCCGAGCAAGCTGTGGTGCTCGAGCCCGACCCGGACAAGGCCCGAGCCGTCGCCCGGGGCCACATGCAGCACTACCTCAAGCTCGAGAACTACGCCAACAACCTCCTCCGCCTGGGCTTCACGGAGGAGGATCTCGCCGAAGGAGGTACGGACCGGCTCGTCGACGCCATCGTCGGGTGGGGCGACGTCGAGAGGATCCACCAGCGGGTGGCCGAGCATCTCGATGCCGGAGCGGACCACGTCTGCGTGCAGGTCCTCACGGAGGATCCCATCAAGATCCCTCTCGCCGAGCTCAGGGAGCTGGCTCCGGCCCTTCTGGGCTGAGTCCGGCGTTCAGTGCCTCCACCACCTGCTCCTCGAGCCACCCGAGGTAGTAGTAGAGCGCGTAGGAAGGCGCCAACGGGTCATCCTCGGCGACGTCCTCCGGGTCCAGGTCCTCGGTGGCTCCCAGCTTGGTCCCAAGAATGAGCCGGAGATCGTTCAGCGCGCTCAGCCAGGCCAGGAGCTGCTCCTCGCTCACACGCGAGGCCCTGATCGTCTGCTCCATCACGTCGACCGAGCTCAGCCGCTGCTGCAACAGGTCGCCTCGAACGAGCTGCTCGTACTCGGATTGCAGGTCAGAGTCCTCGGGATAGGCCGGCGGGAACAACCGCTCGAGGGCGGGATCGTCTGAAGAGAGCAAGTCACGAAGCTGTTGGGGGAGCGCCTGCAGCAAGCTCCGCTCCTCAGAAGGAAGGCGCAGCTCGAAATCCCCTCGCCGGGTCCGCCTCACCCGGACCGATGGCTCCTTCATCGAAGCTGCCCCACTCCGCGGGAGACGGTCACGAGTCTCGCTGCATCGTGGCCCACAGGCCGTGGGCGTGAAGCCGATACGTGTCGAACTCGGCCTTCTCGCGACTCCCGCTGGACACGATCGCCTTGCCCTTGGTGTGCACGTCCAGCATGAGCTTGGTTGCCTTCTGCAGGCTGTACCCGAAGAGCTTCTGGAAGACCCACGTCACGTAGCTCATGAGGTTGATCGGATCGTTCCACACGATGACCAGCCATGGCCGGGCCGGCTCGGTCACCTCGCGGCCGGTGGGCGTCTCGATCTCGGTTGGTGCTGTGGAGGTCCGGGTGGGGCTCACCTTCTCATTGTCTCAAGGTTGCCCAGATCAAGAGTGGCGATCTCCCCGGGGTCGACCTTTCCCGCGCCGGGCGGTCTCCTCCCTCGGGTCGGCTCCGGTATGGTGTCTGCATGTGCAGAAGTATCAAGACTCTCCGTCGGCCGGCCGAGCCGGCCACCGACGAGGAGGTCCACGCGGCGGCCCTGCAGTTCGTTCGGAAGGTGAGTGGGTACCGGCAGCCCTCCAGAGCCAACCAAGAAGCGTTCGAAGCGGCTGTGGATGAGATCGCTCAGGCCTCCCGCAAGCTTCTCGATCGGGTGGATAAGGCCACCGCATCCAAGCCGGCGTGAGGCTCTATCCGTCGGACGACCGGTCGGCCTCGTTCGTGAGCCTCGAGCGAGGAGAGGACCTTCTGGATGGGCTGAATCGCGGTGTGGAGGAGCTCGGGCTGAAGGCCGCGACGCTGCAGGTGATAGGGGGTCTCGAGGAGGCGACCCTGGGCTATTTCGATCCAGGGACCAAGGAATACCGGACGGTGTCCACAGGACACGTGGAGATCGCCTCGGGGGTGGGGAACGTCTCCCTGCGCGACGCCAAGCCCTTCATCCACCTGCACCTGGTGGTGTCCGGGCCGGACGGAGCGGCCTTGGGCGGGCACGCGATGGAGGGGTGTCGCACGTTCGTGGTCGAGGCCTACCTCCGGGCGCTGGCAGGGCCGCCCCCGGTGCGTGAGGAAAGCCCCGCCCACGGGCTGAAGGTCTGGCCGGGCAGCTGAGCGGCTCTTAACGCTCCTCCTCGTCCGGCTCGGGATCCGGTGGCTCGGCGACGCCGACCTCGACCGGTTTCTCGGCGGCAGGCCGGGAGGGTCCGTTGGGGTTGGGCTCCTCCACTTTGACCTCCCCGTTCCCCTGGCCGTCCTCGGAACCCACTGCAACCAGAACCGGTAGCGGGATGCTGACCTTCTGATGGTTCTTGTGAGCGGAGACTACCTGCCCGTGATAGCTCTCCGCGTTCTCCATGAACTCCGGAGTGCTGTACGGACGCCCGTCCAGCAGCGGGCCCTGCCGTCCCTCGATGATCGCCACCACGTCCTCGCCCGTGAGGGTCTTGTTCGCCTCCAGGGCGTGAGCGACGGCCAGGATCTCGCGGCGGTTGTCCTGCAGGAGGGCCTCGGTGCGTTGCAGGAGCTCCTGGAGCTTGCCCTCGATCCGCATGCCCAGGTGGAGTCCCGACCGGTCCTTCTCCCGCTCGTCGTCCTTCCCAGCTCCTCCTACCCCCAGGGTCCTGGTGACACCGTGGACGCTCACCGTCGAGCCCATGCCCCAGTAGCCCTCCATGAAGGTGGCCAGCCCGGTGGCACTCTCCAGGTCCTGAGACACTCCAGATGAGCTGTCACCTCCGAAGAACATCCTCTCCCCGGCCAGCGAAGCGAGGCCCACCATCACGTCCGCTTCGAACTCGGTCCGCCAGTGGGTGAACTGATCCTCGGGAGGGATGGACGCAACCATCCCCAGGTAGCTGCCGCCCTTTTCGATCGTGGCGATGTCGATCGTGAGGTGGTGCCGAACCCGATAAGCAGCCACGGCGTGACAGGCCTCGTGCACGGCGACGGCGTGGCGCTCCCGTTCGATGTACTCCACGTCTTCGGGAGGACCCAGCTCTTTCAGCTGCTTGGCCTTCACCATGTCGCGCCACTCGATGCCCTCACGGCCCTCCTCGATCGCGTTGATGAGTGCAGCATTCACCAGGTCCTCGATGGCTGCCCCGCCGTAGTAAGGAGTGATGGTGGCGATCTTGTCGATCTCCTCCTCGGTGAGGACGTGTTTCTTCTCTCCCAGGTATTTCTTGTAGGTCTCGATCCGGCCGTTCTTCGACGGATATCCGACTTTGTAGATTCGCTCGATCCGGCCTGGCCGGAGCAAGGCCGGATCCAGTGCTTCGGGAAGGTTCGTGGCCATGACCGTGAGGATCCGATACTTGTACGACGGCCGAGGCTTCATGCCGAGAAACCTGCGGATCCGGCGGTTGATGAATCCTCGCGGCTTTTCCATTCCGTCGAGCTCGCTCAACAGCGAAGGCAGCACACCGAGACCACCCCCGCCCATCCCTCCGAAGCCCGCGATGATGCCGTCCTTCCTTGGGCCCAGAGCATGGGCGGTCATGCTTTCCTTGAAGAGAAGGAGCTGCGACTGCGGCCCCATATAGCCGAGTCCGTTGCACGACGGGTGCTCTCCCCAGGCGCTCCGCCCGAGTGGACCTTGGCCCGTGGCGATGCCGCGGTTCCCAAGGGAGTCCGCTTCATCGAAGAACATGATGACGCCCCCGTGCCGGAGGGCCAGTTTCCGGGCCTTTCGGAAGAGTGCCTTCACCTTCAACGCCCCGACCCCCATGAACATGTTCATGAAGGCTGCCGGCTCGATGAAGATGAAGGGCTTGCTCGTCTCGCCGGCCACGGCTTTCGCCATCATGGTCTTGCCCGTTCCCGGTGGGCCCCAGAGGAGGATGCCCTTCGGGACCTTGCCACCGCGAGCCTCAATGGACTCGGGGTTCTCGAGGAAAAGAACGCTCTCCTTGACCTTGCGAAGGACACTGTCCTGACCCTTCACGTCATCGAAGCGAGTCTCGATCTCATCTGGCCGAAAGACCTCGCTTCCGCCCTTCGACAGGAGCCAGAACAATCCGATGAACTGAAAAGCAATGAAGAAGAAAGCGAACGCGAGTTGGAAGGCCCACGGCAACGCCCTGGTAGCGATGATGGGAAGCTGAATGAGGGCAGTCGCCGCTGGAAGGTGATAGATCTTGGCCAAGGCGAGGTCGACGATCAACAGGATGAACAGAACCTTCATCACCCGGCTGATCCGGTAGCGGGTCCAGGCTTTTACGCGCCCAGTGCGCTTCTCGATGCGGCTGAACATACCGGTCCAGACCTTGTGCCAGGGCCTCGAGTGCTCGCTAACCAAGTAGTGGATCTGCCGCAGTGCCTCCAATCCCGCCAGCCCCAAAAGCCACCAGTACGACCTGAGGGTCTGGTTGAAGGCTTGAGCGTTGCTCATCTGTGGGTCGAACTGGGCCAATGCCGCCCAGAACATCACGACCCACGAGCCCAGGAAGAGGAGGATCAGCTTGATCCGGTCCCACAGATCCAGCGGCTTCCGCGTAAGACGATCCCTATCACGCTGCCGGCTCTTGTACTCCGGAAGAGGAGCGAGTGCCCCTTCCTGTTTGGGGGCGGCAGGGGCCGGCGTCTGGTCGTCACTCATGTCAACGCTCCTTTACGGTCCAGGAGTCGACGATCTGATCGATCAGGGTCTTGTTGTCCCGGTAGCAGTGTGACTCGCAACGGATCATGAACAGATAGAGCTTTCTGGTGGCCGGATCCGCCACCCCAATCTGGGTTACCCGGATCACGCTGCTCCCACTCGCTGGATTGGAGATGCCCTGCAGGATGACGTCGAACGTGACCTTGTTGCCGTGAAGCCCTCCAGGCAGCACGACGTCCTTGTAGGTGAGGATCTCGCCGGCGTTGGCCTGGACGAGCCTGTCGACCGGATAGACCCAGTTCCGGATGGCGCCCAGCGACAGCTCGTCCCGGACCTGCGCGGGCAGGGACTGCACTCGCGCAGTGACGACCGGATATTTCGCAGCATTGGTGATGTCGATGACGTGCTGGACCGAGGGATGGGGGTCGGCATCGAATCCGATGAGCCAGGAGAGCTGGCGGTTGGACTCTGCGGACAGACTCTGTCCGCTGGCCACGAGGATGTACTTCTTGTCGAAGAAGCGCCAGTTGCTGGGAACCTTGAAGTACGCATTTCGATCCGAGCTGCTGACGTAGGAGAGACTGGATGAACCGCAGGCTGAAACAAGCACTGCCAATGCCATGGCAGCTCCGATCGACGCTGCCCAGAATCCTGGCCTCCTCGAGCCAGGCGGCTCCAGGGTCATGCCTCATTATCGTCCACACCAGCCGTTTTGATCAGGGGCGGGGGAGATCACTTGGTCGAACAGCCGCGCGTCAGCCCGAGCGAACCTCGTGAAGCCGATACTCGCCGGAACCGTATCGAGCCAGGACCACCCCTTGGCACTCCGAAAGCGGCTCGATCACCACTCCGGTCAAACCGTATACGGCCGCCTCGATCAAGGGGGAGTGGCCCACCGCCAGCGCCACGCGGTCCTCCGGAACCCGGTCGAAGAGCTCCTCGATCACGGCCTTCAGGCGGTCGGACTCGCGTTCCACCAGGTCGGGAGCCTCGGCCGCGATGACGTCGACACGACTCGATCCGGCCGCCTTCCCGGCGCTCCGCCAGCGATCCTCCTCTTCCGACAGCAGCCCGGGAACGACCGCGTGTTCCGGAAGCCGCTGCCCAGAGCCGCGCAGGAACCAAGCGGCCGTCTCGGCAGTCCGCCGGGCGGGAGATACGAACACAACGGCGAAGTCCGTACCGAGATTTCTGCCCACGTCTTCGGCGTGTGAGCGGCCCTGGGGGCTGAGGGCGTCGACGTCCTTCTCGCGCTCAGCGTGCCTGCGGAATTCGATGGCTTTCACGGGCCCATCATAGGTCGGGGCACTCGGCCGCTCCGCCGGAGATCGCACCGTACCGGGTAAGGTTCCCCGCCGTGATCGTCGGGATCCGCCACGCTCGGGTGTGGAATCCGCAGGGGCTCGTCTACGCCAGGCTGCCTGGATTCCACCTTTCCGATGACGGCCGGACCGCGGCCGAGGCCCTGTCCGCGGCGCTTGCCGCCGCGCCCATTGGGGCGGTGTACTCGAGCCCGCTCGACCGGGCCAAGGAGACGGCGGCCGTTCTCGCCCGGCCGCATGGCCTGCCGGTCCGAGAGGACGAGCGGCTCACTGAGTGGTCCTTCTGGGTGCAGTGGCAGGGCCTGCCGTGGAGCAGCATTAGGGAGCGAGACCCCGAGCTCCTCGAGGCATACGCCAGGGATCCCGGCTCCGCGGGAATCGAGGAATCGTTGGAGGAAGCCGGACGCCGAGTCCTGGCGTGGGCCCACCAGGCGGAGGTCCACCATCCTGGGCAGCTCGTGCTGGGCGTCACCCACGAAGCCTCTCTCCTCGCGGCCATGCTCCTCGGGCAGGGGCGAGACCTGTCCGACTATCACTCACACAACCTGGCCCACCTCGACTGCGTCCGACTCGTCCCCGGCCCGCCCGAACCGGTGGACCTTGCGGAGTGGGCGAGGACATGCTGAGTGCTCCACCCCGGGGGGACCTGGGTTCCGGCCTTGGAGGAGTTTTCGTGCCTTCCTTGGCGGGTACTCCTTGGACCAACAGGCGCCCCCTGTATGAGGAGGGAGTCGCTTGGTTGCCGTCCTCTTGTTGCTCTTGTTGGTCGCCGTCCTGTTCGGACTGGGGTTCGTGGTCAAATGGCTTTTCATCCTGGCCGCCGTGCTTCTGATCCTGTGGGTCGCCGGGTGGCTCGTGAGGCCGACCGGGCGGCGCTGGTACTACTGGTAAGACCAAGACTCACCTCGCATCGACGGCTGCCCGCATCTCAGGGTGTTCTTAGATTCGTTCGTATGATGCAAGCAATGGCACCACATGCAGGCCGCGGTGTGAGGGTCTCACGGGGAGCCATGGCGCTCCTCGCGGCAGCTGTACTCGCTCTGGCGGCGTGCACTGGCGGGGAGGCGGGGAAGAAGACGGGGGTTTCCCCCTCCACCCCCGCCCCGCCCCTCCCGTCGGCCAATTCACTCAACACCCCCGGCACGGCAGATCCCATCGTCTCGGTGGTGAAGCGGGTGGCCCCGGCAGTGGCAAACGTCACAACCGCGGTGCCGAACCCCGATTCGATCCTGGGGGGCCAGACCGGTAAGGGAGTCGGCACCGGGTTCGTGGTGAGGTCGGACGGGATTATCGTGACGAACTTCCACGTCGTGGAAGGCGCGCTCAACATCAAGGTGACCATGCCCGCTCCCGACAATCGGTCGTTCGGTGCCCGCGTGATCGGCGCCGACCAGGACCGGGATCTGGCCGTCCTCAAGGTGAACGCGACGCGTCTTCCGACCGTCTCGCTGGGAAACGCCAAGGACGTTCAGCTCGGCGAGAGGGTCATCGCGCTCGGCTACGCACTAGCCCTTCCTGGAGGCCCCACGGTCACCTCGGGCATCATCAGCTCCCTGGCCCGGACCGTGCAGGCCACCGATCCCCAAGCCTCGGGGGAAACCCGAACGTATCAGGACGCTCTTCAGACCGACGCTGCCATCAACCCGGGGAACTCCGGCGGACCTCTGGTGGACCTGGCGGGTAACGTGGTCGGGATCAATACGGCCGGCAACCAACAGGCCGAGAACGTTGGATTCGCCATCGCCATCACCGACTCCGTAAAGTCGTTGATCAGTCACGCCATCGGCCATCCGCAGGTAGCGCTGGCCTACCTCGGGGTGTCCTCGCAGACGGTCGACGCGGGGGTGGCCGCTCAATTCGATCTCGCTGTGGACCATGGGGCGCTCGTGCTGGCCCTGGCTCCGAAGGGTCCGGCGGACGAGGCCGGGATCGAGACCGGCGACGTGATCGTGGCGTTCGGCGGGAGGTCCGTTCAGACTTCCGACGACCTCGGCAAGCTCATCCTGGACCGCAAGCCCGGAGACGTCGTGTCGGTGAACGTGGTCGGCCGAGGTGGGGGCAAGGACACGGTACCGGTGACCTTGGGCGTCCGGCCCCTTCCGTCTGGCTGATCCCTCCCCGAAGCGTTCGTCCCTCCACCGGATGCCACCCGGGGCCGGGCCGTCGCAGAGCCGTCCGTGATGAGTGCGGTAGCCTTCAAGCGTGAAGGTTCGGCTGCGGAATCCGGATCGAGAGGTGGAAGTGACCGGCGGCCGAACGGTGAAGGACCTCCTCACCGAGCTCGCCATCGACCCGGACACGGTGCTGGTGATCAAGGACCGCACCCTCCTCACCCGCGACGAGCGTGTGGAAGACGACACCTGGATCGAGATCCGCCCCGTGATCTCCGGGGGGGCCGGTGGCCGCCGGCCCCATACGAAGTGCCGGCGATGTCGCCAGCCGGCCGTCATCGAGCTCCGACGGCACAACGCGGCCTTCTGCCAGCCTTGCTTCATCAAACACTTCCAGGATCAGGTGAAGCGAGCGATCAAGGACTTCGACATGCTCGAGCCCGAGGATCGGGTGCTGGTGGCCGTGTCGGGGGGCAAGGACTCACTGGCGCTGTGGGACGTGCTCCTCGACCTCGGGTACCGCTCCACGGGCATGTACCTCGGGCTCGGGATCGGTGACTACGGTGACTACTCGGACCGCTCGGGCGAGGCAGCCCGTCGATTCGCGGAGGACCGGGGAGCCGATCTCCTCCACATCGACCTCCGAGATGAATACGGCTTCGACATCCCCTCGGCGGGGACGAAGGGATCTCGATCGACCTGCTCGGTGTGTGGGCTGTCGAAGCGATACACCTTCAACCGTGTTGCCCTGGACCGCGGCTTCGATGTCGTAGCCACCGGCCACAATCTGGACGATGAAGCCGCCACGCTGCTCGGCAATACGCTCCGCTGGCAGACCGAATACATGGCTCGCCAGTTCCCCGCGCTCAGCGCGAGGGAGGGCCTGGTCAAGAAGATCAAACCCCTGCACAGGCTGTCGGAGCGGGAGACCGCCGCCTACGCATTCCTCCAAGGGATCGACTATGTGGTCGAGGAGTGCCCGTTGGTGGAAGGAAACACCCAGCTCAAATACAAGGACACGCTGAATCACCTCGAGGCCGGCTCGCCCGGCGTCAAGGCCGCCTTCTACCTGGGCTACCTGGAACGCGCGGCGCATCGGTTCCGGGATGAGGCTGCGGGGGAGGGCGACCTGATCGCCTGCGCGCGCTGCGGCCAGCCCACAACGGGCCGGTTCTGTGCGTTCTGCCGGGCCCGGGCTCAGATCCTGGGAGAGCGCCTCGGTCCAACGGCCGACGACCAACTCTCGCGGGAGCTGGCCGATGAAGTCCTAGCGGCCGAAGTGTACGGGGAAGCAGTGGGGGTCCAGGGGGGCAGCAGCACCGCCGAGCGAAGCGGAGCGGATCAGGCTGCTGCAGTCCCCCTGGCGATGGAGGGCGCCCGAAGGGCGGGCTCCATCGGGAGGAACAGATGAGCGTCCCGTTCGAGGTCGGAGAGCGTGTCCTGCTGGTCGACTCCAGGGGGCGCCGTTACCTCGTCAGGCTCCACACAGAAGGAACGTTCCACTTTCATGGGGGCGCTGTCCCGCACGACCTCATCCTCGGCTCGGAGGAGGGCACCGAGGTGCACTCCACCACCGGCGCGGGACTGGTTTGCCTTCGACCAACGCTGGCGGACTTCGTACTGAAGATGCCACGCGGCGCGCAGGTGATCTATCCAAAGGACATGGGAGCGATCGTGGTGGAGGCGGACATCGCTCCGGGATCCTGGGTCCTGGAAGCAGGCACAGGCTCGGGCGCGTTGACCATCGCGCTGTGCCGAGCAGTGGGGGCGGAAGGGAAGGTCGTCTCCTACGATGCGAGAGAGGACTTCTACGAGAAAGCGACCGCGAATCTCGAGGCGTTCTTCGGGAAAGTCCCGCCGTGGGTCGACCTTCGCCTGGGCGACGTGCGGGAGGTCAGGGCGGCAGGAGAGACGTTCGACCGGGCGGTCTTGGACCTCCCTGAGCCCTGGGTCGTGTTGCCAGAGGTGGCGGGCGTCCTGCGGACGGGGGGGATCCTTTGCACGTACCTCCCCACCACCAACCAGATTCAGTTGTGCGTCCCTGCTCTGGAGACCGCAGGGTTCACCGAAGTCACGACGTTCGAGGTCCTGCGGCGGTCGTGGCACGTCACCACACGAAGCGTTCGACCGGACCATAGGATGGTGGCACACACCGGGTTCATCACTGTTGGCCGAAAGTCGTACTCCGAGGTCTAAGGTTCGACATCCCCCGGGCCGAGACTCCACGTAAGAAAAAGGAACGGTCCCCGGCGCGGCTTGCGTCGAAAGGGCAAGAGCCAGGCATATATTGGACGGTGGGAGCACCCAGGAAGGTAGGCGAAGGACAGATGCCGCAGCAGAGGATGCCCGATCCCGAGGAGCAGCTGGAACGCTACGAGAAAGACATCCACCAACTCCAGACCCAGATCAAGTTCCTCGAGGACGAGACTGCCCTGCTTCGGCGCCGTCTGACGAACTCCCCTCGACAGGTGAAGGTGCTCGAGGAGCAACTTCTCCAAAGCCGGGGCGAGCTTTCCCGAGCCGTGGCCCAGAACGAGAAGCTCGTCGCGGTTCTGCGCGCCGAGCGAGAACGGATCGAGACCTTGAAGGAAGAGGTGGAGAAGCTGGCCCGGCCCCCGGCCACTTTCGGCGTGTTCCTCCGAGAGAACGAAGATGAGTCCGTCGACCTGTTCACCGCCGGCCGGAAGATGCGGGTGAACGTCGATCCCACACTCGACCGGAAGCGGTTTCGCCGCGGCGTCGAGGTCATCCTGAACGAGGCGCTCAACGTGGTCGACGTGTTGGACCAGGATGTGCTCGGTGAGGTCACCACCGTCAAGTCGCTGCTCGGCGAGGACCGGGCCGTGCTGATCGGCCGAGGGGACGAGGAAATGGTGGCGATGCTGTCGGCCGAGGTTCGAGGAGCGCTGCGGGCGGGTGACGCCGTCTTGTACGACCCCCGATCCGGGTACGCCCTGGAGGCCCTGCCGAAGGAAGAGGTCGAGGAAGCCATCCTGGAGGAGATCCCCGATATCAGCTACGAGGACATCGGGGGTCTGGGCAAGCAGATCGAGGACATCCGAGACGCCGTCGAGCTTCCGTTCCTGTACGCGGAGCTGTTCGTCGAGCATCAGCTGAAGCCGCCGAAGGGCGTCCTGCTGTACGGTCCGCCCGGATGCGGCAAGACGCTCATCGCCAAGGCGGTTGCCAATTCCCTGGCCCAGCAGGTCGCCGAGAAGACCGGCCGCGAAGGCGTCCACTCCTACTTCCTGAACATCAAGGGGCCGGAGCTGTTGAACAAGTACGTGGGTGAGACCGAGCGTCAGATCCGCCTGATCTTCCAGAGGGCAAAGGAGAAGTCCGCCGAGGGTTTCCCGGTGATCGTGTTCTTCGACGAGATGGACTCTCTGTTCCGGACCCGGGGGTCCGGAATCTCGAGCGACGTGGAGAACACCATCGTCCCGCAGCTCCTCTCGGAGATCGACGGGGTGGAGACGCTGAAGAACGTCATCGTCATCGGGGCCTCCAATCGCGAGGACATGATCGACCCGGCCATCCTGCGGCCGGGCCGGCTGGACGTGAAGATCAAGATCGAACGCCCGGACGCGGAGGCGGCTCACGACATCCTGTCCAAGTACCTCACGGCCGACGTTCCCTTTCACGAGTCCGAAGTCAAGGGAGACCGGGACCGAGCCGTTCGCCGGATGATCGACACCACCGTGGAGCAGATGTACGCGACCAGCGAAGAGAACCGCTTCCTCGAGGTGACATACGCCTCCGGCGACAAGGAGGTGCTCTACTTCAAGGACTTCAACTCCGGCGCCATGATCGAGAACATCGTGGCCCGGGCCAAGAAGATGGCCATCAAAAGGTTCCTCAGCCAGGGCGAGAAGGGCCTCAGGCTGGACGATCTGATCAAGGCCATCCGGGACGAATTCAAGGAGAACGAGGACCTGCCCAACACCACCAACCCCGACGACTGGGCCAGAATCTCCGGCAAGAAGGGCGAGCGGATCGTGTACGTCCGGACGCTGCTCGGCGACGCCAGGGGCGAGGGCCGGCAGGTCGAGCGGGTGAACGCCGGGCAGTACCTGTAGGCACCCCAGCCGTCTCCCTCGCTTCGCTCGCTGCGACGCGCGGGGACCCCGCCAAGTAGTCTGGAATGCCACAGCAGGAGCGAGGAGGACCGGTGGCCATTCCTAAGGTGATGGGGATCGAGACCGAGTACGGCATCTCGGGACCGGGCATGTCCGACTTCAACCCCGTCCTGTCCTCGTCGATGCTGATCAATTCCTACGCGGGAACACTCCGCCGGATCCGGTGGGATTACGAGCAGGAATCACCTCTGCGCGACGCCCGGGGCTTCGAGCCGATCCAGGAGCGTCAGCCCGTCGAGGAGGACCTCGGCCTGGCCAACGTGATCCTGCCCAACGGTGCCCGGTACTACGTGGACCACGCTCATCCCGAGTACTCCACGCCGGAATGCGCCACACCCCGGGGGCTCGTTGCGCACGACAAGGCAGGGGAGCGGATCCTGGAGAGGTCTCTCGAGGCTGTGCAGCACCTTCTGGCGCCCGGCCAGCGCCTTGCCATTTACAAGAACAACACGGACGGCAAGGGAAACTCCTACGGCTGCCACGAGAACTACCTGGTCGACCGGAAGACGCCGTGCTCCCGTATCGTGCGCGACCTGACCCCGTTCCTGGTGACCCGACAGATCTTCACCGGGGCCGGCAAGGTCGGCTCGGAGAGCGCCCGCGACGAATCGCGCAAGG
>WNGE01005556.1_pt1 | contig 14212 bp, 11 predicted proteins | sample 5400651 | NCBI WGS metagenome assembly WNGE01 (sample SAMN13153370, study PRJNA577476) | soil metagenome | isolation source: 60 cm soil or saprolite under grassland replicate 2 | place: USA:California | collected 2016-06-15 | reverse complement strand
GCCCGCGAGCTTGCGCGCGATCGTCAGGGGGGCGAATACCGTGTGCAGCACGGGGACGTCGTCGCTCCGACCCCGGAGAATCAGTCTCAACGCCTCGAGCTCCCTGCCGAGAGCGCCGCGCCCGGGGTCGAGAGGCCTGAGCTTGTCCCAGTCCGAGACCTGCCCGACCGCGTGCCGCGTGCAGGTTTTTGCGCCGTTGGGCGATCCCCGATACGCGACCTCGCATCCCCAGTCCTCGACACAATAGACGCCGCTCGACATGACCTTGATGAGGTCGAGGTCCCACGTACGCTGGAAAGCAAGCATGGCATCGGCCAAGCCCTGCGCGGTGTGGTCGAGGTCAGGCACGTGACGCCAGAACGCCACCGGCGGCCTGTCCACCGGCAAGCGCTTGAGGGCGGCAAGGACACGCTCGCGCTTGGTCATGGCCGCGTCAGTCTAGCATTTTTGTCACGGGGAACTTTCCGCCCGCGCTATGGTCTAACCGTGCGAGAAGGAGATGCTGCCGATGCCCCGGAATTGCTCGACAGGCTGCGGGCGGGCGACGCGCGGGCCTTTGAGGAGCTCGTCGCCTCCCACCAGCACCGCGTCTTCGGCGTGGCGCTGCGCATGCTCGGCAGCGCGGCGGAAGCGGAGGAAGTCGCCCAGGAGGCCTTTCTTCGGGCGCACCGGAGCCTTGCCGAGTTCCGCGGCAATGCCAAGCTTTCCACCTGGCTCTACACCATCGTCTCCCGTCTCTGCCTCAACCGGTTGGCGTCGGGAGACCGCAGGGCGGTCCGCGGCGGCGAGGAAATCCTCCTTCGAGTGGCGGATGAGCGCGGAGGGCCCGACGTCTCTGCGGAGTCCGGCGAGCTCGAAGCGGCGCTTCACCGCGCCATCGCCGAGCTGCCTGAGGAGCGTCGCGTCGTGATCGTCCTGAGAGACCTCGAAGGCCTCTCCTACGACGAGATAGCCCAGGCGCTCGATCTCGAGCCGGGCACCGTCCGCTCGCGCCTTCACCGGGCCCGCATGGATCTCAAGGACAAGCTGGAGCGATTCCTGCCATGAACTGCCACGATGCGCGCGAGCGGTTGTCCGACTTCCTCGACGAGGCCTTGAGCCCAGGCGAGCTGGGCGAGATCCGGTCGCACCTGGAAGGCTGTCCCGAGTGCAGGCGCGAGCTCGACCGGCTCCGCGCCACCCTGAGCATCCTTTCTCGCGTCGAGCGTCCGCGGGCGCCGGTGGGCTTCGTCGATCGGGTGATGGAAGCGGCCCGTCCCGTGCCCTGGTATCGCCGGCTCGGCCACTGGCTCTTCGTGCCGCTCGGGACCAAGCTGCCGGCCGAGGCCGCGGCCATGGCCATGATCGCCGTCCTCGGCATTTTCCTTCTCCAGCGGACTCCGGAGATGAAGGAGGCGACGCGCCCCGAGTTTCAAGCGCCGCCATCGCGGCTCGAAGCTCCGGCGCGGGTCGAAGCTCCAGCCGACAAGAATAACCTTGCGCTTCCGTCGCAGGCTCAGGCGCCGCCGGTCTCCATGGCGGACAAGCTCGACGCCGGAAAACTGGCCAAGCAGGTGCCAAAGGCCCGCGAGGCCGAGAACACTATGCCCGACGCGCGGCGCCGCGATCCCGGTCAGCCGTCACCTTCCGGCCGGGAAGAGCCCCGACAAGCGTTCAAGCAGGAGCTGAACAAGGAGGCCGACGTCGAGCGCTCACAGAAATCCGTCGCTCCCGGGATCCTGGCCTCTCCGCCTCCTCCGGCGGCGACTCCGGGCGCCATGGCTCCGGCCGCGCCTCCGGCTGAAACCCGGGCGAAGAGCCGCGACTCGGCGGAAGGCCAGTCCGGCGCCGCGGTCCAGCCGCCACCGGCGCCCATGTCGCCGGCGCTCGGCGCAAAGCGCCAGTCCGCGATGTCGGGTGTCATCGGTCGCCTGAACGTCAAGGATCGCCCGTCCGCGGAGAAAGGCCTGGCCGACCTCTTGTCGCGCGTGGGCGGAAGTGAAGCCGGCCGCCGCCACGAGCTCGGAGCGACGATCGTGGACGTCCTGGTGCCCGAAGGCCGCCACGCCGATTTTGTCCGCGGCCTGACGACACTGGGCGCGTGGGCCCCCGAGGGTCCGACCGCTTCCCTGCCCACGGATCCGCCTCAGCTCCGCTTCAGCATCCGCATCGCCGAGTAGCGCCCCGGAACTTCTTCCCGCCTGCCCGGTCTAACCCTCCAGAAGCGCCCAATTACGGGCGTCATCAAAGACCGGCACGAAAGACATGGAGGATGGTCCAATGCACAAGCGGCTGATCGCTCTCACTCTTGTCGTGGCGCTCTGGTGCGCCCAGCTTGCGGCCGCGGCGCCGCAGGCCATCACGCGCGACGATCAGAAAGACCTGATGGTCACCATCTACAACGGCAACCTCGGCCTCGTAAAGGACACGCGGGAAACGCGGCTCGACGCGGGCATGCTCGAGGTCCAGTTCGCGGATGTCGCGGCCCAGATCGACCCGACCTCGGTGCATCTGAAGTCGTTGACGGATCCGCAGGGGCTCAAGATCCTCGAGCAGAACTACGAGTACGATCTCCTGACGAGCGCCAAGCTCCTGGAGAAGTACGTCGGCAAGAAGGTCCGCCTCTACCAGTCGAACGGCACGTACCAGGAGGCGACGCTCCTCAGCACCAGCGGCCCCATCTACGAGATCAACGGACAGATCCACATGGGCCACTCCGGACAGGTCGTCCTGCCCGCGCTGCCTGAGAACCTCGTGTCCAAGCCGACGCTCGTCTGGCTTCTCCGCAATGCCCGCGCCGCGGCCCAGCGCGTCGAGGCCTCCTACCTGACCCCCGGCATCAACTGGAAGGCCGACTACGTCATGGTCATCAATGCCGCCGACGACCGGAGCGACCTGACCGGCTGGGTCACGATCGACAACAAGAGCGGCGCGACCTATTCCAATGCCGCGCTCAAGCTCGTCGCGGGCGACATCAACCGCGCCAAGGAGCCCCGGGCGGTCGGCCGGATGATGGAGATGGCGGCCAAGGCCGCCTCGCCGGCCAACGCCGACCGCGACTTCAAGTCCGAAGGATTCTTCGAGTACCACCTCTACACCCTCGACGGGCGCACGACCATCAAGGACAACCAGACCAAGCAGCTCGCCCTCATGTCGGCCTCGGACGTGCCGGTGGACAAGCACTTCATCTACTATGGCGCCGCCGAGTACTACCGGACCCTGTACGGCGTCCCCATGTCAAACCAGAAGGTCGGCGTCTACCTGGAGCTCCGGAACAGCAAGGAGAACCGCCTGGGCCTACCCATCCCCAAGGGTCGCGTGCGGGTCTACAAGGCGGATGCCTCGGGCAGCCAGCAGCTGATCGGCGAAGACTGGGTCGACCACACGCCGAAGGACGAGAAGATCAAGATCAAGATGGGCGATGCCTTCGACGTGGTCGGCGAGCGCATCCAGAAGGACTGGAAGCGGATCGCCACGAACCTCTACGAGGTCGAGTGGGAGATCTCACTCCGCAACCACAAGAAGGAGGCCGTCACGGTCGAGGTGGTGGAGCCCATGCCAGGGGACTGGGAGGTCATCCGGGCGAGCCACCCGTACGAGAAAATCCAGGCCTTCACCGCTCTCTGGAAGGTCCCTGTGCCGAAGGAAGGCGAGGCCAAGCTCGGCTACCGCATCAGGGTGCGCTTCTGATGAATGGAGCATGCGCCAGGAAACGGGGATTTGGTCGAATAAACGCCTTCCAAGGCTTCAAGGCAGGGCCGGGTGGCTGCCCCGCTGCTCACCCGAAGCCCAAGGTCGCCAGCGGCTCACTGAGCCGGGTAAGGCGCATGCAGGGGCAGAAATGGGTATTGTTTTTCCCAGCGAACCCGGCGATAATCAGTCGCGTTGGAGATCAAAACCGTCAAGGATGACGACAGGACGGAAAGTCTCGGGATAGCATCAATCGGCAGACCGGAGTCTGGAGAGGATGCCACGCACTTCGGCCAGGGCGGTCGGTTTCGCGAGAACGGCAACGGCGCCCAGTTCGTCGGCTTTCGCGGCGATTCCTTCAACCGCGTTGCCGCTAATGATGACGACCGGGAGATGCGGGTGACGCTTTCGGATCTGAGCCAGCACAGCGAGACCGCTGAGACCAGGCATGACGAGGTCCAGGAAGACGCCGTCCACCTGTGTAGCCGCAAGGACATCCAGAGCCTCGGTGCCGTCGAGGGCCACCAGGGCTTCGTACCCCGCCCCCCTGATGGCCTCGGCCAGGTACTCGGCCACCTGGGGCTCGTCATCGACCACCAGGATTCTCTTGATCGCCACGCGGTATGACTACCCTGACACGTCATGACTGGTCAAGGGAGAAAGTGGCGGGCCCGTTATGAATGCCGTTCCCGTTCTCATCTTAGATGGCGATGCCAAGAGCCGTGAGGCACTGAAGCGGGCTATTGAGCAGGCCGGGTATACCGCCCTGGTCGCCCGGACGAGGCCCGAGGCATTTGCGCTCCTGTCCAACCTCCGCCCCCCGTTGGCCCTGGTGGACGTGGACGAACTGGGCGACGAAGGCTTCAGGGTGCTCGAGGAGATAGCCCTGGGCGCCTCGGACACGGTCGCCCTGGCTGTGTCCGGCTCGAACACGACCGGGCTGGTGGTCCGCGCCATCCGAGCGGGTGCGGCAGACTTTCTCGTCAAGCCGTTTCCAGCTCAGGCGCTCGTGGGCGCGCTCGAGCGTGCGCTGGCCCAGGACCAGGCGGGCCCCCTCAAGCCGGCCCACCGGAACGTCGAGGTAGCTGACCCGTCGGATCCCGACATCGAGCTCCTCTTCCGGACAAGCCGGCACATGGCGGCGGTCGAAGATATCGTGAGGCGGGCCGCAGACACGAACACGACCATCCTCCTCCAGGGGGAGAGCGGCACCGGCAAGGAAATGGTGGCCAACGCCATTCACCGCATTTCCGAGAGGCGCGATAAGCCCTTCCTCAAGATCAACTGCGCGTCCCTGCCTGGCGAACTGCTCGAGTCGGAGCTCTTTGGCCACGAGAAGGGGGCCTTCACTGGCGCCCATCGGAGAAAACCGGGGAAATTCGAGCTCGCCTCCCATGGGACCTTCCTTCTCGACGAGATCGGGGAGATGGTGCTGGGTCTGCAGGCGAAATTGCTCCACGTGCTCCAGGACGGCACCTTCTTCCGATTGGGCGGCAGCGAGCTGATCAAGACCGACGCGCGGATCGTCGCAGCGACGAACCGCGATCTCGCCTCCGTCATGGCCAAGGGGGCGTTCCGGGAAGACCTCTACTACCGCCTCAACGTCGTCACGATCTCGATCCCGCCGCTCCGGGAGCGGCGGGAGCAGATTCCGTTTCTCGTCGAGCACTTCGTGCAGAAGTCCTGCCAGCAATTCAACCGTGCCGCCCCAAACATTTCGCCTGAGACCATGCGGCTCCTCAGAGAATACAACTGGCCCGGCAATGTTCGGGAATTGGAGAACATGATCAAGCGCGCGGTCGTGCTGCAAAGCGAGTCCCTGATTCCTGAGGAGATCGCAGCCCGACGCCAGCAACCGTGGCCCTCGCGGGCCGGTCAGGGGCAGAGCGAGTCGACCCTTCCGCTCGCATCCTCGTCAATGCCGGGGATGGGGCTCAAAGACGTCGCGAAGCAGGCCGCCCATGCTGCGGAGAAAATCCTCATCAAAGAGGCGCTCGACCAGGTGCACTGGAATCGGGCAGAGGCTGCGCGATTGCTCAAGATCAGCTACAAGGCGATGCTCTACAAGATCCGCGCGGCCGGACTCGGCAACTCCAAGCACCAGAAGCCCACTGTGTAAATAGCTCCTCGATTCCAGAACTTTTTTTACCTAATTTCGACCAGATTTACTCCATTGTTGCATGAATGACCAGGGACCAGTTTTGTGCCTCTTCACAGCCGTTTCGCTCCTAAATCGCTGAAAACCGAAGCAACTGTGGCCCACTCCCCTGGAACAGGCCTGCCTATAGAGCGGCTGGCGCAAAAATTGCTCTACGGGACTGCCGGCTTCTCGGACCTGGAAACGGGCGCGGCAAGATGTTGCGCAGCCAAGTCACGCGTCTATGGAATTGTGACTTGACGTGGAAACCCTTCGGGGTCGAGGCTCGGCGTGCGATGCAGGCGGAACTCGACCAACCCCTAGAATAGGAGGGCTCATGGTGACCAGGCTTTTCGACACCGCCACGGAACTCTTTTCCGGGAGCCCATTTGGCGAGCCTGCCATCTCCCCTGTCGGGGCCACGGTCTCGTGAAGCTCCTGGTTCTCGACGAGCCGCTGGAGGTGATTCCCCGGCTGCAGGGCCTTCTCGCGGGGAGCGCGTGGGATGCCCGGTTCGTCGGCTCCCTGGACGAGTTCCACTTGGCTGTCAGGAGCTGGGGGCAGCCGGACATGGTCATCGTGAACCTCGCGCAGCCACTCACGCCTTGGCAGTTGGCCCAGCACCTGAAGCGGTCGGACACCTCCCAGCCGGGGCTGATCCTCGTCGACGAGCCGGCCGCCCCTGGAGTCGAGGACCTCAAGGCCCTGCCGGGAATCGAATGCCTTCCGCGGCCCGCAAGCCCTGAAGGCCTCGATGACGCGCTGAGGGCCGTCCTCAGCAAAAGCCGTCCGCCTCGGCAGCCGGGCGGCTCGGCGGGTCCCAGGAGGGAGGCGGCCTACTGCGGCATCATCGGACGCTCCAAAGAGCTCCGGCACGTGATCGCCAAGGTCAAGAAGGTCGCTCCTGGCGACGCCAATGTCTGCATCATGGGGGAGAGCGGTACGGGCAAGGAGCTCGTCGCCCGCGCCGTCCACCAGAACAGCCCGCGCCGCAATCGTCCGCTGGTCACGTTGGACTGCACCGCGGTCCCCGAGGGGCTCATGGAAAGCCAGCTCTTCGGCCACGTGCGGGGCTCCTTCACCGGAGCCGTCGAGAACCGAGACGGAGTCTTCTCCCTGGCCCACACCGGCACGCTGTTCATCGACGAGATCAGCGAGCTGCCGATCTCGCTTCAAGCCAAGCTGCTGCGCGTGATCCAGACCCGGGAGTTCGTTAAGGTCGGCGGAACCAAGCCGGTGCGCACGGACATCCGGCTGGTCACCGCCAGCAACAAGGATCTGCGCGCCGCCGTCGAGGAGGGCACCTTCCGAGAGGATCTCTACTACCGGATCGCGGTCGTCATGCTCGAGGTGCCGCCGCTTCGGAGCCGGCGAGAGGATGTCCCCGCGCTGGCAGAATACTTCCTGGAGAAGTTCAGCGCGGCGCACCGCAAGCCGATGCCCAAGCTGACCGCGCAGGCGCTCGAACTGCTCACCTCTTACGACTGGCCCGGCAACGTGCGCCAACTCGAGAACTGCATCGAGCAGGCAGTCGTACTATGCGACGGCAACGTCGTGGACGTGGACGCGCTGCCCCTGGCCGAGACGACGCCTAAGCGGAGCGCTCCTTTGGGCGCGCGGGAGCCCGTGGGACTCACGCTCCGCGAAGTTGAGCAGGAATATATTCTGCAGACCCTTAAGGCTGTCGGAGGTAACCGCACCCGCGCGACGCGCCTGCTCGGCATCAGCCTCCGGTGTCTTCAATACCGGCTGAAAGCGTACGGTCAGGCCGGCGCTGACCTGCGGGCGCCCGCGTCCGAAGCGCCCGAAATCCAATACCCACTAGGAGCGTGAGTTCATGAGCCGTTTGCGCTGGCCTTTGATGATTCTCGTAGCCGCCCTGCTGATCGTGCCGCCCTCCCCGTCCCGTGCCCAGGTGTCCGATAAGGCCTACATCATCGGACCCGAGGACGTGCTCGAGATCCAGGTATGGGAGCGGAAGGACCTCAACCAGACGGTGTTCGTTCGTCCCGATGGCAGGACCTCGCTGCCTCTCGTCGGCGAGATCATGGTGGCCGGCAAGACCGTGCAGGAGCTCCAGGACCACCTCGCCAAGGTCTACGACAAGACTTCCCAGAACGCCGTCGTCACCGTCATCGTCAGGGAGATCAAGAGTCGTCCGGTGTACTTCGTCGGAGGCTTCGGCCGGCCGGGCCCCCTGCAGCTCACCCGCGAGCTGTCGCTGATGCAGGCCATCTCGATAATCGGCGGGGTAGTGCCCGGTGGCGACGCGGAAAAGGGCTACCTGCTGAGAGGCGACAAGCGCATCGCAGTGGACTTCAACAAGCTGCTCCAGAAGGGCGACCTCACCCAGAACACCCAGCTCGAACCGGGAGATACGGTGGTCGTCCCGATCGCCGACATGGTCTATGTCCAGGGCGAGGTGCGGGCGCCCTCCCCGATCAAGTACACGACCGACCTGACGGTGCTCAAGGCGATCACCCAGGCGGGCGGGCTGACGCCGCTGGCGGCCTCCGGCCGGGTAGACCTGCTCCGCGGGAAAACCGGTGAGAAAAAGGAACGCATTCGGGTGGACGTTGATAAGATCATGAAGTCGCCCGAGGAGAACCCGGACGTGGGCCTCAAACCTGAAGATATAATCTATGTCCCACAGAGGCTCTTCTAGACGAACAAAGGCAAAGTGCGGGGAGGGGCACCCACTCCTCCCCGCACTGCTGCTAACCCTTCTCCTCGGATTCGCTCCCGCTGACCTCAATCCGCTCGGACACCATCAGGCCTGGGCCCAGGCGCCCTCGGGCCCGGCACCAAGCGCGGCTCCTCAGTCCCAGGAAAGCCAGCCCTCCTCTCCCCAGCAGCCCAGTGCCTCGCCGGCCCCCCAACAGCAGCCAACGGCGGTAGTACCACCCTGGACACCCCCGGTTGCCCCGCCGCCTTCTCAGAGCCACTTGCCCAGCCAGTTCGTGTGGCCCATCCCGGGATCGGTCCCAGGGGCGACCTTCGAGTACCACTCGACCCTGACGCTATCCGAGCAATACACAGACAACTTCAACCTGACGACGAGCGCGCAGGGGAAGCAGAGCAACTGGCGCACGACCTTGTCCCCTGGCTCGACCATCCTCCTGAATACCGCCAAAACTCAAGGGAGCATATCGGCAACCTCCGGACTCACATACGACAGCTCGACGAGCACAGACAACTTCAACGCCTTCCCGAGTCTGTCGGCCTCCGTGCGGCACGAATTCACCCCCAGGCTCAGCCTTACCTTGAACGACTCGTTCAACCGCAACGACAGCAACAGCCTCGTGGACTCCTCAGGGCTCCGACAGCAGCGCCAGACGTACAACTCCAATATCTTCTCCGCCAACCTGAGCTGGCTCATCGATCTGCTCCAGACCCAGTACTTCTATCAGAACTCGTATTTCAGCAATACCGGCACGAACTTCACCACCAACTCCAGCCAGAGCAACACGACGACCAACACCAACCAGGGCAATTCGACCACAACGAGCCAGATCTTCGGTGTGAATGCTTCGACGCGGGTTGGAGCGCTGAATACCGTCACGGCCGGCTACGAGTACTCGATCAGCGAGCCGAACGGGAACCAGGGCTCGACCTCCTACGGCAACCTCTTTACCGCCTCCCTCTCCCACCAGCTCGGCACGTACGCCACGGCGGGAGTCCAAGGCTCGTACTCCACGCAGACGCTCGACGATGTGAAGATCTGGAACGGATCTGTTTTCGGCACTTACGGCCTGCCCTCGGGGTTCTCATTCTCCGGCAGCGTGGGCTACAGCATTCTCAACAGCGACGTCGCCTCGAATCAGAGCGGGTTCAGCGGAAACGGCCTCGTGAGCTATGCCCATGCCCAGGGAACGATCAGCCTTGGAGTATTCCAGGACTACCGCACGACCTACCAGGGCGGCCAGCTCGGCCAGTCCAACGTCATTCAGAGCGGCCAGAACTTCGGCGTGGTCCAGACGACGGGCGTCACGGGGACCTTCACCTACCAGATCACGCCGCTCATCGGCAGTTTTGCCAACGCTGCGTATAATCAGAACAAAAACACGGGCATTGGCAACACCAAGTCGGACACGAGTCAGAATTACTTCACGGCGAACGCGGGGGCCAATTACGCCATCCTCCGCTGGCTGACCCTTACCCTCCAGTACACATTCTCTTCATATAATCAGCCAGATAGAACCCAAAACACGGTAACGATCTCGGCTGCCGCGAGTTTCTAGCAAGTTCTCTCCCCTCCTGCCTCTTCCACGCAAAGCCTGCATAGCCAGCCCCTAGTAAGTAGCTGATTTTCTATACTACGGCTTAGGACCGCGCAATTCTCGCACGAGCGGAAAGGGGCTGCCGGTTGTGGGCAGAAAACTTCTGATATTTGGTCAAATGAAATTAGCTAGTTAGGTAGTACTCCCTCTAGGCGGAGTGGCACTGTCCTTGCCCTTCCTCAGCCCCGTGCTCAGGATCTTCCGACACTACGTGCCCGGCCTGGTCCTTCTGGTTTTCGCTGGAGACCAGGCGATCGTCGCCCTTTCCGTCCTCGGTGCCGCAGCCGGCGGCATGTGGGTGGGAGCCGGAGCGATGGGACCCAAGCTCCTTTCCGTCGCCTCCCTCGTCACGCTCGCCCTCTACCTCGGCGATCTCTACAACATGCGCCTGGGGCTCGGCCGGCGAGAGATGCTTGCCCGGCTCCTCATCTGTCAGGGCGCCGCGGGTGTCGGTATCGCGGCCGTCGGGTTTGCTGTGCCATCGCTCCGGCTCGGCCGTTTCGCCTTCTTCACCATCGTCACGGCCGCGACCCTGGGCCTGGCCGCATGGCGTGCGGCGTGGCTCAGCGCCTCGGCGCATGACCGGATGGAGCTCCGCGTGCTGGTGGTGGGCGCAGGGCCGGTGGCCCGCTCGATTGCGGAACTCGTGCCGACAAGCTCCCGGCCGTTCACCATTATCGGGTTCCTCGACGACGACCCGGGTGCTGTTGACTCTCTTCCCGATGGCTACGAGCTGCTGGCCAAGACTTCTGACCTCACCGACATAGTGGAGGAGACGCATCCCGACTTGGTGGTTGTGGCCCAGATCGAGCGCAGAGGCCAGTTCCCGGCCAAGGCGCTCCTCGACTGCCGGCTGCGGGGTATCCAGGTTGAGGACTGGCCCACCTTCTATGAGAAGGCGACCGGAAAGATCCTGGTCACCTCCCTCCGCCCGAGCTGGCTCATCTTTGCCGACGGGTTCGTCAAGACGCGCCGGACCGAGGTGGTCAAAAGGTTCCTCGATATGAGCCTGGCCTTTATCGGTCTGGTTCTGGCCCTCCCGATCATGGCCGCCGTGGCCATCGCCATCAAAATCGACTCTCGAGGTGCCGTCCTCTATCGCCAGCCGCGACTCGGGCAGAACGGCAGCGTCTTCATCCTCAACAAGTTCCGGTCCATGCGCGAGGATGCCGAGAAGAACACTGGACCGGTCTGGGCCAGGGACCGCGATCCCCGGGTCACCCGGATCGGAGCTTTTCTCCGGCAGACACGGCTGGACGAGATACCCCAGCTCTTCAATGTGCTGGTGGGCCACATGAGCTTCATCGGCCCGCGGCCCGAGCGCCCCGAGTTCGTCTACGACCTTCAGAAGGTGATCCCCTACTACATGGAGCGCCTCTCGGTGAAGCCGGGGATTACGGGCTGGGCGCAGGTGAGGTACCCCTACGGTGCCTCCGTGGACGATGCCCTGCAGAAGCTCCAGTACGACCTCTACTACATCAAGAACCTTTCCCTCTTCCTGGATCTCCTGATCCTGCTCAACACCGTGCAGGTGGTGCTGTTCGCGCGGGGCCGATGAACACCACCCTCGTCACGTTCGCGAAAAAGGAGAAGGCTGTCTAATGGACATCCTATTGACGCTGAAGCAGCTCGCCCTTTCGCTCCTCAGCCGCCGCAAGCGCTGGATCGTGCTGGCGACGGGACTGGCGCTGGTCGTGCTGCTGCCGGCTGCGTACCTGCTGTCCAAAGAGCCGCCTCGCTTCCGGACCGGCGCGGTGGTCTACCTCGAGAGCAAGGACCGGGTCTCACTCTTCCCGGAATTCAGCACATATCGGTCCATGTCGGTACAAATGGCCCTCCTCCAGAGCCGGGCACTTGCCGAAGCCGTGATCGAGGCGCTACCGCGGGCTTCCGTCGCGGACCTGATCGAGAATCCCTACGCCCGGGACTACTGGCTGGAGCTCCAGAACTCGTGGCGCCGGCTCCGGGGCCAGGAGCCTGTCATTGAGAGCCCCCAGCGTCGCGCCCTCTATGAGCTCCAGAGGGGCCGCACCCGCTTCTACCTCCGCCCGGAAAGCAACGGCATCGTCGACATCATTGCGGAGGCCTCCAACGCCCGCGTGGCGCTCGACATCGTCAATACGTACGTGGATGTGCTCGTGAGCCGAACCCGCGCTTTCAACGTCGACGACGCCAAGAGCACTCGCGAGTATCTGACCCAGCAAACCGGTGTAGTGGCCGAGGCGCTCAATACAAGCGAGACCACCCTGAGCCAGTTCACGCTGTCCAAGGGCGGCATCCGCGTCCCTGACCGCTTCGCCGACACCGCCAATCGTCTCTCCCAGGTTGAGGGCAGCATCGCTGAGGTCCAGACCAACAAGAATATGAGCCAGAACCGCCTGACTGGGCTTCGCGCCAAGTTGGAGGCGATGCCGGGCGCGCCCGTCAAGGCCGCCCCGACGGCGCCGCCGCCGTCGCCGGTCAACACCGGCCGCCTCCGGGCAAAGCTGTCGAGCCTGGAAGCCCAGATGGTCGAGGCCAAGGGCAATTATCCGGACGACCATCCGCGGCTCCGCTCGCTTCGCCAGCAGATTGCCGACGTCCAGCGCGATCTGGGGGATGCCGTGAAGGAGTCTACCTCAGCCGACCTCTCGGGCAGTAGCGTGCCGGCTCAAGATCGGGCGGCGTTCGCGGAGATGGTGGCGGCGCTGGAGACCTCCGTCGTGTCGCTCACTGCGCAGGAGAGCGCGTTGCGCGAGCAGGCAGCAAGCCTCCGAAAGAGCCTCACCGGTCTGTCCAAGGACGAGCTGGAGTACCGCCGGCTGGCCTCCGAGGCAGAAACGAACCGCAAGCTGGCGACAATGCTCCAGGACAAGCTGGGAGCCGCTCGCATCCGGGAGAGCGGTGAAATGAACGCCGTGAAGGTGATCGATCCGCCCGGGCCCCCAAGTCCAGCTCCCAACGAGCGGCGGCTGAAGTTCCTCGGTATCGCGCTGGCTCTCTCCTTCGTCGTCGGCGTGGCGGGACCTGGCGTGGTCGAATACTTCAACCGCCCCATCCAGACCGAGCACGACGCCCGCCAGACCACCGGACTGGCCGTGCTTACCACCGTGCCAGTGGTGAAGTCACGCCGAATGCTGTTCACCCAGGGGGTCGCAAAGCCCGGCAGCGTGGTTGGGGAAGACTACATCCTGTTCCTGGATGCGATCCGGCGGTTGCGCGTCGAGATCCAGCTCCTTGCCGAGGAGATGCCGCTCCACCGAATCCTCGTGGCCAGCGCTCTGCCGGGTGAGGGGAAGTCGACGCTGGTGTACAACCTCGGGCTGGCCCTTGGCGAGGTGGGCAAGCGCGTGATCATCGCCGACGCCGACTTCCATCGACCCACCCTCCACCGCACCGCCAAAGCGAGCAACGAGCGCGGCTTCAGCGATCTGCTGGCGGGCAACGGAGAGCTCAGCCATTCGCTGACCAATATCAGCGACGGCGTACGGTTGGCCCCGCGCGGCTCGGGGCTGTCCGTGCCTGCGCGCGCCGGGCTCGGCACGGGTCGCCTCGTAGAGGTCCTTGCGGGGATGTCCGCCGAGGCCGACTACGTGCTGATAGATTCCTCCCCGGCCCTGCTCATCCCGGAGAACCTGTACGTAGCAGCCGCCGCCGACGGGATCATCCTTGTCGCGGATTCCGGCTCGACGCGGCCCCGCGACCTGCTCCGGGCCAAAGAGATCCTGGAACACTCCGGCACGCCGGTGATCGGTGTGGTGGTCAACCGCATGCCGCTCAAGTCTGTGAACTACTACTACCGACGCTACTCCGCGTACTACCACAGCTAGGCCGAGCGCCCTCGGGCCCCGAAAGGACACGTACTCGTGAGCACAACGATGCACACGCTGGAACGCAGGATCGATACGCGTGAGGCTACGGTGGCGGTCGTCGGCATGGGCTATGTCGGGCTGTCGCTGGCGCTCGAGCTGGCACGAGCGGGCTTCCGGGTGCACGGAATCGATCTGGATGTCGAGCGAGTGAGTCTGTTGAATCGCGGTGCGTCGTACCTCGTCGACGTGACAGCCGAGAGCCTTGCGCCTCTGGTTCGTGACGGCCGCCTGACAGCCACGACGACCTTCGAGGTTGCCGCCGCCTGCGACGTGCT
>WNGE01013713.1_pt1 | contig 14217 bp, 17 predicted proteins | sample 5400651 | NCBI WGS metagenome assembly WNGE01 (sample SAMN13153370, study PRJNA577476) | soil metagenome | isolation source: 60 cm soil or saprolite under grassland replicate 2 | place: USA:California | collected 2016-06-15 | reverse complement strand
CGTTCCGCAAGCGGGCGCCGGGTCGCAGACAATGCAAGGGGCGGCAACGGGTTTTATGGTGAACGGTTTGTTAAGCGGCTGGCGTTATGTTGCTGCTCGCCGGCTAAGAGTCCGGTGCTCCTGTCGCGTCGGCACGATGTCGTTCGTCATTTCGGGCCGGATTCGGCCATCCCGACAGGCGCCCGTCAGCTACCTGTGATATTTCCAGGAAGTCATTGACGCACGGGCATTTCCACCCCCATATTCCCGCTAGGCACCCGTCACGTTCCCGTCAGGCACCCCGACGGTTTTGTGTCCCCGGTGTGTCCCCAGAACAGGAAAAGACAAGATGTCAAAGGCTCTCACCGACACGATGATCCGCAACGCTCGGCCGCCGGCAACCGGTCGGATCGAGGTTGCGGACGGTGCCTGCCGTGGCCTGGTGCTGCGGGTCACGAGCAACGGAATCAGGTCCTTCGGATTCCGCTTCCGCGATCGCACCACCGGCCGCTCCGAGCGCGTGCTGCTCGGGCACTATCCTGATCTGATGTTGCGCGACGCCCGGCATCGGGCCGATGCGCTGCGCCGTGAGGTCGCCGCCGGCAAGAACCCGTCCGCCAATCGGCGCGAGGCTTCCGACTGCACGTTCGCTGCGCTTGCCGATCGGTATCTCGCCGAGCACTCGCGCCGCTTCAAGAAATCTGCGCACCTCGATGAGGGCATGCTCCGGCTTCACATTCTGCCGCACTGGCGCGATCGCGACTTCACCACGCTCGAGCGCGCCGACCTCATCAAGCTGGTCGAGCGCATCGTCACCGCCGGTAAGCCGGTCGCTGCGAACCGGGTGCAGGCCCTGATCTCCTCCATCTTCTCGTTCGCCCTCGACGCCGATCTCGTGAAGGCAAACCCGTGCGCGCGAATGCGGCGCCGCGGGGAGGAACGCCCCAAGGATCGCGTTCTCACGGACGATGAGATCCGGCTGTTCTGGTCCCGCGCGGTGCTGCCGCCGGTGTCCCGGCTGGTCGGGCTGGCGCTGCGGTTGATCCTGGTGACCGGCTGCCGGCCGGGCGAAGTCGCCGGGATGGCCAAGGCCGAGATCGAGGTTGGCCCCGACGGCTCCCCGACGGCGTGGACGGTTCCGGCGCTGCGGTCAAAGAACGGCCGCCCGCATTACGTCCCGTTGTCGCCGATGGCCCAGGATCTGGTCGCCGAATCGATGCAGCTTTCCAGCAAGTCCGCGTACGTGTTCCGCGCGCGCTACGGCGACGGCGGACACGTCACAGCCCACGCGGTCACCGTTGCCATGGGCCGCTTGGGCGAGGCGGTGCCCGAGGGCGAGCCCGGCGCCGACACATGGCACTCCGATCCGCCGACACCGCATGACTTGCGCAGAACCGCCGCGACGCGCTTGTCCGCGGCCGGGGTTCGCCCCGAGGACGTTGCTGCGGTGCTGAACCATGCGCGTCGCGATATCACCGGCAAGCATTACGACCAGTATGCGCGAACTGATGAGAAGCGCACCGCGCTTGATCGCTGGTCTGCCATCCTGTCCGGAATCCTGGAGCCTCGTCCTGCCGACAATGTGGTCGCACTGCGAGCCTGATCATGGTTACCAAACCGACGGGACGCCCGCGCGGTCGCCCGCGAAAGCCGCGGCCGCCGCGACGTCCTCATGCAGGCCGCCCGCCGCTGGACTTCCTGCAAGATCCCGATCGTTACGCGGTGGCACTGCTCGACGCACTGCTCGCGCTAGGAATGGGAAGCAAGCGGGCCTGTACGGCGGCAGTCGCGGCGGAGCTGGTCGGGCTGCAGGGTGACCGCCCGCGGCCTTCAATAGAACATCCGGGACTCATCGTCTGCAGTTGGGAAAGGAAGTCCACCCGCCAGGGCGCCAGGGCCGGGACGCTGGAAGGCAAGGCGGCGACTTTGCGCGAGAAGCAGCGTTGTTGCTGGACCCTCAAAGAGAGGGCTTGGCGCAAGGCTATGGCTTACGCCTTCATGTTGACAATTGATTCCCGGCGCCCACGAGAGGTTCTGAGGTCGCTGATTGTTCAGACTGCTGCGGCAGTCGGCGAAGGTGATTTCGCAAGCACCGTGATGCTGCGGATGCTCGCCGAGCGCACCCTGCCCGAATTTCTCACCAATTTAGCATCCACCTAGAAGCTCGCCGATCTCTTACGTCCTCTGATGCGTGCGCATACCGTCAGCACGCCGTCAGAGGAGTTCGAGAATCGTGCAACGCATTTCCAACCCCGATTACGATCCCAATAAACCGGTTCAGACACGCAAGGGTGCTGCTCAGGCGCTGCGCGTCAGTCACAATAAAATCGATGAGCTGATTCGCAGCGGGGCGTTGAAGACGGTCGATGGTCTCGGCCGCATCACGCGGATCACCACCGAGAGCATCTTGAAGGTTGCTACTACTGGCGATCAGTGATGCCGAAGGCCGCCCGGTGCACCCGCGCCGAGCGGCCTTCTGATTCTGAAATCCCCTATCGGCCAAGACGGAGACATCAGGATGACCCGGAAACTCTTAAAGCAAGACGACGGCGGCGACAAGGCGCCCGTCGGCCCGATTGCCCACCGCTCCCCGAAGTCCGAGACGGACATTGATCCGATCGCCGCCGAGCATGCGGAGGCGATTCGGTCGCTGGGAAAGCGCGTCGTCACCGACGTGATCGAGATCGGTCGCCGGCTCACGGAATGCAAAAAGATTGTCGGTCACGGCAATTGGTTGCCGTGGCTGGAGCACGAATTCGGATGGAGCGATCGGCAGGCGCTCAATTTCACGCGAGTATATGAGTTGGCAGAAACCAAATCCGAAAAGTTTTCGGATTTGAACCTGCCGGTTTCCTCGCTCTACCTGCTCGCTGCCCCCCGCACGCCGCCCAAGGTGCGCGACGAGATCATCGATCGCGCCGAACACGGCGAGAAGATCAAGCACGGCGAGATCGCCGAGCGCGTCCGCCAGAGCCGGCCGTCGAGCAAGCGGAGGCCCGGGGGCCACATCCAAATGACCTCGCCGCCCGGTCCGACGCCGGAGCATTGGCGCGATACGTTCCGCGGCGAGGCCGCGCCGAACGGCGAGGTTCTGGCTTCCATCCCTGGGATCGGATCTCCGGTTCTGATTGATGGTCCGAAGCCTACCACCGAGGCGCCGACCCCTGAGGCCGACGAGATCGATCCCGGCAAAGACGACCAAGCGATCGCTCCGACAATCGCGCGGTTCGTCGCACTGACGGCTAGCATCAAGGTGATCGACGGTCACAGCCTCGGTGGGGAAGGCGCTGCCGAATGCCTCGATCAGATCCGCGAGGCACTTGGTCCGGGGCTGTATCGAGCGGCACGTGGACCAGGAGCAGCTTGCCGTCTTGCGCGCGGCAGAGGAATCCGAACGCGAAACGCTGGGGCGCTGGGCCAAGATCATGAACGGGGGCGCCGAATGACTGATCGCCCGCCCGCCGTTGCCGCGATGATCCCTGCCCGCACCGCCCGGGAAGTCGAACACGCGTGGCTCCTGCACGACACGCGTGCGCCAAGATACCACCCGAAGCTCGGCGGAAGCTGAGGGAGTTTAAGCGGGAGATTGCCGAACCCGCCGAATCCATTTTTCGGGCGCTGGCCGATGTGACGACCGTCAAGAAGCTAGTGAGCGATTACGTCCATAAGAAAGGCACCGGGCGAGCGCGAGTATTGATGCGATTGAAGAAAAAATTTGCCGGCGCCGAATTCGTGACCGCCGGCGATTGCTTTGAATTTTGGTGGTTGGAACCGCACGGCCCTCTGATCGTCGACGCGCGGGATGAGGGCGAAAAACAGGATTGCATTCTGGCCCATTTCGCAGTCGCCGGGCCATCCTCGAACCACTCGAGCATGTTACTACACGCTTGGTCCATCGAAGCGCCTGATCACGCGCTCGCCCGATTGCTGCAGCGGTCACCAACTGCCGATCTGAAGAAGATCCTGCTCGCTGCGAGGCTTGCGTTCATGCACGCTAGCTCCGCCGAGGTGCTGAATTATATCAAAGATGACCGAACGTTCTATCTATCTGCGGGTGATGGGTTGCTTGTCTGTGTTGGTATCAATGGGCAAATGGGCGGGCAGAGGTTTACCTACGCTCGCGCGCGAACTTGGATCTCGAACGAGATGGCCGGGGTGGATCAGAAGCCGATCGAGGCGGCGGACGATGAGGCCGAGACGATGGGAGATTTGGTTTTGGCGATGGCAAGAGGAGACTGCTAGATGACGCGCCGCCGTTTGCCAAATCGCCGCGCCAGCCATTCCTTCGCGATCGAAGTCGCCGGGTGTGCAGCATTGCGCTTCAGCCCGGTGTGCCGGAGAACGGATCCGCAAAGCGCTAATGCGCGACAGCCGCGGTCACCGCTCGGTGCGGCGCTCGATATTCTCGACGAGGAATGAAAATCACCCCGCAACTTTGGCCGCAGTGGCACCGGCTCGGGCAAGGGTCCTTTCCCGGAACCCTTCAGCCCTCAATGGGTTGGCCAGCCGTCCACATAACGCTTTTTACACAGAGAATCGGTTAGGGTAACCTCTGGACGGCCCCGCCATGCAACTTCATCTCCCAACCCCCAACGATAGCACGCCGGCTATTGCGGCAATTTCTCCGCGCCGGGAGCTTGGAGCCTATGAGGCCCTTTGGCTTGAGAAGGGTGCTTCATTCCGATCGGTTGCCGCCAAGTTTGCGGCCGACCCAAATGCCATGCCGTCGGATTTCGTCAGCCCCGCTGGGGCGGACCGCTGCGCCACTGAGGTAATGCGAATTCTTAAGGCGGCCGGGATTCACCGGTTTGGCATCAGGGTCAATCATGCGGGGGACTATCCAAAGCGACTCCGTGACGCCAAGCACCCCATCGAGCTTTTATACTATCAGGGCGCATGGGAACTGACCGAAACCCGATGTGTGGCGGTGGTGGGCACTCGTAAGCCGACCGATAATGGTATCAAGCGTGCGCAGCAGCTGGCACGGCAACTCGTAGACCGCGATTTCACTGTCGTCTCTGGACTGGCGGCTGGGATCGATACTGCCGCGCACGTAGCCGCAATGGAAACGGGGGGCCGAACGATCGCCGTGATCGGTACGCCGCTGGGTGTGTACTATCCTCCGGAAAATCGCGAACTTCAAAACCGGATCGCGCGCGAATTTCTAATAATTTCACAGGTCCCCGTGCTGCGCTATCAGAAGCAGGCGATCCCGCAAAACCGACTATTCTTTCCAGAGCGAAACGTCACGATGAGCGCACTAACCGATGCGACAGTGATTGTTGAGGCTGGCGAGACTTCGGGAACGCTCACTCAGGCGCGCGCCGCACTCCACCAAGGTCGCAAGCTATTCATCCTCGATTCCTGTTTCCAGCGTACAGACCTTAGTTGGCCGGCCTCGTTTGAGCAGCGTGGGGCGATCCGCGTTCGCAATTTTGAGGATATTTGGAAGGCCCTTGCCTAAACCTCGTTTCCGGAAACTCGATGAACAGAGCCGCGGCGATCATTCGCATCTGTGCCCGGAGGACGATTGTTATTTCTTGTACGAGTACACGTCACAACAAAACTACAGCTTTAGCGCCACTAACAGTTTGATTTCGAATCTCAAGAAAAAACCATCTCAGGCTCACGTTCGGGGATATGGGTACAAGGCCCGCGCCATCAGACAATGCGCGTCAGAACTTAGCAGTGCTATAAATCCGAGATGGCTTAAAGGCGCGACGCTCGTTCCGGTCCCCCCATCCAAAGCGCACAGCCACCCCGACTATGATGATCGAGTCGTCGCAATCTGTCGATCCATTCGCGCTGGCCAAGCCATGGGGGACGTGCGCGAACTCGTCATACAACGAATATCAATGCCCGCAGCACACGAAGGTGCGCGACCAACCGTATCGGACCTTCTCGATGTGTATGAAATTGACGAGGTTTTTGCCAATCCGGCGCCAACGCGAATTGGAGTAGTGGATGACGTCCTGACTGTCGGAGCACACTTTGTGGCGATGAAGACCATTCTCCAGCGTCGTTTCCGAGGAGTACCCGTTGTTGGGTTCTTCATTGCGCGCCGGGTATTTGCGAATCCTTTTGACGAGCTTCTCGCCTAGATGGTGTGGGCCGAAACGTCTCGAACTCTCGGATTCGGGACACGCTCGCGCTGGTAGGCTGTTGTTTGCGGGCGAGATTGACGGACGTGACATAATCCTGAGCCCCTTACTTGCTGGAGGGGCTGCAACAATAACCAGGTTGATTGCAAATCAGGCTGCTTTGCGCTTCACGGCGCTGGGCGGCCTTTGCCATTTTTGAAGGGTCCTCAGCGCAACCAACGCGAGGACTGTGATGTTCAACACCCCCACAAAAGCGAAGCGCCCGGGGCTGGCCGGGCGCTCCACCTACTCCGACAAACGCGACTGCGGGGCGGCTGGTAGTCCGCTGAATCCGCACACCCCTTCTATTCGCGCGCCCGACCGGACGCAAGGCTCGGCATGGGGAGGCCGCGGCGGCGCGCCACGGACCCTCGAGCGCAGGCTCTCGACCGCGATTTCGCGGGATCGCGCGCGGGTCGAGACGTTGCCGGCGACGAGCCCAAGGCGATCACCAACGCTGCCCTCCGTCACCGCGTGCCCGGGAGGCGACGATGAATAAGCGCGCCATCGTTTCCACCCGCGTCGCAATCCGGCAATTCGCCCAGCAACTTCGCAAGCTGCTCGCGCGCCGCAACGTTAGGCGCCGTAAGCTCGGGAGGCGGCGGTGAACGCGCTCGCCCCCGTCGCACCGCGGCTCGCCAAACTGGTTCGCCTCTTGAGCAGCGATCAGGACGGCGAAGTGATCGGAGCCGCGCGAATGATCTTGCGCGTGCTTCGGCAAGCTAACCTCGACATCCATGCACTTTCGTCTGTGATTGAAACGTCGACCGAAAAACGATTCTCGGAATCCGACGCCGTCCAAATTTATCAGAGGGGTCTCGCAAACGGCCGCCGTGAGGCCGAGGCACGCGCTCCTGCCGCTTTCTACGACGCGGATTGGATGGCGATCGCGGAGTCATGCGCCGCCAGCAACCGACTCACCCCCCGAGAGCGCGACTTCGTTAGCAGCATGCTCGAGTGGATCGGCGACGGATCGGAGCCAACCGAAAAGCAAGCCGCTTGGTTGAAGTCTATCCACCGACGCGTTAGACCGTGACTCGAGGACCAAACAATGTCTGGTATTTCAGTCCTCATAACAAACGGCCAAAAAGAAGAACTGCGCGCGCGAGGGTACAGCGACGATGCGATCAGAAACATGACTCCGGCCGGCGCACATTTTATTCTCGGCAATGGACATGATCGCGCGGCCATCGCGGAACTGACTGTTTTCACCAAATCCAAGGGTCCACTCACCAAGTCCATCCGGCTGGACAAGGACGGCAAGATTGTGAGTGATGGCTCCGCGTGCACAATGGCGCATGGCCAAGCGCGCCGAATGGAAATCGCGGACATCGGAGAACTCGCCAAGCTGATCGAGGGCCTGCGGTCCAATCAGGCTCTCGCACTTGGCGCGCTGCGACCCGACTTGCCCAACGAAGTCGGGATCGTCACCAAGGACGAACTCAACGGTGAGACCCGGCCCGACATCATCGCCCGGACCGGCAGCGATATCCTCTACCGAAAGGGCAGTCCGGCGTTCGCTCTTCTGGATTACGACACGAAAGGCATGCCTGGAAGCGTCGCCGATCGGCTTGACACTCTGGGCGGATTCCGCGGCGCGCTGATCGCGGTTCTGCCCGCCTTGCGCGGCACCGCGCTCGCGATTCGCCGCTCGACCAGCGCCGGGCTTCTGCGCACCGACACCGGAGAGCAACTGCCCGGATCAAATGGCCAGCACGGCTACGTCCGGGTGCGAGACGGAACCGACATCGAGCGTTTCCTCAAAACGCTGCACGAACGTTGCTGGCTTCATGGCCTTGGTTGGATGATGGTCGGTGTCGCCGGACAGCTGCTGGAACGCTCCATCGTCGATCGGATGGTAGGCGCGCCCGAGCGCTTGGTGTTTGAAGGCCCGCCGATCCTGGCACCCCCGCTCTCGCAGGATCAGGCGAGCCGGCGCCCAACTATCTCCGCCGGGGAGATGCTCGACACGATCGCCAACTGCCCGCCGCTGACGCTGGTCGAGCAGCAAGCATTGCGCAAGCTCCGGGCCGAAGCCTCGCAGCGCCTCGCGTCGGAACAGAGCCGGGCGCGAGAGGCCTTCATCGCTCACCAAACGCAGCGCCTCGTGAAACGCACAGGCCTGTCCGAGGACGAGGCCTCGCGTGTGATCGAGTGCCAGTCGCGCGGAATCCTACTACCCGACGTCGAGCTTGCATTCACCGATCGCGAACTCCAGGGCGCGACGGTTGCCGCCGTCCTGGCCGATCCCGCGCGCTTCGATGGCCGTTCGTTGGCCGACCCACTCGAGGGCGTGGAATACGGGCGATCGACGGCCAAGGTCATGCGGCGATCGGACGGCACGCCCTGGATCAACTCGTTTGCCCACGGTCGCACCGTCTATGAACTGAAGTACGATTTCCGCGCCGTGCGAGCGCAGATCGAGCAGGCAAGCAATCCAATCGATCTACTGGTAAAGCTCGCGCTCACCGCCAACCTCGATGAAGTCGAGATCAAATCGTTGATGGACGAGGTCGCGAAGCGCAGCGGTACCGGCATTCGGCCCCTCACCGCCAAGCTCAAGGCAGCGCAGAAGCAACACGCCGGGCAGCGCGCCAAGGAGAACGCAGAGCGCCGTCTCGCAGAGCGCCAAGATCCGCGCCCCCAAATCCCTTCGCCCACCATGGATGCGCCTTGGCTACCGCAAATGGCGAATATCCACGAAGTGATAACACTCGCCCCCAAACCGCGGCAGACGCGGCGGGACGTTGATGGCACCGCCGCGCGAACGCGCAGATTTCCTGTCCCGAACACACACGCCTTCACCAAGGACAACCAAGGAGATGACGAATGACCAAGCTGCCCCCGCCAGAGCAATGGGCGATCGTGAAGATGAACGAGTACGAACTCGCGGAGGAGATCGAGAGGTTCATCGATTACGTCGACGAAGATGGGCGATCGGTTCACCTGTCGATGCAATTCGTTCGGCACTTCCTGACACGCGACGACGGCGTGTTGCCGACCATCGTAGCCATATCCACGCTGCCCATCATTCTGGCCGACGGCGGCTTGCTGGCCCTGGACAACGACATTGATGAAGACCGCGGCATTGAATTCAAAATTCCGAAGGAGGTGATGGCACTGCTGCCGCGTCGGGAAGACTGCACACCGGCCGCGGTGAAGACGGCGATGGAATATCTGACCGATGAATGGTTGTGCGATGTCTCGACTGATTACGCCGGCAAATGCTCCCTGATCGCGGCAGCACTAACCGTGATCGAGCGCTCGCTGCTGCCGGACCGGCCGGTGTTCTTCGTCACCGCGGGCCGGCGTGGCAGCGGCAAGACCACCGCGCTCACCATGCTCATCATTGCCATCACAGGCATCTGGCCAGCCGCCGCGGCATGGTCCACGAATGAGGAGGAACGCCGCAAGGCCTTGCTGAGCTACTTCTTGTATGGCGTGTCGTACATCATCTGGGACAACATCCCTCGCGGAACCCAGATTAGTTGCCCGCACCTCGAGAAATCCTGCACCGCTGCGTACTACTCCGACCGGCGGCTCGGGGTGAGTGAGATGGTCGCTACCGCCGCCTCGACCATCCACTTTATCACCGGCAACAACATCGGACCGCGCGGAGATCTTGCATCCCGCAGCCTGCAAATCCGTCTCGAGGTCGAACGTGCCGATCCCGAGAACCGTGATTTCACGCACCCCGACCCGATCGGTTGGACGGAAGCGCATCGCGCCGAGATCCTGGCGGCGCTCTACACGATCCTGTTGGGAAACCCGACACTGGACGAACCCCGCGACGCAACGATGCGGACCCGCTTCAAAATGTGGTGGCGACTCTGCGGGTCGGCCGTCGAGAATGCCGCCAAGCAGGTCGGGGAAGAACTCGATTTCCGAAAACTGTTTCTGACCCAGGAGGAGGAGGACGAGGAAACCGTCTCGCTAGCCGAAGTACTCGAAGCGATGTTTGCCACATGGACGGATACGTTCGTGGCCGTCAAAGTCGCCGACGCCATCAATTCGGACCAGAATCTGCACCGCGAGACGTTTCGGGAATTCCTCTGCCCGACCTTGGCCGAGGACCGAAAAGCCTCGCCCAAAGCCGTCGGCAAGCAACTCAAGAGCCATGTAAGTGAGCCCGTCCGGAGTGGTGACCGGACGCTTATCCTCAAAGCAGTGAAAGACCCGCATACAAAAGTGCTTTCCTTCAAAGTTGAGGTCTCGGAGAAAACCAATGCTGACAAATGAGTGGCTTGAGGAATTGAAGTATGCAGAGGAATGCATCGGCTTCGAATATGTGCTGACCGATCAACAATGCGCCGTCATCAAGGCGGTAACCCATGGAATGCTGCCGATGCACCTCCGCGCTTGGCAGCCAACACTTGCCGCCGCATACGCCCGTGTGCGTCACCTAAAAAAACATATTGCGCTAGCCCAGGAAATTCACAATCACCCCCTCTTTGAAACGTTGATACAGTCCAGAAAGGTGCTTGTCCGCGACATGCTCGCCAATCCCCCTATTCTCCCAGCCCACCAGCTTGACCGCCTTATCCATGCCCGAAACCGCCTGGCCGCGGCCGGGTGATCTGCGGTATCTGCGGTATCTGCGGTATCATCGCAGCCGCTTCACGCATGCGCGGGAATGAATTACGGGCGCGGGACAGGCTGGAAATACATTGTGGCAGCTAGTTGTATTGGCTCAGGAGAAACCGCAAACACCGCAGATACCGCAAACCTGGCTGGCCGCCGACCGGCAGGAACGTGTTAAAAAGAGATCCTTGCTTGGTGTTATAATAGCAGCGCAAAGCGGCACGTAACGAGCAACGTGAGGCGAGGGTTAGGCTAATGGACGACCAAGCTGTTGCAGATCGGCGGACGGCTCCTGCGCAACTGCATGGCATGGCACGAGAACGCGATCTCCGAGCACGAGCGCGCTCCGGCCGGTCGTTCGAGGCTGTCCGTCACCGAAGGATCATCGGCCAGCTTATCGATCAGATCGGCGCGATCGAGCAAGAGGCAGGCAGCCACCGCATTCAGGTGCGAGCAAGTTAGGTGATAAGTAATTGGGACTTCATAGAGATCCACCAAAATAGGTGTTGCCACGGGGTCCTGGTCGAAAGGGGGGTCTGCCACGGGCAGTGCCGCCGTCGGCATATCGGTCTGCGCAACGGTTTTTGATTGAGGGTACGCATGAGCAAGCGACCGAAAGACATTGATACCGCAACGTCAGCCGAGATGGCACGAATGCTCGATCTTTCCGAGGCGTCCATTCATGCCCAAGCCCGCCGAGGCATCATGGTCCGGTCCGGACGTGGTCGCTACCTGCGAGTGGAGAGCACTAGACGCTATGTGCGCGACTTGCGTGCCCAGATCGAGGCCGCTCGCGGCGGTACCGATAGTGCCACCCAGTTGCGGGTGGAGAAGATCCGGCTGGCCCAAGAACAAGCGGACAAGATTGCCTTGGAAAACGCCGCACGTCGCGGCGAGCTGCTAGACGCTGGCGAGGTTGAGCGGCAGTGGGCCAACGACTACCGCATGGTTAGTACCGGTATGCTGACGGTCCCGGCTCAGTGCGGGCAGAGACTGCCACATTTAACGCAGCGGGACATTCTGGTGATCGATGCCGAGATCCGGGAGAAGCTGACCGAATTGGGAAATAGTGGAGATGGCAGTATCTAACGCCAGTGCCAGGGCATTGCGCGCCCTTATTCCGCCGCGCCGGCTGCATTTGGCAGAATGGATTGAGCGACACCTTGTGCTTCCGTCTAGCACGTCTGCGCTGCCGGGTCGTGTGAAGCTGTGGAGTTATCAGCGCGATATTGCCGCCGCGATCGGCGATCCGCTTATCGAGAAGGTGTCAGTCATCAAGTGTGTTCGTATCGGATATACGACCTTGTTGACTGGTGCGATAGGCGCATTTGTTGCCAACGATCCGGCGCCTATTTTGTGTTTCCGACCCAGGACGATTGCCGGGACTACACCACATCGGAAATTGAACCGATTTTTGCTGCTACTCCCGTGCTGTCCGGATTGCTGAGCGCGGCGGATACCGATGAGGTTGACCGCAACACGCTTTTGAGTCGGAGGTTCCCCGGCGGTTCGTTGAAGATCGTTGCGAGTCGTGCACCGCGCAATCTTCGCCGGCACACCGCTCGCGTTTTGCTGATCGATGAAGCGGACGGAATGGAAACGACCAGCGAAGGCGATCCGGTGACGCTTGCCACGCGCCGCACCCTCAGTTTCTCTAATCGAAAAATTGTTTTGGGTTCGACACCGCGCCATGAGGACACGTCAATCATTTTGCGCGCTTATTCCGAATCCGACCAGCGCGTCTTCGAAGTTCCATGCTTCGAATGCGGAACTTTCCACGAGTTGAAGTGGGCGGACATCGAATGGGAAACCGACCGTCCTGAGACCGCGTCTTACCGATGCCCTTCATGTGAAGCGTTGGTACCGGAACGGGATATGAAACCGGCCATGATTGAGCTTGGGCAGTGGCGTGCCACGCATCCCGAGGTGAAAAACCACGCGGGATTTCGCCTCTCGGCATTGGTCTCGTTATTGAGCAACGCGTCTTGGTCGCGTCTCGCCGCGGAGTTTCTGATGGCAAAGTCCGATCCCGCCGAATTGCAAGTTTTCACGAACACGATTTTGGCCGAGGGCTGGTCAGCACCCGGCACCGAACTGGACGAGACGTCGCTCGCCGCCCGCGCCGAGTCTCTCGACCCGGACCATCTTCCCGAAGAAGTTTTGCTGATAACGGCTGGCGTGGATCTTCAGATCGACCGCGTCGAAATTTCTGTCGTTGGGTGGACCAAGGCGAATGAAGCGCTCGTGCTCGAGCACGGCACGCTGTGGGGTAGTCCCGAGGTGGACGCCAGTGTCTGGCGCGAGCTTGACGAAATGCTGCTCATGCGCATCCCGCATCCGTTCGGCTTCCCTATGGGTATTAGCGCGACCATCATCGATTCTGGTTTCGCGACCGAGCGCTGTTATGAATATTGTGCGCCTCGTTTGCGTCGCAGGATTTTTGCCGGCAAGGGCGTCCCCGGCAATCGCCCGCCCGTTGCCGTCAGCAAGTCGAGGATCGGTGGCTCGGAGCGCCGCATTCGTCTTGCGTTGTGCGGTGTGGACAATCTCAAGCAGCAGATTTTCAACAGGTTGGAGCACGGCAAGTCGATTCGGTTTTCGAACAAGCTGACGCCGGAATATTTTTCGCAGTTGGCAAGCGAGCGTCGGGTTGTAACAATGGTTCGTGGCCAGCCGAAAGCGCGGTTTGAGAAGGTGGCGCGGTCGGCGCGCAGTGAAAGTCTTGACTGCCTTTGCTACGCCATCGGAGCGCGCGCGTTGATCCACGGGTCCATGGAAGCGCTTGAGCAGGCACTGCGTAATCGCGGTACGCAGCCGGAGGTGCCCGTTCCAGAGGACAAGGTGCCTGACCCCGCATGGCGCCAGAAGGCGCGCAGCTGGTGGGCACCGCGAGAGGAGGTTTGGTGATGGCGTGGTCGTTCTTCCGCAAGCCCACGGTACCGCCGCCTGATGTGCCAGTGCGCAAGCCCGCTCCCGTCACGGCTGTCGGGCTCGCGCAGCCGATTAATCACGAACTGATCCGATGGAAGTGGGACGACCAAGCGAAGAAGCCTATCGCCGAATTCGTGAATGGTCCGCCCGAAGAACCGCCGGATCTGAGGAGGCGAGTCTATCACAGTGCCTACTCGGACCGGGCGCAGCCGCGTTCGTGGCTCTTCCCAGACGGGAGGCGTGGGAGTTGGTGGGATTATTGACGCCTAGCGCGCGACGCATAGACTCTTGAATCGCAACACAGAAGGATTTGGAGCAATGGCGATTTTCAAAAACGGGGGCGTCGCGGCGTAGAAGCTATGCCCTCTACCAAACGCAAACCAAGATAATCATTCCGCATCTTCTTTGATCCCTGCTCTAATCCGGAATCGGCACGGGGCCTACGTACCAAATGTCGCGGCAGTACTCGCGAATCGAGCGATCGGACGAGAACCGGCCCATACGCGCCACGTTGAGGATCGACGAGCGCGTCCAGTGCTCGGCTTCCCGCCACACGCGCCCGACTTCCTCCTGGCCCTCGACGTAG